>OGJN01000113.1_pt1 | contig 87950 bp, 81 predicted proteins | sample 1572221 | NCBI WGS metagenome assembly OGJN01 (sample SAMEA2582148, study PRJEB24529) | metagenome | biome: Human gut stool | place: China | collected 2011 | reverse complement strand
CGAACATCGAACCGGTGTTCTTTGCTTATCCGGAAAACAAGACGCTGGATGCCGTAGTGGCGAAATATACGGCTCAGAAGCCGGTGTATGACTTTGTGGCACCGGATGACGGCTTCGGCCATCAGTTCTGGGTGATTGACGACGACAAGGACATTGAGACAGTGACAGAGGCGTTTAAGGAAATGCCTTCGCTTTACATTGCCGACGGTCATCACCGTAGTGCGGCAGCGGCACTGGTGGGTGCTGAAAAGGCGGCTCAGAATCCGGACCATCGGGGCGACGAGGAATACAACTACTTCATGGCGGTATGTTTCCCGGCTGAGCAACTCACGATCATCGATTACAACCGGGTGGTGAAGGATTTGAACGGACTGACTCCGCAGGCGTTCCTGGAAGCGCTGAAGAAGAACTTCGTAGTGGAAGAAAAGGGTACGGATATCTACAAGCCGGCAGCCTTGCACAACTTCTCGCTTTACCTGGAAGGTAAATGGTACAGTCTGACGGCCAAACCGGGTACTTACGACGATAACGACCCGATTGGGGTACTGGATGTCACGATTTCTTCCAACCTGATTCTGGACGAGATTCTCGGCATCAAGGACTTGCGCTCGGACAAGCGTATCGACTTTGTGGGCGGTATCCGCGGACTGGGTGAACTGAAGAAGCGTGTGGACAGCGGCGAAATGAAGATGGCGCTGGCACTCTATCCGGTTTCCATGAAGCAGCTGATGGACATTGCCGATACGGGCAACATCATGCCGCCGAAAACCACGTGGTTTGAACCGAAACTGCGTTCGGGACTGGTGATTCACAAATTGGAATAAGATTTTTTTCTGAGCGATACAGGGCCTTCTCAAAGTTACATTTGGGAGGGCCTTTTTTGTGTGGATATACTTGCGGAACGGATATGGGGAAAACTATCTGAAAAGAAAACGCACTTGCGTTTAATGTAAAACGTAAGTGCGTTTTCTTTAAAACTCTTTGGCGTTTGAGTTGGAACGCAAGTGCGTTTGGTTCGAAACGTAAGTGCGTTTTTCCAGTGAAATATCTTATTTCGGCAAGGTCACGGGGAAGAGGTCATTCGGGCGGTGTTCGCGCAGAATTACCTGCTTCATCTGGTTCACGAGGTCCGGATGCTGGGCAGCCACGTCGTGGTCCTCATGGATGTCTTCTGCCAGGTTGTAGAGGTGGGGAACCCCCTTCTTTACCACCATCTTCCAGTCGCCCATGCGGAGACCAATCTGGTCGGTTTCGTGGAACTCCCAGTAAAGGAAGTCGTGTGCCTTCTGTGCCTCGTCATTTCCCAACAGGGTAGGAGCGAAAGAGATACCGTCGAAGCAGTCACCTTCCAGTTTCTTGTTCAGGTACTTCTTGGGGAAGCGCTTGTCGCCTACCAGTTCGCAGAAGGTCGGCATGATGTCGTAGAAAGCCAGCTGATGGTCGTTCACCTCACCGGCTTTCACTTTTCCCGGCCAACGTACGATGAACGGGATGCGGATACCTCCTTCATAGCACTGGCGTTTCAGGCCGCGCAGCTTGCCGTCGCGTCCGAAGAATGTCGGGTCGGCACCGCCTTCTTCGTGAGGACCGTTGTCACTGCTGAAGATGACGATGGTATTCTCGTCGAGTCCTTTTTCTTTCAGCTTGGCCAGGATTTCGCCCACGTAGGCATCCAGTCGGCTGATCATGCCGGCAAACTGGGCATGTGTATGCACGCTCTCGTTGTAGCGGGAACCTGCATCTCCGCCCCAGGTCTTGTCATGAAAGAACTGTTTCTTGTATTTCTTCAGGATAGAGTCGTTGGGCTGTACCAGTTCGGCATGCGGCAGGGTGTACGTCAGGAAGCCGTAGAAAGGCTGTTTGCCGTCCTGCTTGTCGAGCCATTCCAGTGCCTTCTGGTGAATCAGGTCGGCCGAATACTGCGTACGCTTGAAATAGTCGTCGCCGCTCATCGGGTAGCGGATGTTGTCTTCCAGAACCACACGGCTGACGGCCGTATCGCCTGCGGCACGACTGTAGGAGTTCAGGAAGTTCGGGTAGTAGAGGTGCGCCTGAAACTGGCACATGTAGCCGAAGTATTCGTCCACGCCCCGCTTGTCGGGAGTAGAGGTCGAACCCTCGTAGCCGCCGGCCCATTTACCGAACATGCCGGTGGTATAGCCGTTCTTCTTCATGATTTCCGGCAGGATGATATGTTGCGGGTCATACGGCTCCTGTCCGGTCACGGCATACTCCTTGTTCTGTCCGTACCACACCTCGCCCAGCCAGTACTCCTTGTTGCCTCTCACGTGTCCGTGTCCGCTGTGCTGTCCGGTCATGATGGTGGCGCGCGACGGGGCACTGACGGGGCTTCCGGCGTATGCCTGCGTAAATCGCATGCCCTCCTGTGCCATCTGGTCGATGCAGGGTGTCTGGATGAAAGGCTGACCGTAGCATCCCAGGTCGCCGTATCCCATGTCATCGCAGAGAATGAACAAGATGTTGGGTTTTTCAGAATCGGGCGTTGCAGCTTGTGCATGAGGTGCAGCCACGGCAACCAGTCCCATACAGTAGGTTAGTTTTTGTAATTTTTTCATGCCATTAGTTTCTTAAGGGATTAATGCAGGAGCAAAGATACGCTTTCCGGTTTTAAAAATGCGAGAAAAATCATTAAATTTGCCACCTGAAAGAAGAAAAACGATGCAAGAAGATACCTATAAGACCATTCAGGAAAGCGCGGAAGCCATCTATACCGAGAAGCGCAGCAAGTTCATTGCCATTGCGCTGCCGGTGCGTACGCTCTCCGAAGTGAAGTCCCTTCTGGAGGAGTACCAGAAGAAATATTACGATGCCCGCCACGTGTGTTATGCCTATATGCTGGGCGCGGAACGGAAGGATTTCCGGGCCAACGACAACGGAGAGCCTTCGGGCACGGCCGGAAAGCCCATCCTCGGGCAGATTAACTCGCGCGAGCTGACCGATGTGCTGGTCATCGTGGTGCGTTATTTCGGCGGTATTAAACTGGGGACGAGCGGTCTGATTGTGGCCTACCGCATGGCGGCTTCGCTGGCACTGGATGAAGCCCCGGTCATCGAGAAGACGGTGGACGAAGACGTGGCCGTGGCGTTCGAATATCCCTTCATGAACGACATCATGCGCATCGTCAAGGAAGAGTCGCCCGAGATACTGGAACAGTCGTACGACATGGACTGCCTGATGCGTCTGCGCATCCGCAAGTCGATGATGGGAAAGCTGCGTGCGCGACTGGAAAAAGTGGAGACGGCCCGTATCCTGGACGAGTAATTGGAGAAAGTGCCGGAAGTCGTGCTTTCTTTACAGAAAGTCGCTGATTTTTTGCATTTTCCTGCGGTTTTTTAGCAAAAATTATTATCTTTGTTCCAACCTTATAACCCTTCATTATGAAACGACTGACAGGCTTAATATGCTTCTTGTGTCTCCTTTGCAGTTGCCGGGAGGAAGCAGGCCGTGGGGTGGAACAACCGATGTCGCAACCCATCGTGTCGGAGACGGCATCTCCCGACAGCATGGAGGTGGAAGAGATTCTGCCGTTTGAGCGTAAACCGCTGACCGCTGCCGACATCATCTTGGCGAAGGAACTTCTTTTTGACAAATACACCTTGAAGGATGAGTATCCGTATCAGGACACCGTCCGTTCATTCAAATGGGATGCCATACGCAAATGCCTGGCTTTTATCGAGAATCTTCAGTACGATGCCAACCGCTGGGCGATATTCCAGAATTACAAGAATGTGAACCGTGAAGCTCCGCTGGTGCGGAAATACACGCAGAATGTGTACCGGCGCATTGCCGATACGCTGGGAGTGGAACGCTATCAGTCGGTACCGCTGTATTTTCCTTCGGATACGCTGGTGCCCGAACGCTATGGACGCGACGGGGCGCTGGTGTCTTTCCTGGGCGAGACGGGCAGTTTCTATCGCGTGTCACCGGTCTCCATCGAGGGAGAATGGTGGGTGCCGCGCCGCTATGTCAAACTCTTGTCCGACAGTACACAGTTTAACCACGTGGTCGTGGTAGACCGGGGCGACCAGAACATTGCCACCCTGGAACGTCTGGAAGAAGGTACCTGGGCCATCCGCAGCATGAATCCGGCCACTACGGGCATGCACCGTCCGCCGTATGCGCAGGAAACGCCGCTCGGCATGTTTGTGGTGCAGCAGAAAAAGTCGCGTATGGTGTTCCTGAAAGACGGTTCTGCGGCCACCGGAGGCTATGCACCGTATGCCAGCCGCTTCACCAACGGAGCCTACATTCACGGGGTGCCGGTCAACGTGCCTCGCACGGCGATGATTGAATACAGCTGGTCGTTGGGCACCACGCCCCGTTCGCACATGTGTGTGCGCAATGCCACCTCGCATGCCAAGTTTGTGTACGACTGGGCACCGACGGAACGGTCACTGGTGATTGTAATCGAGTGATTTCTATAAAATTAACTCTCTTTACGGAAGAAGAAAGACAGAAAATCCGTAACTTTGCGGCCGAATATTTTTCAGGTCGTAAAAAGTCATGCAAAATCATATCATCAAATTTTTTCTTTCTGCCATGTTCCTGTCTTTCCCCTGTGCGTATTTCACGGCGGAAGGAGAGTCTGTTCCTACTGAATCCCCCGCAGCAGCGGTTAAGGCGGCCGATGAGGTCGTGTCGCTCTACCACTCCATGCAGCTGGAAGGGGTGGTCAACTGGCGGGCCTTCAAGCAGGCGGTGACGGGGTATAACCGCATCAAGAACCGCAAGCGCGACGTGCTGACCTTGATTGACTTTTCCAAGCCTTCCACGGAAAAGCGCCTGTACGTGTTCGACATGAAGCACCGCCGGATGCTGTATTCCTCAGTAGTGTCACACGGCAAGAACAGCGGTGGAAACTATGCTACCTCTTTTTCCAACGAATACGGCTCTTACAAGAGCTCGCTGGGCTTTTACCTGACGGCTTCCACCTATCAGGGACGAAACGGCTATTCGCTCATTCTTGACGGACTGGAGAAAGGGATTAACGACCGGGCCCGCGAACGTGCCATTGTGGTGCACGGGGCCTCCTATGCAGACCCATCCGTGGCCAGTCGTGGCGGACGGTTGGGACGGAGCTTCGGATGTCCGGCATTGCCCACTTCCGTGTCGCGCCCCATTATAGATGCAATAAAAGAGGGCAGCGTCATGTATATCTATGCCGAAACCCCCTCTTACTTAGCTCAAAGTTCTATTCTCGATACATCGGATGATGTCATCGTAAATCAATGATTTCCGCTCCCGTATACTTGCTCTTGTCGAAACGGAACACCGCGTCGGGCAGATTCACTCCCGTGCGGTACGACGAAATCTGAAACTCTTGTTTCTCTCCGTTCTGCAGCTGGATGGCAATGTACACGGGCGAACTGTTTTCCTTCACGTTCAGTGTGATGCTTTTAATGTCCTGCGAGGTCTTCGGGGTCAGGATGATTTCATGTCCCCGCTTTCCCTGACGGGTCTTTTCGCCCACGTAGCGGTAGTTGAAGCCCTTCTTGTAGGCTGTCAGCAGCGCATACGGGTTGACGCTCTGTATCTCCTCCGGGGTGGGGGATGATACGTTCACCTCTTCATTCTGTTCCACATAGCTCCATTGCGTCTTTCCGTCGAACCAGGTCTTGATACCTCCGCTCTCCAGGCAGAACTTGTTGCCTTTCAGCAACAGCTTTCCTTGTTGTGTACCTCCAAAAGTCAGACTGATGCCGCCGGCTTTCCGGTAGCTGTCCGCCATCTTGCTTAATATGCTTTCAGCTTTTGCGTCCTGTTGGGCCACAGCCTGACACAGGGCGACTCCCATCAGCAGGACGAGAAGAAAAATTTTTTTCATACCTGTCACAATCATTTTTAGGGGTTAGAGGGCAGCCCGTTTAATCCTTCAGGCTGCTCATTCTCATTTGTAAATCGTTTTCATCCAGACAAAGCACATCGCGCGCCTTGCTACCGTTGGCCGGACCTACGATGCCCGCCTTTTCCAGCTGGTCCATGATGCGTCCCGCACGGTTGTAGCCGATGGAGAATTTACGCTGAATCAGCGAAGTGGAACCCTGCTGGTGGTAGATGACCAGACGAGCCGCTTCTTCAAAGAGCGGGTCCAGACGGTTCATGTCCACGTCGGCAGCACTGCTGGGTTCTGCATTCTCATCCACGTATTCCGGCAGCATGAAGGCCGTAGGATAACCCTGCTGCTTGCCGATGAATTCCGCGATGCGTTCCACTTCCGGCGTATCGACAAACGCACACTGCACGCGCACGGGGTCGTTTCCTTGCAGGTAGAGCATGTCACCTTTACCGATGAGCTGCTGGGCACCCGGACGGTCCAGAATGGTACGTGAGTCCATCATGGAAGCCACACGGAAAGCCACACGCGCCGGGAAGTTGGCCTTGATGGTACCCGTAATGATGTTTGTGGTCGGACGCTGGGTAGCGATGATGGCGTGGATACCCACCGCACGGGCCAGCTGGGCAATACGGCAGATAGGCAGTTCCACCTCCTTGCCGGCTGTCATAATCAGGTCGCCGAACTCATCAATGATGATGACAATGTAGGGCAGGAAGCGGTGACCGTTCTCCGGATTCAGCTGGCGGTTGATAAACTTCGCGTTATATTCCTTGATGTTACGGCATCCTGCGTTCTGCAGGAGCTTGTAACGGTTGTCCATTTCCACACACAGCGAGTTCAGTGTCTGTACCACCTTCGTCACGTCGGTGATGATGGCATCCTCTCCGTCGGGCAACTTGGCCAGGAAGTGACGCTCAATCGGCGCATAGATGGCAAATTCCACCTTCTTTGGGTCGATGATGACGAACTTCAGTTCACTGGGGTGCTTCTTGTAGAGCAGGGAAGTCACGATGGCATTCAGTCCCACAGACTTACCTTGACCTGTCGCACCGGCCACCAGCATGTGGGGCGCCTTGGCCAGATCCACCATGAACACCTCGTTGGTAATGGTTTTTCCGAGTGCCACCGGCAGGTCGAAGGTTGTTTCCTGGAACTTCTTGCTGGTCAGGATAGAACTCATGGGTACGATGTGCGGGTTCGCGTTTGGCACTTCGATACCGATGGTACCCTTGCCCGGAATCGGTGCGATGATACGGATACCCAGTGCCGAAAGACTCAGGGCGATGTCGTCCTCCAGGTTACGGATTTTCGAGATACGTACCCCTTCCGCCGGCGTAATCTCATATAAGGTAATGGTCGGACCCACACTGGCCTTGATGGAACTGATTTCAATGCCGAAGCTGCGCAGCACCTTGATGATGCGGTTCTTGTTGGCATTCTGTTCTTCCATGTCGATGTCCGGATCGTCGTTCTGATACGTATTCAGCAAGTCGAGGGTAGGGAAGCGGTAAAACTCCAGGTCCAGGCGCGGGTTGTACGGCTGCGACACGTCTCCCCGGTAAGCCTGATCCTCTTCCTTGGTATCGTTGCTGACCTCAAATGCCGGCTCCTCTTCTTCCTTGTCGAAGTCTTCCTCCAGGGCCGGCTTCACCTCAAAAGGGTGCTTCTTCTCATCCTCTTCCTCGGTATCAATGGGCAGGTCAATGACACGCTCCGGTGCCGGTTCCTCTTTCACAATCACCTTCTCCGGTTCCTCCTTGACAGGTTCAGCCGCTTTCTCCGGTTCTTCCTGCGGAGTTTCTTCCTCCTCTTTTTTCTGTTTCGGTTTCCGGTGCGTCCAGCTCTTCCAGAAACTTTCTTTCTTTTCCTTCTTCTCCGATTCATCCTCCGCGGCGGTTACTTCCGGTTCGTCCACTACCGGCTTTCGGTAGGTCGGTTCCGGCTGGGGAGTTACCTCCTCTGCCATAGCCGCGTTATTGCCCTTTTGCGGATGCAGCGCCTTTCTCACCACGCCCATGGTCTGTCGGGTCAGTGCCACGCCGAACAATATGGCCGTAGCTAATAGCACTAAAATCAATCCCGGTGCACCGATTTGCGAGCGAATCCACAGGCTCACGTTGTAGCCGTGCAGTCCCCCCGGATAAATATAAGAATTCTCTAACAGTCCTCCGAATGCAAATCCTAAGGTTACAGAGAGCCACACCATCACCGTGGCACAGCCTAAGAACCAGTAACGGATGCGGAACTCGTACGCTTTCATCAGCTTCATGCCGGCCACCACTAAGAAGATAATGATACAGTAAGCCGAAAACCCGAAGCAGTCATTAATCAGGAATTGTGCCAGCTGTGCTCCCCGTGCTCCGGCATAGTTCTGTATGCGGTTGCCCGTTTCCAGCAGCTCCGACGGGTTGGGATGCGACAGAATGCTCTGGTCGTTTCCTCCCGTAAAGAAGAACGAGCTGAAAGCCAGCAGCAAGTACACGCCGAAGATGACGCAGAGCAGTCCGATGACGAACGCGGTAGTCTCACTTTTCAGGATAGTCCATGTTTTTCCGGCCACGGCAGCCGCTTTTTCACTTTTGCTTGTATCTGTTTTTTTTGTTTGCATGATGATTCGAATTAACTAAACATACATGCAAATGTACGAATAAAACTAAAACTGAGAAATTTTTTTTGTACCTTTGCACGTCAATTAGCATGAATATGGAAGAAAAAAACTCTCAAGTAATATTCGATAAAAATGCAGTCGAGTTCGTGACAGTGGCTGCCGAGTTCTGTGGATTTATGGAGTGTGTGTCCGATATGCGTTGTCGGGATTTCGTCGACAAGTCCCTGAAACTCCTTCCCCTTTTATACCTGAAGGCTTCGTTGCTTCCTGCTTGCGAGCGGATGGAAGATGCCGACCCGGAAACCTTCGTGACCGAGACCGATTACGAAGTGCTTCGCGGCTCCATCGCCTCTCTCTTAGGCGAATACGATGACTACCTCGAGGTGTTCCTCGATGACATGGCTTATAGTGATACCCCCATTCATCAGAACATTTCCGAAAGCCTGGCCGACATTTACCAGCCCATCAAGGATTTCATCTGCGTGTTCCAGTTGGGCCTGGAGCACACCATGAACGACTCCTTAGCCATCTGCCGTGAACTCTTTGCCGAGTTCTGGGGACAGCGCCTGGTCAACGTGATGCGTGCCCTTCACGACGTGAAATACCGCCAGCTTTCGCACAGCAGTCAGGAAGAGGAAGATTCAGCACTCTACGAAGACAACTGCACCGAAGAAGAACTCTACGAAGGCCTTGACATGGGCGACGACGAATAACCCTAAACCCGTAAACTGAATGGTAGAACTACAGAGTAAAATAGATAAGAAAATCGTTGCGGAGTTACCCAAAGTCTCTTTCCCCGGTCGCATCTTCGTGATTTACACCGAGGCCGAGGCTCGCAAGGCCATCGATTACCTCAATACCCATGTACTGGTGGGGGTGGACACCGAAACACGCCCTTCATTCCGGAAGGGAGCCGTCAACAAGGTGGCCCTCTTGCAGGTCTCTACTTACGACACCTGCTTCCTGTTCCGCCTGAACCACCTCGGACTGCCGGATTTCCTGGAAGAGTTCCTTCAGAACGACGTGCTCAAAATCGGCCTGTCGCTGAAAGACGATTTCGCCATGCTGCGCCGTCGTAACCAGAAAGACCCGCGCATGGGCAACTGGGTGGAACTGCAGGACTACGTAGCCTCTTTCGGTATCGAAGAAAAGAGCCTGCAGAAAATCTATGCCCTCCTTTTTCAGGAAAAGATTTCCAAGAGCCAGCGCCTTTCCAACTGGGAGGCCGACACCCTGACCGAGGCGCAGCAGCTGTATGCCGCTACTGATGCCTGGGCCTGCGTGCGCATTTACCAGTACTTGGAAGAGCTTCGCCTTTCGGGCAAGTACCGCGTGATACGCACGGAAACTCCTGAAAACATTCTCGAAGATTAATCACTTAAACCATACAAATGAGCTATAAGAAAGTATTTCTCAAACCCGGAAAGGAAGAATCGCTCAAGCGTTTCCATCCCTGGGTTTTTTCCGGAGCCATCGCCCGTGTGGAAGGAGAGCCGGAAGAAGGTGAAGTAGTAGATGTCTACACCTCCAAGAAAGAATTCATTGCCTGCGGACATTTCCAGATTGGAAGCATCGCTGTGCGTGTGCTGTCCTTCCGTCAGGAACCCATCGACCATGCGTTCTGGGTACGTCGCCTGCAGGTGGCCAAAGACCTCCGCTGTGCCTTGGGCGTGCTGGGCAATCCTCAGAACAATACCTACCGTCTGGTACACGGCGAGGGCGATAACCTGCCCGGACTGATTATCGACGTGTACGACCATACCGCCGTCATGCAGGCACACTCAGCCGGCATGCACCTCGACCGTATGGTAGTGGCCGAAGCCCTCGAAGAAGTGATGGGCGACGTCATCCAGCACATCTATTATAAATCAGAAACCACGCTGCCCTTCAAGGCCGACCTACTGGCTACTGAGAACGGCTTCCTCAAAGGCGGAAGTCCGGAGAACGTGGCCATGGAGAACGGACTGAAGTTCCACGTAGACTGGCTCAAGGGACAGAAGACCGGTTTCTTCGTCGACCAGCGTGAGAACCGTGCCCTGCTGGAACGCTATGCCAAGGGCCGTAATGTGCTCAATATGTTCTGCTACACCGGCGGCTTCTCGTTCTATGCCATGAGGGGAGGGGCCAACCTCGTTCATTCGGTAGACAGCTCTGCCAAAGCCATCGATCTGACCAATGAGAACGTATCCCTCAACTTCCCTGGCGATACCCGTCACCAGGCCTTTGCGGAAGATGCCTTCAAGTTCCTCGACCGCATGGGCGACCAGTACGACCTGATTATCCTCGACCCGCCGGCCTTTGCCAAGCACCGTGATGCCCTGCGCAATGCCCTTCGCGGTTACACCAAACTCAATGCCAAGGCCTTCGAAAAGATACGTCCGGGCGGCATCCTCTTTACCTTCTCCTGTTCGCAGGTGGTGAACAAGCAGGACTTCCGTAACGCCGTGTTTACCGCCGCTGCACAGAGCGGACGCAGCGTGCGCATTCTTCACCAGCTCACCCAGCCGGGCGACCATCCGGTCAACATCTACCATCCGGAAGGTGAATACCTTAAGGGACTGGTGCTCTACGTAGAATAATTCTCCCCAAAAGGGATACAATAAAAGAAGCTGTTTCACTGTCGGAATGCTCCGTGTGTGAAACAGCTTCTTTCGTATCTTCTCCGGATGTGTCTCATCCGAACAGCTTGCCAAACAAGCCCTGTCTTTTCTTCTTCTCCTGTTTCCGGCGTTCGATGCCCTCTTCCAGCCTTTCATCCAGCGTTTCGGCCACCAGATCCGCAATTTTCAGGCGGTAATGTATGATGCGGTAAATGCTTCCCCAGTTGAGCATTCCTCCCAGATTGCGGTCGTCAATGAACACATCCGCCTTCAGCTTCCGCGAGAAATGCTGATGCGCCTCCTGTTCCTCCGGATAGTTCGTATTGACCGCATAAAATTCCACTCCATGCTGTCGGCAGAAATCCACGGCCTCTTCCAGCAGCTTGTCCTCTCTTACAGTCCACAAAATCAGCCGGTGCCCCTCTTTTTGCAGCATTTTCAGTGTGTCAAAGGCAAAAGGCTTTTCCCGTCCGATTTCCGGATAGCGGTGTTCCACAATAGTACCGTCAAAGTCAACAGCTATGATCATATCTAAATTCGTTTAAAAAGTTACGTAAAAAAGGTTAGTTTGCAAATGTAAGAGAAAGAATGAAAAAAAGAAATCGCCGCATCTCCTTTTTCAAGGAAGTGCAGCGATTTCCTATGATTTTAGTGTTTTTTTTATTTTGCCATGCGGATGATAGCGGCGCGGCTCAGACGCGGATTTTCGCGGAACATAGTGTCAACACCACCTTTGTATTCCATTGTCAGCTGATCCTTGTTTACACCATATTTATCTACCAGTGTATTGTATACAGCTTCTGCTCTCAGCTTGCTCAGGCGTTCGTTGAATTCAGCCGAACCAGTCTGCTTGTCAGCATATCCTGTGATGATGAATTTGTTTTCAGGATACTTCTTGATCAGGTTTGCATAAGCTTCCAGATTCACTGCTTCTTTTTCGCTCAGGTAAGCCTTGTTGATGTCGAAGAACGCTACATATTCAGTTGCATCCGGCAGCTTGTTGCTAGCCTTGGTTTCAGTTACAACCGGCTGGTTACGTTTTTCTTCTTCCAGTGCATTTACGCGGTTTCTCAAGCTGGCATTTTCTTCGTTCATGCTCTTAAGCTGATTCTGTACAGCCTGCATTTCAGCAGCCGAGATACCGGTACCCTTAGTCCAGTCTCTGCGGTTGAAGCGGTAAGTTGCACCTACCATGATGGCTGCAGAACCTTCCATATTCTTTCCGCCACGGATACCGTCCATCACGTCGTTGTTGATGTTTCCTTTCAATTCCAAGTTCAAGTCCCAAGCCTTGTTCAAACGGAAACGGTTGATGAATCCGATACCTCCTGACAATTCGTTTTCGTTATTGTCGATGCCGCGCAGGTAACCGATGCTTACGTAAGGAATTGCATTGTACAATCTGTCTTCACGGTAGCCGCAGAACAGGTTGGTGAAGTTCAGCATTACGTCACCGTGCAAGTGCAGGATTCCCCATTTGGTGCGATACACGTTGGTGTCTACGCGTTTGTAGGCAAAACCTCCATCTTTAACTGAGTAACCTTTAGCCTGGTAACCACCGAATCCCAGTCTCAATCCGATGCCCGGAGTAAACCATTTTCCTACATTGATTTCGAATGTCGGAGTAATCAGTTTGCCGGCTTTTCCTTTAGAAATGTAGTCGCCTACATACATCTGTGCACCGATGTTGGCTCCTACAAACAAGTTGTCGCCAAACAAGTTGGTCTGTACAGTGTATTTTTCAATCTTTTCTACGTTGCTGTTTTGCTGCGTGTTTTGCGCCATTGCACCTACACCTGTCATCAGTGCAATAGCCAGAATGTAAATTCTACTATTCATATTCATGTAATTATTAATTCTGCGTCAAAGATAATACAATATTTCCAAACCGTGATAAGGAATGATAAGATATCTATCAAAATGTGTGAGGTTTAATAAAAAAACTGCCTAAAAGTACAGGTTCACCCCTAAATTCGCATACGGAAGCAGGGAGATTCCCTTCTCCGTCAAGGTTCTGGCCCCCGGGGTGATGGCTCCCTTGTAGCCCCTCAGCACTTCTTCCGCAAAGACACCCCATTGGTCATTTATCCGCACGGTTTCTTTCAGCCCGGCCTGTACGCCGAAATAGTCCTTTTGTGCCGTTCCGTGGTGCGTGTATAAAATACCCGCCAGGCCTTCCACCGTAAAGATTCTTTCCGGGTTATACGCTGCGGCCAGGGTGCTCAGGTCTACCAGGTAGTCCGCTCCGAGGGTAAAGGGATATACATGCTTGCTCACACTGTAAGGATAATGCGCCATTTCGATGTATCCTCTAACCGATGAGTATTTGCTCCATCTTCTTCCATACCCCACATAGAATTGTTGTCCCAGGTGCTTCATCATGGCCTTCAGCTGCTGGTCTCCGGTACGCATCGGGTAATTTGCTCCCATGCCGACCGATACAAAGTTATAGGGTTCAAACAGGTATTGGTGACGGGTAATACATTCTTCGCGTCTTCTGTACTGCACCCCCATTTCTATGCTCAGGTTCTGCATGCGGCGTTTGCTGCTCGTTCCGTGCAAGAAATTTTGCGTATAGCTGTTCTTGCTCCAGCGTGCCTGCCCGAATACGCCGATGTGGTCGTTTACGGCATACACCAGCTGTCCTCCGAGTGTCGGTCCGGTGAAAGGTCTGACTTTGCGGGCGTAAGTCGCTCCCCGGTGTGCCACGAATCCGGCTTCCGCACCTCCCATCAGGTTTACTTCCAGTCGGGGGTCAGTCACCCGGTCGTCGAACAGACGGTTCAGGTTGACCATAGCCTCCAGTCGCACGCCTCCGTAGCCTTCTTTTATCTTTTCAGTGCCCTTCTCGGAGAGGGTATTATGCACTCCGGCAAATAAAGTTCCCCTTATCCCGAAAGGCAGGAACCATTTTCCCATGCTGATACCCATTACCGGACCTACGGGTTCCAGTACCCCGTTCATTATCGGTGCCTTTCGTATTCTGGCAGAATAATCTCCCTGAATACCCGCATAAATTTCGTAGAACAGGTTGTCCAGTGCGCCGGAGTTGGCCGAAGGACCGGAAGTCTTGTTCAGTCCGGTAAACCGGTAAGTCAGTCCGGCCATCGCCTGGGCACCGATGTCATATCTCTTCTGCGACTCCAGTCCGTTGATGCCGTCGGTAAAAAGATTCACCCTCGGTTCCAGAAACAGGTCCAGGTGGTTGTGCAGATGGTAGTTCACGTGCAGTCCGCCGTGTATGCCTCCAGCTACGAAACGTTCCTTTGAAACCTTGTTTTTCGTCCCGTAGATGCCGATACCCAGTACCGTTTCCAGGTCCCATCGCAGGTCGTCCTTGTAGCCCCTCAGGTAATCCAGTATCCGGAACATGTGCGCTATTTCCACGCCGCCTCTTCCAATCTGTTCGTTCACCGCCCCTTCTACGGCCAGACGGTAACTGTTGAACGAGGTTACATCCTTTGTGAAGGCGATACCGAATTCTTTGGAGTAGGGGCCTGCCGCTCCGCCTCCCAGTTTCCCGGCACCAGCAAAAATCGACAAGGAAGAATTCCATCCCCTGGCCTTGGGGTCAATCGCTCTTCCGGCAGGGATATACCTTTTCTGTCTCACATAATCCATCGCGTTGAAAAAGCCGGTTTTCACCGAATCGGCTGTGGCATCCTGTGCGAGGATAGTTTCCGTTCCGCCCATCCACAAATAGCCGAGGGCAGCTATATATAAAGTCTTTCTGTTTATTTTCATGATTACTGATTCTTATACATCTCCAACGCCGTTTCCACAATCTCTTTCGTGAATTCACCGTCGTTCTGGGCAGTGACAATCATCTTCTGGTCCCGGTTGAAACATCTCACCAGATACAGAGCCGCTTCCGTCAGTCCTACGTCTCCCTTTCTGGCTTCCGTCACCGCCTTCAGGTACCATTTCACCGGACTCTCGTCCGCCATCTGTTCCAGCGCCTTGTCCGCCTGCGCGTTTCCCTGTGGCGTTTCCAGTGCCAGGTTCATCACCGCCTCGTTCTGTACGGACGACTGGCAGATGGTGCGGAAGGTCTCTGTAGCTCGCTGCGTCTCTTCAGGCGTATTTCCTCCCTGGAAATAGCCGCCCATGGCCCATGCGTACGCCTTCACCAGGTCAAATTCCTTGTAATCCGCCGGAATCAGCTTGGCCATGACACTGGCATTCTCAAAGTCGCCCGCTTTGATGTACATGCACAGCTGGTTCACCACCACCTCAATCGGGTTGATAATCTCCGTTCTTCCCGTATCCATGTTTTTCCTTTCATAGTTCACGGTAAAGATGGTACGGTCTATCAGCGGTTCCAGTATCTGCGTGTCGGTCACATCCTTTTCCAGGTACAGCTTGGCCAGCGTGTTTCCGGCCAGCACCCATGGACGCTTCATGCTTAGCGATTCTTCGTATGCCTTGCGTGCCACCGCCTCCTTTTCCTGACTGTCCTTCAGCAATTGCAGCAGCTTCCAGTATTCATACCGGGTGTACATCCCGTTCAGTCCTTTTCTCCGGTAAGCCGCCATCACCTCCTTGTCGGTCGGTTCCCGGTAGATGTCATAGCGGCACAGGTACTTCACTTGTCTCAGCTGCTCCAGGTAAGGCACAATCACCGTACGGTAGTCCTTGGAGGCCTTGATTCGCTGTCCCTGCCGGTTCATCTGGTCGGGCAGTTCTCTTACAACCTTTCTGATGAAACCGGCCGTTTCCATCAGGCTGTCCTTCTCCAGCAGTTCGGCCACCTCGTTCCATGAAGCCACTTCCGCCTGCGGGTTCTGATACACGCGTTCGGCTACCGCATGGGGGAGTACCCCGATAACCTCCTGCTGAATCCGCTGCATACGTTTCTGGGCCAGCTGCAGGTTTTGCTGGTAATATCCTTCCGGCGATGCCTTGCCGATGACGTGAAACTCTTTCAGCAGGGCGCCGGGCTCGTTCAGAATCAGGTTCAGTTTCTTCCGTATTCCGGCAAGGCTCTCCTGGTTCTTCGGGTCGTCCGTCAGCCGGTCCGAGTTGATTTCAAAGTTGAGCTCCACCTGGTCCTCCGTGTCAAACTTCTCTACCTGTGCCTTCTCCGGATATTTTTGGAAATCCATATCCAAGGCTATCAGGTCATATTGCAGAAATTTCAGGGGGCGCTTGTTCTCGCATGTATTAATCTGATACGTCTTTCTGAACGGAACATTGTTGTAGTCCTCTATACAGAAGTCCGCATAGCAACTGTAATTCACGTTCGGGTCGGGCACCGTCACCGTGTCTTGCCATTCAATCACCATCCGCTCATTCACCAGTGGCCGTGATTGGATATAAGGCTCCAGAGCATCCCTTTTCAGGTCGTACCCCATTCGTCGGGTCTGGGTCAGGTGATATTCCTTGCCGTCGTATACCAGTGGTTTCAAGAAAGCCACCGTGTCGTTGGTCGTACAGTTCAGTACATACGGCTGTACAATCAGACGCGAATACTTGTTGCCTTCTCCATGTGGGACCAGAAACGTATTATAAGGATAAAAACGGTTACCTATCAGTCGGCTGGCCTTCGGTTCCGGCTGAATCTGCTTCAGCTCTCCCGTTACCACTACCTCCTTCAGATAGATACCGTCATCCACTTCTACGTCTATTTTCATGCGGTTGCTCACCTTTTCCAGAATGGCCTTGTTCAGGCCCGCTTTGAACACCAGTGCCCCGTTGTCCGGCACCAGAATCTCGTAATACCCGTTGGCATCCGTTTCCGCCCTTTCATCTTCGTTCATGAACAGTGCGAAATTGGTATTATCCTTGTCCAGGCTGTTCTTCAGGTCCTTTGCGGCCGCTACCGTCTTGCAGCTATATACATAGACCACGCTTCCCGAGAACGGAACCTTCTTTTTCTTGTCCGCAATGTTGTAAACCGTGCCGCTCACCTTGATCATTCGCTGCGCCCATCCGCTTGCGGGGACAGCAGTCAGCAGCATCGTAACCAGTACATATTTCCCGATGCGGCTTATTCTTTTCCTATTCATACGCTTCAGCTTCTTAGAATAAATAGCAGCATGACACCGCTATTTCTGTCGGCACACACTTCACTCCGTTTGCATTATACTCTTCTTTTTTCAGGTATGTACCCTCCGGATATTTCTTCTCCCTGTACCACAGGGCACCCACTCCGGCCGAGAATTCCAGGTTGAACCGTTTACTCAGCGGCCAGGCATAGCCGTATGTCAGTCCCGGTCCTGCAGCTTCTCCCTGGTGCGCCTTTCCCTTGTGCACCACCGTATACCTTAGTCCGCTTACAGATAAGCCGATGAACGAGCGCGTCATCGGCCTTCCAGAAATCCAATACCTGAACTCCGCCTGTGCCCCTTTTAACTGGGCATCCAGCGGCGTCTTGTTTAGTCCGTAAAACACAGTCCCTTCCAGACTGAATTTGGAAGCTGTCACCAGCTCCATTGAAATGTTCGGCGTCAGGTTCCCCCACAGCAGTGCGTTCGTTTTCACCGCGGCCAGCTGTGCATGAGCCATGCCGCAACCGGCCACCCATGCTCCCAGGCAGATACCCCGCCTTAAAAAATGATTCATAAAACTTTGGTTATAAATAAATTTTCATTAAGTCTTAGTATGCGTTCTTTTCCCCATGTATAGCATTCATCACCGTTTTATAGATGATAAACAAGTCCAGGCCGAAGCTCCAGTGTTCGATATACCATATATCTCCACGGATACGTCCTTCCATATCCTTCAGCTCCTTGGTTTCTCCGCGATAGCCCGTCACCTGGCTCCAGCCCGTGATGCCCGGCTTCACGAAGTGTCTCACCATATACTTGTTAATCAGTTTCGAATATTCCTCCGTGTGTTTCAGCATGTGCGGTCGGGGACCTACCACGCTCATGTCGCCCAGCAGCACATTGATAAACTGCGGCAGTTCGTCGATGCTCGTTTTTCGCATGATGTTTCCCCAGCGTGTCTTGCGCGGGTCATTCTTGGTAGCCTGCAGCGAGTCGGCCTGTGTGTTCACCCTCATGCTCCGGAACTTATAGCAGTAGAACTCCTTGTCGTTCAGCCCGTTTCGTTTTTGTTTGAAGAATACTGGTCCCGGCATCGTCAGCTTGGTGATAATGGTCACAATGAGCAGGATAATCGGGAAGAGCGTACACAGAAACAGCAGTGAGAACACAATGTCGAACGCCCGTTTCATCATCTTGTTGCCCGTCCGGCTCAGCGGGGCTGGTCGTAGGCTCAGGAAAGGTACGTTTCCTATCATATTGAAATATACCCGGTTCTGCAGATAGTTGTAAATGTTTGGCACACTGTAGAAATGCACCAGGTGGTTCTCGCAGTAATTAATCAGCGAACGGATAATGACATGTTCCTTCGAAGGCAGACAGCAGAACAGGTAATGCGTATTTCCGTTCTTTTCCAGGTATTCTTTCACGTCCTGGGGCTTTCCCAGGTACGGACATTCCTGTGGAAATTTCGGGTTCGGCTCAAAGTCGAAATACCCCTTTACCCTGAATCCGGTCCAGTCCTGAGTCGTCAGTTCATAATATAGCTCGCGGTTGTTTTCTGAACTACCCACCAGCACCACATAGCGCAGGTTACCACCTTTCGAACGGTATCTTTTCAACCCCCATCGCATGAGGATACGGAATACAGACAGCGAAATAAACAGCAGCCCTAAAAAAGTCAGGTAGAAATACGACCAGGCATCCATGAATCGTCCCAGCTCCAACACTACCCCTGATAATATTCCGAAGCAGATTGTACTTCTCAATACCTTACCCAGAATCTGGTAGGCATATACCTTACGCCGGTAAAGTACCACGCCAGCTTGCATGGCCGATACGAAGTAGCAAAGCATTACTGTCAGTATGACCTGCAGGTGCGGTGCCTGCAGAATCTTGTGCCATGGCGTATCTTCCGTAGTGAGAAACAACAGATAGAACAATCCTCCCGTAATAAGCGTTTCACAAGTAACGATAAAAAAGCTTACCCAACTGTTATAGGCGTCATATTTTGTTTTCATGCGCTATGTTTTTTATTAGTGTTTCAACCCCTGATTTGCTAGTCACATTTCTCTAAAGATATTCCAGATAAACAACGTGTTTCCGATAATGTATCGGCGCCACATTCGTTTCGGTTCTTTCAGCAGTCTGTACAACCATTCCAGACTATGTTCCTGCCACCACAGAGGAGCCCGTTCCATGGTGCCGGCAAAAAAGTCGAACACCGCACCGATGGTGCCGCAATGACAGTGAATGTCCAGTTCATTCCAATGGCGGTATGCCCACTTCTCCTGTTTGGGAGCCGTCATGCCAATCCACAACAAGTCCGGATTAGCCCGGTTGATGGCTTCGATGATTGCCCGGTTCTCTTCCTCCGAGAATTCCGTTTTGTAGGGTGGGGAGTACGTTTCAATCCGGATGTTGGGGTAGACCGTTTTTGCTTTTTCCCGAATCAGATTCAGCACCTTTTCGCTGCTTCCCATGAAGAAGCAGGTACCTCCCTTCTGGTTCAGCCGTTCCATCTCCATGGTAAACAAGTCCCATCCGGCAATACGTTCTGTCGGCTGGCTTTTTGCTTTCAGTTTCCGGCAAGCCATCACGATACTTGCTCCGTCGGGAATCAGTGCATCCCCTTTCATCAGCGCTTCGGCAAAGAACGTATCCTTCAGAGCCGTATTATAGGAGTGCGCATTGATGGTATTGATTAACAGTTTCCCTTCCGGAAGAGCTTCCAGCTCTTTCTTCGATTCAACGATTTTTATATCTTTTAGTTTCAGCATACGTTTGTGTGCGTTTATATGGATAATCCGTTGCCTGTGTACGATAATGTGACAAAACCATTACGATAGTTTTCTGTATCTTGCTGCGAATCCCCAGATTTCCATAAAGCAGACCAGCGGTACGATAAATCCCACTGCCATGGAAATACGGTCGGCTATGAGCCCCATTAACAAGGGAGCCACTGCTCCTCCTACAATCGACATAATCAGATAAGAAGAAGCCTGTTTGGTTTGTGTGCCAGCATGGCGCAAAGATAAGGAAAAAATAGTAGGAAACATAATCGATTCACATAAAAAGCACAGTAACAGGAAATACCATCCCGCTCCGCCCGGCATCAGAATGACTGCCGCCATGCATACACAAGCACCAGCCGCACAAACGGCCAGCACTTTTTCCCCCTTCACGAAGCGCATCAGCCAGCTTCCGCCCATGCGTCCGGCCATGAACAGTCCCATGCCGCCGAACGACAGCCATACCGAAGCCTCCTGTGCCGAAACACCCGCATTTTCGGTGGCGTAGTTGATGAAAAAACTGTTGATGCCCGTCTGTGCAGCCACGTAAAGGAAAAGCGACAGCAGTCCCACCGTGAACGAGGTCGTTCTCCACAGCGATTTCCCGCTCGCTTCAGCCTGTTCGCTTTCTGCTTCCCGGCCTATTTCCGGCAGTTTCACCCGCGAAAAAAGGATGGCGATGCACAGCACCACCGTACCCAGCACCGCGTAAGGAGTAGTCACGTCACCTCCTCCGGCAAAGAGGAAGAAGCCTCCTGCCAGCGGGCCGCAAATCCAGCCCAGTCCGTTGAACGACTGGGCCAGGTTGATGCGCCGCTCACTGCCTTCCGGTTCACCCAGCACCGTGACATACGGGTTCGAAGCCGTTTCCAGGCAGGTCAGTCCACAACCGATGACGAACAGTGCCAGCAGGAAAAACTCAAACGACTGAATCCGTCCTCCCGGAATGAACAGCAACGCCCCGATGCCATACAGCACCAGGCCCGTCAGCACCCCTGTGCGGTAGCCGAAGCGGCGGATAATCCGTCCCGCCGGCAGCGCCATGATAAAATACCCTCCGTACACCACCGCCTGAATCAGGGCCGAGCGCGTGCGGGTAATCTCCAGTGTATCTTGAAAATGTTTGTTCAGCACATCCAGAATACTGTGTGCCACTCCCCACAGAAAAAAGAGGGAAGTAATCAAAATAAAAGGAACCAGGAAACTCTTTCCGTCCCTGGTTCTTACTAATCCAATCTTTTCCATCTCAGCTTCTACTGATTTCCAGTCCCTTGTTCGATAAACTCATCTCCACGAAGCGTGCCCGTTCGTTCGGACGTTCCTCTGTCAGAATCCGGCGGATACGCACTGCCGCATCCGGATCCTTGGCCACCATGTACAGGTAACCGCCGCCACCGGCCCCCGGCAACTTGTATCCCAGGCAGAGGTCGTCAATCCGTTCCGTCAAGGCCTGCACTGTCGCCGGATTCGTACCCTCATCCAGCAGCTGGTTCTGCTTCCACGTCTTCCGTACCAGCCGTCCTGTTTCCTCGAAATCATTCCGCAGGATGGCGTCGTACATATCCATGGCGTGACTCTTCATCTGTTCCAGCAGGTGCAGGTGACGGTTCGAGTTCAGGAACATGCCCTTCACAATCTCCGCCAGGATACCCTTGGCCGTACGCGTAATGCCCGTGTAATACAGCAGATGGCACTTGCGGTACTCGTCGCTTGTGAACAGGTAATCCGGCAGCCAGCGCACCTTCGGTTCCTGATGCCATCCCGGTTGCGTCTGCAGCAGCTTCACCCCGTGCAGCACACCTCCGTACTGATCCTGCCAGCCGCCTCCCGTGGTGAGCAACTGTTCTAATACCAGTGTACGGCTTCCGATGCCCTGCTTGTCCCAGTTCAGGCCGCAGAAATCATTCAGCGCTCCCAGCACCGTAGCTGCCAGAATGGAGCTGGTACCCAGTCCCGAACCTGCCGGAATGGCCGACAGCAAGGTTACTTCGATACCCGTGCCGAACGCCTTCAGCTGTGCTTCCAGCGAAGCAAACCGTTCTGTGGAGAAATCCGGATGGAATCCCGCCAGCACCAGTGCCGCTTTCGGAATGGAGAACGGCGAACCCACCTTGCGGTAATCCTGCAACTCCTCGTACGTGGAAACCACCTCCATGGCTCCCAGGTCAATCGAGCGCAACGTAATGCGGTACTCCTTCGACGGTTTCACGTACACCTGCAGCGGCGGCTGTCCGTTCAGCTCAATGGCCAGGTTCACCACATTTCCGCCCTCCATCAGGCTGTAGGGTGGGGTATCCGTCCATCCCCCTGCAATGTCGATACGCACCGGGCTGCGTCCCCACACAATCTGGTCCGCATACACCGACAACTTCGGCTGCTGACGATAGTCCATCGTGCTGGTCAGTCCCTGACGCATCAGGCCGAACGCCCGTGCCTCCAGCTCCTTCGCTTCCGGATTCCCCTCCAGCTCGCGCACCTTCGCACGGAACATCGCGTCGCTGATACGCTTCAGCAGAGAAGTCCCCTCCGGCAGTTCCTCCGGCAGGGCGATGCCCCCTTTGGCAAACGCTTCCGCTGCTTCCTGCAAGTCCACCTGATAGAACACGCTCCGTTCCTGGTTCTTGGCCAGCAGGCTCCAGTTCTCCTTGCGGAACACCTCCCGCTGGGCGAACAGCCGTCGCAGGTTCGCATACGCCGAAATCTCGTCGGCCGATACCTTCCGTGCCTTCTGCCAGATAGCCCGTCCGGCTTCACCCTGTCCGCCGTCCGTCATCCATTGCAGCACCGTACCCAAATCTTCTATCGAGTCCGTCACCGGGAAAATCGCAGCCGATTGCAAGTCCTCACAGCCCCGAATCTCGTCCGTTGTCAGACCTCTTTCCGCCAGCCATTCCGTCACCGGACGGCCCAGATATGCCGTAGAAGCCTCTTTCAGGCTCCCCTTGAATTTATCGTTAAAACCATACGGACGTGCGGCAAACTCCCGTTCACCCATCGGCACCACGTCGATGCACACCCCTTCCGGCACGTTCAGCGCCCAGTTGTTGCGCGGTACCCCCGTGATGATGTTCCGGCTGTGCAGCATCCAGCTCTTGCCCACGTGGCTGTTTTCCACCCACACCTCTGCGTTGTCTGCCGTCAGCGGGAACTCCATCTCCGCATTCTGCACGAACACCGCCGGATGCGGTTTCACCTTGTGGTGCATAATCGCCCGCTGGTCCGTCACGCAGTTCTGCACCGCCAGCGTCGACGAAATCATCTCCCGGCTCGTACCGTAGTGGTGGAACTCACCGCCCGGCAGCGGCAGGATAGCCACCTTCAGGCTGTTCAGCTCCTCATCCACGATGCGTGGATGCGCTCCCAGTGCCAGTCCGAACTCCGAGTACATGTCGTAGAACTTCACGCCCCCGTCCTTGTCGGTAGAACGTTTCACCATCAGCTCGATGGCACGGTCACTCAGCATCCAGATGCCGATGTCCATCAGGAACAGGTAATCCTGCATCAGCTGGCCCATTTCCTCCACGCTCGGTTTCTGCAGCATGAAGTCCAGCTTCTCCGGTTCCTTCCGCGACGACACGAACACCCCGTGGTTCTTTGCCAGTTCCGGGTCCACCCACAAGCCGTAGCACACCACGTCCACATCCGGAATCTCCTGCAGCGGCTCCGTGGCACGGATGTACACGTCGCCGCTCGCAATCAGCGTACGAAGCCCTTCCGGCGCCCGTTCCATGATTTCCTCATACAGCGGCAGCTGCAGCGACAGCAAGTCCTGTGTGATGCGCTGTCCGCGTGCCCAGCGGAACACCGGAATCGGCGTCAGTACCTTGCCCGACGGCGCATAGCCCGGCAGACGGCGGCTCTGTCCCCCTGCATGTAGCAGGATACGCTTCTCCCGTGCCAGCCAGTCGCCCAGTGCGGCATCCTTATCCTCTTCCTCCCGGCAAGCATTCAGCAGCCAGGCCGTACCACCTCCCGAACCCAGTTTCTTTCCCACCGGGTCCGATGTGCAGAACCACTCCTTGTGGTCCGCGTGCATAATATCGTGAAAACATTCCACCAGATTTGGTGGCAATGACAATAACTTTTTCATGAGCATATATTTTTAGACATAAGAACAGAAGAACATATAGAGTTAAAAGTTAATAGTTAAAAAGTAAAAGCGGTAAAAGCATCCCGTTTTCACTTTATTATTAAATCTTTTGTCTTTCTGTTCTTTTGTCAAAAGAGAAAACATCCACTCGTTTTTAACTTTTAACTTTTAATTTTTCACTCTTTCACTCATTACAGCTTAAATATCCGCGTCATCAGCTTCCATTTCTCCTGCGAGGTAGCTCCCGGAGCAGCTTTCTGGAACTTCGCCATGTGCGCTTCCCATTCCGCCTGACGGGGCAGGGTAGCCAGCCGTGCATAATCCCGTTCCATGTCAAACTCATCCGTGGTATCCATAATCATGAACAGGCGGTTTCCGTCAATGTAAATCTGCATGTCCGTGATACCTACTTCGCGGATACCCGCTTTCACCTCTTCCCACACATGCGCATGTTCCGCCACGTAGGCCTCAATCAGCTCCTTGTCGTCATAAAGCTCCAGTGTCTGGCAATATCTTTTCATAATTTCATATTAAGTTTGACAGCAATGTGCTTATTTTAGGACTTTGAAGAATTTCTTTTAATCTAGCTATGAAACTATCCATATTCTCTAGGTCTTTATATTCTACTTCATTTACTTCATCTTTCAGATGGCATGGATAGATTTCGATGGGATTTTGTAACATGCTAAGTAATAAAAAACGAACACCCCCCATGTGAGTCGCAGTAATATAGAGTTTATAACAAAGGTCTTGCTCCGTTCGTCTTATCAAAGTTCTTAAATCTTTTTCAATCTCAAAGTTACTACCCTCAGAAATCTCTATATTTCCGACGATTTTCCCATTTGTATTTTCCGATAAGAAATTTGCTTGCTGCTGCAGAATATCCTTAGGAGTTTCTTCCCTTTTAGCAGTAATATCAGGCCATAAACTTTTACACATGGTATATATTTTTAGATGTTTATTCGAAATTTTAGTGGCAAATGATCTGAATAATCTTTGTTGTTAATAGAACCGTTTCTGTTTAATAAGCTATTCCCATCTATGGTTGTGATTATATCTAATTGTGAATCTTCAAAATAATCTATGAGTCCTTTTCTGATGAGAACCTGATCAAGTAAATGCCAGAATAATTCTACATTCAATGATCGTTGTAGGAAATAAGTTCCCGATACATTTCCTTTCCCATTGTCGCCATAAAATCCCCACATGGGATTATAAAAAAACTTGTACGCATCTCCGTCTACAATTCTTTCACCTTTTTTGGCTATGTCTTTTTCCATGACGGCATGCATTCCTTTTGTTTTTATCATTGGAGTCTCAAAAGGGTTTAAATTGAAGTCTCCGCATACTATAGATAAATTACTTTCTCCATGTCTGCTTTCGGTATCATCTATGAACTTTTTAATTTTTTCTATTCGTTCATTTTGTTCTGTAGAGTCATAGTTTTTTTTGTCATAAAAGTGGATTGGAAATAATAGAACTTCTTTTTCAAATATATCACTTTTTATTTTAAAAGCACCAATCCTTTTACCGCTTTCGTCGTATGTACTTATATCGATGTTTTTTTACTTATAATCACGATTTTTTTCCATACCAGACATTGGACTATCTTATAGGAATTACCGTTTCTTGAGTTAATGATATGTAATAGTTTTGCCGTATCTGCTTGATCCAGTTCTGCAAGCATACAAACATCAATATGCTCATTCTGTATTAGAATACTTATTTTATCAAATAAGAAACTTGTATTTTTTTTATTTATATTCCAGAAGAGAAAATTCATTTTATATGCTTTTATATGTGAAATCTGCTACTTTGACTAATAGTGCAGTTGTGTTTTTCTCCCATATCGAATTATCTTCTTTCCAATATAAAATATGATTTATATTTCCATTGGATATTTTTTGTTTTTTCTCTGTGCCTCTTTTGGAGTATATAGTAATCATGTCACCTTTATGGATTTCCATGTTGGGAAATATAAAAGATTTTCTGCAACCTTCATCTTTTGAGGTATTACAGAAAAGAATAAATGCCCAGCTGTTACAATCTTCTCTTACTTGCAATACAATGCGTTCTGTACTTATATCTTTTTTATCCAGTATATTTAATATCCCTATTTCCATATAAACTGATTATTTTATACACAAAGATACAAAATAAATGATTAGATTGATTGTTCTTTCCCGTTATTTCAGATAAGATGTATAATTTTTTTGTATGCAGCTTTTGTATATTTGTCAAGTGACCTTATGATGAAAAAAGTATCTGTATTTCAGTGGATTTGAAATGCAGATACTTTCCTCCTTTATTTTTAGTTCTTGGTTATCGTCCCTTATACATCGAGTCATAATACTTCTGGTAGTCACCGCTCGTTACGTTGTCCATCCATTCCTGGTTGTCCAGATACCAGCGCACCGTCTTCTCGATACCCTCTTCAAACTGCAGGCTCGGTTCCCAGCCCAGTTCCTTCTGCAGCTTTGTAGAGTCGATGGCATAACGCATGTCGTGGCCCAGGCGGTCGGTCACGTAGGTAATCAGATCCATGTCTTCACCCTCCTTGCGGCCCAGCAGACGGTCTACCGTGTTAATCACCACCTTGATGATGTCAATGTTCTTCCATTCATTGAAACCGCCGATGTTATAGGTTTCTGCCGTCTTACCGTTGTGGAAAATCACGTCGATGGCCCGCGCATGGTCTTCCACATACAGCCAGTCGCGCACGTTTTCCCCCTTACCGTATACCGGCAGCGGCTTGCGGTGACGGATGTTGTTGATGAACAGCGGAATCAGCTTCTCCGGGAACTGATACGGCCCGTAGTTGTTCGAACAGTTCGTCACGATGGTCGGCATGCCGTACGTGTCGTGGAACGCCCGCACAAAGTGGTCGCTGCTCGCCTTGCTGGCAGAGTAGGGGCTGTGCGGATTATACTTCGTATCCTCGTAGAAGAAATCCTTTCCGTACGCCAGGTGATGTTCCGACGACGAAGCCGTGGTAGTGAACGGCGGCTCGATACCTTCCGGATGCGTCATCTCCAGTGCCCCGTACACCTCGTCGGTAGAGATATGATAGAAACGCTTGCCCTCATACTTCTCCGGCAGACTTTCCCAGTACACCTTGGCCGCCTGCAGCAGCGACAGCGTACCCATCACGTTGGTGCGTGCAAAGGTAAACGGATCCTTGATGCTTCGGTCCACGTGGCTCTCCGCAGCCAGGTGAATGATACCGTCCACGTGATACAGCTCCATCAGCTCCTGCATCTTCTCGTAGTCGCAGATGTCCGCCTTTATGAACACATAGTTCGGCAGGTTCTCAATGTCCTTCAGGTTCGCCAGGTTACCCGCATACGTCAGCTTGTCCAGGTTGATGATACGGTATTCCGGATACTTGTTTACGAACAGGCGCACCACGTGGCTGCCAATAAATCCGGCACCGCCGGTAATCAGTATGTTACGTTTGAAAGTCTCCATAATGAAAAATGAATAATGAAAAATTAATAACGGTAGACACCCTCTCGTTTTTAATTTTTACTTTTTAATTATTAATTGATTTAGTCTCTTCTGAAAATATCACGTGTATAAACTTTTTCCTTTACGTCATCCAGGCACGCATCGTAGCGGTTGGCAATGATGGCGTTGCTCTGCTTCTTGAAATCCTCCAGGTTATTCACCACTTTTGAGCCGAAGAATGTAGTGCCGTCTTCCAAAGTCGGTTCATAGATGATGACCGTGGCACCTTTCGCCTTGATTCGCTTCATTACCCCCTGGATGCTGCTCTGGCGGAAATTGTCGCTGTTCGACTTCATGGTCAGGCGATATACCCCGATGATACACACCTTCTCCGCTTCCGGACTGTAATCCCCGCGGTTGTAATAGTCGTAGTATCCCGCTTTCTTCAGCACCTGGTCCGCAATGAAATCCTTACGCGTGCGGTTGCTCTCCACAATGGCCTGAATCAGGTTCTCCGGCACATCCTGGTAGTTGGCCAACAGCTGCTTCGTGTCCTTCGGCAGACAGTAGCCCCCGTAGCCAAAAGAAGGGTTGTTATAATGCGAACCGATGCGCGGGTCCAGACATATACCCTGAATAATAGCCTGTGTATCCAGTCCCTTCACTTCTGCATACGTATCCAGCTCGTTGAAATAGCTTACACGGAGTGCCAGGTAGGTATTGGCAAACAGTTTTACGGCTTCTGCTTCTTTCATACCCATGAACAGCGTATCGATGTCCGGTTTTAAGGCACCTTCCTGCAATAATGCCGCAAACTCGTGCGCTTTTTCTTCTAAGTGCTCTCCGGCTATGGTGCGGATAGCCGCATTCTCTTCATCACGTCCATCAATCAGTTTCGGGAATCCCACGATGATACGGCTGGGGTAGAGGTTGTCATACAGCGCCTTGCTCTCGCGCAAGAACTCCGGCGAGAATAGCAGGTTAAATTTCTTTCCGGCCAGGGCAGGAGTGGAGCGGAATTTCTCCGCATACTTCACGTACAGGCTGCGGCAGTAGCCCACCGGAATGGTACTCTTGATCACCATTACCGCATCCGGGTTTACTTCCAGTACCAGGTCAATCACTTCCTCCACGTGCGACGTGTCGAAATAATTCTTCACCGGGTCGTAGTTGGTAGGAGCGGCAATCACCACGAAATCCGCATTCCGATAGGCTGAAGCCCCGTCCAGCGTAGCGGTCAGGTTCAGTTCCTTCTCTGCCAAGTACTTTTCGATGTATTCATCCTGAATCGGGCTGATACGATGATTGATTTTTTCCACCTTTTCTGGAATAACGTCAACAGCTGTTACCTGATGATGCTGGGCCAGTAGTGTGGCTATGGATAAACCTACGTAGCCTGTGCCAGCTACTGCAATATTTAAGTTACTCATACTATTAGGCAATAATGATAAGCAAAGAAAAAGAATAATTTGTAGAAAACCAAATTCATTATTCTTTCAGCAAACAAATTTCCAGGCATCGTTTAATGTTCTCTTCAAAACGAGACAAAGTATATTCTCTTTCAAATTTAGCTCTTCCTGCTTTCCCAAGTTGTTTTCGTAAAGCTTCATCTTTCAATAAAAGCCCGATACGTTCAGCTAAAGGCTGTACTTCCCTACAAGGAATCAGGAAACCCGTTTTTCCTTCATCCACAATTTCAGGTGTTCCACCTATTGCACTCGAAATACAGGGTAAGCCCTGTTCCATTGCTTCAAGTAACACAAGAGGAAAGCACTCATTGAATGTAGGTAAAACAAAAATGTCAGCTTGTTGGAAAAATATCCATTTTTCTTCTCCATATTTCCTGCCATGATAAGTAACACAGTCTGCTATTCCACGTTGCTCACATTCTCGTTTGAAACATTCCGCATTCATATCTGCTGTTTCTCCACCCACAAAATCACACTGAAACATATATCCCTGTTCCTTTAACTGCTTGCAAGCATCCAATAATGTAAGTACCCCTTTGTCTATTAATAAGTTTGATAAAAAGAAAATATGAGGCAGACCTTCTTTTCGGGGAGCTTTGTTAATTGGAGAAGATTCCGGAATTCCATTGGGACAAAACAATACCTGTTCTCGTTTCACGAATTGTTGCATATCTTCATAAAGCGGTTCAGCCAGTAAAATTATTTGAATCCCTTTAAAGAATTGATGATACAGCCATTTATCCGGTTTATGATTCTGCCGGGTAGCTACTCCTTTATTATGATAGTGAGCCACTACTTTGCATCCCATTGCTTTCAATAATTGTACTACCACAAAATCCTTGTAGAAAGCTCCTCCGCAAGCATTGGGTGTCACGTATACTAATTGTGGTTTTAGTTTTTTTACTTCTTTTCGAATTCGGCTTAATAATTGTACAAACTGGATTAGTTTTCGTAGCCCTACCTTCCCTATATCTGCCAAATTCTTTGCTGTGGTAAGGTTTATATAATGGCAGTCAAATGTCTCGTTCACTACCTGACTGTCATGAATATATTTCCCCATCATGGAAGCTCCATGCACAGGAGGTGGCATGTGGAGAATAAATAAAATTGTAGGTTTCATTTTTATTGAGAAAAACTAATTTTTGAAGTATAGATTTGATACTTTGTTCCAACAGAAAATTCGGAATTTGTCTAGGCAACAAGCACAACTAAAGAATAGTAAAATCCATATAAGTGCAAAAACGAAAGGAATAGGCAAATTTTCACTAATCCAATTATTTATACTTCCATATAATTCAACTCCTTCCCACGAGTGTGCTAATAAACCGGCAAAAGCAGAAGACGCAAAAAATGTAATATACTTTTCTCCTTTATTAATTTTTAAAGACCTGCAAAATAAGAAAAGATAAGTAGTCTGTACCACCTGCAAGGGAGATATATAGCTATAAGTACCTTTTTCTATTCCAGCATAAGCGGCTATTAAGGCGATTAGTACACTTATTTGTCCAATGCCTAAAAATACAGCTAGGTTTTGCCAAGGCTTCAAGAAAAATCCTTTCCATGTGGATTTTCTAATTAGTCCCCCTATTAAGTACCATCCTATTAAGCTAGTTAGGGTCAATCCATAATAGAACTCTTGCATTTTAAATATCCATCCAAATATTGTTTGAAATAGGAAGAATGCCAAAGTTACATTTCTTAATTTCTTTTCATCTGCATTGTCAATAAACGCATTTAAGATGGGGGCAAGCATATACAAACCAAGATAGGCTGTAAAGAACCAATTTACACCATAGAGGAAACAAGTTATGTTTTTTAGCATATTCAATAGCTCAAAAGCATGTATTCCTAGTAACCATGTTATTATATAAATTAATCCTCCCCAAAAGCCTATTTGGAATAAATAATTAAATAGTCCTTTCCATTTCCAATGGATACCAAAATATCCGGAAATTACGATAAAGCAGGGTACACATACGAAAATCCAACTATAAATTTCCAGTACTCCAATCGATTGAAATAAATCACTATGAACCATTTCTATTTTGAAATATTGTGCATTCCAATGTGAATGATTAAGAAGTACTAAAATCATGGAAATAATTCGTAAAATTTCAATGTTTAGTTCTCTTTTTTTGTACATATTAATAATTGTTCTAAAAGATTATGATATGTTTTTAGAATAGATGCTTATATGTTTAGTCCTTATGTATTTTGAGGAATTTGTCTTTCTAATTTAACTTCCGATGATATTCTCGATATTTCAAAAATTTCGCAAGCATCCACCAGGTAAGTGGTATATATTTTGCTAGATTCATTAGTTTTCCGATAGGATCTTTTATGAAATATTTTCCATAACATAATGCTTCATGGCGACTTAATGTCAATCTGTCTGAAAGTAGTTGACAATATGTTAGGTTACGGCTTACCCGTCCACGTGCTTTCTGATAAGAAATTGTTAATTCTGGTAATCGTGCTATTATACGTTGCTCCCATTCAGCGATACTGGGTGCATTTTTCCAGCGGCGTTTCATCTTGCTTAACCAACCCTGTGATTGTGTTACATCCCCTCCGTCACTTACATAAAGAACTTCAGGAATTAACCCCCATTTGCCAAACGTAGATAAATACAGCCAAAATTCATAATCTTCAGTTACACGTAAGTCTATTCGCATCCCTCCTGATTGTCGAACTTGTTCAGTTCGCATAGTAGTTGAACACGTTCCTACATGACAATAAGCAGCCCAATATGACATAAAATCTTCCAAAACAAAGGGATTTTTCTTTTTCGAATCATCCATCCATGAAGGGTTATAAGAAGCTGATTTTGCAAATGAAGCAATATTTTTACAAGTTACAGAGACTGCTACACATTCATTATGTGTATTTAAAAAATCTACTGTTTTCTGAATATATCCTTGGTTCCAATAATCATCCGCATCTATAAAAGCTATGTATTTCCCTCTGGCCAGTTCTATTCCTTTATTGCGGGCTACTGCAGGGCCGGCATTTTGCTGTTGATATAGCACAATATTAGGTTCTTTTCGTGCTTTTATTAATTCTACGGAGTTATCTGTGCTTCCGTCATCGATTAAGATTACTTCATACGAATTTTGCGTTTTTTGGTTAAAGATGCTATCCAAACAACGATTTAATAATAATGCTCCGTTGTATATAGGAATTATAATTGATAAATCCATAAGTCATTTGTTAATACATTTATTTAATAGATTATCTAGATAGTTTACTGATTTAATTAATTCACGCTGTTTAATTTTATTGATTTTTTCGAAGTTGAAATGATAATTATATGCGTTATCCCAGTCCTTTTTTGTATTTAGAATACATATTTTTAAGTCAAAAAGTGTCATTAGACTTTCCATACGTGAATTCACCTTATGTCGATGTCTGTTAAAGACAAAAACAGGCTTATTAAATATGATAGAAAAGGCTGTACCATGAAACGAGTTTGATATAAAGGCTTTGCAATGGTAGATTAATGTAATAAACTCTTTGGGCCCAGCTTTAGTATAATTTTTATCAGCATATAGTAATGGATATGTGTCAACTATAGCATAAATTTTTAATTTATGTTTTTGTGCATATCCTTTTGCAAATTCTCTTAATTCTTTGTTGCCTTCAAAGTCGTATATTAAGAGATAGTCTTCTTGGGGAATATCGTCGACCATTAATTTTTTCCATTGTTTTTCAGATAAAAGAAATACAGGATCAAGTACCCAGTCCCCTTTTATTCCCATGCTCGTTAATATATTAAGACCTTGAAATTCTCGTACAGATACAGCATTAAACGTTTCTAGTGATTTTTTTATACGAATTTTATTTTCAGTATCTATCTCAAGATAAGAGAAACTTGCTGCGTATGAAGCTTTATATCCTTGCTTTACAAATTCTAAGAAAAAGGCTGGATCACGCCCAGCTTCATAGAATACGTTCCATATTTGGTCACTGCCAACTATATACAAGTCTGCCTTAGGAGGGTTATCGCATAAACTCTTATATGAAGTATATTTTACAGAGGTCTCTTTGAGTATTTGATGATTAAATATGTCAAAGGCTTTTTTTCTCCTTAATGTTGTTTGTCTCTGTAAATATTTCATTATACGATAAGCTATTCTTGTTAAAATGAATTTACTTAGTTTTGATTCTGGATTTACCCATTTGTAATCATATTTACGAGTTAAATAATAAGGTTGGTAGTTGATTATTTCTACATCATGACCTAAATTAGACAAGAAATGTTGTAAAGCATAAGCTTGTAGGGATGCACCATAATTGTATACATCGTATGTCGTAAGTGTTTTTATTTTCATGCTTTGTTTCTGATTTTTTTATTAAAGAGGTTATGGATAATAAAAGACAATTTATATAGGTGAATAATAAAAGATGATACATGTTTATATTTTTTGTAATAAAGTACTTGGCTATCTATGAGAAACTGTTGCTTTCGTAGATTAATATTGCTGCTACTTCCTCCCTCATAGTGTAGAACCTCAACATCAGCTAGAAAATAGACCTTCTTGTTAATTTGTAATAATCGCTCTGCAAGTATTACTTCTTCAAAATAGAGAAAAGTGGAATCATCAAACATTCCAGCTTGGAGGAAATAGTCTGCTTTGACCATCATGAAAGCTCCACATACCCAATAACATATACTATTAGATGGTTTTTGTTGTAAAATATTTACCCTTCCTTTTTTTGTTCTTAAGAAAGGTAAAATATTCCATCCTATCATTCTATATGGTGATATATAACGCATATGGGGTGACTGATCATGACCATCGAGTCCAATTATTCGAGGACCTATACAGCCTAATGAACTGTCAGCATCAAGTTTTTCAGCCAGCTTTGTTAATGTATTTGGGTCTTTTATTTCTATATCATCGTTTGAAAATAAATAGTGAGTAAAATTACCACATTTATTAAGAAATTTTACTCCTAAATTATTACCACGAGCATATCCAAGATTTTTTCTACAACTTATTAAATATTTATTTGTTTGTGGTATGGATGCTGCTGTATTATTCTCTTCTAGATAAAATAGTCCACATGACTCCGCTAATTTTTTACTAGATTCTGGACTGGCATCTACGTCTACTACAATTAGGGTATACGGAAATGACAGCTTTGTTAATTCTTTTTTTAGGTATCGTTCGGTTCCTTTGGGGTTATGATATGATACAATTATTATTCCTATTTTTCTATCCATTTTTTATGTCTATGTTTAAATGCTAATTTACATGCTTCTATGATACTTTCTGCTGCATGGTCTGGTGTGTGATGCGAAACAATTTCTTTAGAAATTTTTCCCATTTGTCTAAGTTTATCTTTAGAGTCTATAATCTTCTTAAGGGTTTGTATAATACTGTCTTGATTTAAAGCATCGAAAACCCATCCATTCTCAGGGTGTACTAATTCGGGGTGACATCCATTATATTTAGAAGTGGCTATTGGTAATTCACAAGACATTGCTTCTGGTACAACAAGACTCCAATTGTCTTCAAGTGTAGGAATAATAAAACAATCTGCAGCTTTGTAGTATGGTGCTATGGAGTCATAATCTATAGCTCCGGTGAGTATTATGTCTGGAATATGTTGTTGAGAGATTATTGTTTTCAGTTCGTTCATTTGTGGACCATCTCCCACATAGACTAATGTGGCATTGGTATTGCCTGAATATTTAAATTTATTCCATGCCTCTAATAGCTCTTTTACACCTTTGCGGGGGATTAATTGCCCTACAAACAGTAGCATAATTTCTTTGCATTTTAGTTGATTACGCAGTGTATTTACCTCATATGAGGACACAGATTGTACTGCTTGACTAAGTCCACTTACATCTGCAGCCATGTGTCCTCGGGTCATTCTTTCTTTTGGAAACCCTATGTCAATAAGGTATTCTTCTGTTTGTATTCCATTACAATCAATTGCATCAATCCAGTGTGAAACAAATTTTCTATAGATTGTACGTAGACTTCCGGCAGAACGCTCTGTGTATTTTGTTCGTTCATAACACATTACATGTGGAATGCCTTTTAGTGCTCTAACGATAAGTGCGGCATAAGTCCATTGCATAAAGCCGTCTGAAATTAAAACATCAGGCTTTGATTGAATTACTTGTTTTATTAATCCTGGACTAATTGGTATGCGAATGCTGGAATTAGCTCTAGAAGCATTATCTATTTTCGGCCGATTTCCTATACGCAGTTCTTTTTTACGAGCGATAGCACGACTCCCTAGAATTGTTTTAAGTTTATCTTGAGTTCGTTGTGGAGGAATATCTTTGTAGTAGATTACAGTCAATTCATTTCCACATATTTTATTAAGAGCCTTGAATACTGGAATACGGTAGTCAAGAAAGCTTCGGGTTACCCATGTTATTCTCATATTTTGTAAGATTTATAAAAACAAAAGCAATTAATGCATATACGGAAGGAGCAACGTAATTCCAATCAGATCCAATGGCAGGGAATGCATTGCAATTTACAATTGTTGCTGTCATGGCGGGTAATAGAACGCATGCGTAGCGGTTGGTCTTGAGATAATGATATACCTTATGAAACCATTTAAAGATAAATATCATAAATATTGATATTCCTACGACTCCAGTATTGACTAATATTGAAATAAATGAGTTATGGGCTGATATAACTGCAAGGCCAATATAATGGACAATTTGTCGTTCGCCGACTAGGAATCCATTTCCTATTATAGGGCTCTGTTCCCATAATTTAAAAGCTGCTTCCCATATTGCTTTTCGTCCAGACCCATTTTCAATTTTTTCCGTAGATCTTCCGTGAAAAATTAAGTCGAATACCACATCTTGGTAATAATAGTATATCCCATAAAGTATAAAACAAATGAGAAATGTGATTCCTAAGTTAATGCCTTTTCTGCTTTTTGTGGAAAACAATATAATGATTCCAATAATAAAGGATATATATGATGCTGAACTGGTTCCGGCTATTAGCATGAATGCATTGATAGTAAATAATAACTTCATATCCTTAAAACTCAGTATTTTATTGCGTATACCTCCCCATATTAATAATAGGGCAATCATAGCCGTCATAGTATAAGCATTTGTATGATAGAAACCAAAGCCATATTTAATCCATTTGCTTGAGACATCTATGCAAGTACTAGTTGTTGCAAGGTATATGATATATAGCAGTGCTAATCTAGGAGAACGAATTGTATAAAGTGTAAGGCAAATGACCATAAAACTGCATATTACTTCTATTCCTTTAAATAAGATAGTTCCCATATTTCCTGCCCATATAAAACTTAAAGTAGCAAATATATAGTATCCAAGAAATGGAAATATTCGGGGAGTTATTTTATTAATTTTAGAAGTATTTTGCATTATCAATAGTGATGCCGCAAAAACCCCGATCAATGCTAATGATGATCCTCTATCAATTGTTACTGTATAGGTTCCAACTTCTCTCGTTACATTAAAAATAGTTTTACGGGAAATGAAAATAAAAGTGATAAAAGTGAGTATCCAAACTTTTTTTGAATATAGTTTATAGATTTTTTTAGAGACACTTGGTGACATTTGTTCTACAATATATTAGTATTATAAAATATTAAGCATTGGAATTGTGTGATAGCTCATTTATGATAAAAAATAAGTTAAGGTTGAAACATTCATATGTTGACAATCTTAAAATATATCAGTGAATTTTGATATGGAAATTCAATTCCTGGATTTTGTAATAAATGGATAAATTCTAATTGTTTGGTAATAAGGTATTGTATGCTTCAGCAGTCTTTTAATGGTATATTGATATATCAACCTTTGTGTGTTGATTGTTAGACAATAGTTGAGATAGAACCTTTTATTATGTAGAGGATACTTTCATTTTTATTTTTGAATAGCAGTATGTTATAACTATAGGAATAAAACAACCGCTAATTAAGTAGCCAATACCCCAAAATGGGTTAGAATAATTTATTATAGGATGATTTGCAATATAGTTGAATGGATAATGATAAAATATGCATTGAAAAAGATTTATTATTTTGAAAGCAAGAAAATGGAGTAACATAATAGAGAAACTATAATCACCACAGACTGCAATCCATTTACTAGCCTTATTTTTTGTATTAGAAGTGCTAGTAAATATATGGAGATAGATCCCATAGTAGCTATGATTAATATAATCAAAGGATTCTCATTGTTTATATTAGCTGGTTGTAGCCTTCCATATACTTTATATTTTGTTAATATGATTAAGATGAAGATTAAGATGATAAATATTGATATACTCTCTCCCTTATTTAAGGGATATTTATTAATTTTTGCGGATAGGTATCCCGCAAAAAAGATACTACTTGTTATCATATATTGCCATAGACAATAAGGACTTTTGAGTTTCCATAAGTAGAGGCATGCAGATGCGAACAAAACTAGTATAGTAAATATTATTATTTGTTTTGTTATAAGTGATAATTTGCCTTTTTGTATCGACGCAAGTTTAAGTCCGCACCAACTGATACAAGATGTGATAAGCATAGCTGAACAAAACCACATAGCACCCATTAGGGGGTCATGAGAGGTCATACGAATTGTAATGTGAAAGATTTCTTTGAAAAAATACTCACAATTAATTGAATTTGAGTGTATATGTAGGTCGTATAAAATGTTATGAAATATAAGGAAAGTAATTGCAAATATGACAAATGGTATATATAAGCGAGTTAACTTTTTTATGAAAAAGTTTCTTGGAGCGTCTAAATATTTTTCTTTGAAGAAAAAACCACTCACAAAAAAGAATACAGCTAAATGATATTGATTAACAAATGATTCTATATTATTGTTAGTGGTACAATGCCCTAAAACCACACTGATAATTGCAATACCTTTCATAATAGAGGCGGTGTAATTTTTCATTTTTTTCTTGTTATTATTTTAATGCCATAGAATTAGGTAGATAGTGAATAAAGGTTATTTTGAGTTTGGCTTTAAAAGTGTGTTCTTTTAATTTCCATATGTTCATGTTATTTTTTGGAAGAATGTGTTTCCATTTTTTTATCTGTTCCATGAGGGGCATTGAGGATTCGTTCTTTACATGATAATTTGATTTTATAGAGATACTGGCTAGCTTTTTTCACCAATTTTTTTTCGTTTCAGCAAAAATTGGAAACTTTAATTTTCTAAAAATCAACAATATAAGTGTATTTTCGTAAATAAATCTTTTATTTGTTTAATTCCGCTAACGGGTATACTGATAGTATTGTTATACATGTTTTTTTATTTTGAGTAGATGTGTTCCTATAAAAAGAGGAAAGAATGACACCAATATGGCTCTTACTTTTAATATAAAGTTCCAATTAGGGTAATTAATAATATACCATTTCGTTTCTGGGAAAGTTTCTTTCCACATTTTAACATATTCTTTTTGTGGAAATCGAAGTAATACTTCTTTAGATGCAATCTTTAAAAATTTTATGAGTTCTGAAGCGTCATTTGAAAGTCCTTCTTTTTTAAAATATAGCTCAAGTCTTTTTGTGGCTTCTATTGCATCACTAACTTTTTTCATTGAGAATTTAGTTGTCATACTATTTGTATTTACATTGTAATGATACAAACATTCATTTATAAATATTGTTTTTGACGAATTAAGCCTAAGTGGTATTAACATACAACTGTCTTCCCACATGGTTATTCCTTTCCATAAATCCTTTGAATTTTTATCAAAAAACTCCTTTTTTATCAATTTGTTCCATAAAGCTCCATAAATACCGCCAAAATAATATGGTGAAAATATTATGCCTCTTTCATCTGTTTGATGATAGAAAGTGCATTTCTTTTTATTGTTCTTGTAGTGTTCCCAATAACCTGTGCCGACGATATCACAGTTGTGTTCTGTTGCGGTTTTCAGCAATTTTTCATACATTTCAGGCTCTACCCAGTCGTCGCTGTCACAAAACCCTATGTATTTTCCGGTTGCTTTAGATATGGCTAATTCACGTGCTGCGGAGACACCTCTGTTTATCGGCTGTATTAATATCAAATTATTTCTGTTTGGATAATCTTTAATAACCTTGCTAAGTATATCCATAGTATTGTCTGTAGAGCAATCATCGACAAATATAAACTCAATCTTTTCTAACGTTTGCTCAAAAAGAGAACGGGCACATCGTTCAATATACTGTGCTACATTATAAACAGGAATGATTACAGATACTTCTATCATACTAAAAAAATCGAATTAATAATTTTAAAACAGAATCGATAATACAAATATTATCACAAAGAAATATGCATTTAAAAATCAAGTTCTTATATTTATTGGCTCTATATCTAATTTTATATGGGTAAGCTAATTGTTTCCTTGCTTTTATAAATTTCTTTATGAAAGCAAGTCTTTGTTCTTTTGAGGCAGGTGTTTCTCCTGTATATATAGTTGTTAAGGAATAAAAAATTCCTGAAGCGTAATCTATCTTATACTTCTCTTGAAATCTTTTATTATCAAAATAACGATAATACTCTTTATATAATTGATCAGACACTCTTTGATAATCAATATAATTTCTTTTTTTGTGAACCAAAGAGTTATTATTCATCATATAATGGTAAAGACTTGCTGAGATTATTTGTATAGAGTTGACATGTTTACAATATTTGAGAGTAAACAATTCGTCTTCACGTAATTGGATAGTTGGTTCAAAATATATTTGATTTAGTTCTATAATAGAACGTTTGAATAATTTATTCCATGCCCAGCCAAATGCTTCGACTTTATATAGATATTCTATTGTTATGGAAAGATTGTCGTGAACATATGATGGAGAAAGAGATATTTTTTTATAATTCCCTGAAGATAATTCTCTTATATATCCAGAAAATATAATATCACACGTTTCTTCATTTTTTTTTATCTCATTGAAATAAGATTCATAAAAAGATGTTTCAATCCAATCATCGGCATCCATGAATGTAACCCATTCGCCTGTAGCGTTTTTAATTCCTATATTACGTGCTCTACTTACCCCCCCCCCTATTTGTATTTATTAACTTAATAAATGGATATTTTAGATATTCTGAAGCTATTTCCACTGATTCATCTGTACTTTCATCGTTGATTAACAAAACTTCAAAATCTTTAAACGTTTGATTTACAATGCTTTTTAAAGCACGATGAAGATATGGAGCAGCATTATGGATAGGTATTATAACTGATAACTGAGGCTTTTTCATCATATAAAATATATTAATCTATTACTTTTCGTTTTTTCCCTTTTAGTCTTATATATTTAAATAAATAACAATATATTCTTGTATAGAGAAAATAAATTGGATATGAATTTATAAACGTTAGATGTTTTTTACCTAGCTTATTGTAGGCAATAGTTTTATTAGTATCATCTTTCAGATATTCTAAAATTAACTTATATCTGTTAGTGCTAAATTTTAACTCAGGTATGAAAAAATTATATATATATCCAAATATGATTTTTTGTTGGATAATTAATTTAATATCTTCAGATATGATTTGCCCACTAACAATTTTCATAATTCTTTCCATGTAGCTAGAAGATGTTACAGTGGTATTCATAATCGATACAGAGTTCACATAGTACTCATATACGATATCTTCGATTTGTATACATTTGTTAATGCTTTTCCCGATGTAAATATTTGTCAACCAGTCTTCACCTACAATGATTTGATTATTTATTGCAATATCAAAGCTCTCGTCATTAAACAAACTTTTCTTATATAATCCTCCCCATAAGAAAGGAGATAATTCATTGGTAATAATCTTTTTTATATAAACATCTCTTCCTAAAATTTCTGATAAATAATATTTTGAATAAATGAATCCTTCAGCTCTTATAGTTGTATAACTTCCCTTTACAATATCATAGCCTTTTTTTATTTCGCTATATAATATTTCTAAGGAGTTATATGGAAGTGTATCATCTGCATCAACAAATGTAATATATGGTGCTGTCGATGCTTTGAAACCTGTTTTACGAGCTGAATGTGCACCTCCATTTGCTTGAACTATTACGCTTATTCTATTGTCTTGCTCAGATAATTCATTACATATTGATAAAGATTGATCCGTGCTACCGTCAATAACTAGAATTAATTCAAAATTGCGAAATGATTGATTGAGAATTGAGCTAATACATCTTTCAATGTATTTTTCCGCATTGTATATTGGTATTATAATTGAGATTTCCGGCATAATATTATTATGATTTTTTATCTGGTTCCTGTTAAAAGAGAATATATAGAAGGAATAAATCTTTGTAGAAAATATTTTGTTGTAACACAAAGTATAGTAATCAATATAGGGTAGAGTAGGTAATCAACTGTCAATAGAAATCCAGTGGATTTTACCAAGAATTTATCTATTATCAATAAATGAATGTTGATTAAAAATACAAATATAAAATGGGAAACATATATGAAAAAGGACGATTCTGTAAGGAATTTATTAACCTGGATACCTTTATTTACCATTTTATTACCTATATAGAATGTCATAAATACACCAGTGCATATAAATAATTTGTAAGCAATAGTACCCAAATATGTATTCATCCCATCATAATAAACAGCTATAATTAAAAACATAACAGCCAGTGTTTTGAATATAACTGATTTCATAATTCTCGAATTAAGGAAGTCTATTTTGAAAAGACTAAAATAGGCTCCCAAAGAGAAAAAGAATACTCCGGTAATAGGCAGAATTTTGTTTGTGATCCAAATACCGGATATATAACAAATAAGTAAAATGAAAATAGTATATTTTCGTCCATATTTCAACAATAAATATATAAGTGGAGAAAAAACTGTTAACAGTATCAAATCTCTTAAATACCATAGTGGGAAATTAATTGGACCGCTTAGTGGAGTAGAAATACCAAGGAGATTTTGTGAAGTTAAATTTAAAGGTTCTATATCCCAAAACAAGTGTACATATTCTGTCGAGTTCAAATATAATATTACATTTTCCCATGTTCCATTTAATATCCCCCCCCCAATACGTTTAAAAAGGACAAACAGAAATGGTATAAAATTCCATAATATATACGGTAAGAATAATGTGTAAAATCTTTTTTGGATTTTTGCATGGTAGAGGGAGTAATTTATTTTACCTTCTTTAAAATATAGGTAACCGGATATGAGAAAAAACGAAGGTACTGCCACATGGGTAATGACGTGTGAGACTGTTATACATAATAAATCTGAGAAATTAGTATTAAGGCCATCTCTATATGGAGCTGTTTCCACTGTACCTCCGCAATGCAAATACACTACAGCTAGAGCCAACGGGAAGCGCAGTAATTCTATAACTTTGAACAATTTATTATTTAGTGTTTTCATTATTTGTAAGTTTTCAGTTTTTATGGTACTCCCTTTTTAGACGGAAGCCAGCAGAAACTATCTAGAGAAATTTACAAATTTAACGATTATTATTTACATATTGTCGTGGAAAGAAGGTTTTCGTAATTCGTTTCTCCCTTTTTGAATTTTCTGAACACAGCTTGCAGGTGTAATCTCTGAATGAAACTTCTGCCCGTAGACCGCCGAGTTCTGTAAGTACATTGTCTATTGAGTATTTATCGTCATTTCTGTAGGCGAAGATTTGATTCCAGAAGCTCTTCAGATGGTTAAGAACCTTACTATAAGTTCACTTCGGCTTTCATTCGGATTAGCAAGCAGATTATAATGTTTTCCGTCTTTACTTCTCGATAATTCCGGTTGTTTCCCAGCTGTTTCTTCTGCGGTAAATCTCATCTGTAGTGAACTTTTTCCTGCGGTAGGTCTCTCCCATGCTGTATAATTTTGCTATCTGTTCAAGGAAGATTCTTACCTGTCCCTGGTAGTAGGCATACTTGCACTTCGCCCTTGCATGGGCTAGATAACATAGATGACCATATCTATGAGTTGATGGAAACTCTTTTGGGCTCGCCCTTTGTCTTGTAGAGAAACTACTGCCTTTTAAAATCTTTTTCGCTAAACATAATCTTTCGAGTTTGAAGTTTGGCACGAAGGTAGAGAAAAAGGCATGTTAGTCAATATGTCAATTGAGGCTTATATTTTTTGGTGTAAGCAAATTATAAATTTTTTGGCTAAGTGATTTGTATAATGCAATTATGCGACAATATATTATAGCTAAAGTGAAGTATCTCTTTACAAGTAGTTGGTATATAATTTGTACATTACTATTTCTTATGTATAAATCTTTTATTTCTATTCCCTTAATCTCTGGGTGAATTTTGGTTTTTATAAACGTTTTTAATTCATTAGACCGTAGATTCTTGTAAAATCTGGGACTGCAATATCGTAGCAGAATATAGCTTATAAGTTTTTCGATAATATAGTTATTTGAGTAATAAATACAGGGGCGTCCTCCTTTTTCATAGAGTTCTTTAAATGCATTATAATTTGTATGATATACGTGTAAAAGAGTGTCCATACTATGTACTTTCCCACTTAAATGAATGCCTCCCCAATCAAGGAATAGATATGTATTTGCGTTTGGATAGTGTACGAGATGATTTACATACTTAAGATAGGTACTTACAAATAATTGATCTTCATCTAATGATAATGACTCATTAAATCTAATATTATGTTGAATGCATATAGAGCGTCTAAAGAATTTTCCCCATGTAGAAAAGATTGGATTTTCGTATGGATTATAATCAGAGAACATATATTTTATAGGTTCAGTTGATTCTATTCTTTTTTGAGTTGCATCTTTGCAAGTAATAGGGATAACTGATATGTTATCAACGGTACCTATCATTTGAAAATTTGAGATTACTAAATCGGTATCGGTTGATGATTCTAATACAATATTATCCAAATGCTCCTTGCAAACAGCATCATCTGAATCAACAAAAGTTATCCATGTTCCATTTGCTTCGTCTATACCATGATTACGGGCGTTGGAAACACCTCTATTGCATTGATAAATATAGCGAAATTGATTATGAACTGTACAGAAGTTTTTACATATTGTTGATGTATTGTCTGTGCTTCCGTCGTCTATTATAATAACCTCAAAATCTTGGCTATTCATTCGAGAAATACTTTCTAAGCAAAACAGTATGGATTGTTGTCTATTATAAACTGGAATAATGATAGATACTAATGGCATGGTAATTATATATAATGTATTTATTTGGTATGAAATCTTTTATTGATGAATCCTACGGCTTTCTCTTTTATTACAATTCTTTCATGATGTCGTATGCCTATTGTCCATACAGAAAGACATATTATAATTTCTGCAAGTATGGAGGTTCCTACAAATGAAATAATTGTATTATGAGGTTGATAGCCTAATGCATATATTCCTACTGGTATACATACAAAGAGAATTGGCAGATAGATCTTTTTAAAATAGTCTTTTATGCGCATGTTTATTTTGGGCATAACTAAAAATACACGAACTATTTGAGTAATAAATTCAACTATGAATGAAATTATGAATACAATTTCCGCAGAAGCATTTCCCCATTTAAGTGCAACATAAGCTATGGGAAGAACTAATAATAAAATGGATGCTTCTATCATTTGAAAGCGTTTTATGTCTCCTGTTGCGTGTATTGAATTAATAGTTGGCATGCGTAAGGTACCAAATAATGCAGATAAAAGAGTAATACGTACAAATATAATGGTGTGGTCAGGATATTCTCCTAGCCAGAGGTCTAGTATAAATTTAATGTTCATAGTAATAGGAATCATTACTAATAACATGATATAGAATGAATATTTAGAACTGTTTATCAGAAGTTTATGCATATAGGATAAATCCCCTGCAGCGTATGATTTCATGAGTTGGGGGCCAAAAGCTGATTGAAAATTATTTACAAAATTAGTGCAGTGTCCTTGTACTGTTACGGCTATAGCACGAGCTGCGTTTATTATGGGACCAAAAAACAAGTTAAGTAAAATATTTAAACCTTGTGAACAACCAATGACTGCTAGTGCTCCATTTAATGTCCATGCACTATAGCTTAAAATAGACTTGAACATTGGTTTGTCCAACTGGAGTTTATGCCGTGATTCTTCAAAATTTCGATAAGAATATATTGAATAAATCAATTGAATGGATATTTGTACTAATAATCCTAAGGCTCCATATAAGATGAGATGATCACAGGAAGCTATTGAAATTGCTATAGCAATAAATAACCGCATAACTGATTCATATATACTGATGTAGGCGAATGTTCCCATACGTTCATGCGCAATTACTAATCCGTTGTAGGGAGTAACGATAATTCCTAGGCATAAGCTGGCAATTGAAAATTGAAATACCCAAAAGGCTGCCATTAGGCGTTCATCAGGAATAACTAGTTTGTTAAACAAAAACCAGTTCCCTACTGATTCCAATAAGATAAACATAATTCCAGCGAATATCAAATGAATTAATTTTGAAGTAGAGAACGTTTTTATAAGCTTGTCTCGATTACCAGAGCCTAATGCGACAGTTACATATCGTGATGATGCACTAGATATCGTACCCATAACCATGGAAAACATACCTGATAATCCTGCGACTAAGTTATTGATTCCATAATCAGTAGCACCTAAAGAAGCCAAAATTACACGTGAAGTGTATACTGAAATAGCCATTGAAAAAAACATACGTATGTATAAATATAAGGAATTCTTGGCTATTCTTTTATTATTTTCGTGATTATCTCTTGAGTTCATAGTTAGTTAGTAGTTTATTAATGTAAGAATATAATGCTCTGAAACGGCTATAAACAAAACAAAATGATAGAGCTAGACGACAATGATTAGTTACAATTAATGAGTATATTATATTTATATGTTGTTCTTTTATGGCCTTTCTGTATGGTAATACTGATTGAAATAATGGTCTTACCTTATTTTTTGTGAAGGATAGAAGTTCACCTGGATGTAAATTCTTGGCACATTTTTTACGTTGATAATTGATTAGTGTTAACGTTGCCATACCAGTCACCATATGATTAATGCTAAAACATATATTATGACTGTTAGCTTGTTTGTCAATTGATCTAAATGCTTGATAATTGCTAACTATATTATAATAGTATTCGTTTAGTGGTAAAACTTTAGATGAAAGTCTTTTTCCTTCTCCAGTGATAATTAAGTCAGATTGAATATATGTAGACATCCTAGGATAATGTACCAATCGGTTAACATGATGAAGGTATTCAAGGTTAAAGATTTGATCTTCTCCTAAATGAATATCTTCTCTGAAAAATATATGATACGATTTGCAGATGTCTAATTTATAAAACTTTCCACAGACAGAAAACATTGGAGTATTTGTTTTAAAAAAATCAGTGAAATAATATATAGCTGGAGATGAACTCTCTATTCTTTGTGTATCTAAACAATATTCTACATTATTTTTATAGGTGTTGCTAAACGATTCTATTAGCCAATCTACTTGTTTATTACTTTCAGATTGGACAATATCTAAATGCTCTGGTCGAATTGTGTCATCAGAGTCTATAAACGTAATCCATTTGCCTTGAGCTTTACTTATGCCAAAATTGCGAGCAGATGATACACCACCATTATTTTTATAATAATAATGAGCTTCAGAATGTTCTTTGCAGAAATCTTGACATATAGAGGCACTATTGTCTGTGCTTCCATCATCAACTAGGATGATTTCATAGTTTTTTTGTCGAACTTTTGTTATGCTTTTTAGGCACTCTGTTAATGTATTGGCTCTGTTGTAGATTGGAATAATAATCGAAACATCTATCATGTCACTATTCTTCTTAAGTAAAGTTTTTGTTATAAGCAGACTTTGAATTTCTTAAAGAAAGTTTGTTTGGAATAGTTGTTTATTAGTTTTTGGTGTGCATTTTGTGTGATAAAATGATTATATTTCTCTTTTGTTAACATATCAATAATATTATCGGCAAATTCTTGATCTGATGTACTTACTAGATAATCTTTGTTTGGTGTGAATATATCTTTGAATCCTCTAATTCCTTCTGGAGTAGTTACACAAGGTCTAGACATCTGCATAGCCTCTAGAACCTTAATATTTGTTCCTGCGCCTTCATAGATTGGAGCTATTACTACACGGGAATTTTCATATTCTTGTGCTAGGTTTTCAACAAATCCTTTGACTTGAACATTCGGGTATAATTTCCAATTAGGTAAGTTTTTAAAGTTACATTTTCCTACTACTTTTATTTTTACGTCAGGAATTTTTTCTATGATTAATGGATAAATGTTGTTAAAAAATCTATTTAGGCCTTTTAAGTTTGCACCAAAAGAAATAAAGCCTACAAATAGAATGTCATTACCTGTTGTTTGGAAATTGCATGGAGTTGTTTTGATTTGATAAAAAGGCACGTTGGGAAGATAGGAAGATTTGTTACCTATAATTTCATCTGGATTGGAAAAAAAAGAATGTCCTACCTTGTTAAGTAATAGGGATAAATTTCTTTTTGTTCTTTTATGTATAATTGTATTATACCATTTATGGATTATTGTTTTACTTCGGTTTATTCGGTTCCTGCTAATGGAAACAGGACTATCGTCAACATCCAATATTAATCTGTTTGTATATTTAATTAATCCACAAAGCACGGCATCTGGTACATAACGAATCACAATCTTATCGTAATTATTCTTTTTAATGATATTATCTAGCGTATATTCTATATCTTTATTTTTTGATTCAAAGAATAATGGCCCATTACCGAAAAGGCAATATATTTTTCTCCAAATTTTGATTAGTTTGTGTTGCTTCGTTTTATTAATTGTATTACATTGAATTATGTCACAGTTTTTGATGTTGGATACCAACTTTTCATCATTATTGAATAATATTACATCAACATGTCCACATTGAGCACACGCTTGGATGAGTAAATTAGAACGTTGTATAGAACCCCATTTTATGTCGAAAGGATTATTGTTATGTATTTCAACAAAAAGTATATTCATAATATTGTTTGTTTATAAAAACTTCTGATAAGTTTAACTTCTTTAAGTCACATTGTTCATGTAATTATTTTATTTGTGCTATGGCAATTTTATAAACTGTTTTTTCAGCAATAAAATATAAAGGTCTCTAAGAAGATATTTTTGTTTTAACTTACGCTTTATAAAAGCATGGTAGAAAAATCTTTTTGTCACAGAACTTACTATGCAGAATATATTCAAACAAGTGTTTCAGGTAAATCTTGAGGAGCTATGGTGTTCACTTATTGCTCTTTATCAATGAGAGGATAAATGCTAAGTTCTCTGCTGCATCTTTTTACTGCCTATGTTCATACTGTTCTTGAGAGTAGCTTTACAGATTTTACCCTTTATTTACAGAGGTCGGTTTGATACTTCCGCAACCGTCTTTGAAGATATTTCGCGGAGTTTTCTATAGGTTTATTGTATAGTCCATTGCCTTACTCTTCAATTCGTTTTGCATAATTTTAGTATCCAACAGTCATTGTTTAAGCTTTCTTGCATTTGACACTGCAGCGCTTATATATTATTAAGAGCTTGTTGTAATTTTGTCTGAGAAATAAATTCCAGCCGATTCACATCGGCTGGGGTTCGATACATGAAAATTTTTTCTCTACCATCCCGTGGGAAAGACTCTGCTTTAGTTATTTCTTTTGGCCATAGCCGTAACCGTAGCCGTAACCGTATTTCTTACCGTAACCGTAGTGTCCGTACTTGCCATACTTACCGTAGCCATAGTAGGACCCGGTTTCGCGTTTATCCATGTCGATGCCATTGAGCAGCACACAGGGGTGGGGCAGCTTGCCGTTCTGCTTCAGCTCGTTGATAAGCTTGAATTCACTCTTGCTGGTGTAGCCGGAACGGCAGACGTACACGCTCAAATCAGCCACACGGGCGATAAGCTGGGTATCGGTTACCATACCGATGGGGGCGGTATCCAAAATGATGTAGTCAAAGTGTTGCTTCATGCGTGCAATGGCCTCTTCCAAGGCCTGACGGGCTACTAACTCAGTGGGGTTAGGAGGTATGGTACCACCTGGTAGGATGTAGAGGTTGGGCGAAATGGTGGACACCTGGCAAAGGCTGCGTAGGTCGGTGTGCTCGGGGTCAGCCAGGAACTGTGAGATGCCGTCTCCTTTGCGGGAGATATGGAACACCTTGTTCAGTCCGGGCTTACGGATGTCAAGGCCCACGATAATGACTTTCTTTCCCATAAAGGCCAGACTGCAAGCCAAGTTACCGGCGGTAAAGCTTTTTCCTTCGCCGGAAGTGGTGGAAGTGAAGAGTATTATCTTCTGTCCTTCCTGAAGCATGTATTGGATATTGGTACGTACGGAACGGAATACTTCTTCCATCAGCTCGTTGCGGTTCTCGCGTACTACGATGGCACTTTCGGCGGTTTCCGGAGTAAGCGGAATGTCGCCTACGATGGGAAGGTTGGTAAGGCGTTCCACGTCGCCACGGGTTTGTATTTTGAATTGCAGTAAACCCAAAAGGAAGATTACTCCTATAGGTAATCCTAAGCCTAATACAAGAGCAATCATATAGGTCTGCGAAGGGGTGGGGAAGAATTGTCCGCCTCCTAAGGGTTCGTCAATTACGCGGGCATTGTTGGCGGTGGAAGCTAAGGTGATGTTGTTTTCTTCACGCTTTTGTAGCAACATCAGGTAGAGGTTGGCCTGGATTTCCTGCTGGCGCGAGATGCTGAGGTATTCTTTTTCCTGCACCGGTGCATCGCTTACCTTTCCGGCATATTTGCGGGTTTGTGCCTGCAGGGCCTGGCGGTTGATAAGTAAGCCTTTTTCGGCCGTCTGGATAGCAGCCATTACGCTGTTTCGCATCACGTCGATGCTGGCGTTAAGGCTTTGCACGGCTGGGTTGTCCTCGTGCGAGGTGCGCAGCAGGCGTTTGCGTTCAATCAGCATCTGGTTGTAATTCTGTACTACGGTGTTCAAGTCGCTGTTGTTCAGGCCGATATTGGCAGGGATTACCTCATACTGATTGGCCTCGTTAAGGATGTGGCTCTTCAGGTGATTAACCAGACTGATTTGTACCTCGTTTTCGGAGTAGGCACGTTCATAACTTGCCTGTTCACCGGCTGCCTGGCTGGCATCGGCCGTGATGTCAACCACTCCTGCCCGCTGCTTGAAGCTGGCCAACTGGCTTTCGGTGGTACCCAGTTCTTTATTGATGATGCGGATACGTTCGTCGATAAATTCGGCAGTCTTGGCGGCGACCTCATTCTTGTCGTTGTTACCTTCTTCATTGTAGACTTCTACCAGTTTGTTCAGGAAGTCTACCCCCCGGGGTACCTGGCTGCCGGTGATGGTAAGGTATGCCATCGTCGTACCTCTGCCGTTTGGCGCTACGGTGAGCCGGCTGCGGAAGGAAGCGGCGGCGCTTGTAGGCGATATGACGGTAGCCTGAATCACTTCGGGCACAGGCTGGATAGTTTGCTGGGTGGAGTCGGCTGCCGAGAAAGTGAATACACCGGCAGGAGTAGAGAATACAGCCGGCAGGCCTTCTACGGTCTTTTTCCATTCCTGTCCGTTGTGCTCTACCAGGACTTCGTGGAGTTGCTGGTTGCGGAAAGACATCTTGACCTGCGCATAGCCCATACGTTCGGCTTCCTCGGGGGTAACCCATACCTTGACGGGCGACTGTTTATAAAGCTCGGTGTCGCGGAACTGACCGGGCACGGAATAGTTGATATAGAGGTCGAGGGCGGTCACTACTTTTTTTATTAAGGTGCGTGAACGCAGGATTTCCAGCTCGTTGTCAAAACTCTGGGTAGAGGTGGATACAAAGCCCAAATCTTCCAGATTGGCTCCGTTGGCTCCTCCCTTACTTTCGTTCTTGATCAGGACGGAGGAACTGACGGTGTAGAGAGGGGTCAGGGTCTTGAGGTAGAAAAAGGCACCAATCAAGGCTACTGCCACGCACCCCACAATCCAGGGCCAGTACATCAGGAGTTTGACTAAAAAGGCTTTATAGTCGAAGCCGGAAGTCTCGTTGTCTTCTTCCAGCAGGTAGTTCTTGGTTTCTTCTGCCATAGGTTTGTGTGGTTTTTATTTGGTTAATGCCAATACAAAAGTAGTGATGGAGGTGACTACACTCAGCAGGGTAAGCCACATGGAAGCGTTGCCGCTGAAGGTGTTGGAGTTCACCTTGGCTTTGGTGGGCTTTACGTACAGCACGTCGTTCTGCTGCAGGTAGAAGTAGGGTGACTGGGCTACGTTGGCCTGGGTCAAGTCGAGGTGGTAAATGCGGCGGACGCCCGTGGAGTCTTCGCGGAGCAGCTGTACGTCGTCGCGTACCGAGAAGAGGGTCATATCGCCTGCCTGTGCCAGTGCTTCGAATACGGTCACTTTTTCGGCATCGGTGGTATAGGTGCCCGGGGCATTGACCTCACCCAATACGCTGAATTTGTAGTTGGAGGTACGCACCGTCACATTAGGTGTTTCCTTCAGGTAGGGTTGGAGCTTTTCGCGAATCAGGGCTTCACACTCGCGGTTGGTCAGACCCATCACCTTGACCATGCCCAATACGGGGAAGTCGATATTGCCCTGGTTGTCTACCAGGTAAGAAAGCAAGTTGGCATCTTGCATACCGGTTGTGCTGGCACTTCCGCCGTCCTTGCTTTGTCCAATCTTACGATAAAAAGGAGCCGAAGCTTCCGGGTCAGTGGTACTTACTACAATAGTAAGCTCGTCCTTGGGCATGATGCGGAAGTCATAGAGCTGTCCTTCAAGGGATTCATTGAGCACTTGTTCGTTCTGAAGGTAGAGCGATTTCTGGTAAGACGTACACCCGCTCACCAGCAGGGTGGACAACGTCAGCATACAGACTACTTTGCGTATCTTCATCTTTTCTTATGGTTTTGTTATAATCATTCTAAAGGAATTTCCCTGCGCATAGGGTGTGCTTCGCCGTTACCACTCCCAGCTATGGATTGGGGGCGGTAAAAATTACAGCCGATAATCAGCCGCAAAATTAAGCCTTATTTTTGGTTTATTCAACTTATAGAGGGATTTTTGTCGGTGAAAAGGGTGAAAATCAATGAAAAAGTGGGCATATCGGCGGATTTTGTAACAATTCTGGAACAATGTGTGGGGTATAGGGCGGAGTGTGAGAAAAACGCAAGGGCGTTTTACCTGAAACGCAAGTGCATTTGTGATAAAACGCAAGTACGTTTTACTTCAAACGCAAGGGCGTTTTCGGGGAGTTCCGGAAAGGGAAACATGACGGGTTGTCGGGGTTGGCAGGTATTTTTATAAAATGTATATACGCGGGGTGTGGAAAAATACAACGCTTATATTTTTCCACACCTGTATATAGAGAGTTTGCAAAACCGGTGCCAACCCCGACAACCCGTCAAGCGGTGGCCTGGGGAAGGCCGGTTCTTCACTACCGTTCTGTGTCTTTTGTGCGAGGGGGTTGGATTCCTTGGCTTGATTTAATTCGCTCTAAATCAGTGGTGAGTGAACGGAAAAAGTCGCGGAGCAGCTCATCCTGCTTCTGCGGGTCGGCGGCAAGCAGGCGGTGGTACACGGCAAGGATGCGGCCGAGGAATGTCAGATCCGTCAGGAGCCCTTTTTAACTTTTTGAAACGTGTGTGCGCTCATCGGCGCCAGTCGGCACAACTCTTGTACGGTGAGGGTACGGCCGTGCGACAGCACCTGGTGGCGCCACGCTTCCAACATCTGTCCTAGTTCAATCAAATTCGCTTGTTTCATACGCATTTTTGTTTAAAAAATAAAATTATAGTAAATTATTGGTTAAAATATTGCACACATGCGTGCAATGTGGGTTTGTACTTTCTGTAAACTTGTGTTACATTCGTTTCGCTGTTTTGAAAAGAAAACACAAAAATTAAAACTAAAAGGATTGCAAATTTAATAAATCATTAAATAAAGCACGAGAAAATGAACAAAATGATGCTAAGTATTTTTAAGGGTTATGCCGACACGATGCCCGTGGCGGTGAGTCTTGATGAAGTGGTCCGTCTGATTCGGGAGGACAAGGTGTTGGCCGACCACACCGAAAAATACCGTTACTACCGCTCGCAGGGGCAGAAGACGGCTGCCAGCCGGGAAAAGGCGGCCTGCCCCTGCTTTGCCGTGGCGGTGCGTTTTGAGAACGGGAAACGGAAGGCCGACATCAGTGGCTGGATGGGTCTCTCGATGGTGGACTTTGACCATCTGCCCGAAGGACGGGCGGAGGAAGTGTTCGAAAAGGTGTGTGCCGACCCGCATACCGTGCTGGCTTATACCACCATCAGCGGGCAGGGGGTGAGGGTGGTGTGCCGCTACTGTCTGGATGGAGAGACGCCTGATACCGACCGGGTGGCATGTTACAGCCGGGTATTCCGCAGGGTGAACGAGTATTATGGGCAACTGACGGGGTGCAGTTTCGACCCTGCCTGCAAGAATGCCACGCGACTGAGCGGACTGGCGCATGACGCGCAGGTGCATTACCACGACGGGGCGGAACCTTTCCGCTTCGACCTTTCGTGCATGAAGAAGGCGGATGAGCCGCGCAGGGGACGGGTGGAGCGTGTGGTGGCCCGTATCCGCAGGGAGCTGGACGAGCAGGGCGTGGTGTATGCCCCGCATCATCACAATGAGTACATCATGCGCATGGGGTATCTGATGAACGAGTTCGGGCTGCCGCTGGAGCAGGCCATCAGCTGGGCGGACGGACGCTTCCCGGAATACGACGGTGACGTGGCGGCCATTTTTCGCTCGTGCTATGCCGATACGGAGGCGCACGGACGGCGGGAGGCGGAACTGTTTCGTGCGAAGAGGGAGAAGAAGGGGGAGGGACGTTCCCAGCTGGCCACGCCCCAGGAGATTGAGCAGTTTCTCGCCACGCAGGCGGAATTCCGGAAGAATGTGATTACCGGGAAGGAGGAGATGCGGCATCCCGAGGCCGAGGAGTTTGTGGAGCTGACCGACCGTCTGGTGAACTCGCTGTGGAGCCGCATGACCAAGGAGGGGCACACGGTACGCCTGTGCGATGTGCGTTCGGTGCTGGAGTCGGAGTTTGTGCCGGAGTTCAACCCTTTTACGGAGTATTTCCGCTCGTTGCCTCCGTGGGACGGGGTGACCGACCACATCGGGCGGCTGGCGGCCACGGTGCACGTGGAGGGTGACGCGAAACTGTTTGATGATTGTTTCCGCAAGTGGCTGGTGGCTGTGGTGGTGTCGCTGATGGTGAAGGAGGTGACGAACCACCAGATTCTGGTGCTGGTGGGGCGGCAGGGTTGCTACAAGACGACCTGGCTGGCACGGCTGCTGCCGCCTGAACTGCAGCGGTATTTCTGCGTGCGCTCCAACAGCGGACGGCTGACGAAGGATGATAACCTGGCGCTGTCGGAATTTGCACTGATTTGCCTGGAGGAGATTGACGAGCTGCGCCTGGGCGACATCAACCAGCTCAAGGCGATGGTGACTATGCCGGCGGTGAACGAACGGAGGGCGTACGGGCACTACAAGGAGAACCGTCCGCACATCGCGAGTTTCTGCGGCACGACCAACCAGCCGGAGTTTCTGAACGACCCCACGGGAAGCCGGCGCTGGCTGCCTTTCACGGTGGTGCACATTGACGACCCCTACACGCATCCCGTGGACTATGCGGGGGTGTACGGGCAGGCCCTGATGCTGTGGAAGAAGGGATTCCGCTACTGGTTCGACGAGGAGGAAATCGCGCAGGTGAACGCACGCAACGAGCGGTTTGAGACGGCCAGCCTGGAAACGGACTTGTTGCTGGCTTTTTTCCGCGTGCCGATGCCCGGCGAGGAATGTATGTTCCTGACGGTGGGCGAGATTCTGCAGCACATCAACGGGGGCATGAAGAATCCCCTCAGTGCCGTCAAGGTGGGGCTTGCCTTGCGGAAGGCGGGATTCGAGCAGGTTCGCGTGGCGGGAAAGAGGGGGTATCGGGTGGTGATGTACACCATCGAAGAGGTGAACCGTAACCGTCGTGCCATGGGACGATTCACCGAGGCGCCGGCTGAAGAATAGTCTTCATCGCCCGGTCGCCGGATGGTGATAACGCTTTGATTTTCATGTGGCTTTTTATGTTCCGAAGAAGGAAATATACCGGAAAAAACGGGTGGGAAAATTTGTGTATCCGACCGGAATTGTGTAAATTTATAGGTAACTAAAATAAAACGGAACAATGAACTATATGCAATTGAAAACGGGACCGGGAGCTGTTTCCGGGGAGGAACGGGAGGGTTTCTGCCTGAAGGCTTACCGGAAAAGTGAGTTGGCGGGCTTGTATTTTCCGCAGGCAGGTAAGAAAGGTGCCCTGCAGGGGCTGGGGCGATGGATCAAGCAGTGTGCGGAACTGGAAAGGGAGCTCGAGCGGTCGGGCTACCAGAAAAACCGCAAGTTTTTCCTGAAATCGGAGGTGGAACTGATTGTGAGGTTCCTTGGAGAGCCGTGAGCGGCGGCGTTTCCTTTTTCTAATGTCTTCAAAAGTCTTCAAATTTCCTCGAATGTCTTCGTAAGTCTTCGTATGTCCTCAAATGTCTACATGGGCGGAAACGGGGAGTGTAACTTTGCCTTTGTAAGAAACAATGAAGAATGAAGAGTGAATAATGAAGAACAATCAAATAATGAAGAATGAAGAGTGAATAATGAAGAATGTGCGCGCGTTTCCTGGATTCTTAATTCATCATTCTTAATTCTTCATTTTATTATTAATTTTTAATTTGAAAGACCTATGAAGAAAACAGTGACTTATTCGGTTGTAGGGCGTGTGAATCCGGCCGATCGTGAAAGCGGTGAAGTGAAGTATTATGCACAGTCGCAGGCTCGCGGCGAGATGGGTATCCGTGAAATAGCGGAACGTATTCATCAGATGTGTACCGTGACCCGTGCCGACGTGATGGCGGTATTGACGGGACTGGAGGACATCGTGTCGGAAGGCTTGCAGGGCGGCGAAATCGTACGCCTGGGTGAACTGGGTTCGCTGCAGCTGAGCCTGAGCGGGGAAGGAGCCGCTACGGAAGATACGTATACCGACAGCATGATTGAAAAGGTGCGCGTGCTGTTCCGCCCGGGTACGGTGATGCAGGAGGCTATCAACAACCTGGCTTTCGAACGGGTGCCGGTGAAGTATAAGAAAGAAGAAGAGGACGACGGCGCAGGGGTGTAATCGGAACTAAGGCGTGAGAAGATGACGAAAGTAAAATGGATTGTGGTCAGGGTGCTGAAGTGTATTCTCTGTCTCCTGACCGGAAGAAAACCGGATTGTGATGAGAAAAATTGACATGATTGTGATTCACTGTACGGCAACGAGAGCGGACCGCCCGCTCTCGCCTGCCGAACTGACGAAGATGCACCGGAAACGGGGGTTCAAGTGTTGCGGATATCACTATTTTGTCCGCACGGATGGTGAAATTTGTACAATGCGACCGGTGGAACGGGCCGGGGCGCATGCCAAGGGGTATAACGAGCACAGCATCGGCATTGCGTACGAAGGGGGACTGGATGCGCAGGGACAGCCGACGGATACACGTACGGAACTGCAGAAGCGTTCGCTCCGGATTCTGGTGAGGGTGCTGAAATCGGATTTCCCGGCCATCACGCAGGTGGTGGGGCATCGCGACCTGAGCCCGGATCTGGACGGCGACGGAACGGTGGAGCCGGAGGAATGGACCAAGGCCTGCCCCTGTTTTGACGTAAAAAAGGAGCTGTAGCGGAACAAAAGTTTTCTAAATCGTAAAAAGAAGGTGTCCGGCGCCTGAAAAGTTTTCAGGATTCGAAATAAAATCCTACCTTTGCACTACTCAAAATCCAAACGGACATGGCGAATCTGTATATTATCATTTCTGCATTTGTATCGGCAGTGATACTGGGGAGAATCATTATCCCGAATATTCTGATTATTTCATTGCGCAAACGCTTGTTTGACGTGCCTGATGAACGGAAAGTACACAAACGTCCGATACCTCGCCTCGGGGGAGTGACCTTTTTCCCGGTAATTCTTTTTTCCTTGTGTGTGTTTACGGCCGTGCGGCTGATGACGGGCCACGGACCTGCCGAGACATCGACAACGGACCTGGTGTGCGAGTTTCTTTTCCTGACGGGAGGGCTGACCCTGCTGTATATCGTGGGCATTGCCGACGACTTGATTGGGGTGCGCTACCGGAAGAAGTTCCTGGTGCAGATTATCTCGGCGGCGATGTTTCCGCTGTCGGGCTTGTATATCAACAATTTCTATGGTCTCTTTGGCATTTACCTGATTCCTGCAGAGGTAGGTATTCCGCTGACCATGCTGCTGGTGGTGTTCATCACCAATGCCATCAACCTGATTGACGGTATCGACGGACTGGCGTCGGGGCTGAGTATGGTGGCGCTGCTGGTGTTCGGGGTGCTGTTCGTGCATTTCCGCATGTGGAGCTATGCCATGCTGGCTTTCGTGACGGTGGGTGTGATTATCCCGTTCTTTTCGTACAACGTGTTCGGCAGTGCGGATTTGGGAAGGAAGATTTTCATGGGGGATACCGGCAGCTTGACGCTGGGGTATATTCTGAGCTTCTTTGTCATCAAGTACTGTATGTATGAGCCGGATATGCTGCTCACGATGAAGACGAGTCCGGTGCTGGTGTCGTTCAGTGTGCTGATGGTGCCGTGTCTGGATGTGATTCGCGTGGTGCTGCGGCGTGCGCGTAACAAGCGGGCGCTGTTCATGCCCGACAAGACGCACATCCATCACAAGTTCCTGGCCATGGGTTTCTCACCGCGGAGGGCGCTGGTAACGATTCAGCTGATGTCGGCCTGCTTCTGTGCGTTTACCATCGTGGCGATTCTTTATATGAACAACACGCTGGTGTTCGTGATTGACGTGGTGGTATGGACGCTGCTGAACCTCTGGTTTGACCATGTGATTAACCGGAAGGCGAAGAATGGAGAATAATGAAGAATGAAGAATGAAGAGTGAATAATGAAGAACGGGAGGGGTGACTCTTCCGTTTTTTTATTATGACATAAGAACAAAAAGACATAATTTCAATAATGATGAAGAATGAAAAGTGAAAACGTGATACACTTGCCGCTTTTACTTTTTAACTATTACCTTTTAACTATATACCTTATACCTTTTTCTGTCTAAAGAAGCTCGATATCTGTATAACTCGTTTGCAAAAATGTGCTGTAATGAATGTTATTCGTTTGAAAAAATGTGTCGAATGTTGGTTTATTCGCTGAAAAAAGTGTAATTTCGTCGTTGGAAAATAAGATTACACCATGCTTAAAAGGAAGATAGAAACATATTTAGCCGACTGGAAACGGTCTGAGGACAGAAAGCCTCTTGTAATAAAAGGCATCCGCCAGTGTGGAAAGACATACATTGTTCAGAAATTCGCAAGGGAGAATTATGAAAGTGTGGTCTATATGAATTTCATTCTTGAGCCTGACAACAAGTCTGCCTTTACCGGCAATATAGATGTGGATACCATCATTCTCAACCTCTCTGCTTTGATTCAGGGCAGTCGTTTCATTGAGGGGAAAACCTGCATCATCCTTGACGAGATTCAAGAGTGTAAGGAAGCAAGGACTGCCTTGAAGTCATTTCATATAGACGGGCGTTTCGATGTCATTGCCACAGGTTCTCTTTTGGGGGTAAAAGGTTATGGCCAAAGTAAGAAAAAGAAAGAGGATGTAGGGCAAGATTCTGTTCCGGTCGGATACGAAACCGTGATTGACATGTACCCATTGGATTTTGAAGAGTTTCTATGGGCAAACGGAATCGGTCAGACAGTTATTGATTCTGTAAAATCATGCTTTGAGAGCGAAAAGGCTGTGCCTGACGGGATTCATAAGGTCATGATGGAGATGCTGTACAGATATGTGATTGTCGGAGGTCTGCCGGAAGTGGTGAATTGCTTCCTTAAAACCAGGAATATCGAACTTATCTATAAGTTGCAGCGAAATCTTATTGCCGGATACGAAGAAGATATGGTTAAATATGCAGAGGATGCGGACAAGCCCAATATCCGGGAATGTTTTGAATCTATTCCGAAGCAACTGGCTAAAGAGAACAAGAAATTCCAGTATTCAGTTGTGAAAAAGGGAGGAAGGTCTGCTCAATACATCGGCAGTATTCAATGGCTGGAAGATGCAGGGATTATCCGTAGATGCTATAACACACAGACTACGGAATTGCCGTTAGAGGGGAATGCTATTAAAGACTGTTTCAAAGTGTACACAACTGATATAGGTATTCTTGTGGCAATGCTTGACTATGGTACTCAGGCGGATATTTTAAAGGGAAATCTTCTTGGATACAAGGGAGCTATTTTCGAGAACCTCATGGCGGATTTTCTGTGTAAGTCCGGTCAGAAACTGTACTATTTCCATAAGGACAGCGGGCTTGAACTGGACTTCCTGGTAAGGTTCAAAGGCGAATGTGTTCTCCTTGAAATTAAGGCAAAGTCTGGTAAAGCAAAAAGCATGACAACGGTTCTTAAAAATAAGGACGTGTATCATGTTAAGAATGCAATCAAGTTAGGGCAATATAACGTAGGCCGTGATGGAGATATTCTTACTATTCCACTATACATGGGATTTCTTGTAAACGACAAACTTGCAGACGTTATCATTCCTGATGTTGATGTGAGTGCGTTGAATAATGAAGAATGAAGAGTGAAGAATTAAGAATGAAGAATTAATATAGTGAAGGACGGGAGGGGTGACTCTTCCGTTCTTTTTTTGTTATGACATAAGAACAAAAAGACATAATTTCAATAATGGTGAAGAATGAAAAGTGAAAATGCAATACGCTCGCCGCTTTTACTTTTTAACTTTTCACTTTTAACTCAATACCTTCTTCTGTTCTTTTGTCTAAAGAAACAACATGTTTCTGTGAGGCGTATCGTTTGAAAAACTTATGCGATTAAGTTGGAAAGATGAAAGTTTTTATGTTTCTTTGTGTAAACTTCATCTCTGCAAGCTATGGTTAGTACAACAGACATCATCGACAGACTGAAAATATTCAAAGCACAATCGGCTTCGAAATATAAAATAAAGTTCATGGGGTTGTTTGGCTCCTATGCGCGCCAGCAGCAAGATGAAAAAAGTGATGTGGATGTTTTTATCTGTCTGCAGGAACCGGACTTTTTCGTGATGGAGCAGATTAAAGAAGAACTTGAAGTTTTGCTCCATTCTTCTATTGATTTAGTGAACTTTAGAGAGTCACTTCGTCCAACGTTAAAAAAGAATATCCTTAAAGATGCGATCTATATCTAAAGAAATATTGATTGATTTATTGGAGCTGATTCTGGAAAAAGCTACTCTCGTGATAAACAGAAATCAGTCGATTACGTGTGCACAGGATTTTCTTACATCGCCGGACAGAATGGAAAAATTTGATGCAGCATGTATGCTGATACAGGTAGTAGGTGAAACGGCTAAGAAGATAGATGATCGTACATCGTCTCTGTTGTTTGCGCATTATCCGCAAGTCTATTGGCGAGGCGTATTCGGATGTCGAAATATTATTTCGCATGAATATGGGAATGTAGACCCCATTCAGATATTTGGTATAATCAAAAAGTATCTTCCTGAACTGGTTGTTTGTGTAAAGCAAATTTTGTCAGACGTGGAAGCAGGTAAGCATGACAGCTTATTCTTGTCATAGAATGAAGAGTGAATAATGAAGAGTGAATAATGAAGAATGAATAATGAATAATGAAGAACGGGAGGGGTGACTCTTCCGTTTTTTTTATTATGACATAAGAACAAAAAGACATAATTTTAATAATGATGAAGAATGAAAAGTGAAAACGTGATACGCTCACCGCTTTTACTTTTTAACTTTTACCTTTTAACTCAATATGTTCTTCTGTTCTTTTGTCTAAAAACAAAAAGGAATATTCTCATTCTTCACCCTTTGCTTTTGGTTCTATAAATAAAAGTTATAAATCGGGTTGATTTTATTTGTATTTTCTGTTTTTATAACTTAAAAATGAGTATCTTTGCAAACGAATCATTTAATTGATAAAATATGGGACTTGATCAGGTAATCGGGAAAAATATCAAGGCTTTTCGTGAGCATTTGAACTATACCCAGCAGGAAATCAGTGATTATTTAGGTATCAGTCAGCCGGCATACGTGAAATATGAAAAAGGGGAGACTGTAGTTCCTTTGGAGGCAATGGAGAAACTGGCCACTCTGTATAACGTGGATGAATACGATCTGATGGAGGAAAATGAACAGCTTTTTCAGACATCTGTGGCCTGTGCGTATCGTAAGACGGGAAATATTGGAAATCTTGGTCAGATTTCTCAATTTCAGAAAATAGTCAGAAATTATATTCAGATGTGCAATGAGCTTGAGAAGTAAAGTTGAACTGGAATGTCTTGCAACCAGGTTGCGGGAGGAGATGCACGTGACTACAAAGGACCCTGTGCGCATTCATCAGATATTGAAAGAAAAGCACGTGCTTACGTGGTTTAAGAAGCTGGATGATAATTTTTCGGGCATGGCAATCCGGATAAAGGGAAACGGATCTTCTTCTGACAAGTATTTCATGTTGATAAATACGGCTTTGTCTTATGCCAAGCAGCGTTTTACTGCCTGTCATGAGTTGTATCACTTGTTGTATCAGAAAGATTTTAAGGTGTCGCAGAACAATGCGGGGCTGTTTAATAAAAAAGAGGAGGAAGAGTATAATGCCGATGTGTTTGCAGCCTACCTTCTGCTTCCGGAAATGGGGTTGAAGGAACTGGTTCCTGCCGAGGAACAGCAGGTTGACAAAATAACCTTGGCTACTCTTCTGAAGGTGGAGCAGAATTTTCTTTGCTCAAGGGCGGCGCTTCTTACCCGGCTGAAGGACTTGAAATGGATTACCAAGAAAACGTTTGACCTTTACCAGAAAAATGTGGTTGCTTCGGCAATCGAATACGGTTATAATACGCAGTTGTATTATCCTACTTATCAGACGGAGCTGGTGGGAGATTATAACTTGAAAGCTCGTGAATTATATGATAAGGGGCGTATTTCTCAGGCAAAGTATTACTCGTTGCTGATGGATATGGAAATTAATGTTTCTCAAGAGGTATATGGGGAGGAATAAAGTAATATTGGTGGATGCCGATGTCATCTCTCATTTCATGGCTACCGGTTATATAGACAGGCTGACGGAAATTCTGCAGCCTCATGCCGTGATGATTGTAGAGAATGTGTACAAGGAGGCCAGCTATCATCCTACGGAACCGGACAGGAAACGGAAGGTGGACAAGTGGATGGAGCGCTGCAAGGTATGCAAGATTGCTTTCCCTTATGCCAATGAAAATATCCGGCGAGAGTTTTTCCGGCTTAAAAAAGAGAATCCGATGCTGGGGGACGGAGAACGGGCCTGTATGTCGATGGCGCGTTTTGGACAGGAGGTTATCGCAAGTAGTAACTTTCGGGATGTGGCTCCTTATTGTGATGAGAATGGCATTGAATATATTGGAACGCTGGATGTGCTGACTATTGCAATGAATAAGGGGATTTTTACAAGTGATGAATGTAATCGGTTCATGGCGGAAGCAAAGGCGAAAAACAAAGCGAAATTTCCAGTTGACGATATTACTGTTTATCAGGCGCCGGAATACATCAGTACGTTTTGATAGTGAATAATGAAGAATGAAGAATTGAGAATGAAGAATGAAGAGTGAAAAATAATGAAGAATTAAGAATGAATAATGAAGAACGGGGGGACTCTTCCGTTTTTTTGTGATTACTTGCCGCTTTTACTTTTTAACTTTTCACTTTTAACTCAATATGTTCTTCTGTTCTTTTGTCTAAAAAAAGACATAAAAAATAGACATAAAAAAAGGGAATCTTCCCAGACTCCCAATCTTCATTAACCTTAAATCTAATACCATGAAAAACACGATGCAAAGGTAATGTTTTTATGTTATGAAACATATAATTGGGGCGAAAATCTGCATTGAATTAACTATTTTTATGTTTTAAAGCAGGGACGCGGAATTTTTACACCGGTTTTTTCTGCTTGGAATGGAGATTCCGGGGCTAAGCGCTTGGTGATTCGTTTTCAATAATGTATCTTTGTCCTTAAAACTAAAATGAAAGACAGAATGAGAAGACAGTTTGTAAGATTGGCATTGTGTCTGTTCCTGCTGGGGGGATCCGTCGCGTATGCCCAGAGCGGAATGACCGACAACCAGGTGATAGAATATGTGCAACAGGCGCTTCAACAGGGCAAGGACCAGCAAACCATTGCGATGGAGCTGCTGGCCAAGGGGGCCACTCAGGAGCAGTTGCTGCGATTGAAGTCCATGTATTCGGGTTCGACGGGCGCGTCGACATCGGGCAGCGGTTCTCTGACGGGGGAAGACAGCTCGCTGCTGGGCTCTGGTTCACGGGCCCGGAAAACTACTGCGACCGGTACGGAAGAGGATGCTTCGGAATTCCTGGAGACAAGTTCGACAAACGTGGACAAGAGCATGTGGTCGGAAGACATGCAGAAGACCATGAAGAAACGCCGCAACCTGACGACGGTGGTTACCAGCGAGAACGATGTGTTCGGACGGAATATCTTCAACATTGAACAGCTGACTTTCCAGCCTAACCTGAGCATGGCTACGCCGGAAAACTACCGCCTGGGACCGGGTGACGAGGTGATTATCGACGTGTGGGGCGCTAGCCAGAATACCATGCGGCTGGAGATTTCGCCCGACGGCTATGTGAACATCATCAACCTGGGTCCGGTGTACCTGAACAACATGACGATTCAGGATGCACGCCAGCTGCTGAAGCAGGAACTGGGAAAGATTTATGCGGATTCGGGCAATAACATCCAGGTGACATTGGGAAATATCCGTACCATCCAGGTGAACGTGATGGGGGAAGTGATGGCGCCGGGTACGTATTCGCTGTCATCGCTCTCGACGGTGTTTCATGCGCTGTACGTGGCAGGCGGTGTGAGCGACATCGGTAGCTTGCGTAACGTGCAGGTGGCCCGCGGCGGCAAGACGTTTGCCCGTCTGGACGTGTATGAGTACATCATGAAGGGGCAGATTCAGGACGACATCCGCCTGCAGGACGGCGACGTGGTGATTGTGCCTACCTACGACGAGCTGGTGAAGATTACGGGTAAGGTGAAGCGTCCGATGTTCTACGAAATGAAGAACGGGGAATCGGCTGCTACTTTGCTGAAGTATGCCGGTGGTTTTGCTTCGGATGCTTACAAGAAGAGTATCAGGGTGTTACGAAAAGACGGTAAAGAATTTTCCGTGAAAACGGTGAACGATATAGACTATTCTGCGTTTAAATTATTAGACGGTGATGTGATTTCGGTGGATTCGATTCTGAACCGCTTCAACAACCGTCTGGAGGTGAAAGGGGCTGTGTATCACCCGGGAGTATTCGAGTTGAGCGGTTCGCTGAACACGGTACGCCAGCTGGTGGAGAAGGCCGACGGTTTGCTGGGGGATGCCTTTACAGGACGTGCGGTGTTGTATCGCGAACGGGAGAACCTGACGAAGGAGGTGCTGCCGGTTGACATTCAGGGTATTCTGAACGGTACGTCGCCCGACATTGCCTTGCAGAAGAATGACATTTTGTATATCCCGAGCATCCACGACTTGCAGGACATGGGGAAGGTGACCATCAGCGGTGAGGTGAACAAGCCGGGCAGCTATACGTATGCCGACCACATGAGCCTGGAGGACCTGGTGATTACAGCGGGCGGTTTGAAGGAATCGGCTTCGCTGGTGCGTGTGGACGTGTCACGACGCATCCGTGACCCGAGAGGGACGACGGAGCCGGACGTAATCGGACAGAATTTCTCGTTCGGACTGAAGGATGGTTTCGTGGTGGACGGTGAAGCGGGATTTGAACTGCAGCCGTACGACCAGGTGTTTGTGCGCCGCAGCCCGAGCTACAACGAGCAGGTGAACGTGACGGTGGACGGTGAGGTGCTGTTCCGCGGTGACTATACGCTGAACACGAAGAGCGAGCGTCTGAGCAGCCTGATTCAGCGTGCCGGCGGGGTGAGCCGCTATGCGTATGTGCGTGGAGCGAAGTTGCGCCGCGTGGCCAACGAGGAGGAGCTGCGCCGCATGGAGGATGTGGTGAAGATGATGCGCCGTGAAATCGGTGATGCCATGGCCAACACGCTGGGACTGAAGGTGGACAGTACGTTTACGGTAGGTATCGACCTGGAAGCGGCACTGGCGAACCCGGGCGGAGACGCTGACCTGGTGTTGCGCGAGGGCGATGTGCTGACCGTGCCGGAATACAACAATACGGTGAAGGTGAACGGAGCGGTGATGATGCCGAACACGGTATCGTATGCGGCAGGCAAGAGCGTGAAGTATTACCTGAGCCAGGCGGGCGGTTACTCTGCCAACGCCAAGAAGAGCCAGAAGTTCATTATTTATATGAACGGACAGGTGGCCGAAGTGAAAGGCAGCGGCAAGAAACAGATTGAGCCGGGCTGCGAAATCGTGGTACCGAACAAGACGAAGAAGTTCAACTTTGCGAACATAGTATCGAATGCGACTTCGTTTGCTTCACTGGCTACGATGCTGGCTTCACTGGCTACGATGATGAAATAACCTTTAAATCTATGAGTATATGAACATGAAAATGAGACTGATTGTCATGAACTTCCTGCAGTTTGCCGTGTGGGGAGCGTATCTTACCTCAATGGGTACGTACCTGGCGGGTGTGGGATTAGGCGGACATATCGGAATTTTTTACGCCATGCAGGGGATTGTGTCCCTGTTCATGCCGGCTGTGTTGGGTATTGTGGCTGACCGCTGGATTCCGGCGCAACGGTTGCTGGGGCTGAGCCATCTGTTGGCGGCCCTGTTTATGGGTGGAGCGGGCTATTATGCCATGACTACGGGACCGCAGGTGGAATTTGCACCGCTGTTCTCGTTCTACTCCGTGAGTGTGGCGTTTTACATGCCTACGCTGGCTTTGTCGAACTCGGTGGCTTATACGGCGCTGGACAAGGCAGGGCTGGATACCATCAAGGCGTTTCCGCCGATACGTACGTTCGGGACCATCGGTTTCATTTGTTCCATGTGGCTGGTAGATTTACTGGGATTCCAGTCGAACTACATGCAGTTCTTTACCTGTGCGGCATGGGGCGTGGTGCTGGCCGTATATGCCCAGACGCTGCCGGAATGTCCGGTGAGCCGCGCACAGGGCGGACAGAAGTCGCTGGTAGAGGCATTGGGACTGAGGGCGTTTCTGCTCTTCAAGAACCGCAAGATGGCGGTGTTCTTCATCTTCTCGATGCTGCTGGGTGTGTCCTTGCAGATTACCAACGGCTTTGCCAATCCGTTTATCACGAGCTTCAGCGCCATTCCGGAATATGCCAATACCTTTGGCGGGCAGCATGCCAACCTGCTGATTTCGCTCTCGCAGATCAGTGAGACGTGCTGTATCCTGCTGATTCCGTTCTTCCTGGGACGCTTCGGCATCAAGAAGGTGATGCTGATTGCCATGGTGGCGTGGGTGCTGCGCTTCGGACTCTTCGGCCTGGGTGACCCGGGCAGTGGGGTGTGGATGTTCGTGCTGTCGATGATTGTGTATGGCGTGGCTTTCGACTTCTTCAACGTGTCGGGCTCGCTGTTTGTCGACAAGGAGACGGACCTGTCTATCCGCTCGAGTGCGCAGGGACTGTTCATCATCATGACGAACGGTATCGGAGCCACGGTGGGTACGCTGAGTGCGCAGGCGGTGGTGAACTGCTTCGTGGACTTCAATTCGCAGGCGCCGCAGGTGGAAGGCTGGAGCCGGGCGTGGTTCGTGTTTGCGGCCTACGCGCTGGTAGTGGCGGTGACTTTTGCACTGGTATTTAAATACAAACATAAAGTAGATAACGATTAATTAGAATGTGAAAATGGAAAAGAAAGACGAATTTGTAGAAATGCGGGTCCGTACCATTGACGAGGCCATGAATGTGGATAAACTGATCGGGCATCTGACATTTGATCAGGTGATGGACGATGAGGAGAAGATGGATATTATGATGCTGGACGGGCAGAACTTCAAGCTGCTGCTGGAGGAGGTGAACGAACCGCACCGGATGATGCTGGGGATTATCAACCCCGACGAGGCGGACTTGCTGTACGCGGCTGTTAACGACCCGGAGGGCACGGATGCCACGCTGCCTTATCAGACGGTGCGTATTCTGAAGGAGCTGGGGGTTACCGTGGAAAAGGTGGTGGTAAAGGACAAGGTGAAGTTGCTGCACCGTGCGATTGTGACTCTGCGCAAGGAGGACGGCTCGGTGATGGAGATGCAGCTGACACTGTTCGACGCGCTGGTGGTGAGTCTGATAGCCGGTGTTCCGTTCTATGTGAACGCGAAGTTCCTGGAAGACCCCCGTTCGGGCTTTACCAAGTCTGTGCCTAACACGAAGGCGCTGCTGCTGCGGTTGATGCCGCTGAAAGGGCTGGAGCGGGAGATGGAGGATGCCATCCGCCGCGAGGACTATGAGTATGCGGAGCTGATCAAGCAGGAAATGGCGACCCGCAACAAAGAAGAAGAGGAAGATTACGAAGATTTGGAGGATTTAGAAAAAGAATTGTAATTATGCACGTGTTTTATACACCGGATATTGCGCAGACGCTGGAGCTGCCGGAAGAGGAAGCGGGCCACTGCCTGCGGGTGCTGCGTCTGGGTGTGGGCGAGGAGATTATGCTGACCGACGGAAAGGGATACTTTTACCGGGCGGTCATTTCGGCAGCTACGCAGAAACGCTGTGTGGTGAAGGTAGTGGAGAAAACGGAGCAGGAGCCTTTCTGGAAGGGACATCTGCACCTGGCTCTGGCGCCTACGAAGAACATGGACCGCATGGAATGGCTGGCGGAGAAGGCCACGGAAATCGGTTTCGACGAACTGACGTTCCTGAACTGCCGTTTCTCGGAACGGAAGGTCATCAAGACGGAACGGGTGGAGAAAATCGTGGTGTCGGCCGTGAAACAGTCGCTCAAGGCACGCAAGCCGGTGGTGAACGAGATGACGGATTTCCGCCGCTTTATGGAGCGGGAGTTTACGGGACAGAAGTTTATCGCCCACTGCTATGAGGGGGAAAAGCCTCTGCTGCGCGACGTGCTCCGCAAGGACGAGGATGCCGTGGTGCTGATTGGTCCGGAAGGGGATTTCAGTCCGGAGGAAGTGGCGCTGGCTGCAGAAAAGGGCTTTCAGGCAGTGAGTCTGGGCAAGTCGCGCCTGCGTACGGAAACGGCGGCACTGGTGGCCGTACACCTGATGAACCTGACGCACGCGGAATAAGCTGATGTGTAACTTTTAAATAGAATCATTATGAAAAAGACATGGAAATGGATGGGAAGCCTGGCCTTGGGTATGGCTTTCCTGTTGTCTGCCTGCGGGGAAGACAATGCGTACACCAATGCGTTGCCAAAGGATGCGGCTGCAGTGTTCTCGTTCGACCTGATGGAGATGGCACAGAAGTGTGACCTGAACGACCAGGTGAAGCAGTCGATGGGGCAGATGATGAAATCGAGCCTGAAGGGCAGTGCGGATGCCCTGGTGGACAAGCTGATGGAGAACCCGGAAGAGAGCGGGTTGAGACTGACCGACCGGGTGTATTTCTTTGCCGCTTCGCAGATGGAAATGGGCGGCGTGCTGGTGCGCATGGCCGACAAGGGAAAACTGGAAGATTTGATGGCCATGCTTCAGGAGCAGAAGGCGTGTGAGGCTCCTGCCGACGGTGACGGTTGCCGCTGGACCGTGGGTGGCGGCGGACTGATGGCCTGGACGGACGATGCGTTTCTGATGCTGGCGGGCAACGGTAACCCGAAGGACTTGCAGCATCAGGCTTCGATGTGGTTGCGCCAGAAAGAAGGGGAGGGCTATTCGGGCACTCCGGAATTCAAGAAATTAGAGGATGCCGACGAGGATGTGGCCATGGTGACTTCGCTGAATGCCATGCCGAAGAGTTACCTGGGCCCGGTGACGATGGGGTTGCCGGCTGACTTGAACCTGAATGATTTAAAGATATTTTCTACGCTCGATTTCCAGGCGGGAAGGGCCGTGATGGAAGTGGAGACGCTGCTGGAGGGCAAGTTCAAGGACTTGCTGAAGAAGCAGGCGGAGGTGAGCGGCGAACTGGACGGCACGTATCTGAAGGTGTTCCCTGCCAATACGGTGCTCTGGATGGCTGCCAACGTGAACGGTGAAAAGGCGTATGAGCTGTTGCGTGAGAACCCGACGGTGCGTCAGGAGCTGGACAACTCGATGATGCCGCTCGACTTTGAGGCTATCTTCAAGGCGGTGAAGGGTGACGTGGCAGTGGCCATGCCGGAGATGTCGTTGAAGCCGGGCTTCATCCTGTATGCCGATGTGAAAAACGGTGACTTCATGCGTACGTTTGAGGACCTGAAACCGATGCTGGCCATGACCAACGGTCAGATGCGGCTGGTGGACAAGGGTGAAAATGCCTATCAGTTTGTGGTTGCCAACGGTGCCATGCTGGGCATGGGCCGCGGACCGGTGTCTTTCTGGTTGGGCGTGAAAGATGACCGCTTCTACCTGACGAATCAGGAGGACCTGATTGGCCGTGAGGTGAAGGGACTGTCGCTGAAAGACTGTGACTGGGCCAAGGACGTGAAGGATAAGCATTTCTACCTGAACGTGAACTTCCAGGCACTGGCTGCCGTACTTCCGCAGATTCCTTACGTAGGTATGCTGGACTACCTGAGCATCGAATCGGATGAACCGACCAAGGCTCGCCTGGTGCTGCAACTGAAGGACCACAAGGAGAATGTGCTGAAGCAGCTGGTACAGATAGTTAATAATTAATAGTGAATAATGAAGAATGAAGAATGCCATTCATTATTAATTCTTCATTCTTCATTATTAATTCTTCATTGAATAAAATGGACACAATAGAATTACAGCAGACCCTGCCGGAGGTATTCGCCGGACGCGACGGAATCGTGTCGGACGTGTGGCACCGGCAGGTGGCTTTTCAGAAAGGAAAGATGTATCTGATTGAAGCGGCGTCGGGCACGGGCAAGTCGTCGCTTTGCAGTTTTATTTACGGGTACCGTACGGACTACCAGGGGATTATCACCTTTGACGGGGAGAACGTGCGGAAGCTCACGGTGAAGCAGTGGACCGACATCCGCAAGCGCTCGCTGGGCATGCTGTTTCAGGAACTCCGCCTGTTCGGGGAACTGACGGCATGGGAGAACGTGCAGCTGAAGAACGGGCTGACGGGCTTCTGCCGCAAGCAGCAGGTGAAGGACTGGTTTGAGCAGCTGGGCATCGCCGACAAGTGGGATGTGAAGGCGGCCAGGATGTCGTACGGGCAGCAGCAGCGCGTGGCTTTCGTGCGGATGCTGTGTCAGCCGGCCGACTTTTTCTTCCTGGATGAGCCGGTGAGCCACCTGGACGACGGCAACGGGCAGATTATGGCGCGTATCCTGAAGGAGGAAGCGGCTCGTCAGGGTGCGGGAGTGATTGTGACGTCCATCGGCAAGCACCTGCCGCTGGAGTATGACAGGGTGCTGAGTTTGTAAGGGATTAACACGAAGACGGATATGATCTGGAAATTATTGAGGCAGCACATCAGTGTGGCGCAGTTGGCGGGATTTTTCCTTGCCAACCTGTGCGGTATGGTGATTGTGCTGTTGGGCATACAGTTTTACAAGGACGTGTTGCCGGTGTTTACGCAGGGCGACAGTTTCATGAAGAAGGACTACGTGATTGTGAGCAAGCAGGTGAGCACGCTGGGCAGCCTGGTGGGCAAGGGAGGTACGTTCTCGCGTGCCGACATAGCCGACATGGAGTCGCAGCCGTTTGCCAAGCGGACGGGAGCGTTCACTCCGGCACAGTTTCAGGTGTCGGCCGGCATGGGCATGGCGGGCATGCAGCTCTCTACGGCGATGTTCTTTGAGTCGGTGCCCGACGAGTTTGTAGACGTGCGGCTGGAGGGCTGGACGTATCGCGAGGGACAGACGGAAATCCCTATCATCATCCCGCGCAACTACCTGAACCTTTATAACTTCGGCTTTGCACAGAGTCGCAACCTGCCGCAGCTCTCGGAGGGCGTGATGGGGATGATGACGCTGGACGTGCGGCTGAGCGGACGGGGACGGACGGAGCGCATGAAGGGACGTATCGTGGGTTTTTCCAACCGGCTGAACACGATTCTGGTGCCGCAGGCGTTCATGGAATGGGCCAACGCCACATTGGGTGATGGCGGTGAGACGGCTCCTTCACGACTGATTGTGGAGGTGGACAATCCGGCGGACGACCGTATTGCGAAGTATTTCAAGCAGAAAGGCTATGAGACGGAAGGCGACAAGCTGGATGCGGGAAAGACGACGTGGTTCCTGAAGATGGTGGTAGGCATCGTGCTCACGGTGGGACTGATTATCAGTGTGCTGTCGTTCTACCTGCTGATGCTGAGCATCTACCTGCTGTTGCAGAAGAACACGAAGAAGCTGGAGAACCTGCTGATGATTGGTTTCAGTCCGGCGGCGGTGGCGCGTCCGTATCAGGTACTTACGGTAGGGCTGAACGCAGCGGTGGCGGCCATGGGTGTGCTGCTGGTGTGGATGGCGCGTGATGCGTATCTGGACATGCTGCGGCGGATGGTGCCCGATTTTCAGGCAGGCAGTCTGCTGCCGGCGCTGCTGACGGCCGGGGGACTTTTCCTGCTGGTATCGGTGCTGAATGTGCTGGCCGTACGGCGGAAGGTGGAATCGATCTGGAGAAAGAAATAGTATAAGCATTATATATTATCTGTAAAACCAAATGAAAATGAAGAAACTAAAGAACGTATGGCTCTTTTTGAGCTTTATCCTGATGGTGGCCGGAATGGCAAGCTGTAGCACGGATGATCCGACGGGTGTGGATGTGTCGAGAGATGACATTATCGGTACATGGAAGGTGACGGCAAATGACTGGACAAATTCGGAAGGTGAGTCTGGTCGTAATGATCCTGAGCACATGGGACAGACGCTCTCGGTGAAAAGTGGCGGTACGGCTTTGTTTCGTGGCGAGTCGTTCAACTGGACACTGAGCAAGGGGGTGCTGACGCTGTCGGACAATCGTGGCCGCAACATACGGGTAGTAATTCTGTCGTATACGGAGGAGGAGATTCAAGCTTCGTACGATTGTACCTTTGAGTCGGAGATGTATACCGAGGAAGGCAACTACACCTTCAAGCGCGTGTAACGAGACATATTAATATAAAGAAGAGCCACAGTAATGTGGCTTTTTTTGTAAGACATAAAGACGAATGTTTTTAGACATAAGAACATAAAGACAAAAGAATTTTTAACTGTGTAATATTATGGATATGAAAACAGAAGACCTTATTAAGGTAATTATTCAATGCGCATACAATGTAAGAACACATCTGGCAGCCGGTTTTTTAGAGTCGGTGTATCAAAAGGCATTGTTGATAGAGTTAAGGGAAAAAGGTATTCATGCGGATTCTGAAACCCCTATAAATGTATATTATAAAGATGAGATTGTAGGGGAGTTTAGAGCAGATATTATTGTAGAGGGAGAGATAATTATCGAACTAAAAGCGGTGCAACATCTTCTTTCCATACACGAAACTCAGCTGGTTAATTATTTGACGGCAACTCATAAAGACCATGGATTACTCATTAATTTTGGTGGTGACCGTATAGAAATAAAAAGGAAGTACAGAGAGTATAAACGCTCATAATTTTTTATGACGTAAGCATAGAAAGATATTTCTTGAATGTTTTTGGACATAAGAACATAAAGTACATAAGTTTATATTTACACAGAAAATCTGTTCTTATGTTCTTCTGTCTAAAGCAAAAAGGCAACATCCTATAGCAGTTATTATTTTTCGGACATAAGCATATAAGTACAAAAGAAAGATTGCATCTACAAAATCTGTCTTTATGTTCTTCTGTCTAAAATAAAAAAGATACACCCATATAGCACGTCATGTTCTTTGTCTAAAATAGTATGTGTGACCGCACACACGTGCAATTTCCTGTAAATATTTGTTTAGATATTTCGTCTCTGTGTAAACAAGTGTAAAACCATTTGTCCGATATCTCTTGATTTATGTCTATTATTAGGGGAATCAGTCTAAAAAATGTTACATGGAGTTACATATATGAGAGTTTATTCAGTAAATTTGCGTTACAGAAATGGTCAAACTTTAAACAAATACCCGGGACGTTTGTTTAATAGGTAAGAACCATGGATGATTCATTCTTTTTAAATTAAAATAATTGCTTATGTCAAAAATCGTTGGACACATTTCGCAGGTAATCGGTCCGGTGGTCGATGTGTACTTCAAGTTTGAAGAAGGACAAGACGTGGAACACGCCTTGCCGAAAATCCACGATGCCATGACGATTGCCCGTAACGACGGGCGTACGCTGGTGATTGAAGTGCAGCAGCATATCGGTGAAGACACGGTACGCTGCGTGGCCATGGACAGTACGGACGGGTTGAAGCGCGGAATGGAAGTCGTTCCTACGGGGCATCCGATTTCGATGCCTATCGGAAACCAGATCAAGGGCCGTGTGATGAATGTGGTAGGTGATACCATTGACGGTATGAAAGAACTGGACAAGACGGACGGATTTCCTATTCACCGTGAACCTCCGAAATTCGAAGACCTGGCCACTACCCAGGAAGTATTGTTTACCGGTATCAAGGTCATCGACCTGCTGGAACCTTACCTGAAGGGTGGTAAAATCGGTCTGTTTGGTGGGGCGGGTGTTGGAAAAACCGTGCTCATCAAAGAGTTAATCAATAACATTGCCAAGAAACACAATGGTTTCTCCGTGTTTGCAGGAGTGGGTGAGCGTACCCGTGAAGGTAACGACCTGCTGAGAGAAATGATTGAATCAGGCGTAATCCGCTACGGTGACGAATTCCTCAAGAGCATGGAGGAAGGAAACTGGGACCTTTCGAAGGTGGATTACAACGAAGTGGAAAAATCGCAGGTAGCCATGGTGTTCGGACAGATGAACGAGCCTCCCGGTGCCCGTCAGTCAGTAGCCTTGTCGGGTCTGACACTGGCCGAATCGTTCCGTGACCGCCAGACGGGCGACAACGGTCCGCGCGATATCCTGTTCTTTATCGACAACATCTTCCGTTTTACGCAGGCAGGTTCTGAGGTTTCAGCCTTGTTGGGACGTATGCCTTCGGCAGTAGGTTACCAGCCGACACTGGCTACGGAAATGGGACAGATGCAGGAACGTATCACTTCTACGAAGAACGGCTCCATTACTTCCGTGCAGGCGGTGTACGTGCCGGCCGATGACTTGACCGACCCTGCTCCGGCTACTACCTTTACCCACCTGGATGCCACTACGGTGTTGAGCCGTAAGATTACCGAGCTGGGTATCTATCCGGCTGTAGACCCGCTGGACTCTACGTCGCGTATCCTCGACCCGCTGATTGTGGGCAAGGAACACTACGAAACGGCTCAGCGCGTGAAACAGATTCTGCAGCGCAACAAGGAGCTTCAGGATATTATCTCTATCTTAGGTATGGATGAACTTTCGGACGAAGACCGTCTGACGGTGAACCGTGCCCGCCGCGTGCAGCGATTCCTTTCGCAGCCGTTTGCCGTGGCCGAGCAGTTTACGGGCGTGCCGGGCGTGATGGTTTCCATAGAAGACACCATCAAGGGATTCAAGATGATTCTGGACGGCGAGGTAGACTATCTGCCTGAACAGGCTTTCCTGAACGTGGGTACCATTGAGGATGCCATCGAGAAGGGTAAGAAGCTGATGGAAGCGGCTAAGAGTTAATAAGTAAAAGTTAAAAGTTAAAAGCTGATAGCTTAATATGAAAGAACTTCATCTGGTTATCGTTTCACCCGAAAAGCTGGTTTACGAAGGTAAAGTGAGCCAGGCTACCTTTCCGGGAAGCGCAGGAAAATTTCAGGTCATGGCCGACCATGCCCCGCTGATTTCTACGCTCTCGGCCGGGGAAGTGAAATACGTGGCCGGACAGGAAACGCAATCCCTGCAAATCAAGGGGGGATTCGTGGAAGTCAAGGAGAATCAGATTTCAGTCTGTGTGGAACTCTGAGAGGAGCGAAGCAGGCGATGAACCGAATATGTTTTTGGCGGCTTTCCGGATGAAAAACCGCACGATACTATGTTTTTGTTGACCGTTAAGAAGAAATTTATAAAAGAACTGACCGTGATTGGAATCGTGCTGACGACGCTCGTCGCCGTGGTATATCATCTGTTCATTCCCGACAGGTATTTCCTGTGGTTTCCGGCCATTCCGATATTCTTCTATCTTTTCGGCCTGTTTTACATAGAAATGTTCGCGTTCAACTATCGCGTGGGGCTGGAACGGATTGCGATGACGTATCTGGTGTGCAAGGTGCTGAAATTCATTGTCAGTGCCATGCTGCTGATGTTCTACGGATTTGTGATAGGACATGAAGTGCTGGCGTTCATGCTGACCTTCATCTTCTTCTACTTTGCGTTTCTGATATTCGAAACCCGTTTTTTCCTTCTTTTTGAAGCGAAACTCAAACTAAGAAAAAAAGCTAATGATGAAAAAAATACGGTACATAATCATCACGCTGTTACTGCTGATGGCGGTTCCGGCTGCGCTGACGAAGGCACAGGCCGCTGAGGGTGACATCGACGTGAACGAACTGGTGTTCGGACACATTGGCGATGCCTACCAGTGGCACATTGCGAAGTTCGGCGATACGGAGGTAAGCATTCCGCTGCCGGTGATCGTGAAAAGCAGTACGGGCTGGCATGTGTTCTCGTCTGCCCGGCTGGAGGAAGGTCCTTACGAGGGGCTGTACGTGGCCGAGGGTGGTGCCTACGACGGCAAAATCGTGGAACGCAATGCGGCCGGCGAGGAGGTGCGTCCGCTGGACATCTCCATCACGAAGAATGTGCTGGGCTTGTTTATCAACAGTGCGGTGCTGCTGGTCATCATGATGAGCTGCGTGCGCTGGTACAAGAAACATCCGCTGGAAGACGGGGCACCCAAGGGGGGCGTCGGCATGATTGAGGCCACGGTGCTTTCTATCTACAACGACGTGATTAAGGGCTGCATCGGCGAGAATTACCGCCGCTACGCGCCTTATCTGCTTACGGCGTTCTTCTTCGTGCTGGTGAACAACCTGATGGGGCTGATTCCTATCTTCCCCGGAGGTGCGAACGTGACGGGTAACATCGCCATTACGCTGGTGCTGGCTTTGTGTACGTTCGTGCTGACCAACGTGTATGGTACGAAGGCTTACTGGAAGGAAATCTTCTGGCCCGACGTGCCTACGTGGTTGAAGGCGCCGATTCCGATGATGCCGCTGATTGAATTCTTCGGTATCTTTACCAAACCGTTTGCACTGATGATCCGTTTGTTTGCCAACATCATGGCAGGACATGCGGCCGTGCTCAGTCTGGTGGCCATTATCTTCATCACGGTGAAGTCGGGTCCGGTTATCAACGGCTCGATGACGGTGGTGTCGGTGGCATTCAGCATTTTCATGAATGCGCTGGAAATTCTGGTGGCATTCATCCAGGCATACGTCTTCACGATGCTGTCGGCCGTGTTTATCGGTCTGTCGCAGGTGAAGGAACATGCCGAAAAATAATTGATTCAAAGAAAATTAAAGTATAACCTTTTAAAACAAGAAAATTATGTTATTGTCAGTTTTATTGCAGGCAGCTGCAGGTGTAGGTATTAGTAAGTTGGGCGCCGCTATCGGTGCAGGTATTGCAGTTTTGGGTGCCGGTATCGGTATCGGTAAAATTGGTAGCTCGGCCATGGAAGGTATCGCACGCCAGCCGGAAGCTTCAGGCGACTTGCGTATGAACATGATTATTGCCGCAGCCTTGGTAGAAGGTGTGGCACTGATTGCCATCGTGGTTTGTTTGTTGACTTTGTTCTTGTAAAAAATAAAACGATAAGTTATGGGATTATTAACTCCGGATCCGGGGCTGCTGTTCTGGATGATCATCACCTTCGGAGTCGTGTTCTTCATCTTGGCGAAATACGGCTTCCCGGTGATTCTGAAGACAGTGGAGGACCGGAAAGCATACATTGACAATTCGCTCAAGGCGGCGCGTGAGGCCAACGAACAGCTGGCCAACGTGAAGGTGGAGGGTGAGAAAATCCTGGCACAGGCACGCGAAGAACAGCACCGCATTCTGAGTGAGGCTGCTGCTACGCGCGACCGCATCATCAAGGACGCTCAGGAGAAGGCCTTCGCCGAAGGCAACCGCCTGATGGAGGAGATGAAGAAGCAGATTGAAACGGAAAAGGAAAGTGCCATCCGTGACATCCGCCGCCAGGTAGCCGTGTTGTCAGTGGGCATTGCAGAGAAGATTCTGCGCAACAAACTGGCCGATGAAAAGGAACAGGCTGCGCTGATTGACCGTCTGCTGGATGAAATGATTGAAACTTCTAAAAAATAACGTGTCATGAATACAGGAGTCGTTTCAAGACGTTTCGCGAAGGCACTGCTGGCATACGCGAAGGGTGAAGGGCTGGAAGACAAGGTGTACAAGGAGGTGAAGACACTGGCAGCACACTTTGCCGAAGTGCCCGGCCTGCGGCGTGCCGTGGAAAATCCGGTGCTGGAGAGAAGCAAGAAGCTGGAGCTGCTTTGCGAGGCTTCGGGTGGAAAGGACGTAAGCCAGGTGATGACGCGTTTTCTCAGCCTGGTGCTGGAAGACAGAAGGGAAAAGTTCTTGCAGTTCATGATGTGGTCGTACATCGACCTGTATCAGGAAGACAAGCACATCCTCATCGGAAAGCTTACCACTGCCGTCAGTTCGCCCAAGCTCGTGGCACACTTGCAGAAACTGGCTTCCGAGAAGACGCACGGTGAGGTAATCCTGGAAGAGAAGGTGGACAAAAGCCTGATCGGAGGATACATCATCGAACTGGGTGGCTTCCGCCTGGACTCCAGTGTGGCGAACCAGTTGAAGCGCGTGAAACAGCAGTTTATCGCGAAAAACAGGAGAATAGTGTAAACAATGAATAATGAAGAATGAATAATGAAGAATGAATAATGAAGAATGAATAATGAAAAACGATTCCTATTATTCACTGTTCATTTTTAATTGTTCATTATTAATTATTAATTAAAAAGAATTATGCCAGAAAATACAATAAAACCCAGCGAAGTTTCAGAGGTGTTGCTCCAACAGTTGAAGGGGATTGACAACTCGCTGAAATTCGACGAAGTGGGTACCGTGCTTCAGGTGAGCGACGGTGTGGCCCGTATTTACGGTTTGCGTAATGCGGAAGCCAACGAGTTGCTGCAGTTTGAAAACGGTATCATGGGAACGGTGATGAATCTGGAGGAGGACAACGTGGGAGCGGTGCTCCTGGGTCCGACCGACCAGATTAAGGAGGGGATGATTGTGAAGCGTACCAAGCACATTGCTTCCATCAACGTGGGAGAATCGATGCTGGGACGTGTAATCGACCCTCTGGGTGTGCCCTTGGACGGGCGCGGCGAAATTGGCGGAGAGCTGTGCGAGATGCCGCTGGAGCGTAAGGCACCGGGGGTTATCTTCCGTCAGCCGGTAACGGAACCGCTGCAGACGGGACTGAAGGCTATCGATGCCATGATTCCTATCGGCCGCGGACAGCGTGAGTTGATTATCGGCGACCGTCAGACAGGTAAGACGGCCATCGCCATCGATACCATCATCAACCAGCGTGCCAACTACGAGGCAGGAAATCCGGTGTACTGTATCTACGTGGCCATCGGTCAGAAAGGTTCTACCGTGGCCAGCATCGTGAATGCGCTGCGTGAGAAGGGTGCGATGGACTATACCATCGTGGTGGCTGCTACGGCTTCCGACCCGGCTGCCATGCAGTATTTCGCTCCGTTTGCCGGAGCTGCCATCGGCGAGTACTTCCGTGATACCGGCCGTCATGCACTGGTGGTGTACGATGACTTGTCAAAACAGGCTGTGGCTTACCGTGAGGTATCACTGATTCTGCGTCGTCCGTCAGGACGTGAGGCTTATCCGGGTGATATCTTCTACCTGCACTCTCGTTTGCTGGAACGTGCGGCGAAGATTATCAACCAGCAGGAAGTGGCCGAACAGATGAACGACCTGCCAGCCAGCCTGAAGGGTAAGGTAAAGGCCGGAGGTTCACTGACCGCCCTGCCGATTATCGAAACACAGGCCGGCGACGTGTCTGCCTACATTCCGACCAACGTGATTTCCATTACCGACGGTCAGATCTTCCTGGAAACTGACTTGTTCAACCAGGGATTCCGTCCGGCTATCAACGTGGGTATCTCTGTATCGCGTGTAGGTGGTAGCGCCCAGATAAAAAGTATGAAGAAAGTGGCCGGTACGCTGAAGATTGACCAGGCACAGTATCGTGAACTGGAGGCCTTCTCGAAGTTCAGCAACGACATGGACTCTGTGACTGCCATGGCTATCGACCGTGGACGTAAGAACAACCAGCTGCTGATTCAGCCGCAGTACTCACCGATGCCGGTAGGCGAACAGGTGGCCATTCTGTACTGTGGTACGCACGGACTGATGCGCGACATTCCTATTTCGAAGGTACGTGCCTTCCAGGATGCGTTCTTGACTTACCTGCGTGCCAACCATCAGAAGGATGTGCTCGACGTGCTGGCTTCCGGAAAGATTACCGATGAAATTACGTCGCTCATTGAAAAACTGGCCGCAGACGCAGCTGAACAATTTAAAGCATAAATCCCATGGCATCACTGAAAGAAGTTAAAGGAAGAATCAACTCAATCCACGGCACGCTGAAGATTACTTCGGCGATGAAGATGGTGGCGTCTTCCAAGCTGCACAAGGCGCAGGAGGCCATTGAAAATATGCTTCCCTACGAACGCCGGTTGCACCGCATGCTCAGTAATTTCCTGGGCGCGGAGCTGAGCGTGGAATCGCCTTTTGCAGTGAAACGTGAAGTGAAGAAAGTGGCCGTGGTGGTGTTTGCCTCCAACAGCAGTCTGTGCGGCGGATTCAATGCCAATGTAATCCGTCACCTGAACGAGGTGGTGGCAGAGTATGAGCCGAAGGTGGGCCGTGAGAACATCCTGATTTATCCGGTGGGCCGTAAGGTGGCCGATGCGGTGAAGAAGATGGAGGGGCTGACGGCAGCCGGCGATTATCAGCACATGAGCGGAAAACCGAACTATCAGGAGGCGGCTGATTTAGCTGCCGAGCTGATGACACGGTTTGCCAGCGGTGAGATTCAGCAGGTGGAGCTGCTCTACAACCACTTCAAGTCGACCTCTACGCAGGTACTGACGCGGGAGACTTATCTGCCGCTCGACCTGAGTGCCGGTCATACGGACGAGAAGGGAGAGGAGCAGGAAGCCATGCAGGCCGATTACCTCATCGAGCCGTCGCCGGAACAGGTGATGGAGGAGTTGCTGCCCAAGGTACTCCGCATGAAGATGTACACCGTGCTGCTTGACTCCACGGCGTCGGAACATGCCGCACGCACCATGGCCATGCAGATTGCCACGGACAATGCAAACGACCTGATTCAGGAACTGACCTTGATTTACAACAAGAGCCGCCAGCAGGCGATTACCAACGAATTGCTGGACATCGTGGGCGGCAGCATGAGCTGACCCCGCGGGCGGAACTCTTGTGTTCATTGCATAAAAAAACGTATCGCTGTCTCACGGCAGGATACGTTTTTTTTTGAACGAATAAACTAAAAAATTAATTATCTTAAAAAAGAAAACATGAAATTCTTTGGTGATTTATTTCTATAACAAACTGATTTCGTGTTTTGTTCGCTTTATCTGTCGGTTTTTCTTTACTGATTTTTTAATAACTGTAAAAGCATACAGCCGCACCGTCAAGCAGGCATTCCATTCGTCCTTCTCCCAGGCGGATATTGTCCATGTAGGAGTAGTCACCTCCGCCGTAGTTCAACCGGATGCTGGTGTAGAAAGCATCGTACCAGTCCCACGTAAAGGTGTAGGTATATTCCTCCCAACGTCCGCGGGCATCCTGAATGCGGATAAAGTCTTCACCCGTTCCGTTGGCATAGAAGCGCAGCACCTGGAAGTGGTGCAAGCCGTAGTCGTCGTACCAGTCGTCCTGCCAGTCGTAGCTGCAGAGATACGCTGTGCGTTCACGATATTCCAGGGTGTTGTTCCCTAATTCCATTTCCACGTTACACGACGGGAAGGCGAGTGTCAGTGCGACCAGCATCGCCATATACATGAATTTTTTTACCCTTGTTCTCATAACTCTTTGTGTGTTTGTTTTCCTCTATGTGACAAAGGTATCCGGAAAAAATCATACAAACGAATGATTTTTCCTATTCCTGCGGGGGAATTTCCCTATCAGAGGTAGGGAAATGCATCGGCCTGCGGGGTGGCAGATGGTGTATCGCCTTTGCGGCTGATCGGGAATGCCAGTGCATTTAAAGCAAAACGTCCTTGCGTTCGGATTGAAACACAAGGACGTTATATGGAAAACTCTTTTACGTTTTACATGAAACGCAAGGACGTTTTTTCAGGATTTCTGGAGAAGTACCGTCAGCGCGTCGCGCCAGTCTTCACCGTTATGCGGGCAGTAGGTCTGGAAACCCAGCTGGCGGGCTGCCTGTACGTTGCCTGCCCCGTCGTCAATGAAGAGCGATTCTGACGGAAGAATGTCGGCATCGGCTATCAGGAAGTCAAAAATCTGCCGGTCGGGCTTGGTCACTCCAATCTGGTAGGAGAGGTACAGCTTGTCAAAATAGTCGCTGAGCGGTTTCCCCTTTGACGAGAATGCCGGACTGCAGGCCCAGTCCATCACGTAAGGATTGGTGTTGCTCAGCACAAAGAGCTTGTAGCGCTTGCGCAGCTCCTTCAGGCAGTCGAGCAGACGTTCGTCCAGTCCGGTGAAGTAGCCCAGCCATGCCTGGCGTGTCTCCTCCCAGTTAGGAGTACGTCCGCCGCACAACTGTCCCAGTTTCACCTGGAACTCATCGGGCGTAATTTTTCCTTCTTCCAGTTCTTGGAAAATCCCCGTCTGGTGATATTTGTCCAGGCGCTGGTCGGCATCGGCCACCCCTAACTGGCGGAACGCTTCCACCGCCTGTTCGCGGCTGATAGGGGCGATGACCCCTCCGAAATCAAAAATCAGGTTTTTTATCATATATTGTTTTTATTTTCTCAGCATCAGGTTCTTGAACGGAGCAGGATAGGGAGTTTCAAATTCCATCCGTTCGCCCGTAAGCGGGTGGTAGAAGCACAGCTTGAAGGCGTGGAGTGCCAGACGTCCGAGCGGGTCGGTTTCGCAGCCGTAACGTGCATCGCCCACCACCGGATGACCGAGCGACTGCATGTGCACGCGAATCTGGTTCTTGCGTCCCGTTTCCAGTTGCAGCTCCATGAGCGAATAGCCGTTGGCCCGCTTGATGGTGCGGTAGTGCGTGATGGAGAGCTTGCCTCCGTCGTCTACCGGCGAGGAGCTGACGTACAGCTTGCGGTCGGTGAGCCAGGAGCGTACGGTGCCCTGGTCTTTTTCCATGTCGCCCATGACGATGGACACGTAGCGGCGGTCGTACACGATGTCGTGCCAGTTGTCGCGGAGCGTGTGTTGCGTCTTCTCATCCTTGGCATACATCATGATGCCCGAGGTTTCGCGATCCAGACGGTGCACCACGAAGATGCGGTTGTTGCGGTGCGTGCGCTTCACGTACTCATTCAGAATGTGCTGTGCGGTACGCTCCTTCTGGTGGTCGGTAGCCACGGACAGCAGTCCTTCCTTCTTCTCCACCACGATGAGATAGGCATCCTCGTAGAGAATCTTCAGCATGGGGTGGCGGAACTCGTGCTTGTTCTTTTCACGGCTCACCTGCACCTTCATGCCCGGCTTCAGGGGAAAGTTGTACTGTGTCTGGATATTGTTGTCCACCAGCACCACGCGGTTGGCCAGCAAGGCTTTTACGCGCGTGCGGCTGATGCCGTCCATCTTCTTCATAAGGAACTCCATCAGTTCCGCCGGTTCATTGACCGGATAGATTGTATATTTGGCTGCGGCACGCGGAATAGGGCGTCGGCCGTTGTTGCCAGAGTTATTTCTTGCCACTTTGTTGCGTCAGTTAAAAGTTAGAAGATAGGGGAGAGTGTTTAGCGTCTTTCCAGTTGCACGACATTTTCCACGTGATGCGTGTGAGGGAACATGTCGACAGGCTGTACGGCAGTCACCTTGTACTTGCCGTCGAGCAGCTGGAGGTCGCGTGCCTGTGTGGCCGGGTTGCAGCTCACGTAGACGATGCGTTTCGGCTCGGCAGCCAGAATCACGTCGATTACGTCATTGTGCATACCAGCGCGGGGAGGGTCGGTGATGATGACATCCGGACGTCCGTGCTCTGCAATGAAGTCGTTGGTAAGGATGTCCTTCATGTCGCCCGCATAGAACAGCGTGTTGTCGATGCTGTTCAGGGCCGAGTTCACCTTGGCATCCTCGATGGCTTCGGGCACATATTCGATGCCCACCACCTTGCGTGCCTGGCGTGCCACGAAGTTGGCGATGGTACCCGTACCCGTGTAGAGGTCGTACACCAGCTCGTTGCCCGTGAGTCCGGCAAACTCGCGTGCCACCTTATATAAATTATAGGCCTGTTCAGAGTTCGTCTGATAGAACGATTTCGGTCCCACCTTGAAGCGCAGTCCCTCCATCTCCTCGAAGATGTGGTCGTTGCCCTTGAACACCTCCACGTCGAGGTCGCCGATGGTATCGTTGCACTTGTTGTTGATGACATACATCAGCGAGGTAATCTGCGGGAAGCTGTCGGCCATGAACTGCAGAATTTCTTCCATCTTGCGGCGGCCTTCGTCGTCGGTCACCTTGCACTGCAGCACCACCATCAGCTCGCCCGTAGACGAGGTACGGATCATGATGTTACGAAGAAGTCCTTCCTGCGTACGCAAGTCGAAGAACGGGAAGTTGTGCGCGTAGGCATAGTCGCGTACGGCATTGCGAATCTGGTTGGAAATGTCGTCCTGCAACCAGCACTTGTCGATGGCCAGCACCTTGTCGAACGCCCCCGGAATATGGAATCCCACGGCATTCATCTGGTCGTACTTCACATCCTGCTTCACCTCCTCTTCCGTAAGCCAGCGCTTGTTGGAGAATGTAAACTCCAGCTTGTTACGGTAAAAGCGGGTCTTTTCCGAGCCTAAGATAGGACGGAATTCCGGCAGTTCTACCTTCCCGATGCGGGTGAGGTTGTCGAACACTTGTTTCTGCTTGTACTTGAGCTGTTCCTCGTAAGAAAGACATTGCCATTTGCATCCTCCGCACACTCCGAAGTGACTGCAGAACGGCTCCGTGCGCAGGGGTGATTTCTCATGGAACTTTACCGCCACCGCTTCGGCGTAATGGTTCTTCTTGCGCTTCACCTGTAAATCGACTACGTCGCCCGGCACTACATACGGGACAAATATTACCAACTCGTTCACTTTAGCCACGGCTTTTCCTTCTGCGGCTACGTCTGTTATCGTTACCTTCTCCAGTAAAGGCAGTTCTTTTTTCTTTCTTGCCACGTTCTTTTCAATAAAACCAATTTGGGAGCAAATTTATACATTTTTCCTGACATTCTTCCATGTTTTTCGAAGAAGTTCATTTTGCAAACTCTATGTTGCAAAATATGTCGAAAAATATCTTCACAAAATTGGGGATTCAATAAAATATGTATAGATTTGCCAGCGGTTGACCAACGAAAAACATTATTGAACCTTATCAAATATAAGAAAACATGGAAAAGAAAAGAGTCTATACTTTTGGAAACGGACAAGCTGAAGGAAAAGCTGACATGAGAAATCTTCTGGGTGGCAAGGGCGCAAACCTGGCTGAGATGAACCTGATCGGGGTGCCTGTACCTCCCGGATTCACCATAACAACCGAAGTCTGCAACGAATATTTTGAAAAAGGAAAAGAAGCAGTAGTTGCGCTGCTGAAAGACGACGTGGAAAAATCCATCAAGGGTGTAGAAGCCCTGATGAAGTCGAAGTTCGGCGATGTGGAAAATCCGTTGCTTGTTTCCGTACGTTCGGGTGCCAGAGCGTCCATGCCGGGGATGATGGACACCATTCTGAACCTGGGTCTGAACGATGAAGTAGTAGAAGGACTGGCTCGCAAGACTAACAACCCTCGCTTTGCGTGGGACTCTTACCGCCGCTTCGTACAGATGTACGGCGACGTGGTGCTGGGCATGAAACCCGTGAACAAGGAAGACATCGACCCGTTTGAAGCCATTATTGAAGACGTGAAGAAGGCCAAGGGCGTACGTCTGGACAACGAACTCGACGTGGACGACCTGAAGACACTGGTAGTCCGCTTCAAGGAAGCTGTGAAGAAACAGACCGGACAGGAATTCCCGTCATGTGCCTACGAACAGTTGTGGGGCGCCATCTGTGCCGTATTCGATTCATGGATGAACGAACGCGCCATCCTTTACCGTAAGATGGAAGGTATTCCGGCAGAGTGGGGAACAGCCGTGAACGTACAGGCCATGGTATTCGGTAACATGGGTGAGACTTCGGCTACGGGTGTATGCTTCTCACGCGATGCCGCTACCGGTGAAGACCTGTTCAACGGTGAATACCTGATCAATGCGCAGGGTGAAGACGTAGTAGCCGGTATCCGTACTCCGCAGCAGATTACCAAAATCGGTTCTCAGCGCTGGGCCGAACTGCAGGGTATCTCGGAAGCAGAACGTGTGGCCAAATATCCTTCTATGGAAGAAGCCATGCCGGAAATCTACAAGGAACTCGATGAACTCCAGACTAAACTGGAAAATCACTACCACGATATGCAGGACATGGAATTTACCGTGCAGGAAGGCAAACTCTGGTTCCTCCAGACCCGTAACGGTAAGCGTACAGGTGCCGCTATGGTGCGCATCGCCATGGAAATGCTGCATCAGGGCATGATTGACGAAAAGACCGCTTTGATGCGCTGCGAACCTAATAAGCTGGACGAGCTGTTGCATCCGGTATTCGACAAGGAAGAACTGGGACGTGCCCGCGTGCTGACACGTGGTTTGCCGGCTTCTCCGGGTGCTGCCTGCGGACGTATCGTCTTCTTCGCCGAAGATGCTGCTGAATGGCATACCAACGGCCATCGCGTGGTACTGGTTCGTATTGAAACTTCTCCGGAAGACCTGGCTGGTATGCAGGCTGCCGAAGGTATCCTGACCGCCCGTGGAGGTATGACCTCGCACGCAGCCGTAGTAGCCCGCGGAATGGGTAAGTGCTGTGTATCAGGAGCCGGAGCCATCAACGTAGACTACAAGACCCGTACGGTGGAAATTGACGGAGTCGTACTGAAAGAAGGTGACTACATCTCCATCAATGGAACCAACGGATATGTATATGCCGGAGAAATTCCGACTCAGCCGGCCAAACTGTCGGGCAACTTTGCCGAACTGATGGAACTCTGCGACAAATATGCCCGCCTGAAAGTCCGCACCAATGCCGACACGCCGCGCAACGCACAGGATGCCCGTGGATTCGGTGCCGTAGGTATCGGTCTGTGCCGTACGGAACACATGTTCTTCGACGACGAAAAGATTGTGGCTATGCGCGAAATGATTCTGGCCAAGGACGTAGAAGGCCGCAAGAAAGCCCTCGACAAACTGTTGCCTTACCAGAAAGCCGACTTCAAGGAAATCTTCAAGACCATGGACGGACTGCCTGTCAACGTACGTCTGCTCGACCCGCCGTTGCATGAATTCGTACCGCACGATTTGAAAGGTCAGGAAGAAATGGCACAGGCCATGGGTGTGACCGTAGATTATATCCGCCAGCGCGTGGAAAGTCTGTGCGAACACAACCCGATGCTGGGTCACCGTGGTTGCCGTCTGGGAAATACGTATCCGGAAATCACCGAAATGCAGACTCGCGCCATCCTGGGTGCTGCCTGCGAACTGAAGAAGGAAGGTTACGACCCGCATCCTGAAATCATGGTGCCGCTGATTGGTATCTTGTATGAATTCGAAGCACAGGAAAAGGTGATTCGTGAAACTGCTGCCAAACTGTTCAAGGAAGAAGGCGTGGAAATTCCGTTCAAGGTGGGAACCATGATTGAAGTACCGCGTGCTGCCCTGACTGCAGACCGCATCGCTTCACATGCCGAATACTTCTCATTCGGTACAAATGACCTGACTCAGATGACCTTCGGTTACTCTCGCGACGATATCGCTTCCTTCTTGCCGGTTTACCTGGAAAAGAAGATCCTGAAGGTAGACCCGTTCCAGGTACTCGACCAGAACGGTGTGGGCCAGCTTATCGAAATGGCGGTAGCCAAAGGCCGTTCCGTACGTCCGGCACTGAAATGCGGTATCTGCGGTGAACACGGTGGTGAACCGATGTCCGTGAAGTTCTGCCACAAGGTAGGTCTGGATTACGTGAGCTGCTCACCGTTCCGCGTGCCTATCGCAAGACTGGCTGCGGCGCAGGCTGTGATTGAAGAAAGTTTGTAAGCCTTAACGGCTTGTTGATATAGTACTCAGGCTGTAGCTTTCCCGCGAGGAGCGGGGAGTTACAGCCTGAACTTGTACTTGAATTATAAAACGTATAAAAACGGAGGGAACGTTATACTTTTTTCATGTGTATTGAATAACAATAATGAAAGAAACTTCTATAAATAAAAACAGAATTCAGAGATAAGAAGAGACTTACAACTGAATCCTGTTTCCATTTACACAAAATTTTGGACAGTGTTAAGGACTGTATCATTCATGCTTTCATAGATTGAGTGTCTTATATAAATCAAATAGCTTTTTGCTAAGTCGTGTTGTGTATCTTATATTGATGGGTAATAAACTGCCTTCAAAAATTTTTGATTGATGTTTAGAGTCTTCACATTTTACCATTCCTATATATTTACATAATTTTTCACCAATAGGAGATACTGCATCTGCTATAACTTTGGAGAAATATATTTCTCTTTTAAACAGTTCTATAATGAGTAGTATTAATGCATCGTATAAGAGTTTAAAAGCACCAGAATTATGATATTTAGGATGCAGGGCTACAGAACTTATATATAGAAGTGATTTAAACTTTTCTTTTCCTTGCACATTTTCTCAATAGCATAATGGAAAAAGCGATGTAGTTCCATGATTCCCAGTTTCTGAGCGTTGTATCAAATCGA
>OGJN01000098.1_pt1 | contig 93589 bp, 64 predicted proteins | sample 1572221 | NCBI WGS metagenome assembly OGJN01 (sample SAMEA2582148, study PRJEB24529) | metagenome | biome: Human gut stool | place: China | collected 2011 | reverse complement strand
CACCCCGTCTTCGTTATGGCCGGGCTGCGAATTACAGAAGTACCTTTTGTGAAGTACCGGACGATTGAACTATTCTGTTTTCAAGGAGCCGATTTTTATAGAAAATCTTCGGAATTTAGGGCTTCCGAAAAATCATCCCTCTAATTGGTAGGCATTGAAAAAGGGCTTTTTGTTACCCGAAAAAGAAATTTGTTGAAAATTTCTTGGAAAATATGGTTGAAGCAACCGCCGAGTTAAAATATCGTCAGTTTGTTAAGCAACCAACTGAGGCAGACAATTTGCAACGCCGAAAGTATTCAAGGCTGAAGCAACCTTGAAAAAGATCTTCTCACTTGGTAGGCATCGAGAAAGGCCATTTGGCACCCATTGACGATTCTTTGTAATAAAGTTGTCATAAGTACCCACTTTGAAAAAGTCCTCTCAATAGGTAGCCGGCGAGAAAGGCCAAAAAGTAACCATTTCAACAAATTTCCATAAAAGTTGCGCGTATAGCACAAAAAAGGCGGCCATCTGCACCCATGCAGACAGCCGCCTTTAGTTTTATGCCGTATTCTATTTCTCAATCTCTGAAAATCTTATCCAATTCCCTGTCCATGGTGCCAGCCTTGGCAAATTCCAGCGTATCCGCCTGACGGATATGGTGGGCGGTAATGCCGTGACCCTTTGCAAAGCCCAGAATGTAGCTGATGGCAATGCGGTAGATGATCTCGGTGGGCGCAAGGCCATAGACCTGCTTGGCAAAGATATGTTCCAGCCGGGCGTTATCGTCCGGGAAGGCTTGCCGCATCTTCTCGCTGCGGTAAAGGCGCTTGACGATTTCCGTAATGTACAGGCCGGACTTCATGTAGGGGTCCAGGAAGGTCTTGCCGGGGTCATCGAAGCAGCCGGGGTTTTCCTGCTCCAGCAGATCCACCATCTTTTTCACCACCCACTTGGGAGTAAAGATCTGGTTGGTTTTCTGGGGCGGGATGTAGTCGAAGATATCCTCGGTGCGGCTCTCGTCAAAGTAATCCGCCAGCTTGACCTTCAGGTTCAGGAACTCCTTCACCGAATCATCGAACACCACCGGGTCGAACAGGTGGCCTGCAAAATGTTCCTCCTGTCCGGTGGCTTGGTTGAGGTAGGGGCCGCCGTCCCGCAAAAAGCGGAACTGCTCCAGCGTGATGCTGGTGACCTCCTGAAAGACCTTGTCCGGGATGATCCGGTCAAAGTTCGCCAGCGTCACGTTCTCGTCGCCATACGCCATAAGGAAGGACGGAATGGTGCGGGAGAAGCCCCGCAGATGGTCACGGACGGTGTCCTCGTAGCCCTTTTTCTCCTGCTCCTTCTGGTTGGTCTCCACGGTGCGCACGATGGTCTGCTGCATCTCCTGCGCCGTCTGCTGGATGGTGGATTGCAGCGTCTCCATCAGGGCGGCGGTGCTCTGCTGCTGCTTTGCATCAAACTCCCGGTTCACCTGCTGGCGCTGCTGGGCGGTGGTGCAGCTTTGCAGCTGCTGGGTGCGCTGGGTCTCCAGCTGGCTCTGGTCGATGCGGTAGTTGTCCACCACCTTGTCCACCGCCACGTCCATCTTGGCTTTGGCGGTGCTCTCAAACCGCTTCTGGTCGGACAGCTTCAGGTCCCGGCCATACTCCTGCTTTGCCTGCTCCACCATAGGAGCGATGATTTCTTTGGTAATGCTCTTTTTCAGGGGTTCCAGATGCTCTTCTTTGGCAGGAGCCGGGGCATCGGTCAGGTCTTGCAGGGCGGTGTCCAGCGCCGGGGTGCTCTCGTAAATTTTTTCCCCGAACACATCCGCTGCCTTGCCGATGACGTAGCCCTCGTCCAAATCCACCTCGCCCTTGTCGTTCAGGGAGAGGTCTGCGCCGGTCTCCGGGGTGATCTGGATGGGCTTTGCCTTTGCCTCGCTGATGGGCTGGAAGTTTTGCAGAATGTTCAGCACCTCCTGCGGGGCACTGAACACGTTGGAAATGTTCTGGAACAGGAAGTTGCTCTGGAACCCCATCCGCACCACTTCTTTAGACTTGATCTTCCGGGGGATGCTGAGAACTTTTTCTGCATCCAGCGGGATCATCTCCCCTTCCTCGTCCTCGCCGATGACCGGGAAGAAGTTGAGCAGATTCTGGATATGCGCCTTGCGCTCCTCGGTGTCGCCCTTGCCGCTGGCGGTGTCCTTTGAAAGATCGTTGGCGAACCGCTCATAGATCAGCAGAGTGCGGGCGGGGTCAAAATCGAACACATAGGCGTTCTCTTTGCGGCGGAAGGTGCCGTTTTCGCGGAAAAGGCAGGGGTTCTGGGCACGGAACGCCGCCTGCATATAGAGCGCCGGGCTTTTCAGGTTGGAGAGCATCAGCACCGCCGACCACTCCGGGATGGTGACGCCGGTGGTGAGCTGCCCCACCGACAGGGTGATGGTCTTTTCGTGGTGGGCGATGGCGGCTTTTACCCGGTCAAAGCTCTTCTGGTTCTCGTCCGTGTCGTCCAGCTTGCCGTCACCGGCGGCAAGGATCACCTCATAGTCCCGGAACACCGGGTGCGCCTGCAGCTTTTTTGCCAGCGCTCTGGCGCTGTCCACCCGGTTCAGCAGCCAGAAGGTGTGCTTCAGCTCTGCACGCAGCTCCGGGGTGGAAAACGGAAACTTGTTCTGGGTAGTCATGGCATCCAGAAAGCGGTCTACCTCAGCCTCGTGTTCAAAGCTTCCGCTGGGCTTCACCTTAAAGAACTCGTTCAGGTCAAAGGCAAATTCCTGCGTTTCGCCGTCGATCTCTACCCCCTGCTGAATTTCGTCCCGGATGATCTCGGACATCTGGTAGGTGTAGAGGTTGAGCATGGGGAGGTTTGCGTAGGGGTTCTGCTGCCCCGGTGCGCCCTGCCAGTTCCGCTTGGCGGCCTGCTCGTCGGCGTAGGTCCAGTTGAAGATGGCATCCCCGGCAAACTTATCGTTCGCCAGTGCCTTGAAGGGCGTGCCGGACAGGTGCAGCGTGAACTTGCGGCGGATGCGGTCAAAGGCAAGGTCGGTCTTGTAGGTGTCCACGCCCTCGTGGGCTTCGTCGATGACCAGCACATCCCAGTTCAGCTCGGTCAGGTGTTGCAGCTTGTCGTACTCGCCGCCGAAATACTTCGAGCCTTTCATGTCCTGCAGGCTGACGAACTCGATTCGCTTATACAGTTCCTCGCCCTGCGCGGCGGCATCCAGATAGCTCTGCTCATCCAACACATGGGGCTGCCCGGCAAGGGCATCCACATGGCTGACGAATAGATAGCCGGACTCCCTGCCCAGAAAGCGCACATAGTCGCTGTACCAGCTATTGGCGATGGCAGGACGGTTGGTGACGATGAGCACCGTCTGTGCATCGACCTGCTTGCAGAATTCGTAGACGGAGAGGGTCTTGCCAAAGCGGGGCTTGGCGTTCCACAAAAACTCCCCGCCGGGGTGGCTCTGGCAATAGGCTTTGGTCTGTGCCACGGCCTCTGCCTGCTCCTTCCGCAGGGTGTAGGGGATGGCGGCATCCAGCTGCACCCGGCCCCGGTTCATGCGGAAATCCTGAAAATACCGCCGGGACTGCTCCCCATCCAGATGGAACCACTCGTTTTTGCGGTCGTTCTCCACCCGGAGCTTGCGGAGATAGGCGTGGAAATCGTGGTCGGTGAACACCTCGCCGCTGCCGTCATCATAGACGGCATTGCCCCGCCACTCCTCGTGGAACAGCACATCGGCGGTGTGGGTCTGCTGTTTCAGGCGTTTGTCCACCGACTGCTCGGTGTAGCCGATCTTCGTCCAGCCGTTGTGCCGGGCAATTTCCGGGGTGGTATAGGCGTAGATCATGGGCACTACCTGCCGGGCAGTGTGCAGCGTAATACCAGCCATTATGCCATCTCCTTTACATGGGTCTCGATAAATTCGATCTCGTCGGCGGTCAGGTCGTATTTGCGGTAAAGCTGCCGGTCAATCTCCGCCACCGACTTGCTCCAATCAATGTCGGAATGGGCGGTAAAGTCTTGAAGGGGAACGTATTTCCATTTTGGTGCCGGACAGTCCTGCGTAATTTTTAGTACCCCAAGCATTGCCCTTGCAAATTTTGTTTTTACATACTTTGTTATTGCGATAGCTTCTTGTTCACTTTCGCATTTTCCAATAGACATAAATGTCTGCGTATGTCCTATGCCCGGTTCAGCAATTATCGGTGCTGAGAGAGTTTCGCCAAAAGCACCACTACCGTTTGCTTTGGAGATAAAAACCTTATAACTCCCAAAATTTTCAGGGACACGGACGTAATCTTTTCTAATCCATTTCTCTGTGCGCTTGCTTCCGTCCAGACCCAAAATCTTTATGTAAGAACTTCCGTCCTTCGGCATTTCAGAGAAGAACACAATATTATCGAGTTTACTTAAAACATTCGACTTGAAGTCGTATTTATGACCTTTACTTAGCAGAGACTCCACGCTTGAGTTCTCTTTGTGCATCGTTTCTGTGAAACGATACGATTCTGCTGCATAAATCGCCTTACTTAACGATACATAGTCTGTTTTTCCAATTTTACGAGCAATACTTCTTAGTTCATCGAACACAATAAAATGCTCAATCGCACCGTAATTCTTCACTTTGTCGCGGTATGTAATTACAACACCGCCCTTAATATCTGTGTTTGCAAAGATTTTTGAACTATCAGATTCATAATGCAAGACTGTCAAGTGCGGATCACTCAGCATCTTCTCATTCCATGCCTTCGGCGTAGAGCCAGCATTGAACAAAAACCGTGCAGGGTGAATCATTTCCACCTTATCTGCAATTTCATAAGACGCATCCAGAAATTTGTTATATACTGGGGGTGCAAAGCCTTTGTTATCGCCAAGGGTTTCATCCTGATACGGCGGGTTTCCGATGACATAATCAAACTTCATGCTGGTACTCCCTTCCTGAATGGTTTCAAAGTTCTGGGCGGTTCCATGGCTGCCCTTGCGCCAGTTTTTCACTTTGCAGGATACCGTGGGCGGCTGCGGCTCTGCCGCCCCGAACATGGAAAAGAGGTCGAGCTGTTCTGTCTCCGGCTGGGGCTTGCCGCCGGGCACGGACAGGTGCAGACCGTCCATTTGCCACAGGTTCCAGCTGATGATGGTGGCGATGGGCTGCAGTTCCTCTTTTGTGGGTTTGCGCTGCCAGCGTGCTTGCAGATGCTCTGCATAGGTCAGCAGAAGGTTGACCCGTGCCAGCAAAAGATTATCTCCCTGATACTCGTAACCGTAGGTGGACTGCACCGCATGGGTGGCATATTTGCGCCACTCGTCCTCTGTGGCGGCGTTCTCGCATACCACACGCAGCTTGCGGTCCAGAATGCCAATGCGCCGGGCTACCGGGATCATCTCGCCGGTGGCGGCATCGTACCGGGACGCCAGAAAGGGGGCTTCGCCGCAGGTCACCTCCAAGCGGCGGCTCTGCACATACTGCACCCATGCTGGAGTCCTGCCCCCGCAAGCCGGGAACTGCACCGGCGTTTCCACCGTCTGCCAGCCTTGGGGCAGCTCCACCGTGAACTGCCCGGCGCTCTCCTCTGCCCCAAGCCCACGGAACCAGTCGGCGTCCAGTGCGTTGTTCATCTTGTTGCAGACCCATGCGGGCGAGAATACTTCGCCCTTTTTGCGGGTGCGCTGCTGCTGGGTGTCGGTCTGCTTCATCATCCGGGGCAGCACCACCTCGTAGTGGGTCAGCCCGAGCTGCTGGGTGGTGATCTGGGATCTATCCGTCACCGGCTCGTACATCACCGTTTGCAGTTCATCCGGCGGGTCGGTTGCCCAGATGATGTTTTTACCGGTGGAGCGATCTTTTAGAAGTGTATCCAGCACCGCCTGCACTTCCGGTGCGTGAAAATCGATCAGTTGTTTCAACGGGGATTCCCTCGCTTTGCCTTAGCGTTGCGGCGGAAGTAGTATTTTTGTACTAGTTCTGCCTTACACTAGCATTATAACTACTTATTTGCACCATATCAAGCACTTTAAATGCGGCTTTCGTCAAAAACTAGTAGAATTCTCTATACTAGTAGCATGAAAGGTGGTATTGATAATGCTTGGAGAGCGACTGGCAGAGATTCGAAAGAACTACCATGACACCCAAAAGAGCCTTGCGGACAAGCTGGGGCTTACCGTTTGGGCTGTCAGCGCTTGGGAGCAGGGGCGCAATTCGCCGCCCAGCGATGTGCTGCTTGCCATCTGCAAGCTCTACGGCACCTCCGCCGACTACCTGCTGGGTCTGACCGACATCGACCCCTCGGACGAAGCCCGCAAACAGCGCCAGCGCCTGACCGAAGAAGAACAAAACGAGATGCACCGCTACGAAGAATATTTGCTCTGGAAACGCAAAAAATAAGCCGCCCAGCGAGACCGTAAGGTCGCTGGGCGGCTGTTTTTGCCTCTTGACAAATACGTAAAATACGTATATGATACAATAAATGAGGTCACATTATGAACGCTATTTTCTATCCTGCAATTTTTCACCCGGAAGAAACCGGGTACTCTGTTGAGATCCCCGATATTGAGGGCTGCTTCACCCAAGGCGATACCATGGACGAAGCCGTCCGCATGGCACAGGATGCCATCGGCCTTATGCTGGAAGATTGCAAAGTCTGCCCGGAGCCTTCTGTCCCTTCTGCGCTCCATGTTGACCCAGAAGATTTTGTGGTGATGGTGCCTTTCGATATGGAAGAGTACGAAAAGCGGTACAGACCCGTAAAGAAAACCCTTTCCATTCCCGGCTGGCTCAACGATGCCGCCGAATCGGCACACATCAACTTTTCCGGCGTCCTTCAGGATGCGCTGAAAGAGAAACTCCATCTGGCATAAATATAGTTATAAGTACAGCAACAGCCGCCCAGCGAGACCGTAAAGATCGCTGGGCGGCTGTTGTTATTTAGAACGACTTCACCGTTTTGGAGCTTAGATAAGACAGTTTTATTTATGTTCACACATAAATATCTTAACTCATTATCGCTGGATGTTTCTAATTTCTGCAAACTCATCTTTATCTTTGCTAACGATTCGCCAGCAGTTTAGAACTTTCCGACTCTCTTCAGAAATTCCTTCATTATTTAGTTTTGTTGCTAGTACCACTGCCCATCGACGAATGTCGCCCTTCTCTGATGCCGTTGCCACCGTATCATCCGAAGAAATTCGAGTTTGTTCCACAAGCTGAGAAAGACCTGTCAATATGAGTTCCATAGATTGCATCGTCAACAGATCAGAGCGATATTGTACTGCATGAGAAACAGTCTGTAAGGCGGACACCAACTGTTTAGGAACACCCCAAGCAATCTGTTGAGCCGCAACTTCTAACCCTATGCAAAGCTCATCATCTGGAAGCAACCTTTTGTCGGGATTACATATTGCAGTAGCAAGGACATTATAACAACTGTGCGTACGTTTGGTATCAGCAGATCGCAAAGAATGCCCCAAATCCTTTTTTGAATCAAAATCCTGTTTCAAAAGTATTGACCAATATCGCTTTATACCATGATGACCGATATGACGTGAGTCACATTGAGTTATGATTGCCGACATTACAGCACAGTCCTTTTCTGTCGGTATCCACTGCGAGCGAAGAGTAGTAAAAATCCAAAGAGCGTGCAATATCTGATATATTTGAGAAACAAACATACCTTTATCGCCAAAAATATCCACTCCTCGACTTATGTTTTCAGAAAGAGCAGCAATTCGTTCATTACAGCACTCAAGGATCTTGCTCACCTCTTCTGAAGTAAAGTCATCTGCATGAGGAAGAGATACATTTATAAGTTCCGTAAAGATCTCGCTTCCACCCGGAAAACGAATTGCTCCGGATATGTTTTGTGCGATCTTGTTTGTGATGGATTGGCAGAGATATCGAACTTCCTCTACTTCGTGCTGGGAAGGAAGCTTAAGACAAACCGTATCAAGCCAGTATGGTGGAAGATGTGGCTTTCCATTTTTCCAAATAAAACCACCCAACCATTTTTTCTGTTCAAGGGTCAATAAACCATGTGCTCCACAATAAAGCAACCGATTTAATGCGCTTAAATTCTCATCGTTTCTTTGAGCTAAAACAATCAGCTGCTCAACTTCCTTGTAAGACCTATCAGATTTCGTTTCATATCCACTTGCGGATGCCGAAAGTGCTTCGAATGGGTCCGGCAGATCAAGCTGAACATTAAGTCGTTTCAAATCTGGCAAAGGAAAAGTTAGCAGCTGCATAACCAAGTCTTGACGCAGTGCAATCGGATAAAAAGAAATCAGCCTTCTCACCAGCGGTGCAGCATTTAAATAGTGTTCCTTTTGAGGCAACTCATACAGTTTTTTCAAAAAAGCAAGAAGTTTAGCCATCATTTTGTCCGAACACTTGGAGCACAGTTCAGATAAAGCCGTCAGAAGAATCCTTGCTGTCCTTGTCGCAAAGGTATTAGCCCAATGTGTTTTAATTTCATTAAGTTCTGCCTCTGTGCGCAAAACTGCATCCATATAAAACTGGCAACACTCGTCCGCATCTTCTTGTGGCCATGTACTGAGAACACCACGTGTAAGCGCACTTTCCACATATTTTTCTTCATCGGTTCTTACCACGGTCAAGATGGCCCATAAAGGACAATATAACGCAATGCGATCAGCTGCTCCACCAGCAGCCTTTATGTCTTCTACAACATTCCCAAGTCGAAAAGGTACACCTGTTTCTTCACGGAACCTAAGAAAGCTGAACGCAAGAACTCTCTCTTCATCTTCTCCTCCCAAATGCATTGTAGATGAACTCATCCCAAAATCAAAACCCGGTTTGTTCTCATACGTCCGAAAAGGAACCCAATGAGCTTCTAGCCTTGACGTAAAATATTTATTTTCATCCTCCCAATCTACTTCATACTGCCTATGGATCGTCCTGCGGTGTTCGTCTACAAAATCTTGTGAATCATTTTCAAAGCCAATTTCTCCCTTGCTATATGAATGTGCTTGCGAAATATAACTTTGTAATCTCATCATAGGACTTTCCAGTGAAACAAGAAAGGAATCCGGCCGAGTTTGGTGTGCCATCCGCTGTCGCAAGTTAGAAAGAGAATCTTGCAAAAGAGAAAGCGCCGTATCATACTCACCAAGTTCAGCATATAGTGCAGATTTACGTAACGCCCATATAGGTTTGTCCGGTGAAACGTTCCATTTTTTCAGTTTCTGTTGCAATTGCTGAAATTCGTATTGAAAAAACGAATGCAGACATTCTTCCCATTGAAGCTGTTCTTGTTGTTCATCTGTAAGGAACGATTTTATAGTAACTAGTTCTTCATATTTTTTATTCCAGTTTTCTTCATCCCCATGTTCTCGAAAAGATCGAAGCATTGAAAGCAAGATAGAACATTTTTCTGCGCTACGCACATCAGAATTTCTATCAAGAATTTTTTGATACAAATCAATGTCTGCGCTGAAAAGTGGTAAGAGCGCTTTTTCATTCAGCCAGTCGTACTCGTATAGATACTCTATCTCATTTTCAGTGTCAGAATCTTTTTGCGAACACTGTTCAGCCAGAATCGAATGTGTTATAGATAAAAGATGTTTTAATTTTCCTCGATTTAAAGCCGAAAGAGTCACTGTCTTTGGACAGCTTTCACGATTCTTTTTTTAAATCGGAAGTGCTTCTTTGATGGAAGCCGTATGGTTTATATTTCCACCTAAAAGCTGCTCTATTTTCCAATTCTGCCCGGTTACACGGAATTCACTATACGCATTCCAAAGATAGTCCAACGCCTGCTCATAGATAGCATAAGGAGACTCAGCAGAAAAAATCTCGGATAGGTCAACGACAATAATATTCCGCCTATGTAACCACTCCCGCCGAACGTCCGAGACAGATTCATGGCTTAAAAAGTATAGATACGGCGCATTCTCCGCACCAAGATTGTCACGAATCCAACCAATCCAGTTATTGAAATTGGGATCATTCCCTGAAAATCCAATCATACAGAGAGTATTTTCCAACAATGACTGCTGTACGGTATTTACAAATGGGGCAAATTTTTGAGGGTATGTCCGATAGTCCTCTGCCGTAATAATAAAAGGGCGTTGCGAAGGAAATGAGCCGTGAAGTTTAATAAGTCTTGTTGTTCCAGAACTGCCCACAAGGTCGTTCTTGTTGGTTACCAGCGTAAATGTTTTCTCTACAAGATTTTTCCCCGCACGTTCAAGAAGCGTATCGTAATTCGTTGTAAAAACATCGCTCCAAGGCAACCGCAAAAGTTTTTCATACAAAGGTGAGGGGCGATAATCCGCATCTTTTATACTATCTAAAAGAAGGTGATCTAATTCACTACGGCCATACGCAATTTCCACGCTCTCGGCCAATGCGAGAGGGTCATTCTGATCGGAATCCCCTAGCTTTTCTTTAAATTTTTGGGCTAACCCAGCCCACAATGGAATGTCTGGGACATCAGACGTTACTTTATCAGCATTAAGACTGAATCCCGACCCAACAAAAAGAGCCGCATGGTGCTCCTGTAAATGCTGGCTAATAAGCTCAAGATAACGTTTAGCATTCGTGCTCATCATGATAGCCTCCATTTCATTTCACGATTTAGCCACAATAACATTCCAATCACTGTGGTATGTTCGAGTTGCGTTACTGCTCATCCATTTCCTTTACGTTGTAGTCCATCAGGCCGGGAACACCCATCTCGCCGCCGCATTTGTTGCAGAAAGCAGCCGTGATTTCAAAAGTATACTCCTTTTCCCGGATGGTCCGGTTGATTTTGATTTTCTTCAAGGTGTAGTTTGTTTCTCTGCGGCATTCTGTGCAGAAGTCTCTCTGGTTTTCCACGGCGGCACGCTCCCTTCCGGTTTTACATTTTTTATTATTGTATCCCTACCTTTGTTTTTCGTCAACAATAAAGCCGCTGACAGTCTGCCGCTCGCAGAATCCATCAGTGGGTTTCATGAGTCTTCAAATCCCCTAGACACAAAAAAAAACGGCACCCGCTTTTCAGCGAGTGCCGATTTTGTTACCCTATAGTGCGCTTTGATTTTTGGCGTAAGTGGCGTAAGTTTGGCGTAAATCCGCTTTTGCGCGCTCCAAAAATCAAGGATTCATGCGGTTTTTAGGCTGTTATTAGTACATGCCGCCCATGTCACCGCCGGCAGGTGCGGCGGGAGCCGGGGGTTCCGGCAGGTCAGCCACGAGGCTCTCGGTGGTCAGCACCATCTCAGCGACGGAAGCTGCATTCTCCAGAGCGGAGCGAGTGACCTTGGTCGGGTCCACGATGCCAGCAGCGATCATATCCTCGACAAAGACCTCGTTCTGGGCATCGAAGCCGTAGTTGGGCTTGTTAGCAGAGATGATCTTGTCGATGATGACGCTGCCCTCCAGACCGGCGTTCTTGGCGATCTGGCGCAGAGGAGCCTCCAGGGCCTTCAGCACGATCTTGGCACCGGTGCGCTCGTCGCCCTCCAGCGTGTCGCACAGGGCGCGCACAGCGGGGATCGCATTGATAGGAGCGGTACCGCCGCCGGCTACAACACCCTCCTGCACAGCTGCCTTGGTAGCGTTCAGTGCATCCTCAATGCGCAGCTTCTTGTCCTTCATCTCGACTTCGGTAGCAGCACCGACCTTGATGACAGCCACGCCGCCGGCCAACTTAGCCAGACGCTCCTGCAGCTTCTCACGGTCAAAGTCGCTGGTAGCGGCCTCGATCTGGCTGCGGATCTGGGCAATGCGGGCTGCAATGGCGTCCTTATCGCCTGCGCCGCCCACGATGGTGGTGTTCTCCTTGGTCACCTTCACCTGACGGGCATGACCCAGCATCTGGACGGTTGCGTCCTTCAGCTCATAGCCCAGATCAGAGGAGATCACAGTGCCGCCGGTCAGGGTAGCGATATCCTGCAGCATCTCCTTGCGGCGGTCGCCAAAGCCAGGAGCCTTGACAGCTACGACATTCAGGGTGCCGCGCAGACGGTTGACGATCAGGGTGGACAGAGCCTCGCCCTCGATATCCTCAGCCACGATCAGCAGCTTCATGCCGTTCTGCATCACCTGCTCCAGCAGGGGAACCAGATCCTGAATGACGCTGATCTTCTTATCGGTGATCAGGATAGCAGCGTTGTCCAGATCGGCCACCATCTTGTCGGTATCGGTGACCATATAGGGGGTCAGGTAGCCGCGGTCAAACTGCATACCTTCCACGATCTCGTTGTAGGTCTCGGCTGTGGTCTTGTTCTCCTCGATGGTGATAACGCCGTCAGAGGTGACCTTCTCCATAGCCTCGGCGATCAGACGGCCGATCTCGGGGTCGCCGGCAGAGATGGTGCCGACGCGGGCGATATCGTTGCTGTCCTTCACCTTCTGGCTGTGTGCCTTGATGGTCTCCACAGCGGTGGTAACAGCCTTGCTCATGCCGCGGCGGATATCCATGGGATTTGCGCCGGCGGTAACGTTCTTCATGCCCTCGTTGACCATGGCCTGTGCCAGCACGGTAGCAGTGGTGGTGCCATCGCCTGCGGCATCGTTGGTCTTGGTTGCGACTTCACGCACCAACTGTGCGCCCATGTTCTCGAACTCGTCCTTCAGCTCGATCTCCTTTGCGATGGTCACGCCATCGTTGGTGATGACCGGTGCGCCGAACTTCTTGCCCAGCACCACATTGCGGCCCTTGGGGCCGAGGGTGATTTTAACGGTGTTAGCCAGGGTATCAATACCGGCACACAGTGCCTTGCGGGCGTCCTCGCCCTGCTTGATCTGCTTTGCCATAATACATCGCTCCTTTATAATACAAGCTCAATTGAAAAGGGAAAATTCAGTTTCAGTCTTCCACAACAGCCAAAATGTCGCTCTGGCGCACAATGGTGCACTCTTCGCCGTCCACCTTGACTTCGGTGCCGGAGTACTTGCTGGTGAGGACCTTATCGCCGACCTTGACGGTCATCTTGACTTCCTTGCCGTCCACGACACCGCCGGGGCCGACAGCCACTACCTGTGCCACCTGCGGCTTCTCTTTTGCGCTGCCGGTCAGGATCAAGCCGCCCTTGGTGGTCTCCTCAACTTCAACAGTCTTAATGACAACACGGTCTGCAAGAGGAATGATCTTCATAATTCTTGCCCTCCAATTATATTGAATTTATTTGAAACTTTGTTACGTCCTGCGGGGGCTTCGTGTGTGCTCCGCAGCGGTTTAGCACTCCTTTTCTCTGAGTGCTAATTGTATTGTACTCATCTTGCTCTGAAAAATCAAGGGGTTTTGCAATTTTTCTTTGTTAAGAATTTATGACGTCCAAAAATCGCACCCTACTACGCAAAAAAGCGGTGTGTTCTTGACAGGACGCGCCGTCTTTTTTATACTTATAGCGCATTACAAAAACACAGCTGACGCGCTTTGCGGCAGAACGGAGGATACTTTGACAGACAAAAAGCTGATCTCATCTTTGCAGGGGCTGCGGGCAGTCGCATTTCTGAGCGTGGTGCTCTCCCATTGCGGGGCACCGTGGCTGGGGCCGTGGGCGATCACGGTATTCGTGGCGCTGTCCGGTTTTCTGATGACCTGCAACTATTACGACCGCCCGCGCACAGCACCGGGACTGCGGTCTGCCATAGCTTTCTCTCTTAAAAAAATACGAAAGCTGTACCCGCTGCACCTTATAATGATGGCTGCCGCGTTGTTATTTGTGCTGAAGGGGCTTCTGGCGCAGCCCTCTGCCCGCGGGGTGCTCTCCTGTGCAGCGCAGCTTGTTGTAAGCATTTTTCTGCTGCAAACATGGATTCCCTCCAGCCGTTTCTGGTTCTGCCTGAACGGAGTGGCGTGGTATCTTTCGGTACAGGCTTTTCTGTATGCCATCTTTCCCCCGCTTCTCGCCGTACTGAAAAAGGCGGATGTCCGCAGGCTGCGCTGCATTGCCGCCGTGATCTTCTGCGCACAGTGCCTTGCGTCCTTTGTTTTCTGGAAAGCCGGGCTCAGCGGAAAGGCGGCCTTTTACCTGACCTATCTGTGCCCTGTGTTCCGGGCGGGAGATTTTACCATCAGCTGCTGCATGGGCTGCCTTTACCACAGCCGCAAACAGGAGAGCGGCCTGCCGGGCGGTGCTTTCTCCCTGCTGGAGCTTGCTGCTGTGCTACTTGCGAGCGGCTGCCTTTTTATCGCCGCCAGGCAGGTGGGGGTTCTGGGCGCGGTGGCCTTCCGGTACAATGTGCTGTTCACTCCCTCTGCGGTGCTGCTGGTCTGGCTGCTTGCCGTGGGCAAGGGAATCATTTCCCGGCTGCTTTCCGCAAAGCCGTTTTTGTGGCTGGCCGGGCTGTCCCCTTACGGTTTTCTGATTCATCAGGTGCTGATCCGGTATATGGAGTGGACTGCGGACAAGTTCAGCTTTACGGTACATCCTGTGGTCTGGACCCTGACCGTATATCTGCTCACGCTCTGCCTGAGCAGCTTTTACAAGGCGCTGGAACGCCGGGTGCGGCAGCGCCATACCCAAACCGGCGCATAACAGTAAAACACAAGGCCGCTGCACGGAACAATGTGCAGCGGCCTTGTTTGGGTCTGATGGTTTATTTCTTTACTTCACAGCCGCTTTTTTGGCGGTAAAGCGCTGGTAGGCGGGCAGCGGCAGCAGCACGCGGCCTGCCAGCGGCTGCACCTGCACCGACACCTGCTTGCAGGGGGCGCACTCGCCGTCCACTGTGGCAATGATGGGTCCGCGGCCATCTGCTGCCCGCAGACTGACCGATTTTGCGCGGCGGTAGATAAAGTAGGGCTTTGCGGCCTCGGTCAGCTGGCCGTTTTGAAAGTGCTGGCCGTTTTTGTACAACATCAGCAGTTTTGCAATGACCCGGCGGCTGACCTTGCGCACGATGAACACATCCAGCCAGCCGTCATCCGGCTGTGCCTCCGGCCCGGCCATAAAACCGCCGCCGTAGGCGCGGCCATTGCACACTGCGCACATCAGACAGTCCACGGTCAGCACCTCGCCGTCAATGACGTACTCCACCCTGCGGCCGATATGCCCGCACAGCTGCTGAACAATGGACAGCGCATAGGCTGCCTCGCCGCCGCACAGCGGGATGCGCCGGAACTTGGGGATGCCGTAGGCCACCTGTGCGTCCAGACCGGCGGCGCAGATGGTGGCAGAAAGCCCCAGACTGGTGCGCATCAGGTCGATGGGCACCACCCCGCCGGCCAGCTGGGCGTCCAGATCCAGAAACTCCTCCTTTGTACCGTAGGTGCGCAGAAAGTCGTTGCCGCTGCCATAGGGCAGGCAGCCCACGGCGGTCTTGTCAAAGCCGTGAGCGCCGGTGAGCGCCTCGTTGAAGGTGCCGTCACCACCGGCGGTAAAAATGTGAAGCTCCACCCCGGCCTTCTGGGCGGCAGCGGCGGCAGCGCGGGACAGCTCCCGGGCATGGCCTGCGTGGGTGGTGACGCGGATGGTGTAGTCCTCCGGGGCAAGCCCGGCACCGGCAGCAGCCGCCGCGATCTGCTGCGGCAGGGTGCGGGTACAGTCGGCCTTTCCGGCTGCGGGGTTTAGAAGAAACAGCGTGTGCATCGGGGTCCTCCCTGTTGTAACTCTATTTCCTCTATAATAGTCGAAAACCGTGCCGGTTGCAAGCGAAAACGCTATTTTGCTATTTTCTTATAGGGTTATGGTCTCATCCTCCCGCAAAACGATGCTGCCATCGGCGGCGCAGTCTGCCGTCCAGTGCTGCCCCACGTAGGCCGTCCCGGCGGCAATGCGGTTCGCAAGTGCCTGCTCCACCGCCCTGTCCACCTGACGGCGCAGTTCCCGCGCACCGTAGGCCGATTGCGCCCGGGCAGCCAGTGCCGCCCCCACCTGCGGGGTGTGGCGCAGCCGGTAGCCGCTGCGGGCGGCGCGCTGCTCCAGCTGACAGAGCATTTTTTCTGCAATGGCGCAAAGGTTTTCCTCTGCCAGCGGGCGGAACACGATCACCTCGTCCAGCCGCCCCAGCAGCTCCGGGCGGAACCACTTTTTAGCTTCCTCCACAGCCTGCGCGGACTGCTTTTCAAACACCGCTTCTGCCCCGGCAGCAAAGCCCAGCGGCGCGTTCTGCCCCGCCAGAAACCGTGCACCCAAATTTGAAGTAAGCAGCACGATGGTGTTGCGGAAATCTGCCTTGCGGCCCATGGCATCGGTCAGCTGACCGTCCTCCAAAATTTGCAACAGGATATTCTGGATATCCGGGTGCGCCTTTTCGATCTCGTCAAACAGCACCACGCTGTACGGGCGGCGGCGCACAGCCTCGGTCAGCTGCCCGCCCTCGTCATGGCCGAGGTATCCCGGCGGCGCACCCAGCAGCCGGGCGGCGGTGTGCTGCTCCTGATACTCCGACATATCGAACTTGAGCAGTGCCTTCTCGCTGCCGAACCAGCTGACCGCCAGTGCCCGCGCCAGTGCGGTCTTGCCCACGCCGGTAGGCCCCAAAAACAGCATAGCACCGATGGGACGCCCCGGCTCTCCCAGACCGGTGCGGCTGCGCCGGATGGCTCCAGCCACGGCCGCCACCGCTCGCTGCTGACCGACGATCTCGGCATTCAGGCGGCTTTCCAGCTTGTCCAGACGCTCCCGCTCCTGCTCGCCCACCCGCTGGGCGGGCACGCCGCTGGCGGCTGCCACCACCCGGGCGATATCCTCCGGGGTGAGCACCGGCTGGGTGCGCTGCTCCTTTTCGGCAAGGATACGCGCCGCCGCACAGGCTTCGTCCACAAGGTCGATGGCCTTATCCGGCAGACAGCGGCCGGGCAGATACCGCACCGAAAGCTCCACCGCCGCCTGCAAGGTCTGGGGCGGCAGGCGCACGTTATGGTATCGCTCGTAGCGGGGCGCAAGGCCGTTGAGAATCTCCACCGCCTGTGCGGGGGTGGGTTCCTCCACCTGTACCCGACCAAAGCGGCGTTCCAGCGCGGCGTCCTTCTGGATATGGGTGCGGAACTCCTGATTGGTGGTGGCGCCGATGAGCTGCAATTCGCCCCGGGCAAGCACCGGTTTCAGGATGCTGGCGGCGTCGATGGCGCCCTCGGCGGCACCGGCACCCACGATGGTGTGGAACTCGTCGATAAACAGGATGGCGGTGCCGTCCCGCACCAGCTCTTCCAGCAGGTTTTTCAGCCGCTCTTCAAAATCGCCCCGGTACTTGGTGCCCGCCACCAAGCTGGCCATATCCAGTGCCAGCAGCCGCCGCCCTTGCAGCGCTCTGGGCACCTGCCCGGCGGCAATGCGCAGCGCCAGACCTTCGGCCAGCGCCGTTTTGCCCACGCCCGGCTCGCCGATCAGACAGGGGTCGTTTTTCTGGCGGCGGCACAGGATCTCCACCATGCGGTCAAGCTCGGCTTCCCGGCAGAACACCGGGTCCAGCTCCCCTTCGGCGGCGCGGCGGGTCAGATCGCGGCAGTATTTATCGCTGGCGCGGCTGCCCCGGGGGATGCTGGCCGACACCCGGGGCTGGGCGGGCAGCACAAACTGTCCGCTCAGCTGGCGGCACTCCCGCACCGCCTCGGTGAGCGAAAGCCCCATCTCCGCCAGCAGCAGCCCGGCGGCGCAGCCGTCATCTTCCAACATGGCGCAGAGCAGATGCTCCGGCTCTGCCCGGCTGACGTGGGCGTTCTGCGCCCCAATGAGCGCATAGTCCATGGTGCGGCGCAGGTCCGGTGCCATGGCCTGCCGTTCCAGCCGCTGTGCCGGGGCGCTGCGCCGCTGCGCCAGCTGGCGGCGCACCTCCGGCTCGGTAATGTTTTTCCGGGTGAGGAACTGCGCCGCAGCGCCCTGCTGCTGCAGCATTGCCAGCAAAAGATGGCTGGTATCCGCCTGTTCACAGCCCAGATCTCCCGCCAGCTGCACCGCCTGCTGCAACAGCCGCGCCGCCGGGCGCGAAAAGCCCCGGTAACCGCCCATGCCCAGATTTTCCCAAATGCCCATGTGTCTGCTCCTTGCTGCATATAAAATCGTCTGCACTGGAAGTATAGCCCCAAAGGCGCAGAAAAAATCAGTTGTTTGTGTCGGGCAGCAGAAAAGTAAAAAACGATCCGCAGCGGTTGCCGGTGCGCGGGGGCGTCCAGCTGCTGCGGATCGTTTTTTGAGATTTTATCTTGCGGGGAACGTTTTCAGAACGAACCGCCTCCGCCGCCGTGGGTGGAGCCGCTGGAGGAGGTGTGAGTGGAGCTGCCGCCGGAGTCGCTGGAGCTGGACTCCTTTGGCCGCTCGGTGCGGTGCACCTCACGGTACAGATACAGATCCCGCTGGTTGGTCAGCTTCATGCTGCCCTGCCGTATATAGTCGGTTGCGTCCCGCTGCGGTGCCACGCTCTTGAGCCGGCTCTTCATCACGCCGGTCACGATCAGTGCCGTGATCAGGCCAATGACCAGCGCCACGCCCAGATACACGATCGAGAACGGCTCCTTGGGCATGTTGTCCACATCGTAGGGGTGGCCTTCGCGGGCGGCGGTAACATACGCGTCCGTCCACTGGATAAAGGTGTGGAAGGCGGCGGCGTAATCGCCGTCTGCCATATCGGGGGTCATCTGCTCGCCAAGGTACTGGATGCCGGCATCCGTAAAGGCGGTAATGCCGTAGCCGCAGGTGGAGATATGCCATTTGCGGTCGCCTATGCTCACCAGCAGCAGCACGCCGTCCCGGTTTTCACCGTAGCCGAACTGGCAGTAATCATACAGGTCATCGGCATATTCCTCCATGCTGGTGCAGCCCTCGCTTTCCAGCGAGTCGATGGTAGCAATGATCACATCAAAGCTCTGGCGGACGCTCAGTTCCTCCAGCGAAGCTTCCAGCTCGCCGTCCTCGTCCTCGGTCAGAACTTCTGCGCTGTCGTTCATGCGGTAATACAGGTCGGCAAAGCCGTCTGCGGCAAAGGCCGGTACAGCCAGCGCCAGCAAAAGCACCAGTGCGGCCAACGCAGCACAGAGGGAGCGCAGAGGGGTAACAGTCTTTTTCATCTTCCGTCCCTCCCTTAAAGAATCCCGGCCAGCCACAGCAGCCACATCACCGCATAGGATGCAGCACCGACGGCTGCCGTAAGTCCCAGCGTCCACTTGCGGGCGGCGGTCTTATCCACCGGCAGGTTGCCCACAAACTTGCCGGTCTGGCCGTTCATGGCAAAAATGTAGTTGTTACCCTGCCAGCTGGTGCTCAGCACCCACACCGGGAACAGGGCATACTTTGCCTTGCCGCCGTGCAGCTGGATGCTGCTGTTCTCCATTTTCACGGAGTCGTAGCCGGTAACGGTCTGGGTGAAGGCGTCCTCGGTGGACTGACGGACGCGCTCATTGGCGCGCTGGATGCTCTTTTGGGCGTCCACATCGTACTTATCGGCCACATAGCCTGCCAGATATGCAGTCTTGAAGGGCACGGCATCGCTCATGGTAAAGGGCTCGATGGATTCCATCAGGTCGTCCTCCATCTTGGAGGAGCCGTCCACCGGAACTGCATCAAAGCCCAGCACGCCGTCCCGGCGCACGGAGTAGTAGCTGGTCTCGGTATAATCGTAGTCGTCATCCGACCAAAAGCGGGTGCGGGTGGCGGTAAAGCGCAGCTGGGCGTCGGCATCGCTGTCGTACAGCCAGAAGGGCACATACACGCCCTTGATCTCGTCGATGTGGTTCTGGCTGCGGAACACCTTGGGCAGCAGGGTCTTGCCTTTGAGGTGCTCCTGCAATTTTGCCTTGGCAGCCTTTTTATCCAACTTGAAGGGGATGATGAGGTCGGGGCGCAGATTTCCGGCAAACTGTCCGGTGAGAACGATGGGGTTGCCGCAGAAGGGGCAGGCCGAAGCTCCCATGGTGTCATCGCCCACGATCTCGCCGCCGCAGCTCTTGCAGACGTAAGTATGCAGACCGGCAGTCTCGCCCTCTGCCCAGCTGCCGCCGGGGGTGGCCCAGTTCATCTTGCTGGGCTTTTGGTCTTTCAGATCCTCATCGTAGCCCTTCAGCGCGTCCACCTCAAACTCGGTGTCGCAGTAGGGGCATTTCATCTTCTGGGTGGTGCTGTCGAACCGGATGGCACCATCGCAGCAGGGGCACTTATATTCCAGCATTCCTGCCATAGTGTTTCCTCCTATGATCTGCGGAACAGAGGCTCCTTCCCTGCCCCGCAGTGTGATTGGTTATTGTGTGCCGGGTTCAGCTGCGGTCGTTCTCGTCAAAGGGGTCGCCGCACTCCGGGCAGAACTTGGGCGGGTGTGCAGGGTCTGCCGGTTCCCAGCCGCACTTGTCGCACTTATACTTGGGCGTACCGGCGGGCTTGGGTTTGCCGCACTCGGAGCAGAACTTGCCCTTGTTCACTGCGCCGCAGCTGCAAGTCCAGCCCTCTGCTGCCGCCGGGCGGGGCTTGCCGCACTCCGGGCAGAATTTGCCGGTAACGGTAGCACCGCAGCTGCAAGTCCAGCTGTCAGCAGCGGGCTTCGGCTCCGGCTTTTTGCTGCCGCATTCCGGGCAGAACTTGCCGGTGGCGATAGCGCCGCAGCTGCACTTCCAGCTGTCAGCGGCAGAAGTCTGCTGCTGGGGTGCTGCGGGCTGCTGTCCCATAGCGAACAGGCTCTGAGCGTTCATGCCGTTTGCACCGGCTGCCATGCCCATGCCCATAAAGCCGGTCATAGCACCGGCGGTGTTGCCGGCGGCAGTCTTCATGGCGTCGATCTGACCGCCCACCAGACGGGCGGCGGCGGTGGTGGGATCGGTGGTCATGGCGTTCTCTTCCCACTCGGTGATCTTCTTCTGCTGCTCCTCCGGGATGGACAGGGAGTTGATATTGAAGGAGAATACCTCAATGCCGCGCTTTTTGCGCCAGATATTGGACAACTGCTCGTTGAGGGCGTCCGAGATCTCCAGCGTGTGGGCAGGGATCTCGTAATACTGCACCTTGTTGGCAGAAAGGGTGGCCAGCGCCGGCTGCAAAGCGTTCATCAACTCACTCTTCAGGCGGGGAGCCAGCTCCGAGGCATCGTACTGGTTGGAAACGTTGCTGCACACATTGGTGTAGAACAGCAGCGGGTCGCAGATGCGGTAAGTAAAGCTGCCGTTGCAGCGGATATTCACCGAGAGCTTATAGCCCCGCTCCTCGCTGACCACCACCCGGAACGGGATGGGGGTCGCGGTGCCGTACAGGATCTCGCCCAGTTCCTTGGTGTTGATGTAGTACACCCGCTGATCCTTGCCGGTGTCGCCGCCGTAGGTAAAGCGCTTGGCTACGGTCTGGAAGGTAGCAGCCAGACTATCGCCGAAGTTGCCGGTGAACACGCTGGGCTCGGTAGAGGAATCAAAGGTATACTCGCCCGGCTCGGCGCACACCTCCACCACCTTGCCCTGCTCCACAATGAGCATACACTGGCCATCGGCCACAGCAATGCCGCTGCCGTTGGTGATAATGTTGTCCTCGCCGTGGTTGGAACTGCGGCGGGAGGTGCGCTTTTGGCCCTTGACCATCAGCACATCCTTATCCAGAGAATCGCAGTAGAAAAATTCCTTCCACTGGTCTGCAAAAGTTCCGCCCAGTGCGCTCATGCCTGCTTTGATCAAACCCATAGTAATTTCCTCCTGTACGTTTTATTGTTTTGCTTTCTTCTTTTTTATCATGCAGAACGATTTCGTTTGTAAAAGGTTCTGCCTGCTCAGGGGTAAGGGTCAGATAATTGATATTATAATCATACTGCAATGCGGCGCTGAACGCAAGGCATTTCTAACCGTTGCCACCTGCCTTTGCAGCTTCTTTCACAAAAAAGAACACCGGAGCGTCCATAGAAGCTCCGGTGTTCCGAAATAATATTTTTATGCTTGTCCCGTGCCCCAAAAGGCTTAGAACCGCCGCCATGTATCTGGCATAAACAGCACCAGCATGGGGAAAATCTCCAGACGTCCGGCCAGCATATCAAAGATCAGCACCAGCTTTGCGGGGTCTGCAAAGCAGCCGAAGTTCTGCATGGGGCCTGCCATTTCCAAGCCCGGGCCAATGTTGTTCAGAGTAGCCGCCACGGCGGTAAAGTTCGTCACCATATCAAAGCCGTTCAGACTGATCAGGAAGAAGGAGGCCGCAAAAATAAAGATATACGCTGCAATGAACACATTGGTGGTTCGGATCGTCTCGTGGTTCAGCAGCTTGCCGTCCATGCGGGCGGGCGCCACCACCTGCGGGTGCAGGGCGGTCTTGAGCTCCTTGGCCAAGGTCTTGCCAAGAATAAGGAAACGGCTCACTTTGATGCCACCGCCGGTGCTGCCCGCACAGGCACCAATGAACATGAGCATGACCAGAATCTCTTTGGAGAGGGTCGGCCACAGGTCAAAATCGCAGCTGGAGAAGCCGGTGGTGGTGATGATGGAGCCCACCTGAAAAGCGGCCTGCCGCAGCGCCTCGCCAAAGCTGTTGTACATACTATAAATATTGGCGGTGATGATACCCACTGCCACCGCAATGACCACAAAGTAGCCCCGCACCTCCTCGCTGGCAGCAGCGCGGCGGAATTTGCGCATGAGCAGCAGGAAATAGGCGTTGAAGTTGACGCCGAACAGGATCATGAAGATGGTCACGACCCACTGGATGTAGGGCGAAAAGCTGGCAAAACTGTCGTTGCGGAAGCCGAAGCCGCCGGTGCCCGCCGTACCAAAGGCGGTGAGCATGGCTTCGAACAGGGGCATTCTGCCAAGCAGCAGGAACACCAGCTCCAGCACGGTGAGGGCAAAGTAGATGCCGTACAGGATCTTAGCGGTAGACTGTACCTTGGGCACCAGCTTATCCACCTGCGGGCCTGGGCTTTCGGCTTTCATCAGGTTGACGTGGGAGCCGCCGGTCAGCGGCAGCAGCGAGAGCAGGAACACCAGAACGCCCATGCCGCCGATCCAGTGGGTGAAACTGCGCCAGAACAGAATGCCCTTGGGCAGATCCTCCACGCCGGGCAGAATGCTGGCACCGGTGGTGGTAAAGCCGGAGACCGTCTCAAACAGGGCGTCCACGGGGTTCGGGATGCAGCCGGTGAGCACAAAGGGCACCGCGCCCATCACCGAGATGAACACCCAGCACAGCGAGGTAGCTGCAAAGCCTTCGCGCATATAGAACACCTTGCTGCGGGGTTTGATGGTGTGCAGGGCGTAGCCGATGCCGGCGCTGAACGCAGCTGTGAGCAGAAACACGCCCAGCACCATCCACTCGCCATACACAAAGCTGGCGGCGGCGGGCAGCAGCAGCAACGCGCCCTCGATCATCAGCACATAGCCCAGCAGACGGAAAACGATCGCATAATTCATAGTCCGCCTCCGTCAGTGCTCCACAATATCGCGCAGATCGTGCAGACCATGCTCCAGCGTGACCACGATGACGTTATCGCCCACCTGGATCTGGTCGCCGCCGCGGGGGATCAAAATCTTGCTGCCGCGGGTAATGCAGCACAGCAGCAGGTTCTTTTTCAGGTGCAGCTGGCTCAGAGGCACACCGGTAGCGGCGCTCTCCTCGTGCACCGTAAACTCCAGCGCCTCCACGCGGTCGTCCAGAATGCGGTACAGAGTCTTGATGTTGTTGCCAGCCTCGTTTTGCAGGGCGCGGACGTACTGCACAATGTAGTCACAGGTCATGTACTTGGGGTAGACCACGCTGCCCAGATCCAGCCCGGCCAGAATATCGTCAAATTCCAGACGGTTGACCTTGGTCACCAGCTTGCCGTTGGAGTGCTTTTTGGCAAACAGAGTCAGCAGCACGTTTTCTTCGTCGATGTTAGTCAGTGCCACAAAGGCCTCGGTGGATTCCAGACCCTCGGAAAGCAGAAACTCGCGGTTGGAGCCGTCCTCATTCAGGATCTGTGCACCGGGCAGCTGCTCGGCCAGTTCTACGCAGCGGGCAGCGTCCCGCTCCACGATACGCACCCGCACATGGTTTTCCAGCAGTTCCTGACTGAGGTAGTAGGCAATGGCACCGCCGCCCACGATAAGAGCGTTGCGCACCGGCTGCACCGGCAGATGTAGCTGCTGGAAGAAGGCGCGGGCCTTTTCCTGCGTGGCAAGGAAGGTGACCTGATCGCCCTTTTGCAGCACAAAATTACCGTTGGGGATGATGACCCCGCCGTCACGCTCTACTGCACATACCAGAATATCGCTCTTGAGCCGGGTGGGGATCTCGCGGATGGCTACGCTGTCCAGTGCATCGGGCAGCGCAAACTTGATCAGCCGCACACGGCCGTCCGCAAAGGTATCGATCTTGCTGGCGCCGGGGAATCGCAGCAGATGGGAGATCTCCTTTGCCGCTGCCATTTCCGGGTTGATGATGGCGGAAATGCCGATCTGCTTTTTGATAAAGTCCAGCTCATGGCTGTAGGACGGGTTACGCACGCGGGCAATGCCGTGGCAGTGACCCGCCTTTTTGGCAAACATACAGCAAAGCAGATTCAGTTCGTCCGAGCCGGTGACCGCAATGAACACATCCGCATCCTCAATGCCCGCCTCGGACAGGGTGGTGATGGACGAGCCATTGCCCACGATGCCCAGCACGTCGTAGCTTTCGGTCAGGTGCTCCACGCGCGCTTTGTTGGTGTCCACCACAGTCACGTTGTGGCCTTCCTCGCTAAGCTGGCGCGCCAGAGCCGTGCCGACCTTGCCGCCGCCCACCAGAATGATCTTCATAACAAGTCCTTTCTCCTTTGGCAGCCCCTTTTTCCGGGGCATACAAGTACAGCATAGTATACCATATCCCGATGCAAAGTTCTACCGTTTGCCCCGCAAATACAGCGAATTGCTTAAAAAGCGACAGTTCTTTTGTGCAAAAGGCCAATTGCAGCGTGAAAGCGCACAAAAGGGACTGCCGCACAGCTTTGTGCAGCAGTCCCTTGGAGGTTTTATAAGATTCAGTACCGCTCTACGCCGTCCTTGGTGACAAGGGCGTACACTAGCGGAGCTTCCTCCGGCTTTTCCGCGCCGTACACAAGGCCGCTGCGGTACTCGGCGGCAGCGGCTTCAAACTTGTCCGCTGCGCCGTAGAAGGTGGCAAGGCTCTCGCCCTTATGCACATAGTCGCCGCGCTTTTTGTGCAGGGTGATGCCGGCGGCAAAATCCAGCGGGTCGCCCTTTTTCTGGCGGCCTGCGCCCAGCAGCACACTGGCAGAACCGATCTTTTCGGCATCGTTGGCCGTGATGTAGCCGTCCTGTTCAGCCAGCAGTTCATAGCTGGCGGCGGGCTGCGCAAACAGGCTGTAATCGTCCAGCACCCGGATGTCGCCGCCCTGCGCAGCAAACATTTCCTTGCACTTTTCAAAGGCAGAGCCGTCCGCAATGACAGCCTCGGCCATGGCGCGGCAGTGGGCAGCATCGCCCTTGCCCGCCAGCACCAGCATATTGGCCGCCAATTGCAGGCACACCTCGGTCAGGTCTGCCGGGCCGTGGCCCTTGAGCACGTCCATACTCTCCATGACTTCCAGACTGTTGCCGATGTTATGCCCCAGCGGGGTGTCCATATCGGTGATCATGGCAGCTACCCGGCGGCCGTGGTGGGTACCGATGGCAACCATCAACTGCGCCAACTCAATGCTCTGGTCAACAGTTTTCATAAAAGCACCGGTGCCGGTGGTGACGTCCAGCAGGATGGCGTCCGAACCGGAGGCCAGCTTTTTAGACATGATGCTAGACGCGATGAGCGGAATGCAGCTGACGGTGGCAGTAACGTCCCGCAGGGCATACATCTTTTTATCTGCCACGGCGATGCCCTCACTCTGGCCGATGACCGACAGGCCGATCCGGTTCACCTGTGCAAAAAATTCCTCCTGCGAGAGGGCGGTCTTTGTGCCGGGCACGCTCTCCATCTTGTCGATGGTACCGCCGGTATGGCCGAGACCTCGACCGCTCATTTTAGCGATCTTCACCCCGCAGGCCGCCACGATGGGCGCAATGACCAGCGTGGTCTTATCGCCCACGCCGCCGGTGGAGTGCTTGTCCACCTTGATGCCCGGAATGGGCGAAAGGTCTACCATCACACCGCTGTGCGCCATCACATCGGTCAGTTCGGCGGTCTCCTCATTGGTCATGCCGCGCAGATACACCGCCATCATCCATGCAGCCATCTGGTAGTCGGTCACATCTCCGCAGACAAAGCCGTTGACAATAGCTTCCAGCTCTTCCCGGGTGTGGGTGCCGCCATCCCGCTTTTTTGCGATCAGATCATAAATACGCATCGTTTTACGCTCCTGTTCTTACTGTTCTTGGGGGCGTTTTATGCCCGGATCTCCTGCCATACGCTCTTGCCGTCCAGCGTGGAAGCGTCCACCTCCAGATACTCGCAGATAGTCTTGGCGATGGTGCCGAAGCACAGCTTGGTGCCCAGATCCGTCCCCGCCTTCACACCCTTGCCGCAGACCAGATACGGCACGTACTCGCGGGTATGGTCGGTGGTCTTGGTGTAGGAGGGGTCGCAGCCGTGGTCGGCGGTGATCATAAGCAGATCACTCTCCCGCATCCCCGGCAGGAAATCAGCCAGAAAACGGTCGAACTCGGTAGCGGCGGCAGCGTAGCCTGCCACGTCGCGGCGGTGGCCGTAGAGCATATCAAAGTCCACCAGATTCACGAAAGCCAGACCCTCAAAATCCCGGGTCTGCAAAGCCTTGGTAAAGGCGATGCCATTGGTGTTGCCGGTGGTCTTGATCTTTTCGGTCACGCCCTCGCCGTCAAAAATATCGTAGATCTTGCCCACAGCGATCACGTCCTTACCGGCGTCTTTCAGCAGATCCAGCATGGTGGCGCGGGGCGGCTTCAGGCTCAGGTCGTGGCGGTTGGTGGTGCGGTAAAAGGTGTCGGCGCTGTTGCCAAGGAAGGGGCGGGCGATCACGCGGCCCACGCCGTACTTGCCCTTGAGCATTTCCCGGGCGATCTCACAGTAGCGGTACAGCTCGTGCACCGGCACAAGTTCTTCGTTGGCAGCCACCTGAAAAACGCTGTCAGCACTGGTGTAGACGATGAGGGCGTTTTCCCGCATGGCCTGCTCGCCGTAGTCCTTCAGTACCTGCGTGCCGGAATAGGGCTTGTTGCACAGCACCTTGTGGCCGGTCTTTTGCTCGTACTCCCGGATCAGCTCCTCCGGGAAGCCCTCGGGGAAGGTGGGCAGCGGCTCCGGGCTGACCACACCGGCGATCTCCCAGTGGCCGATGGTGGTATCCTTGCCCATGCTCTGCTCCTGCAGGCGGGCAAAGGCAGCCGCCGGGGCATCCGTTTTCTCCCCTGCGGTCACGCCATCAATGTTGAACAAGCCCAGCTTGCGCAGATTGGGGCAATTGAAATTGGGGTGGTTCGCAATGGCACCCAGGGTGTTGGTGCCTGCATCGCCAAAGGCAGCGGCGTCCGGCTCTGCGCCGATGCCAAAGCTGTCCAGCACGATCAGAAAAACGCGTTTTTCCATAATAGTCACTCCATTTCTCCGGGGCGCGTCCCGGAACAGTACTACTTTAGTATCCTTATTATAAGCAAAAAGCCCCTCGGATGCAAGAGGAAGCAGCCTTGTGCGGTCTTATCAGTTTTTACGTTTTGCAGCAGTTTTCCCCTGTCAGGCAGCACGCAGAAAGCTGCGGCGCATCGTTAAAAATTTTGCAATCTTTCCTTTGGGCATCAACAGATGCAAAAACTTGTATTCAAGCAAAAATTCCTCTTGCTCTCTTGCGCCGGAATGATTATAATAATAGGTGGTAGAGTTTTGGGTTTTCCCGCTCTGCCATATAAACCGACCCGCTGTACCGGGAGCTTTTACTCCCATTGGTCATACACAGCAGCCTGCAGGGATGCTGTGCCGGATATAGGTAAGAGAGAGTTGACGGAGGTATATTGCATGAGAAAGACGAAAATTATTTGCACCCTTGGCCCTTCCACCGATAAGGAAGGCGTTCTGCGCGAGCTGATCGCCAACGGCATGAACGTGGCTCGTTTCAATTTTTCCCACGGTTCCCACGAGGAGCATCTGGGACGCCTTGAAAAGCTGAAGGCTCTGCGCGAGGAGCTGGGCAAGCCCGTGGCCGCATTGCTGGACACCAAGGGCCCCGAGATCCGCCTGAAGGACTTCAAGAACGGCGTAGAGAACCTGGTTGCAGGCCAGACCTTTACCCTGACCACCCGCGATGTGGAGGGCACCAACGAGATCTGCTCCATCACCTACAAGGATCTACCCATGGACGTGGAGCCGAACGGTACCATCATGCTGGACGACGGCCTGATCAAGCTGCAGATCCAGACCGTGAACGACACCGACATCGTCTGCACCGTGCTGAACAACGGCAAGATCAAGAACAAGAAGGGCGTCAACGTGCCTGGCGTGCACCTGTCTATGCCGTATATGAGCCAGCGCGATAAGGACGATATCATCTTCGGCATCCAGCAGGGCTATGATTTCATCGCTGCTTCCTTTGTGCGCACCGCACAGGACGTGTACGATATCCGCAATCTGCTGAACCAGTACGATTCCAACATCCGCATCATTGCAAAGATCGAGAACCGCGAGGGCGTGAACAACATCGACAGCATCCTGGCTGCTGCCGATGCCGTGATGGTGGCCCGTGGCGATCTGGGCGTGGAGATCGACTTCACCGAGCTGCCCGGCATCCAGAAGACCATCATCGACCGCTCCTTCTCCTTCGGCAAGCCCATCGTCACTGCTACCCAGATGCTGGACAGCATGATCGTGAACCCCCGCCCCACCCGCGCCGAGATCTCGGACGTGGCAAACGCCATCTACGACGGCACCTCTGCCATTATGCTGTCCGGTGAGACCGCTGCCGGTGCCTACCCTGTGGAGGCGCTCAAGACCATGTCCGCCATTGCTGAGCGCACTGAGCAGGAGGGTTTCCATCTGCGCGGCCGCATGATGGATTCCAACCCCGGCAAGATCAGCGTCTCTGACGCTACCGCCCATGCCGCCTGCCTGACCGCACGGGATGTGAACGCCGCCGCCATCGTGACCGTGTCCGAGTCCGGCACTACCGCCCGCCTGCTGAGCAAGTACCGCCCGCAGCAGCCCATCATTGCCTGCGTCATGCGCGAGCAGGTGCAGCGTCAGCTGTCCCTGAGTTGGGGCATCACCCCGCTGATGATGTCTCTGGCACACAGCACCGATGAGCTGATCGAGATGTCCACTGCTCTGGCCAAGGAAAATGGCTACCTGCACAACGGCGAGCTGGCTGTTGTGACCGCAGGTGTGCCCGTGGGCGTTTCCGGCACCACCAACATGATCAAGATCCACATGGTGGGCAACTGTCTGGCTACCGGCGTGGGTGTCGGCCCTGAGAACAACGATGTTGCCAGCGGCAAGGCCTGCGTCTGCCGCACCATGGACGAGGTGCGCGCCAAGTTCAAGCCCGGCATGGTGCTGGTAGTTCCTTCCACCAGCAATGAGATGCTGAGCTTTGTGCGCGACGCTGCCGCTCTGGTGGTAGAGGAGCCCGGCCTGAACAGCCACGCCGCCATTGCCGGTAAGGCACTGCTGAAGCCCACCGTTGTGGGTGCCGCCGGTGCTACCAGCCACATCCGCGATGGCCTGATGGTGGCTGTGGACTGCGCACACGGCAGTGTGCAGCGCCTGCAGGGCTGATAAAGGAGAGCTGTAGTATGGAACGTATCGCAAGTTTTTGCGTGGATCACACCCGGCTGGAGCGCGGGATGTATCTGAGCCGTCAGGACGGCGATGTGCTCACCTGGGACATCCGCATGAAAAAGCCCAATCAGGGCGATTATCTGACAACCGCCGCTGCCCACACGCTGGAGCACCTGTTTGCCACCTACGCGCGCAACAGCGCCGTGAAGGACGGGGTGATCTATGTTGGCCCCATGGGCTGCCGCACCGGCTTTTACCTGCTCACCCGGGGGCTGACCCCTGCGCAGGCATTGCAGCTGACGGTGGACGCCTACCGCTTTATGGCCGATTTTGAGGGCGCTGTGCCCGGTGCCAGCGAGGTGGAATGCGGCAACTACCGCGATATGGATCTGCCCGCCGCCAAGGCTGAAGCCGCTGCCATGCTGCCCGTGCTGGAAAGCCTGACCGCAGAGGATCTGCACTACTGATCTGTCAATATAAAGAGAGCGCCGCACAAAATACCGTGCAGCGCTTTTTTGTTACAAAATGATGCGAAAGTATTATTTATAATTTCAGGGCAGGGGAACGTCTGCGGATGTTCCCCTGCCCTGTTTTTACTAAAAGAAATCTCAAATCAGCCCCAAGGCTGCAAATTCCTTAGAAATGCCGTCCTCGTACACCGAGGGGGCAATGCGGTCGCAGCGCTGCTTCAGGCTTGCAGAGCCATTGGCCATACAGACGCTGATGCCGACCACATCGGTCATTTGCAGGTCATTGTCGCTGTCGCCAAAGCCGATGCTGTCCTGCAGGGGCACGTTCAAATAGTCGCAGACTGCCTTGATGCCGCGCCCCTTATCAAATTTGCGGTTGATGAGCTCGCCATTCACATAGCCGCCGTCCAGACCGTCCAGCTTGCTCTCGCAGAACACGAATCTGTCCTCATACAGCTGCTTTGCTTCGTCCAAGTCCTCGCTGTGCTCTGCGATATACACGATCTTATACAGCGGCTCGCCCTTGTAATCGGCCAACGGGCTGATGGTCATACCGTCCTCCATGGCCTTGCGCCAACGGGCGGCTTCGCTGTTCAGATTGCCTGCATCCCGGTGGGTAAAACTCCAACGCTCGATCATCTTCAGGCTGCCGTAGGTGGCATCCCGCGCTTCCAGCGTGCACTCCACGCCGTGGCGCTCCATGGCGCTGCGCACGCCCTGTGCCAGCTGCGGCTCCATAGGCAGGTCTACCAGCACCTTATCCCCGCAGAACACATAACCGCCGGCGCTGCATACCGCGCCGTCAAAGCCATAGTCCAGCAGCGGCTGGGTCATGCGCAGGTTGCGCCCGGTGCACAGAAACAGCTTGTGGCCATTGGCATGTGCTTTGTGCAGTGCTTCCACCGTGCTTTGGGGGATCAGCATCTCGCCCGGGGGCAGCAGAGTGCCATCAATGTCTAAAAAAATCAGTTTTTGTTTCATTCGTTCCTCTTTTTTTACAGTGAGCCGCGCTCTACCAGCGTATAGCCCAGCGTGGTCTGGCGTACCGGTGCAGCGTCCGGCCCGGTGTGCTCCAAGCTTTGCAGCAGCATCCGGGCAGCCTCCTGCCCGACCTGCCGCTGATAGAAGCGGATGGTGGTCAGGCCGGGTTCCACCACCTTGCCTGCCCAGTTGTCTCCGATGCCGGCAAGGCCGACATCCTGCCCTACTTTGCGCCCGGCGTCGCGCAGCACCCGCAAAGCGCCAAAGGCCACGGTGTCTGTCACGCAGACCACACCGTCCAACTGCGGGCAGCGTGCCAGCAGCTCCTCCATGCAGCGGTGCCCTTCTTCCATGGAAAAGGCGGCGCAGTAAGCGCGGGGCAGACCATCTGCGTTCAGTCCGGCCTCCCGCAGTGCATCCTGCACACCCTGACGGCGGGCTATGCCGGTGGCGTGGTCCTGCTCGCTACCGCCGATGTACACGATATTTTTGCGGCCATGCTCCAGCATCTTCCGGGTCAAGTCGCGGGCAGCAGAGCGGTCGTCGTTATAAACGCAGGGCAGGTCTGCAAAACGCTGCCCCGTTACCACCACAGGCACACGGCAGTCTTTCAGCGCCTTGCACAGCTGCGGGCTGGAATCATAGCCCAGCAGGATGATACCGGCCACATGGTTGCGCTGCAGCGCTGTAAGATATTCCAGCTCCATCTGCCCGTCCAGCTCGGTGTCTGCCAGCAGCATCAGGTAGCGGCTGGCCCCCAGCTCGGCTGCAATGCCGCTGGTGATCTGCCCCACCGACTGGGAGCTGATGCTGGGCACAATGACCCCCACCTGACGCACCTTGCCGGTGCGCAGGGTCTGCGCCGCAGTATCCGGGCTGTAGCCGGTCTTTTCCACTACGGCTTGTATCACGGCGCGCTTCTGCTCGCTGAGGGGGCCGCCGTTCAAATAGCGGCTGACCGCAGCGCTGGAAACGCCTGCCATCTTTGCAATATCACTGATGGTCATGGGGTTATTCTCCGTTCCCTCTCCGGTGGTAATGTGTAAACGTTTTCATGCTTATTATAAATCCGTTTCATATTTCCCGCAAGAGGTGCAATGACCGTTTTTCTGTGGGGCTGCCCGCTGCTTTTTTGGTGATTTTACACAATCCAAACAATCTTGCTTTCTGATTTACCGCCAGAATTGCGAAAACCGTAGCGCTTATACAAGTCCCATGCTGATGGCGCGTGCGATAAGTCCCAGCACCAGCGCTGCCAGAATAATACCAAGTGCCACCCTGCTCTCGCCGCCGGTCTGCTGCTTTTTGCTGCGGGAGGCTGTGCCGCGGCTCTGCTTTGTACCGGTGCTGCGGCTGCGGGCAGAGGTATTCTGCCGCCCGGCAGTGCTTTTGGTGCTGCGGACAGTCTGGGGATTGCGGGGCTTTGTGCGGGCGGCGGCTTTTCCCTGCTGTGCGTTCTGCGGGCTGCTCTGGCGCACTTTAAGGGGCTTGCCCTCGCTGCAGCGGCTCAGGTAGTCCTCTGCCTCGCGGTAATACTGCGCCAGCTCGTTTTCCTTAAAGGCAGTACCGGCGTAGCCCTCCTCCAGCGCCTCGATGGCTTCGTTGAACAGCAGGGCTGCCTGTGCGCCGTCTGCTGCAACTGCCGCGTGAGCAGCTTCGTTGCGGGCGGTGCGGATGGCGTTGCAGGCATGGCGGGCGGCAGAGGGGTGCGCCGTGTTGCCCAGCAGGTCCAGTGGGCGGGCGGCATCGTTCTCCGGGTCCAGCAGCACCCGCATACAAAGGGTAGTGTCCAGCTGCTGCCAGCTGGTCTTGCCGGTAAGATCCGGCATACGGTCATAATAATCCGGGCTTTCCTGCTTGCGGGCAGCAATATGCTCCAGCAGCGCATCCAGACTGTGCGCCCCGGGCTTGCGCTCCCAGTGCCAGCGCAGCAGACGGCGGCTGATCTCATCGCAGGCGGTCTTGATCTCAAAAGCCACCTGTAAGGCTTGTTCCGGCATGGTATTTCCTTTCTGTGCAGTGCACACAAAAGGCGGAGAAGGCACGCTGCCCCCTCCGCCGGGATGAATCTTATTTTACAGCACGAACTGATAGTACACAAAGCCGCACAGCGCAATAGCTGCGCACAGGATGGCCGTAATGGGCGGCACCCAGCGGATCAGCGCTTCTGCCACGCTGTCCCGGCTGTCCTCGTACTCCTCGTCATCGTCCTCCACAGACGCGGGCTGACGCACCGGAGCCGGTGCCGGACGGCGGGCAGCGGCGGGCATCACGCGGGTGCCCTCGTCTGCCGCAGCAGCGCCGGAAATCGGTGCGCGGGCAGCGGCGTCCAGCACACGGGTAGGCTCCGAGATGGGCTGGACGGGGGCTGCCTTCGGCTGGTAAGCCGCTGCGCCCATGACCCGGGTGGGCTCCTCTACGGGAGCCACCGGAGCAGCAGGGGCTGCGCCCACGATGCGGGTAGGCTCCTCCACCGCAGCGTCCGCTGCGGGCGCCGCCGGGGCGCTGAGGGGCATTTCCATCTCGTCTGCCGGGGCGGCGGGCTGCAGCAGGGTATTCAGCGCATTCTGCAGCAGAATGCGGTCACAGCCACACTCCGAGCAGTAAACGGTGTCCTCCTCAGTGGGGTGGAAGGCACCGCAGGCGCAGTACCAGCCGTTTTCAAACACCTGCGGCTGATACTTGAGCCCGGTGCGGTTCATGCGGGCTTCCAGCGTCTTTTGCAGCTCTGGAGCCAGACGGCGGGGTGCGGGCAGGCGTACACGCTTGATACCGTCCAGATGCACCACACGCTTGCCGTTGTACACATTGCACAGCGAAACATCCACGCTGGTGATGGCCTTTGCCGTGATGAACACGGCATCGTCCTGCCCGAACAGCTCGCCGGGCTTTACCTGAAGATCCCGATACTCGAACTTATCCTCGCACAGGATCACACCGTCCACGCCTTTGCATTTGAAGTGGATCTCCAGTGCGGTCAGGGTCACGCGGGAAATATTCTTGAAGGTCAGGCAGACAGCGTGCTCGCCGCTGACGTCCCCCTTGAGCAGCTCCACGCAGACGAACTGCACCGGGCTGCCGGGGGTATAGTAGTTTGCGCGGGTCTGGGCGACCGGGTTAAAATTTTCCTCCACGATGTTCGCTCCTTTTCTTAAAAAAGCTTAGTCCTGCTGCTCCGGGGCGTCTGGCTGCGGCGCTTCCGGCTGGGCAGGCTCGGCCTGCTCGGCGCGCTCAGCAGTTTCCGCAGGCTCTGCGGGCTGCACCGGGGCAGGCTGCACGGTCTGGTCGGGCTGCGCCTGCTCAGGCTTTGCATCCTCGCAGGGGGGCAGAGTGCCGCCGGCCATAATGGTGTTGAACTGCTCCTCGTTGAGCTTTTCGCGCTCCATCAGAGCCTTGGCCAGCGCATGGAGCTGGTCGATGTGCTCCGTCAGGGTGCGGCGGCAGGTCTCGTAGGCCTCGTCGATGATATCACGGGTCTCGCTGTCGATCTCGGCAGCGGTGGTCTCGCTGTAACCCTTGCCCTGACCAAAGTCGCGGCCAAGGAAGGTTTCCTCCTGCGAGGTGCCGTAGACCACGGGGCCCAGACGCTCGGAGAAGCCGTAGCGGGTGATCATCTGGCGTGCGATGTTGGTAGCCTGCTGCAGGTCATTGGAGGCACCGGTGGAGATATCCTCCAGGATCAGCTGCTCGGCCACGCGGCCGCCCAGACTGGACACGATGTCCTCAAACATTTCGCCCTTGGTCACATAGCTGCGATCCTTCTCGGGCAGATACATGGTGTAGCCGCCGGCCTGACCGCGCGGGATGATGGTGATCTCGTGCACGCGGGGGTGATGCTTGCAGTAGAAGCCTGCCACTGCGTGACCGGCCTCGTGGTAGGCGGTGAGCTTTTTCTCCTCCGGGGTGACCACGCGGCTCTTCTTCTCGGGGCCAGCCATCACCTTCATGGAAGCTTCCTCGATATCCTCCATGGTAATGGCCTTGCGGTTGCGGCGGGCAGCCAGCAGCGCGGCCTCGTTGACAAGGTTCTCAAGGTCTGCACCGGCAAAACCGGCAGTGCGCTGGGCAATGACCTTCAGGGAGACGTCCGGTGCAAGGGGCTTGTTGCGGGTATGCACCTTCAGGATCTCCTCGCGTCCCCTGACATCCGGCAGACCCACATAGACCTGACGGTCAAAGCGGCCGGGGCGCAGCAGTGCCTTATCCAGAATATCAGCACGGTTGGTGGCAGCCATGACGATGATGCCGTCGTTGGCTTCAAAGCCGTCCATCTCCACCAGCAGCTGGTTCAAAGTCTGCTCACGCTCATCGTGACCGCCGCCCAGACCTGCGCCGCGCTGACGACCCACGGCATCGATCTCATCAATAAAGATGATGCAGGGCATGGTCTTTTTGGCCTTATCAAACAGGTCACGCACACGGGATGCGCCCACGCCGACGTACATTTCCACAAAGTCAGAGCCGGAGATGGAATAGAAGGGCACCCCGGCCTCACCAGCACAGGCACGCGCCAGCAGGGTCTTACCGGTACCCGGAGGGCCCACCAGCAGCACACCATGCGGGATGCGGGCACCCAGCGTATTGAACTTATCCGGGCTCTTGAGGAACTCCACAACTTCCTTGAGCTCCTCTTTTTCCTCGTCCTCACCAGCCACATCGGCAAAGGTGGCAGTCTTTTTGTTCTCGTGCTCGTCCTTTACCTTGGCCTTGCCTACGTTCATGATGCCGCCGCCACCAGCACCGCCGCGCATCATGGAGAACAGCAAAAAGCCGGTGCAGCCCAGCATAGCCAGATAGAACAGGATCTCCATCCAGGGGATGGTCTCCTTGGCAGGTACATAGTCGTACACCATGGGCGCGTCGGGGTTGGCTGCATCGTACTGGGCGATGTAGTCCGACACATGATCCACGAACATCCGGGCGTAGGGCAGCTTATAGCTGACCGTCTCGGTGCCGTCCTCGTTTTTCTTCACCCCGGTGGGGGCAGCGGAAGAGGAGGACAGCAGGCCGGAAAGCAGCCCGCCCGTGGACTGGGCAGTGCTCTGCTCGGCAGCGTTGGGCAGCTCCTGTGCGCCCTCCTTCAGGGTCATGGTGATCACGCCGGTATTCAGATCCAGCGAGAATTTGGTGACCTGATTGCTCTCAAAATAGTGTACCACCGTGGAATATGCCATAGAGGAGCCGCTGGCGCTGCCGCCGGTGCCGCCCAGCACCGACCACACCATCAGCACGGCTGCCAGCACAATGGCGATCACCAGCGGATTGAAACGGGGTTTCTTCGGTTGCAAAAAAATCAACTCCAGTTCTGGATTTTTATAATGGACACGTTACTTCGTGTAGACCTCGGGCTTCAGCACGCCGACATAGGGCAGGTTGCGGTATTTTTCATCGTAGTCCAGACCATAGCCCACCACGAACTCGTCCGGCACCTGAAAACCCTCGTAATTCGGCTGGATATCGGCCTTGCGGCGGCTGGGCTTATCAAGGATGGTGCAGATCTTAACGGAGTTCGGGTTGCGCATCTTGAGCATGGGCACAAGGTTGGACAGGGTGACGCCGGTGTCCAGAATGTCCTCCACGATCAGCACATCCTTGCCGGACAGATCACCGTCCAGATCTTTGATGATCTTGACCAGACCGCTGGAGGTGGTGTTGCTGCCGCCGTAGCTGGAGACCACCATAAAGTCGATATTGCAGGGGATGCTCACAGCCCGCATCAGATCGGCCATAAAGACCACCGAGCCCTTGAGGATGGACACCAGCACCAGATTTTTACCGGCATAGTCCCGGCTGATCTGAGCGCCCAGCTCTGCCACCTTGGCCTTCAGCTGCTCTTCGCTGACCAGAACGGTCTTGATATCATCGTGCATACTCATTTGTTTTTTCCTCCTGTGTTTCGATCTCTGCATCCAAGTGCAGGATCCATCTGCTTTCCGTGTCCGGTGCAAGGCCATCGGCAAAGCCTTCTCCACACACCCATAAAATTTCGCTTCCGCTGGCAAGCAGCGGCAGCGTATCCCGCAGTTCGTTCGGGACACCGGCCTCGTTCATCCACTTACGCAGCGGCTTGCTCAAGCCCCGCCCCGCAGGCCGGAAGCGGTCTCCCGGCTGTCGTGCACGCAGAACAAGACTAGTGTACAACGTAGTTATTCTAGCATAATCCGCCCGATTTTTTAAGTCTTTTTTATGAACGACTTGTATTTTTTCTTCAAAATCGGCTTTTAACAGCTCTGCTTTCCCTTTCCAGCCCCCGCGCAGCCGGAATTCCGGCTGTTTTTGGGGCAAAAAGGGCAGCTGCGGCGGCAGGTTCTCCGGCTGCTCGGGCAGCGCTTGCGGCTGCGTTTCCTGCCGCAGACAGCCGTTCCCGGCGCAAAAGCGTACCTGTTCGGTCAGCTGTACTGCGCCGCTGCCCTGCCGCACCACGGCACACAGCAGCTGCACATATTTTTCCTCTGCGTCCCGCACCGGAGCCACAAGGCTGTGCAGCGCAGTTTCCAGCAGCAGCGGGTCTGCCGCCTGCAAGGGCGGCAGACGCCACGCCGGTTCTGCGCCGGGCAGGCGTGCCGCCGCCAGAAGCTTTGCAGCCCCGGCGGCAAGGTAGGCATCCACCCGCGCGGCCTTTTCACAGAATCGTGCCAGATTCTGCACCGCCGCCGCGTTGGTGCTTTCCAGCGCAGGCAGGGCGTTGTGGCGCAGCCGGTTGCGGGCGTAGGCATCGGTGTCGTTGGTCTCGTCGGTGACCCACGTCTGCCCTGCTGCCCGGCAGACGGCCTCGGTCTCGGCGCGGCTCAGACAGAGCAGCGGACGCAGGTAGCACCCGCGCCTTGGCCGGATGCCGCCCGCCCCGTGCAGCCCGGTGCCGCGCGCCAGCCGCAGCAGCAGCGTTTCGGCTTGGTCATTTGCAGTATGGGCCGTAGCGATGGCATCTATCCCCTGCTCTTGCAGCTGCGCAAAGGCCGTGTAGCGCAGACGGCGCGCCCAGTCCTCCCCGGCGTGCGCCGGGGGCACTGCCAGCTCTGCGGCATGGAACACCCGCAGCGGCACGCCCAAGCGGGCGCATTCTGCCCGCACAAAGGCCTCGTCCCGGTCGGCGCTCTGTCCACGCAGACCGTGGTTCACATGGCAGGCAGAGAGCGTATAGCCAAACCTCGGCTGCAATTGCCGCAGCAAAAGCAGCAGCGCCATGCTGTCCGCGCCGCCGGAGACTGCCGCCGCCAGATGCAGCGGTGCGCCGGGCTGCAAAAGCCCCTCCCGGGTGCAGAAATCCTCCACCCGGGCAAGGATCGCGGCATCCATCAGCGTTTGAAGTCCACATCCATAAAGCGGGTGTGGGCACCATCCCAGCCCAGCGGCACGGTGCTGGTCTCGCCGTGACGGTTCTTTGCCACGATACACTCGGCGGTATCGGCATCCACCTCGGCGCCGTCCGGGTTCTGGCTGGCGTAGTAGGAATCGCGGTACAAAAACAGAACGCAGTCTGCGTCCTGCTCGATAGAACCGGAGTCGCGCAGGTCAGAAAGCTGCGGGCGATGGCTGGAGTTGTTGCCCTGCTTTTCCACCGCACGGGACAGCTGGCTCAGCGCGATGATGGGCACGTTCAGCTCCTTGGCCATGATCTTCAGGTTTCGGGTGATGGAGCTGATCTCCTGCACGCGGTTCTCGCTGCGCTGGCCGGTGGTCATCAGCTGCAGATAGTCGATGACGATCAGGCCCACATTGGGGCGGGCAGGGTCCTGATTCACCCGGCGGATCTTGGCCTTCATCTCGGTGATGGTGATACCGGAGGTGTCGTCCATATAGATCGGTGCATCGTGCAGCTTTTCGGTAGCCAGCGCCAGATACTCCCAGTCCTCGGCGCGCAGCGCACCAGTACGGAAAGCCTGACTGTCGATACCGGCCTCTGATGAAAGGATGCGATTGGTCAGCTGTTCCTTGGTCATTTCCAAGCTGAAGATGGCCACCGGCACCTTTTGCTGCATGGCCACGCGGGTGGCGATGTTCAGCGCAAAGCTGGTTTTGCCCATACCGGGACGGGCTGCCAGAATGACCAGATCGCCGCGGCCAAGGCCGGTAAGCACGGTATCCAGCAGACGGAAACCGGTGGGAATACCCTTATACTTATCCGCATCCGGGCCGCTGATCTTTTGCAGGTTGGTCAGCGTTTCCACCATGCTGGACGAAAGCGGGGTCAGGGCACTGGAATCGCGGCCGGAGCGGATCTCGTAGATGCGCTGCTCAGCGTTTTCCAGCAGAAGATCGGCGTCCGGCTCGTCCCCGGCGTCCTGCAAGATGTCCTTGGCGACCCCCATCAGCTGACGCACCAGATATTTTTCCTGCACGATCTGGGCATAGGCTTTTACGTTGGAGATACTGGGCACCGTTTCTGCCAGACCGGTCAGATAGATCTTGGCCTCGTCTGCGCTGGGGAACACGCCATCGGACACCACTGCATCCAGCAGGGTGACAAAATCAATGGTCTGGTCATTGGTAAACAGGCGCAGCATCTCGGTCCAGATCTGGGCGTTCTGCCGGGTATAGAACATTTCCGGCTTGAGGATCTCCACAAGATCGGTCAGGGTGTCGGGCTTGAGCAGGACCGCACCAAGCACGCTCTGCTCTGCCTGCATATTGTAGGGCAGATTGATGCCCACGCTCTCCAGATTCAGTTCATTGGAATAACGTCGTTCGTTCGGCATAGTAGTTTGTCCTTATCCAAAATCCAAAGCATCCTGTAAAGCCAAAAAGCGCCCCCTGCTGTGAGGGGGCGCAAACGGCACACAGATCAGGCCTGTTCCACTTCCACCTGGATCTTGAAGGAAGCCACGACGCCAACGTACAGACGGACTTTGCCGTTGAACACACCGGCATCCTTGATGTCCTTGGTCTCCAGCTCGATCTTCTTTTTATCAATGGGTGCACCTGCCAGCGCAGCCAGTGCCTCGGCAACTTCCTTGCCGGTCACCTTGCCGTGCAGACGGCCGGATGCGCCGCCCTTGGCCTTGATGGTCACGGTCTTGCCCTCGATCTTGGCAGCCAGAGCCTTGGCGGCTGCCACGTTCTCAGCCTCGTGGAAATCGGCTGCGGCTTCCTTGCCGCGCGCCATGTTCACAGCGCTGGCATCCGCCACAGCGGCCAGCTTGCGCGGGAACAGGTAGTTGCGGGCGTAGCCATCGGAGACCTCGTGGATCTCGTCCTTCTTGCCAATGCCCTTGATATCCTGCTTCAGAATCACTTTCATGATAGTATCCCTCACTTCTCACCGGAAAACCGGTGCAGTCTTATGGTGATAGTATAGCGCATTTGTCGTTTTTGGGCAAGAGGAAGCGGGGCATTTACGCCAGCTCCTTTGCGGCCACGTCCAGCGCTACCTCGATGACCTTATCCATATCGTAGTACTTGTACTCGCCCAGACGGCCGCCGAAGATCACGCCCGGCTCGGCATCGGCCAGTGCCTTATACTGCGCATACAGGGCACCGTTCTTCTCATCGTTGACGGGATAGTAGGGTTCATCGCCCTTTTTCCACTCGGCGCTGTACTCCCGGCTGATGACGGTCTTGGGCTGGGTGCCAAACTCGAAGTGCTTGTGCTCGATGATGCGGGTATAGGGGGTCTCGGCGTCGGTGTAGTTGACCACCGCGTTGCCCTGATAGTTGTCGGTATCCAGCACCTCGGTCTCAAAGCGGACGCTGCGGTACTGCAAAGCACCCAGACGGTAGCCGAAGTAGGCGTCCACCGGGCCGGTGTAGACTACCTTCTCAGCCAGTGCGTCCAGCGCAGCCTTGTCGGCCAGATAATCCACGTTCAGGCGCACCTCGGTATCAGCCAGCATCTTTTCCACCATGGCGGTGTAGCCGCCATTGGGGATGCCCTGATACAGGGCGTTGAAGTAGTTGTCGTCGTAGGTAAAGCGCACCGGCAGGCGCTTGATGATAAAAGCGGGCAGCTCGGTGCAGGGGCGTCCCCACTGCTTGCCGGTGTAGCCCTTGATGAGCTTTTCGTAGATATCGGTGCCCACAAGGCTGATGGCCTGCTCTTCCAGGTTCTGCGGGTCGGTAATGCCCGCAGCGGCCTTCTGCTCTTCGATCTTGGCCTTGGCTTCGGCAGGAGTCACAACACCCCACATCTTGTTGAAGGTGTTCATGTTGAAGGGCAGATTGTAAATCTGGCCGTGGTAGTTGGCCACCGGGCTGTTGGTGTAGCGGTTGAACTCTGCAAACTGGTTCACATACTGCCACACGGCCTTGTTGTTGGTGTGGAAGATATGCGCGCCGTAGCGGTGCACGTTGATGCCCTCCACATTCTCGGTGTAGATATTGCCCGCGATATGGTCGCGCTTATCAATGACCAGACACTTTTTGCCTGCCTTTTTGGCCTCGTGGGCAAACACGGCACCGAACAGACCGGCACCAACGATGAGATAATCGTACTGTTTCATGTTTTATTCCCCTTTTGCCGGTCGTGCTTCCGGCGTAGTCTTTTTCTGGGAGAGATAATATTGGTCGATGGCATCCTGAATGCGGCTGCGTGCCGCCTGCGGGGTGATATGCTTCAGCTGAGCTGCTGCCATGGTCTGATGGCCGCCGCCGCCCAGCGACTCCATGATCACCTGCACATTCACGGCACCCATGCTGCGGGCAGAGACGTTTACGCCGTTGCCCACCTGCACTGCCACAAAGCTGGCGTCCACGCCCTGAATGCGCAATAGGTCGTTGGCAGCCTGCGCAATGGCGACCCGGGCTTCCGGGGCGACCTCGCCGCCAATGGAGATGGCACAGTTTTTGTACATCTGCGCCTTTTCCACCAAATCGGCCTTGGCGTTGTATTCCACCATGGTCACATCGAACAATCGGCGCACCCGCTCGGTCTCTGCGCCGTAGCGGCGCAGGGCAGCAGCGGCTTCAAAAGTACGCACACCGGTGTGCAGGGTAAAGTCCTGCGTATCCAGCAAAATGCCGGCAAGCAGACCTTCGGCCTCCACGCGGTTGGGCTTGTCGTCCCGCTCGCCCACATACTGCAACAGCTCGGTGACCAGCTCGCTGGCCGAGGAGGAATAGGGCTCGTGACAGACCAGTGCCGGGTTTTCGATGTAGCCCACGCCCTTGCGGTGGTGGTCGATGACGGCCACCTTGCCGCATTTTTCCAGAATGTCCTTGCTTTCCACAAGGCCAGCCTGATATGTATCCACCACAATGCACAGGGTGCGCTTGGAGATGATGGGCAGGGCGTCCTTGGGGTCGATGAAGTCATCCTTCTGCCCCGCCTTGCACAGCGCATCGATCAGACTGGCCGCCAGCGTAGCGTCTCGCCGGACGGCGATGACCGCCGGCACATCGCAGATCTTACAAATGCGCAGCACACCCTCGGCTGCGCCGATGGCATCCAGATCGCTCATGCGGTGACCCATGATGACCACATGGTCGGCCTCCTTGATCAGCTTGACCAGCTGGTCAGCCACAAGGCGGCTGCGCACCTTACTGCGCTTTTCCACGCCGTGGCTCACGCCGCCATAGAAGGTAAAGCCGTCCAGCGTCATCTCAGCGGCCTGATCGCCGCCGCGTCCCTGCGCCATATCCAGCGCGTGCTCGGCCATATCCTGCGCTTCCCGCAGGGTTCGTGCACCGCGGCCGATGCCAATGGACATCGAAAGGCTCACGCCGGGGTCCAGTGCGCGGATCTTATCCAGCACATCGTAGCCGCGGTTGGCGAACTGCTCCAGCTGGCGCTCCTCCACCACGGCGATATAGCGGCCGCCGCTGCCTACCCGGCGCAGAAAGCCGCTGCCGCGCCCGATCATATCCTCCAGAATACGGTTGACGCCCTCCAGCAGACGGGCGCGCTCGCTGTCCATCAGATCCCCGAACACATCATCGTAGCCGTCCAGCTGGAAGGCAAGATACCCCGGACGGCTGGCCTTATACTCTGCCTCAATGCGGCGCAGCTCGGTCTCCTCGTTCAGCACCAGCAGGGTCACGCTTTCGGCTTCGCCGGGCACGGTGGAGCTGTGCACGCTCCAGTAGCCGTCGGCAAGGGTCAGCAGCTGCCCCTCGCGCTTGCGGCACAGCTGCAGATCCAGCCCGGGCAGCAGCTTCTGCACCCGACTGGCCAGCACATCCTGCCCGCCCAGCAGGCGGGTGCGGAACTGGCTGTTGTACCACAGCACCGTCTCGCCGGAGAGCAGCGCCGCAGGCTGGGAAAGGGGCTCCAGACTGAACTGCACCTTGGATTTTTCAAAGGTGGTGCCGCTTGTCCAGCGTACCACCCAGCTGCGCAGCTTGCAACGGAACAGGGTTGCCCCTATGCCCCACAGCACCACCAGCACAGCCAGCAGCGGCCATGCCGTGGGGCGCTGCACCAGCAGAACCAGCAGCAAAAGGCCGCACAGCACCGCCAGACTGGCCGTGAGCATTTCCAGTGTCCATCTTGGTTTTCGTTTCATTGGTTTTTTGCCTCCTCAGACGCTGCACCGCTTTGCGGTGCGCCCGGATCAGACCTCCATTAGGATGGGCAGGATCATCGGGCTGCGTTTGGTGCGCCGGTAGATATAGCTGCTCAGTGCCTCACGCACACGGGTCTTTACGCTGTTCCAGTCCCGGACGTGCTCGTCCACACAGCGCTCCAGCGCATTTTCCACAATGCTCTGGGCACCGTCCATCAGGCTCTCGTTCTCGCGCACATACACGAAGCCCCGGCTTACCAGATCTGGCCCGGCCAGCACCTTGCCGGTCTTGCTGTCCACGGTAGCCACGATGATGACAAGACCGTCCTCGGAGAGGTGCTTGCGGTCCCGCAGCACCACGTTGCCCACATCGCCCACGCCAAGGCCGTCCACCATGACGGCACCGGCGGTCACCGGCTCGCCCAGCTTCATCTCGTCCTGCGAGAGGATAACGTTGGAGCCGTTTTCCGCAATGAGGATGTTGCTGGTGGGAATGCCCAGACTTGCAGCGGTAAGGGCGTGCTTTTTCAGCTGCTTATACTCGCCGTGCACAGGCAGGAAGTACTTGGGCTTGGTCAGGGTGAGCATCAGCTTCTGCTCCTCCTGACAGGCGTGGCCGGAAACGTGCACATCGTACATGCTCTCGTAGATGACCTCTGCGCCCAGCAGCAGCAGACCGTTGACGATCTTGGTCACGCTCTTTTCGTTGCCGGGGATGGGGTTTGCGGAGATGATGATGAAGTCGCCGGGGCCTACCCGCACCTGACGGTGGCTGCAGGAGGCCATACGGCTCAGCGCGCTCAGAGGCTCGCCCTGACTGCCGGTGGTCACCAGCACCACCTGCTCCGGCGGGTACTGGTTCAGCTCGTCTACGCTGATCAGGGTGCCCTCCGGGATGTGCATATAGCCCAGTTCCTGCGCCATGGCGGTGTTGTTGACCATGCTGCGGCCGCTGAAGGCCACCTTGCGGCCATCCTCCACAGCCAGATCAATGATCTGCTGCACGCGGTAGATGTTGGACGCAAAGGTCGCAATGATGATGCGCTTATTGCGGGCGCGGGCAAACAGGCTGCGCACACCGGCGGCCACCTTCTGCTCGGTAGCAGTAAAGCCCGGGCGCTCCGCGTTGGTGGAGTCGCTCAGCAAAGCCAGCACACCGCGCTGTCCGTACTCGGACAGGGTGGACAGGTCGGTCACGCCGCAAGCCAGCGGGGTGTAATCAATTTTAAAGTCGCCGGTCTGGATGATGGTACCGGCGGGGCTGTCGATGGCAAAGGCCACGGCATCCGGGATGGAGTGGTTGACATGGATGGGCTCCACGGTAAAGCAGCCCAGTTTGATCTTCTGCCGGGGCACGATCTCCACAAACTTGGTCTTGCCGGCAAGGCCGAACTCCTCCAGCTTGTTTTTGATCAGGCCGCAGGTCAGGCGGGTGCCGTACACCGGCAGGCTGAACTTCTGCAGCAGATAGGGAATGCTGCCAATGTGGTCCTCGTGGCCGTGGGTGATGAGCAGACCCTTGATCTTATCCTTGTTCTGCACCACAAAGGTGAAGTCCGGGATGACCATGTCCACGCCGAACATCTCGCTGTCCGGGAACACCAGACCGCAGTCCACGATGATCATATCGCCGTTGCACTCGTAGACGGTCATGTTCTTGCCGACTTCGCCCAGACCGCCCAGCGGGTAGATATGGATGGGGGTCGCTGCCTCCTTGGGCTGCTGCGCACGGCGCGGGCGGCGGTTATAGTAGGGGCGGCGGGTAGTGGGACGGGTGTGCTTTTCCCCTGCGGGAACAGTGCCGTTTGCGGCAGCTGCCTTGGGCGCTGCCGGGGCTTTTGCACGGGGTGCGGGGTTATTTTCTTTTGTTTGAGCCATTCTTTACCTCCAGATTCAATTGCAGGTCAGGCCGCGCTCCGCCGGGGAGAGCAGCCGCACCTTGCACAGGGGAAGCACCTGAAACTGCATCGGCTTCCGGTTGATGCATCGTATAGAATTTATCGTTCAGCGTGCTTTTTGCAGCAGCGCTGTTGGTTCCGCAAGAGGTTCTTGGCCAGGTAAGTCCATCTGTTCGATGCGACCGTGGCGTTTCTGCCGGAACAGCCGGGCGCACACCTTTGGTGCACCCCTATACGCATTTTGTTACGCTAAGTATAGTATCTCGCACCGGTTTTGTCAATTCCAAGGTTTGGCAAAACTGGACTGGCGTATACATTGGCTCTTGACATCCCGGGCAAAATAGCGCTAAATAAAGGTATTCTATTCTATAAGGAGAACCCCATGAAACAGGTAGAGGTGTACACAGACGGCGCTTGCAGCGGCAACCCCGGCCCGGGCGGCTGGGGTGCGGTGCTGCGCTACCGCTTTGACGGCAAGGTGTACGAAAAGGAACTGAGCGGCGGCGACGCCAGCACCACCAACAACCGCATGGAGCTGACGGCCTTTATCGAGGCGCTGCGCCAGCTCAAGGAGCCCTGCGAGGTGCGGCTGTGCTCTGACAGCCAGTATGTGATCAACGGGCTGGAAAAGGGCTGGGCCAAGGGCTGGAAGCGCCGGGGCTGGAAAAAAGCCGACGGCTCCCCTGCCCTGAACCCGGACTTATGGGCACAGGCACTGGAGCAGGAGGCACGGCACAAGATCACCTATGTCTGGGTAAAAGGCCATGCAGGCCACCCGGAAAACGAACGCTGCGACCAGCTGGCCGTAGCACAAAGCAAAGCACATGGCGGGAGGCAAGGAACATGAGCGACGCATTTTTGCCCGGCAACGGGTTCGACACCTACGAAACACAGGACAAGGTGCTTGTCAGCATGGACGGCTCCGTAGATTGCGGCGTTGTGGTGCGCATTTTGCAGCAGCAGGGCTTCGGCGTGGCCGGGGCTGTGGTGCAGCTGGCCGCTGACCAAAGCGCGTGGGCCGCAGCCGCACGGCAGGCTGCCGAGGCTCTTGGCATTGAGTGCATCGTGCTGAAGGCGGAGGCACTGGCAGACCAGCCCGCCGAGGTGCTGGGCAGCGGCAACGACGCCCGGTTTGCCGCCCTGCTGACCGCTGCCGACAAGCTGGGCATCCAGTACATTGCCACCGGGCACCACGCCCGGGTGGAGCTGGGCAGCGATGGTGTGCACACCGTCTGCCCTGCTGTGGATGCTGCACTGGACGAGAGCGCCGCACTGGCGGCGCTGCCGCAGGACACCCTTGCCCGGCTGCTGCTGCCCTTGGGCGAGTTTACCGCCGCCGATGTGCAGGAGATGGCACAGGATTTTAAAGTGAACGGAACGGTCTGAGCTAACCGCTTTCTACGCAAAAAGAAGCGCCGCATCTGTACGATGCAGCGCTTCTTTTTTGCATACTTTAGTTCTGGGGGTGCACGATATCGCGCCAGTCCAGATCTCCGCGCTCGAGGCCGTGGATCAGCACCTCGGCGGTGGCGATGTTGGTAGCCATGGGGATGTTGTGCACATCGCACAGGCGCAGCAGAGTCATCTCATTCGGCTCGCTGGGCTTGGCATTGATGGGGTCGCGGAAGAACAGCAGCAGGTCGATCTCGTTGCAGGCAATGCGGGACGCGATCTGCTGGTCACCGCCCTGCACCCCGGCCAGAAAACGCTGTACCTGCAGGCCGGTGGCCTCGGAAATCAGTTTACCGGTAGTGCCGGTCGCCACCAATTTATGCTGGCTCAGAATGCGGCAGTACGCCGTGCAGAACTGAACCATCAGCTCCTTTTTGGAGTCATGCGCGATCAGGGCAATCGTCATCTGTAGATCTCTCCTCTATTGAAACATTTGTATATAAAACACTTGCTAAATTTCCTTTGCTATACATGATATCACAAACGCAACTCATTTACAACAGGTTTTTGGACACAATATTCAAATTTTCGTTCAAATTCACTGCTTTGCACGTAGCTGCGCCTTACTGCGCAAGCAGTGCATCGTTATTTTCTTCCTCTATCACCCCTGCGGGGGCAGTTGCCTGCTGCGGCTCCGCGGCTGTGGTATCGGTCTGTGCATCATTTGCAGCATCCGGAGCGGTCTGGGCGGCGGTATCCGATGCTGCGGCGTCCTCCTGTGCCACGGTGCGCGGGTCCACATAGGGGTCTACCTCCAGCGTGCCGTCCTTCATGGCAAAGTAGGCGTTGGCGATATCCACCACCAGATCACCGGTGCGGGCACCGTAGCCGCCGTACTCCACCGTGATGCCGATGGCGATCTCCGGGGCGTCTGCCGGGAGGTAAGCGATCATCATGGCGTTCAGGTAGTGCTTGCCAGAGGCATAAGTCTCGCTGCGCTGGGGAGTACCGGTCTTGCAGGCGATGGCAATGGGGTAGCTGGAGATCTTGCCGCTGATGGTGCTGGGCACCTGTTTCATGCCCTGCCGCACCAGCTCAAAGGTGTTGCCGTTGCCCTCGATGATATCCATCACCTCCGGCTGGGTCTCGCTGAGCACCTCGCCGGTGTTGGTATCCAGAATGGCCTTGACGAAGTGGGTACGGTAGCGCACGCCGTTGTTGGCCAGTGTGGCGGCGTAGGTAGCCAGCTGGATGGGGCTTACCACCGTGTTGCCCTGCCCGATAGCAGCCTGAATATCCAGCGAGGAGGTGTAGTTTTTATCCGTTCTTTTGGTCAGGCGTCCCAGAGCCTCGTTTACCTCCACGCCGGTGCGCTGACCAAGACCCAGCTTGTAGGCGTAGGCATCGTAGACGTCACTGGTCAGACGGCGTCCCACATCGTAGAAGAAGATGTTGCAGCTCCACTTGATAGCGGTGATCACATCAATGTTGCCGCTGTGGCCGTGGCGGGTGCAGCGGGGGTGGTAGTCCTTATAATAGGTATACACGCCGGTGCAGTTGACGGTGGAGTACTGGTTGATGAGGCCGCTGTCCAGCGCCGCCACTGCCACCGAGGGTTTAAAGGTGGAGCCGGGGGTGTACAGGCCCTGCAGCGCCCGGTTGAACAGGGGCAGGCTGGGGTCGGCGCTGTACTCCGAATAGTTGGTGGCGTACAGGTTCTGGTCAAAGCTGGGGTAGTTGGAGGCCGCCAGCACGCTGCCGTCCTTCACATTCAGCACCACCGCAGCACCAGCAGCGGCTTTCATATCGCCGGTGTTGTACACCCGGTTGATCATATCGATGTTATTGGCAAGTGCCTTGTCCACCGCCCGCTGAAAGTCGCTGTTGATGGTCAACTGCACGGTATGCCCCGGCTCCGGCACGGTGGTGATCTTGGTGTCCACGATCACGCCGTCCGAATTACGGGTGATGGTCTCCACGCCGTCCTTGCCGCGCAGCTCATCCTCGTACACGGACTCAAGGCCGGAGATGCCGATCACATCGTTCATGTTATAGCCTTTTTCCTTGAGCGGATAGGTTACCTGACCGTTTTCGTCGGTCACCTTCCACTTTTCGGCGGTGATTTTGCCCACGCGCCCCAGCACAGCGGGCAGGATATCGCCCTGCTCATAGCTGCGGGTGCTGGTCTCCACGATCTCCACGCCCGGCAGCGTGAGGGAATGCTCCTTGATGGTCGCCACCGTCGCCTGACTGACGTTTTCAGCCATAACAAAGTTATTTACGTTGGAAAAGGCCTGTCGGTCCATCTCGTAATGGATGCCCGCCAGCACCCGCTGCCACGGCAGTGAGAAACTTTCCAGCTGGTTTTTCTCCACCAGCATCTCCATCACATCGTTGGCGGTGGCGTACTGCTGCAGACCCAGCGTCTCCTTCATGTCTGCCAGCGTTTTCTGGTCGCTGGCACTGTCGGCGCTGTCCGTAAAGGTATAGTTTCCGGCGGCATCCGGCTCGCTGATGAGCAGGGTGTCCAGCCATTTTTCATCGTTCTTGCGCAAAAGCTCCACGATCTGCTGCAGCATGGTGTCCAGATCCTGATCCCCCATCTGCAGCTTGTTCAGCACCACATTATAACCGGTGCTGGTGGTAGCGATGTGCTTGCCGGTGCTGTCCACGATATCGCCGCGCGCAGCGGTGACCGTAAACTTATAATCCGTGGTGTTGGTGGCTTTTGCCTTAAAGTCGTCCCCGTTGACCAGCTGCAAAAAGATCAGCCGGAAGGTGTACAGCCCCATGATGATGCAGGCCACTGCGATGAGCAGCAGCATCCGCCGCACCACGACCTTGCGTTCATTTTCGTTCATCTGGTTCTCCTTTTACGGGCTAGACCACACCGTTGTCGATCCTGAACCCGTCATGGATGCGCTGCACCAGCCAGAAGGCCAGCAGCGCTGCCGGGATGGTCAGCACCGCGCCGGGCAGTACAAAGGTGACATACCGCAGCGCTGCGCCGGTATAACCCGGCATATAGTAGAAAAACAGCCAGTCCAGCGAGAGTACCACCAGCGCCGTTGCGGTGCTTACTGCGGCAAAATTGCCGGGGTTCACCTGCAGATACAACTGCACCAGCACCGATACCGCAAAGCAGAGCAGCAGCAGCTCCAGCGCCAGCATACCTACCGTGCGTCCGGCCGTGCAATCCCACAAAAGGCCGCCCACCGTGCCCAGCAGTGCTCCGGCAAATTCTCCTTCAAATACCGCCACCGCCAGACACAGCGGCAGCACCAGCAGCGGCTTTGCCTCCCCCAGCTGAAACAGCCCGGGCGTGGTCTGCAAAGCGGCGCACACAAACAGCGCCAGCACATAACAGCCCCATTTCAGCAGCTGGCTGCGGCTGCGCCTGCGGCGAGATTCCATAGCAGTGTATCCTCCTTAGTACGCAGTAACGATAAAAACGTGCTTGGCGGTGCGGGGGTCGGCACCGGGGCGCACCACCGCAATGGAGGATTTGCCGCTGGTCTCCGGCACCACGTCCTGCACCGTACCCACCAGAAGATCCGGGGGGAACACCCCGCCCAGACCGGTGGTGATGACCTGATCCCCCGCATGGGTCTCGGTGCTGCGCTCCAGATTGGTCAGGGTGCACAGGCCGTCCGCTGCATAGGTGGTATTGCCGTTCAGAATGCCGTTTTCCCGGGTGCGGGATACCACGCCCGCCGCGTTGAAGCTGGGGTGCAGAATGGTCATCACCTTGCAGCTGGTCGGATCAGCCTCTACCACCATGCCCAGCAGATAGCCCCGGTCACTGATGACCGCATCGTTCACCGCTACGCCGTCTGCGGTGCCCTTGTCCAGCGTGAAGCCGCCGAACTCGTCCAGCGGGTCGCGGCCAATGACAAAGCCGGACACATAGGTGGCATTGCTGTTCTTTTCCTGAATGTTGGCCAGTGCCTTGTAGGCCTCGTTTTCAGCCTTGATGCGGTCATAATCCACCATCTGCTGACGCAGCTCGGCGTTTTCCGCCGTCAGCTGCTCGTTCTGTTCCATGACCTTGTCGATGCTGGCATATTTTTCCCACATCGCGCCCACACCGCCGCTGACCACAGCCCCCGCCTTCTGGAAGGGGGTCAGGATCACGCCCAGCAGTTCCTGCGGGGCAGCGGTCAGGCGTCCGTTGGCACCGGCATAGGCCATGATGCCCACCAGAAACACCGCCACGGCCACGAGAATCTTGAATTTCCAGGTATCAAAAAAATCTTTCAAAGGGTGCTTCCCTCCTGTCGGGATGCCCGCGCCCTACCGCAGGCCTTTGCATGAAAAAAGCGCGGACAGCCGTGCCATCCGCGCAAGATGCAGTGTTTGCAGCGGAAAAACGCACAGCTGCTGTGTCTGAAACTTTTCCGCATTCTGAGCAACACTCTCCGCAGAGAGCCGCTCTTACATATGTCCTCCATCGGTGTCCAGCACGTCATGCAGCACATCCACATGATCCAGCACCGCACCGGCACCCTTGGCCACGCAGTCCAGCGGGTCCTCCGCAATATGCACATCAATGCCGGTCTCGCTCTGGATCAGCTGATCCAGGCCGCGCAGCAAAGCGCCGCCGCCGGTCAGGGTGATGCCGCGGTCGATGATGTCCGCGCTCAGTTCCGGCGGGGTGCGCTCCAGCGTCTCCTTGATGGCGGTGGTGATCTTGACCAGACACTCCAGCAGCGCGCCGCGCACATCCTCAGAGTGCACCACGATGTTCTTGGGCAGACCGTCTACAAGGTTGCGGCCCTTGATCTCCATGGTCAGCTCCGGGTCCAGTGCATAGGCAGAGCCGATCTCGATCTTGATCTGCTCGGCAGTCCGCTCACCGATGAGCAGGTTGTACTTGCGCTTGATGAAGGCAATGATGGCCTGATCGAACATATCGCCGGCCATGCGCACGCTGCGGGAAGCCACGATGCCGCCCAGAGAGATGACGGCGATCTCCGCCGTGCCGCCGCCGATATCCACGATCATGCTGCCGGTGGGCTCGCTGATGGGCAGGCCTGCACCGATGGCAGCTGCCATGGGCTCCTCAATGACAGACACCTGACGGGCACCGGCCTTCAGGGTAGCCTCGCGCACAGCGCGGCGCTCCACCTCGGTAACGCCGGAGGGAATGCAGATGACCACCCGGGGACGGGAGAACATGCTGTTGCCGCAGGCCTTTTTGAGGAAGTTCTCCAGCATATTGGCCGTGATGTCGAAATCGGCGATAACGCCGTCCTTCAGGGGACGCACCGCCACGATGCTGCCGGGGGTACGGCCGATGACAGCCTTTGCCTCGCCGCCCACGCAGCGCACCTCGTCGGTCTTGGTGTCCACCGCCACGACCGAGGGCTCGCGCATGATGATGCCCTTGCCCTTCATGTAGACCAGAGTATTGGCAGTACCCAAATCAATGCCAACGTCCTTTGACAGAAAACTCATTGTTCCAAATCTCCTTACGATCGTTCCTTAAATCTATCCCAGAATGCCGGACGGCCTGCTGCAAACAGTCCCTCCTGTGCAGAATAACACGGTTCTATTATAGCCGCAAGTGCTCCATTTCTCAAGCGTTTCGGCAAGTTTTCTATCATTTTTCCATTTTTCTCACAAAAAATGCGCCAGCGTCTGTACGGTGCGGCTGACCGGCAGCCCCATAATGGTGTAATAGTCGCCCTCGATGCGGTCCAGCCACAGGGCCGCGCGCCCCTGAATGGCATAGGCACCGGCCTTATCGTAGGGCTCCGGGGTAGCAGCGTAGAACGCGATTTCTTCCTCCCCCAGCGGGAAAAAGGTCACCTTGCAGCTGTCCACAAAATGCTCTGCCCTGTCCCCTTTTGCAATGCACACGCCGGTGTGCACCTGATGGGTCTTGCCGGAGAGCGCGCGCAGCATCCGCTTGGCGTCCTCGGCATCGTGGGGCTTGCCGAACACAGCGCCGTCCACGTCCACCACGGTGTCGCAGCCGATGACCACGGCATCTGGGTGCTGTTTTGCCACTGCAAGGCACTTGCCGATGGCCAGCTGCTCCACCAGCTGCGCCGGAGTGGGGGCAGTGACGGCGCTCTCATCAAAATCGCTGACACAGACCGTGAAATCGGTGGTGTACAGGGAAAGCAGCTCCCGCCTGCGGGGGCTGCCAGAGGCTAAGATCAAATGATTCATAAAACCCTCTCAGTCACCTGCGGTGACCGCTCTCCCGAAGGGGAGAGCTTTTTTCATCAATCGGTTTACTCTTTTAAATTCTCCCCTCTCGGGTGTCAATGCGAAGCATTGACGAAGAGGGTTATTTTCCGGTAGAGCCAAAGCCGCCCACACCGCGCTGGGTGTCGCCCAGCTCCTCGGCGGGCACAAAGGCGGCGGTGTACACCGGGGCGATGCACAGCTGCGCTACCCGCTCGCCGGGCTGAATGGTATAAGCCTCGGCACCCAGATTGACCATGGGCACCTTCAGCTCGCCGCGGTAGTCGCTGTCCACCACACCCACGCCGTTGGCCATGCACAGGCCGTGCTTGATGGACAAGCCGCTGCGGGCATACACCAGCGCCACACTATGGGCGCCGGGCAGCTCGATGGCAAGGCCGGTGGGCACCAGCACCCGCTGCATGGGGGCAACGGTCAGTGGTGCGTCCAGCACAGCGCACAGGTCAGCGGCAGCTGCGCCGGGGGTGGCATAGGCGGGCACTTTTGCCCGGGCATCCAGTACCTTATATTTTACAGTGATGGGTTCCATCGTATAACCTCGTTTCGTTTTTCTTTTTTCACAGGCAAAGCTTGGGGCACTTCCGGTGTTTTGTCAGTTTGTACCCTTAAAATACAGACCGCGGGTAAAATCGCCCTCAAAGGGGGCGTGGGTGCGGATGCTGTCCAAGATCTGCGCCGCTTCCTCGCGGGATTCCAGCGTAAAGTAGGCCACGCCGTAGTCCACCGCCAGTGCACCGGGCTTATCGCCCATGTAGATGGGCACCGGGTTATAGATGGTGCGCACCCCAAGGCCGCACCGCACCGGGAACTTTTTGGCCTTGCGGTCGGTCAGCACGCCGGTCTTGTCGCAGTGGGCGCAGTCGTGGATATTTTGCAGCGGGCAGGCGCGGGTGAGCATCAGCGGCATATGACCGTAGATCATCACGCCAGTGGGCACCGGTTTACCGTTCCGGGTGGGCGCAATGGTCGCAATATCGCTGTCTTTTACCTCCGGCAGGATGAGCAGGCTGGAAAGTCCCTGCTCTGCATAGAACTGTGCCGCCACATTGTTGGTGATGTTCAGTCCAAAGCCGCCGGTCATGGGCAGGCCGCGGCACAGCCGCAGATGGGCGATGTTACTGACCTCGTATCCGGCAAAGCCCGCGTCCTGCGTGGCAGCAATGCGGCGGGCAGTGTCCTGCTCCAGTGCACCGAACATGACCCGGGGCAGCTCCAGAAGGGTCTTTGCCCGCCACTCCCGGGGTACACGGTCGGCCTGCGCAATGGGCAGAATGAGATATTCCACCCCGTCAAGTGCCCGCTCCGGCACCTGTTCCCAGCGCTCGAACCGGGCACGCAGGGTGCGGCGGGGCGGCAGAGTGCGCTGCGGCAGGGCGGCGACGTGCTCCTCGGTGGTCGGCCAGGGGCGCAGCGCCTCCCGTTTTTTGAGCAAGGCATCCAGCGCTTCCCGACGCAGCTCGTTCACGGCACTGCCGGGGATGAACCACGGCCCGCCGTCCATTTCCACAGTGATCTTCTCTGCCGTAAAGGGGGTGCCGCCGGTCTTTGCCAAACTGCGGTTCAAACTCTCGGTGGGGTCGGTGCGGGCAGGCTGCGGCTCGGCATCCCCATAGGCAAAGGCTTTGTTGCCGTCGGCATCGGTAACGGTCAGCTTTTCGCCGCCCTCCTCGATCTCCAGTTTCATCTGCACCGGCACACGGGAGCGCTCGCGGCGGTAAAGCTCACGCAGCATGGGCAGGGTCTTTTTGGTCAGCTCGGCGTCAGCTTCGCTGCGCACACCGAACATGGTGCCGTCGATTTTTCCGTCCAGATAGCCGGAGGTGAAGCCGGAACGGCTGAAGGCGTTCTTCAGCAGGTCGCGGTCGTAGGCGCGGCCCTCGCGGCCTGCCAGACAGGCACTGACCGCCGCTGCCACATACTCCGGCGTGCGGAGACGACCCTCGATTTTTGCCGATGCTACGCCAATCGCCTGCAGCTTGTCCAGCTTGTCGATGGCGGAGTTATCCTTAAGGGAGAGGTGGTGCAGCCGTCCGGGCTTGCCTTCCGGCAGGGCATTGGCTTCAAAGGGCAGACGGCAGGGACCCGCACAGGAACCGCGGTTGCCGCTGCGCCCGCCCAGAAAGGCGGACATATAGCACTGGCCGCTCACGCTCATGCACAGCGCACCGTGGATGAAGCACTCGGTCTCGATGCCGCAGTGCTTTGTGATGTGCTCCACCTCGGGCAGACTCAGCTCACGCGCCAGCACTACCCGGGTAAAGCCCAGCTCCTTCAGCTCCAGTGCACCTTGCAGGGTGTGGACGCTCATCTGGGTGGAGCCGTGCCGGGGCAGCTGCGGGGCAATTTTACCAATTAAAGTAGCCACTGCCAGATCCTGACAGATGACTGCATCCGCGCCGCTGGCTGCTACTGCGCGGATAGCCTGCTCCAGCGCAGGCAGCTCTGTGCCATACACGGTCGTATTCAGCGCAACGTGCACCGCCACGCCCCGGGCGTGGCAGAAGCGCACGGCTTCCTGCAGACTGTCTGCGTCAAAGTTGCCGGCACCCGTGCGGGCGTTGAAGCCCGAAAAGCCCAGATATACTGCGTCCGCGCCGCTGAACACCGCAGCGCGGAGCATTTCTTCACTGCCCACCGGGGCTAAGATTTCGATCCTTGCCATAGTTCTCCTTCTGACTTCTATTTATATAAGGTACATTCAGTTGGTCTCGTCTGCCTGCGCACTGTCTGCCGCCGGGGCTTCCGGGGCGGGCTGCTCACGTTCCGTCTCTGCCGCAGCACGGGCGGCGCGCTCCTCCCGGCGGGTCTCGCGCTGGCGCTCCTTGGCCAGCTGCTCCCGCAGGGCGGCAGCTTCCCGGCGCAGCACGGCGTTTTCCGCCAGTGCCTTGTCCTCAGCCAGCTTTGCCCGGGCTGCATCTGCAATGTAGTCCTGAATCTGGCTGCGCATATTCTCGGCGCTGCCGGTGCTCTTGCGGTATTCGTCCAGATAATCCATCGCGCAGAACACCGCCGCCTTGGTCACCGAGAGGTTATCGTTGGTGTCCAGCAGCTTTGTGATGTCCTCGTCCAGCTTTTTGGCAAGACCTAGGATGTACTTTTCCGAATCTGTAGTTGCGATGGCATACGGTGTGCCTGCAATGTTGACCCTTACCTTGTTTACCATGGTGTTTTCCCCTTTTTTATCCTGTATCTGTACGGCGCAAGGCCGTTTGTTCTGCATCTTACCGGGATTTGGCACCGTTCCCGGTAACGTTTCGGCTTTCGAAAACGTTTCGGCGGAGTTTCCTGTGCCATTACTGCCGGAATTACTCCCCAAAAAACGTTTCGCGGCTCAGTTCTGCCTTCTATTATAATATAAATACGCCGCAAGAAAAAGTGGAATTTTTGAAATTTCGGCATATTTGTCAGAAAGTGGCCTGAAAAAATAGCAGTTACGGAAAAAAACGCCTGTTTCCTTGCATTTATAAATCGTTCATATTATAATAATTTTGTTATGTTGGCAGCCGGGCGAAAGAGGGAACGTTTCTGCTGCTATTATCTACTCAATTATTTTAGCAAAGCAAACGCTTATGCGGATAGGAGCACACTATGACATCAAAAGAATTTGGCAAAATTCTTCAGGACAAGCTCACCAGTGAGTACGGTGTGGAGCTGAATGTTGCCTCCAACCAGCAGATCTACCGTTCTCTGGCTCTGATCTGCCGTCAGATGATGAGCGAGAACCACAAAAAGTTCCAGTCCAAGGCTATCGGCACCGGCACCAAGCAGGTCTACTACCTCTGCATGGAGTTTTTGATGGGCCGCAGCCTGAAGATGAGCCTGTTCAATCTGGGTCTGGACGAGGTTGCCAAGAAGGCACTGGCCGACGCCGACATCAATCTGGACAGCATTTTTGAGGAAGAGCCCGATGCAGGCCTGGGCAACGGCGGTCTGGGCCGCTTGGCTGCCTGCTATCTGGACGGCATGGCCACCACCGATATCTGCGGCACCGGCTACTCCATCCTGTACGAGTACGGCATCTTCAAGCAGAAGATCGTGGACGGCTGGCAGCAGGAGCGCGCCGACAACTGGCTGCCCGGCGGTCAGGTGTGGCTGAAGAGCCACCCGGATCAGGCCGTGGAGATCCGCTTTGACGGCGAGATCCACGAGAACTGGGACAACGGCTTCCACTACATCCAGCACACCAACTACAACAGCGTCATGGCCATTCCCTCCGATATGTATGTGCAGGGCTACGATGGAAAGGGCGTTGCAAAGCTGCGTCTGTGGCAGGCAAAGGCCCCGGACTTTGATATGTCCAGCTTCTCTCTGGGCAACTACAACACTGCTATGAGCAAGAATGCCAACGCCGAGCTCATCTCCAAGGTGCTGTACCCCAACGATAACCACGTTGAGGGCAAGATCCTGCGCCTGCGTCAGCAGTACTTCCTGTCCGCTGCTTCTATCGGCGATATCGTGCAGAACCACCTGTCCAGCTACGCTACGCTGGAGAACCTGCCCGACAAGGTCGCCATCCAGCTGAACGACACCCACCCCACGCTGGCTATCCCCGAGATGATGCGCATCCTGCTGGATGAGTGCGGCTTTGACTGGGACAAGGCCTTCAGCATCTGCCAGAAGGTGTTCTCCTACACCAACCACACCGTTATGGCCGAGGCTCTGGAGAAGTGGAACGTGGACATCTTCAAGATGACCCTGCCCCGCATCTACCAGATCGTGGTGGAGATGGACCGCCGCGCCCGCGAGGAGCTGGCAAAGGCCTTCCCCGGCGATCAGGGCAAGATCGACTACATGGCACTGATCGGCGACAATCAGGTGCGCATGGCCAATATCTGCGCCTACACCGCCAACAGCATCAACGGCGTTTCCAAGCTGCACAGCGAGATCATCAAGGAGAGCGTTTTCCACGATTACTACCTGTTCAAGCCCAACGCCTTCAAGAACGTGACCAACGGCATTGCATACCGCCGCTGGCTGCTGGCCTCTAACCCCGGTCTGTGCAAGCTGCTGGACGAGACCATTGGCGACGGCTACAAGCACGATGCTTCTGATCTGACCAAGCTGAACAAGTACGCCGACGACAAGACTGTGCTGAAGAAGCTGAACGAGATCAAGCTGGCCAACAAGAAGGACTTTGCAAGCTATCTGGCAAAGAGCACCGGTCAGGTCATCGACCCCAATTCCATCTTTGACTGCCAGGTCAAGCGTATGCACGAGTACAAGCGCCAGCACCTGAATGCGCTGAACATCGCTGCACAGTACCTGTACCTGAAGGAGAACCCCAACGCCGACTTTATCCCCAAGACCTACATCTTCGGCGCAAAGGCTGCTCCCGGCTACTACATGGCAAAGCAGATGATCCGCATGATCTGCAAGCTGGGCGATCTGATCAACAATGACCCCGCTGTGCGCGACAAGCTGCGCGTGGTCTATCTGGAAGAGTACTGCGTCTCCCTGAGCGAGCACCTGATGCCCGCTGCCGAGGTTTCTGAGCAGATCTCTCTGGCAGGCACCGAGGCTTCCGGTACCGGCAACATGAAGTTCATGCTGAACGGTGCGATCACGCTGGGCACTCTGGACGGTGCAAATGTGGAGATCGCCGATGCTGCCGGCAAGGAGAACGAGCTGATCTTCGGTATGCTGACCCCTGAGGTGAACAACCTGAAGCGGGTGGGCTACCACCCCAACGCCTTTATCATGGGCGACGACGTTGCTAACAGCGCCCTGAACTTCCTGGAGCGCGGCTGGAACGGCGAGAACTTCCACGAGGTCACCGAGAACCTGCGCAGCAGCGACCCGTACATGGTCATGGCCGACTTCAAGGACTACCGCCGTGCACAGGCCGACCTGCAGAAGCTGTATGCTGACCGCGAGACCTGGGCGCGCATGAGCCTGAAGAACATTGCCAACAGCGGCATCTTCAGCGCAGACCGCGCCGTGCTGGATTACGCCCGCGATATCTGGTACGCTTCCCCCGTGCCCATGGGCAAGTAATTTTCCCCTGTAAAACCGCAAAGCCCCGGTGGCATTTCGCCCGCCGGGGCTTTTTTGAGAAAGGACGATCTTTTTTGTCTTGTCTGTTCAACAGCTACGACCCCTACTTTAAGCAGCCCTTTGGTGCCGTGCGCGCCGGGCAGACCGTGCACCTAGCCCTGTGCATCCCCGAGGAGCTGGGCTATGTGGACCCGCACCTTGTACTGCAAAAGGAGGGCAAATACGATGTGCCCGTGCACTACCGCATGAAATTTGACGGCCAGACCCCCCACCAGAACCACTTTTCGGTGGATGTCGTGCTGGGCGACCCGGGCCTATACTTCTATTACTTTGACCTGTATACTGACTTCCGCCGCATCGTGCGCGGGGCCGACAACTGCGGCGTAGTCAGCTGGCAGGAGGGCGAAAGCTGGCAGATCACGGTCTACGAGCCGGATTTCCAGACACCTGAGTGCATCAAGGGCAAGGTGTTCTACCAGATCTTCCCGGACCGGTTCTGTGAGGGCATCGAGAACAAGCCCATGCCCTTCCCGGACCGGCTGTATCAGGCCGATAAGCACGCCGAACCCTTCTGGCAGCCCAACGAGACCGGCGGCCACCTGAACGAGGACTACTTCGGCGGTGATCTGGAGGGCATCCGCATCAAGCTCCCCTACCTGCGGGAAATGGGCGTGGATTATTTGTACCTGAACCCCATTTTTGAGGCACACTCCAACCACCGCTACAACACCGCCGACTACCTGAACGTGGACCCGCTGCTGGGCACCAACGAAGAGTTTGAGGTGCTCTGCCGCGAGGCCGCCAAGTACGGCATCGGCATCGTGCTGGACGGTGTGTTCAGCCACACCGGCTCCGACAGCCGGTACTTCAACCGCGAGGGACGCTACGGCGAGGGCGGCGCTTACCGCGACCCCAACTCCCCTTACCGCAGCTGGTACGATTTTGACCCCAAGTACAAGGGCGGCTACCGCAGCTGGTGGGGCTTCGAGACCCTGCCGGAGGTCAACGAGGAGACCCCCTCCTTTGTGGAGTTCATCACCGGCGAGGGCGGCGTCATCGACACATGGCTGCGTCGGGGCGCTGCCGGCTTCCGGCTGGATGTGGCCGACGAGCTGCCGGACGAATTCATCGAGAAGATCCGCACCGCCGTCAAGCGGGTAAGCCCGGAGAAGTTTTTGCTGGGCGAGGTGTGGGAGGATGCCACAACCAAGTTCGGCTTTGATCACCGCCGCACCTACCTGCTGGGCAAGGGACTGGACAGCGTGATGAACTACCCCTTCAAGAACTCCGTGCTGGATTTTGTAAAAGGCAAGCCCGCCCAGCAGGCCGCCAACGAGATCCTTTCCATCTGCGAGCACTACCCTGCCCCTGCCATCAACACGGCACTGAACTTTTTGTCCACTCACGACACCGAGCGCGCTTTGACCGTGATTGCGGACGAGCCCGCCAACGGACGCGGCCGGGAGTGGCAGAGCGGCCGCAGCGTGACCGGCGAAGCCTACGAGGAGGGCATGCTGCGCCTGCGCATGGCCTATGCCATCATCTACACTCTGCCCGGCGTGCCCTGCCTGTACTACGGCGACGAGATCGGGATGCAGGGCTACCGCGACCCCTTCAACCGCGCCTTCTTCTGCTGGGACAGCCACGAGGAGCGGCTGCGCCCGGTGCTGGCACAGCTGGCGCAGCTGCGCCACAGCTGCGAGGCCTTCCGCACCGGCGAGCTGCGGGTGCTGCGGGCTGAGGACGGCATTCTGCACTACCAGCGCATCGGTAAGACCGAGACTGCGGAGATCATCGTGAACCGTTCTGAGCACATCATCGTGGAGCCGCTGGCTTCCGGCAAGCACACCGAGGTGAACCCCATGGGCTTTACCATCGTGGTGGAGGAAAACGGCCACAACCCCAACCACAGCTACTACGATATCCAGTGATGCCTGCGAGGCTGTAACCATTTAAAATGCTCTCCGCTTGCGCTCTGAGCATCCATAGCGGGATCCTATTCTTTATTTGTAAGTCGGGAGGCAGTGATTTACGGGCTTTTTTCCCATTTTTGTCTATATTTTGTTTTCTGTGCAACGTTCCGGTAAAAAGCTCTTGACCTTCCCCCAAGGGGATGCCGTATAATAGCAGCATAAGGAGGTAACATACCATGCAGATCTCCCCCATTCTCTGGCTGGCTGCAGCCGTGGGCTTTCTGGCACTGGAGGCCAGTACCTTTAATATGACCTCCATCTGGTTTGCCATCGGCTCTGCCGCCGCATTGCTGTGCTGCGTGTTCACCGGGTCGTTCCGGGTGCAGGCGGTGGTCTTTCTGGTGGTAAGCATCCTGTGCCTGGCAGCCTTCCGCCCGCTGGCGGCAAAGCTGCGGCTCAAGCATACCGCCACCAACGGCGACCGCAATCTGGGACGGGAGGCCATCGTGCTTTCCCCTGTCACTGCCGAGGTCCCCGGCCGGGTACGGCTGGACGGCGTGGACTGGAACGCCCGCTGCGCCACCCCCGGCGACACCCTCACACCCGGTGCGCTTTGCCGCGTTACCGAGATCCACAGCACCCTGCTCATCGTAGAGCCTGTTCTGACCGAAAGCCGCAACCCCCACACAACCACCTGACAAAGGAGATGTATTATGGTTCTGTTTTTTGTCATCCTTGCGCTTGTTTTTGTTCTGGTGCTGGTCATTGTTTCCAACATCGTCATCGTGCCGCAGTCCAAGGTATATGTCATTGAGCGGCTGGGCAGCTATTCCGAAACATGGCCTGCCGGCCTGCACGTCAAGATTCCCTTTATTGAGCGCATTGCCAAAAAGGTAAGCCTGAAGGAGCAGGTGGCAGACTTTCCCCCTCAGCCCGTGATCACCCGCGATAACGTGACCATGCAGATCGACACGGTGGTGTTCTTTCAGGTCATGGACGCAAAGCTGTACACCTACGGTGTCAACCAGCCCATTGCCGCCATCGAGAGCCTTTCTGCCACCACCCTGCGCAACATCATCGGTGAGATGGAGCTGGATCATACCCTGACCAGCCGCGATGTCATCAACGGCAAGATCACCGCCATCCTTGACGAAGCCACCGACAAGTGGGGCATCAAGGTGAACCGCGTGGAGGTGAAGAACATCATCCCGCCGCGGGAAATTCAGGAGGCCATGGAGAAGCAGATGAAGGCTGAGCGTGAGAAGCGCGCCGTCATCCTGAAGGCAGACGGTGAAAAGCAGGCTGCCATTACCGCCGCCGAGGGCGAAAAGGAATCCGCCATCCTGCGCGCCGATGCCGTAAAGCAGCAGCGCATTCTGGAGGCCGAGGGCGAGGCACAGGCCATTCTGGCTGTGCAGAAGGCCAACGCCGATGCCATCCGTCTGCTGAACGAGGCCATGCCCAGCGACAAGGTGCTGGCCATCCGCAGCCTTGAAGCGCTGGCGAAGGTTGCCAACGGCAAGGCTACCAAGATCATCATCCCCTCTGAGCTGCAGAATCTGGGCGGCGTTGTGCCCAGCATCAAGGAGCTGATGACCGACCCGAAGGACGCCGAGTAAGCGCCCACTTATCCAGCAGTAAGCTAAAACAGCTCCCGGTCACGTTAAGCGGCGTGACCGGGAGCTGTTCTTTTGCTATTTATGCTTTATCCGGGGGGATCACTTCTCCCCTTTTTCCTCGTTCTCCTGTGCCTGCTGTTCGCGGCGCAGTTCCTTGATGCGCTTTTTCTCGCTCTGGACGTGGGGCCATGGCCAGGAAAAGCCTTCGTTCTGCTTGCACCAGCGGGTAAGGGGGTAGAAGGCAAAGGCCAAGCCAAAAATGTACAGCAGAGCGTACAACAGGGCATCCAGCGTGATCAGGGCATCCAGTGCACCGATCACCGCCACAACGCAGCCTGCCTTTAAAAAGAACTGGCCGTTCTGGCGGCAGTATTCCTCAAAGTTTTCAGCCTTGACCGCCCTGCGCCCCTGATCGCCCCACACGCGGGGATTTTTCATCACCGAAAAACCGTAAAAGGCCATCATCAGGCCAAGGGTAAGCTGAAAGCCAAAAAACATGGGTCATACCTCGTTTTTATCAGGATACAAAAAGCGGATCAGTCCTCAAACAGGGGCTTCATAAAAGGCAAAAAGTCCAGCGTTGCAAAGTAATCGCGGGGGGTCTGGGCGCGGCGGATCAGCCGGTGAGAGCCGTCCTCACACAGCAGCACCTCGGCGCAGTGCAGCTTGCCGTTGTAGTTGTAGCCCATAGCAGAGCCGTGGGCACCGGTATCATGGATGTAAAGGATGTCCCCGATGTCGATCTTGGGCAGCATCCGGTCAACGGCAAACTTGTCGTTGTTCTCGCACAGGCCGCCCACCACGTCGTACTTGTGGTCGCAGGGCTCGTTCTCCTTGCCCAGCACAGTGATGTGGTGGTAAGCGCCGTACATGGCGGGGCGCATCAGGTTTGCGGCGCAGGCATCCAGACCGATGTACTCCTTATAGATGTGCTTTTCGTGGATGACGGTGGACACCAGTGCGCCGTAGGGGCCGGTGGTAAAGCGGCCCATCTCGCTGAAGATGGCCACATCGCCCATACCGGCGGGCACAAGGATCTCCTCAAACTTTTTGCGTACACCCTCGCCAATGGCCATGATGTCGTTCTCGGTCTGCTCCGGGCGGTACGGGATGCCCACACCGCCGGACAGGTTAATGTAGCTGATGTGCGCACCGGTAGCCTGCTGCACCCGGACAGCCAGCTGGAACAGGATGCCTGCCAGCTCCGGGTAGTAGGCGTCCGAGATGGTGTTGGAGGCCAAGAAAGCATGGATGCCGAACTGCTTTGCGCCCTTCTGCATCAGCTTTTTGTAGCTGTCGATCATCTGCTGCTCGGTCATGCCGTACTTGGCATCGCCGGGCTTGTCCATGACCTGAAAACCCTCTTCGCTCTCGCCCAGCTGGAAAGTCCCGCCGGGGTTATAGCGGCAGAAGATCTCCTGCGGCACCCCGGCCACCCGCTCCAGAAACTCCACCATGGTGGCGTCATCCAGATTGATATAAGCACCCAACTCGTAGGCCTTCTGCATATCCTCCACGGGGGTCTGGTTGGAGGAGAACATGATCTCGTGGCCGGTAAAGCCGCAGGCCTCGCTGAGCATCAGCTCGGTCAGGGAGGAGCAATCCACACCACAGCCCTCCTCCTTGAGGATCTGCAGGATGACAGGGTTCGGCAGTGCCTTGACCGCAAAATACTCCTTGAATCCCTTGTTCCAGCTGAAGGCCTTGTTGATGCGGCGGACATTCTCCCGGATGCCCTTCTCGTCGTAGACGTGGAACGGCGTGGGCACATCCTCGATGATCTGCTGTGCCATCGCCTCGGTCAGAAACGGTTTCTTTTCCATAATAACATCCCTCTCGTTTTGCGCAGCCCGGCATATTCCGGCCTGCGATCTATCCTATGCGGCCCAGTGCCGCAGTTCAACCAGTTACAGTTTCAGGTTCTCCCGGGTGGGGGTAAAGGTGGGGATCATGGCCGCCAGCTGGCGCACCACGCCCTCGTCGTTGTGGGCGGCAGCGGCTTCCAGCGCCTGCAGCTGCTCGTAGAACTCGGCCAGATCAATGGTGCGGGGGCTTGCCACAAAGATCTTGTTGTGCTGGGTGCGGCGCATCTTGTCCTGCTCCTCGTCCATCATCAGCTCTTCGTAAAGCTTTTCGCCGGGGCGCAGACCCACGATCTTGATCTCCATATTCACGCCCGGCTCGTAGCCGTAAAAGCGGATGAGCTGCTTGGCCAGATCCATAATGCGCACCGGCTCGCCCATATCCAGCACATAGATATTGCCGCTCTCGGCCAGTGCGCCCGCCTGCAGCACCAGCTGGGCTGCTTCCGGGATGGTCATAAAGTAGCGCACGATGTTGGGGTCGGTCAGAGTGACCGGCCCGCCCTTTTTGATCTGCGCTTCAAACAGCGGGATAACGCTGCCGTGGCTGCCCAGCACGTTGCCGAACCGCACTGCCACACACTTCATATCCGTGTTGCCCGCAAAGGTCTGGATGAGCATCTCGCAGATGCGCTTGGTGCAGCCCATGACACTGGTGGGGTTCACGGCCTTATCGGTGGAAAGCTGCACAAAGCGCTCCACCCCGTGCTCGCTGGCACTGACCAGCAGGTTTTTGGTGCCCAGCACATTGTTCTTTACGGCCTCGGCGGGGCTTACCTCCATCAGCGGAACGTGCTTGTGCGCCGCTGCATGGAACACCACAGTGGGGTGGTAGGTATCAAAAACCTCGTCCAGACGTTTTTTATCCCGGATGGAGCCGATGAGCACCGTGACCGGGATATCGCGGCCGTACTTCTGCTGCAGTTCCATCTGCAGCTCGTAGGCGCAGTTTTCGTAGATATCAAAGATGAGCAGCTTGCCGGGCTTGAAGCGCATGACCTGACGGCACAGCTCGCTGCCGATGGAGCCGCCGCCGCCTGTTACCAGCACCGTTTTGCCGGTGAGGTAGCCGGAAATTTTGTCGGTATCCAGCGTGACCTCCTCGCGGGAGAGGAAGTCGGCGGGGTTCAGCTCGCGGAACACCTCCTGCTGGGGTGCGCCGCTGCCCACCAGCTGCGGGTCACTGAGCAGCTGCACCGCGCAGTGGGTGCTGACGCACAGGTCGATAACGTGGCTCAGCTTGCTGCCCTTTAAGGTTGGGATGGCAATGATGATGCTGTGGATGCCGTAGCGCGTGCACAGCTCCGGGATATCCTCCAGCGTGCCCTTGACCGGCACGCCGTGGATGGTCTGGTTCAGCTTTGCGGGGTCATCGTCCACCGCCACCACGGCGTGGCCGTATTCCTTGTTGGATTTGCACACATTGATGGCCCATGCACCGGCTTCGCCCGCACCCACGATCAACACCGGGCGGTTGGGGTCCTTGGCGGGCACTTTGCGCATCCGCTCACCCAGCGGATGGTTCAAAAACAGCCGCCAAGCCAAGCGGCTGCCGCCGATGAACAAAAAGATGAGCACCGAGGCCATGCAGTTGGCGGAATTGAACAGCACACCGTGGATAAAACGGCGGTTCACCACATACACCACGGCGGTGGGCACGGCGATCATCCCGGCAAGGCGGATCAGATCCCGCTCGCCGGCGTACTTCCACAGCACCGAGTACAGCCCGCCTGCCAGGAAGCAGACGATATACACCGCCACGATCCACGGCAGGTTTTCGTACAGCAGGGCACGGTTGTGCGGCCACCACCCGGCCTCCACGGCACCGTCTGCCCGCAGCAGCAGGGCAAAATAAAAGCTGAATGCCACAATGGCTGCATCCAGCAGCACCAGCAGCGCACGGCGCAGCAGCACCTGCGGGGTATTCTTGGTTCTATCTTTCACTTACGATCCTCTTTTTCCCTCTCAGCGCCAAGGGTTTGCCCTGCGCTGCTTTTTCGGCAGTGTTCTCCCCCGGCAATGCCGGAAGGATACAACTACACGTTTGTATTATACTCACAATCCCCGCCTGTGTCCAGAAAATTTACGTTTTTATCACTTTCCCCTGTTTTTCCCGGTCTTTGCCTGCCGCAGCACCGCCCGCAGCTCCTCCCAAAGCCCCAGCGGCAGCGCCGCCAGCAAAAACACGATGGCCGTCACCGTACCGCCCACTGTCAGCACTGCCAGCTGCCCCGGCAACCCTTGAGCCGGAAAGCCCGTCAGCGCCCGGCGCACACCCCGCCCTGCCGCACCGGCGGCAACCGCCGCCAGCAGCGGCGCACCCAGCCACCGCCGGAAGGCGTGCCCTGTGCCGCTGGAAAGCAGCAACCGCCCGGTGTTGGCTGCGCAGGTGTAAAAGCTGGAAAGTAAGATCACCGTCAGAAAGCCCCGCATCCCGTACCGGGGCAGCAGCACCGCCACCCCGCCAATGCGCAGCACCGCGTCCCACACGCTGTACCGGAAAGCGGCCTTCTGCTCCCCGATGCCCTTCATGGCGCCGTCCACCATGCTTTCCAGATACATCAGCGGCATGGCCGGGGCAAGGGTCTCCAGATAGAACCCGGCCTCCGGGCTGTGGTAGAGCAGCTGTGCCAGCGGCCTGCCCCACACCCAGAACAGCGTGCCCGCCAGCATAGAGAAGTATCCCGTAAGCCGCAGCATCCGGTCCAGCAGGGCGTTCAGCCGGGCGGTCTGCCCCTCTATATGCGCCTGTGTGATCTCCGGCATCAGCAAAACAGCCAGACTGCCCAGCAGCCCAAAGGGGAAATTGAGCAGCGGCAGTGCCATGCCCTTTAAGGTGCCGTACTGCTCTAGTGCAGCGGTGCGCCCGCCGGAAGCCGCCAGATACACCGCAAGGCAGGCGGGCACCAGCATATTCTCGGCGGTGTGCAGCGCGCTGGAAAGCGCTCTGCCGCCCTCTACCGGCCACAGGATGTCCCACAGCCGCCGGGACACCTCCCTTGGCGGGCGCGGCGCTGTGCTGCCGAAGCAGCGTGCCGCCTCCCGCCGGTAAAACAGTGTCATCAGGGCGGTGGATACGGCCTCGCTCAAGGCGGTGGCAGCCAGCACCAGTGCACAGCGGCTGCCGTCCGGCCAGCCCTGCGTGCGGGAAAGCGCCCACACCACCGCGGCAATGCGCACCGTCTGCTCTGCCAGCTGGCTGAGCACGTTGGGCTCCACCCGCCGCCGCGCCAGAAAAAAGCCGCGCAGCACCGCAGAAACAGCCATCCACGGCAGCCCCAGCGCCGAAGTGCGCAGCGCGGCAGCGGCACGGACATCCCCCAGCCACCATTTTGCCGCAAGGCCTGCGGTGGCAAGCTGGGCGGCCATGGCAAGCCCGCCCAGCGTAAGCCCTGCCAGCACCAGCCGCACCAGCATCCCGCGCGCAGCGGCTTTATCCCGGCTGAGCTCCTCGGTCAGCAGCCGGGCAGCGGCCACCGAGATGCCCGCCGTGGCCAGCGTGACGAACAGCCCGTACACTGCCAGCACCAGCTGATACAGCCCCATCCCCGCCCCGCCCAAGGCGTTGGCCAGCCAGATGCGCAGCCCCATGCCAGCCAGCCGCAGCACCACGTCCGAGCCGGTAAGCAGCGCCGCGTTCTTAAAATAACTCTGCCGCACCCTGCACCTCCCCCTGCCCCGGAACGGGCGTTCACGGTTCAGCCTATGCAGCGGCTTTGCAAAACATGAGCGGCGCTATGGGTTGTTTCTGCGCACTTTTTATGGTATAGTTAACAGTGGTCAGGCAGGGCGCAAGCCCCCGCCTGTATTTTGAGCAAGGAGGAAGCGCACCGCCCGGGTCCTGCCCCTGCCGTGCGCGACAAAGAGAATGAGCGAAGAATGTACCCATGACTGCTCTAATTGCAGTGCAGCCTGTTCTTCCCGCGATGCCGCTCCGCAGCACGATGCCCCCAACCCTAACAGCAGTGTGAAAAAGGTCATCGGCGTTGTTTCCGGCAAGGGCGGCGTGGGCAAGAGCATGACCAGCGCTCTGCTGGCCTGTGCCATGGCCCGCCGCGGCTACCACTGTGGCATTCTGGATGCCGATATCACCGGCCCGTCCATCCCCAAGCTGTTCGGCATTCATGGCCGTGCCATGGCGGACGACAAGGGCTGCTGGCCCATCCAGAGCCGCATGGGCATTGATGTAATGAGCATCAATCTGCTGGTGGAGAACGAGGAAGACCCCGTTGTGTGGCGCGGCCCGGTCATTGCCGGTGCCGTCAAGCAGTTCTGGACCGATGTGGTCTGGAAGGACGTGGATTTCCTGTTTGTGGATATGCCCCCGGGCACCGGTGATGTGCCCCTGACCGTGTTCCAGAGCCTGCCGGTGGATGGCATCGTTGTGGTGGCAAGCCCGCAGGAGCTGGTAAGCATGATCGTGGCAAAGGCCGTGAACATGGCTGAGATGATGAAGGTGCCCATGCTGGGCATTGTGGAGAACATGAGCTACATCGTCTGCCCGGACTGCGGCAAGCACATCAATGTGTTTGGCAACAGCCATGTGGACGAGGTGGCCGCAAAGCATCATCTGCCCGTGCTGGCCAAGTGCCCCATCGACCCCAAACTGGCAGAGCTTTCCGATGCCGGCATGATCGAGACCTATGGCGGCGAATTTTTGGAAGGTGCCGCAGACGCCTGCGAAAAGCTGCTGAAGAAGTAATGCACCCCGCCCTGTGCCCGTTGCGACACAGGGCTTTTTGCTTAGATACGCCCGCCGACACGCAAAAGACATTCTTTTCCGTACGGCTTTGGGGCGGCAGCGCACTTTAAAAAACAAGGTTCGCGGCACATTCCGGCTTTTAATTTTCGTTTTGTGAAGCAGCTGTGACTTTTTATCTGTTTTTTTAAACAAATTCTGCTTTTTGCTATTGTAAAACCCATTGCAAAGCTTTATAATAGTAAAGTAAGCATTGCCCGCTTGTGTGGGCGTGCCCTACAAGCATGGAGAACCGGAAGCGCCCGGCATCTGCAAGGATATCCCCGCTGTGCGGCGGGCAGGGGCATTTCCGCTTTTTCAAATTTATAGAGTAATTGGGAAAAGGAGTATTCTATTATGCTGACGAATGAATATCTGAAGCGTGTTTACGAGGGTCTGGAAAAGCGTAACGCCAACGAGCCCGAGTTTCTGCAGGCTGTGCGCGAGGTGCTGGAGAGCATCCAGCCCGTTGTGGAAAAGCACCCCGAGTACGAGAAGGCCGGTCTGATCGAGCGCCTGGTGGAGCCGGAGCGCATCATCACCTTCCGTGTGCCTTGGGTGGACGATGCCGGTAAGGTGCAGGTGAACCGCGGCTACCGCGTGCAGTTCAACAGCGCCATCGGCCCCTACAAGGGCGGCCTGCGCTTCCATCCCTCTGTCAATCAGGGCATCCTGAAGTTCCTGGGCTTCGAGCAGACCTTCAAGAACAGCCTGACCACCCTGCCCATGGGCGGCGGCAAGGGCGGCTCTGACTTCGACCCCCACGGCAAGAGCGACATGGAAGTCATGCGCTTCTGCCAGAGCTTCATGACCGAGCTGTACCGCCACATCGGCCAGTTCGTGGACTGCCCCGCCGGCGATATCGGTGTCGGCGGCCGCGAGGTCGGCTATATGTTCGGTCAGTACAAGCGCCTGACCAACAGCTTCCAGGGCGGTATGCTCACCGGCAAGGGCCTGACCTTCGGCGGTTCTCTGGCCCGTACCGAGGCTACCGGCTACGGCCTGTGCTACTTCACCGCTGAGGCGCTGAAGTGCATGCGCAACGACAGCTTCAAGGGCAAGACCGTGGTCATCTCCGGCTCCGGCAACGTGGCCATCTACGCCTGCGAGAAGGCTACCCAGCTGGGTGCCAAGGTGGTCACCATGTCCGACTCCAACGGCTATGTCTACGACCCCAACGGCATCGATCTGGCTTACGTCAAGGATCTGAAGGAAGTGCGCCGCGGCCGTATCAAGGAGTACGCCGAGACCCACGAGGGTGTAACCTATGTGGCTGATTGCAGCAAGGTTTGGACTGTCCCCTGCGACATCGCCCTGCCCTGCGCTACCCAGAACGAGATCAACAAGGAGTCTGCCGAGGCTCTGGTAAAGGGCGGCTGCACCGTGGTGTGCGAGGGCGCTAACATGCCCAGCACCCCGGAGGCTATCGAGGTCTACCTGTCCAACGGCATCCTGTACGGACCCGCAAAGGCTTCCAACGCAGGCGGCGTGGCTACCTCCGGTCTGGAGATGAGCCAGAACTCTGAGCGCCTGAGCTGGAGCTTTGAGGAAGTGGATGCCAAGCTGAAGGGCATCATGGAGGGCATCTTCCACGCTTCCTACGACGCTTCTGTGGCTGCCGGTTCTGAGGGCAACCTGATGGTCGGTGCAAACTGCGCCGGCTTCCTGAAGGTCGCTACCGCCATGATGGCACAGGGCATCACCTACTAAGTCATACTGCATCGTCCAAGAGCCGCGCCCGCAGGGGTGCGGCTCTTTTTTGGTATAACCCCGCCCCGCTCTGCCCACACTGGCAGTATCTTATGGCAGAAAGGGAGTTTTGTATGGACGAGCAGATGTTTTGTTTTCAGTGTGAGCAGGCGGCGGGCTGCACCGCCTGCACCGGCGCAGCGGGGGTGTGCGGCAAGTCGGCCGAGACAGCCGCCGCACAGGACCGGCTCACCGGGGCGCTCATCGCGTTTGCCGGGCAGCTCATCGCGGCGGGGCGCGACCCGGCCCCGGAACAGGCCCGGCTGCTGATGCAGGGGCTGTTCACCACCATTACCAACGTGAACTTTGACCCCGCCGCCGTGGACGCGCTGACCCGCCGGGTGCACGACGCCAGCCCCGGCACCGGCCCGGACTACGACATGCAGGCCCTCTGGCGGGAACCGGATGCCGACCGGCGCAGCCTGAAATGCTTTGTGCTGTTCAGCCTGCGGGGCATGGCCGCCTACAACTACCACGCCCGGGTGCTGGGCCGCATCGACCCGGAGCTGGACCGGTTCTTCTGTACCGCCCTGCAGGCCGTGGGCGACCCCGGCCAGACCACCGACGCCCTGTGGCAGCTGGTGCAGGCCACAGGAGAAGCCAGCTACCGCTGCATGGAGCTGCTGGACGCGGCCAACACCGGCGCGTTTGGCGATCCGGAACCGGTGCAGGTGCCCCTGACCATTGAAAAGGGGCCGTTCATCGTGATTTCCGGCCACGACCTCTACGACGCACAGCAGCTGCTGGAACAGACTGCAGGCCGGGGCGTCAACGTCTACACCCACTCGGAGATGCTGCCCGCCCACGGCTACCCGGAGCTGAAGCGCCGCTACCCCCACCTCAAGGGCAACTTTGGCACCGCATGGCAGAACCAGCAGCGGGAGTTCGAGGACATCCCCGCGCCCATCCTGTTCACCACCAACTGCATCATGCCCCTGCGCGCCAGCTACGCCGACCGGGTGTTCACCACCTCGGTGGTGGCTTACCCCGGCGTGCCCCACATCGACGAAGGGCGCGACTTTTCCCCGGTGATCGAAAAGGCGCTGGAGCTGGGCGGCTACGCGCAGGACACCCTGCTACCCGGCCTGAACGGCGGCTCCACGGTGACCACCGGTTTTGCCCGCACCGCCGTGCTGCAGCACGCGGACGAGATCGTGCAGGCGGTGCGGGACGGTAAGCTGCGGCACTTCTTTCTGGTGGGCGGCTGCGACGGTACCCGGCCCAGCCGCCGCTACTACACCGAGTTTGCCCGCCTTACCCCGCCCGACACCATCCTGCTGACCCTGGCCTGCGGCAAGTTCCGCCTGAACGACCTGCCCCTTGGCACCGTGCCGGGCACCGGCCTGCCCCGCATCCTGGACGTGGGCCAGTGCAATGACGCCTACAGCGCCATCCGCATCGCATTGGCGCTGGCCGACGCCTTTGGCTGCGGCGTCAACGACCTGCCCCTCTCGCTGGTGCTGTGCTGGTTTGAGCAGAAGGCCGTGTGCATCCTCATCGCGCTGCTGGCGCTGGGCATCCGGAACATCCGGCTGGGGCCTACCCTGCCCCCGTTCCTCTCGCCGGGGGTGGTGCGCACCCTGCAGGAACGGTACGGCCTCAAGCCCATTGCCACCCCGGAAGCCGACCTGCAGGCCATTCTGGGCGGGTGAGGTTTCGTTTGGTTATTTTGCAACAAACCCGCAAATCAAAGCATTCCTGAGTCCTGAGTGTTCCGCATCACTCAGGGCAAATTCCTCCAAACCGCCGTACCCGCGTGCACAACGCCGGGTGCGGCGGTTTTGCTTGTATACCGCGCACAGCTGCGGGGGCTCGCGGCGTTTCGCACAAGAAGCGGCGCAATGTGTGTAGCATATTTGGTGCAGCTGTCACTTGAAGATTTTTCAGGAATCTGTATAATATCAGGTATCGGAACAAAGGCGTTCCGCAGGGGCATCTTATGCCCTTGCGGGGCGCTTTTTTCTTTTTGCAGGGGATAAAAAGCTGCGGAGGGTGCCGTAGCCCCCGGTAAACAAGTAAAAAGGATGGGAAAGACTATGGAAAACTTTACAGAGCAGAAAACCACCCTTGGTCTGTACGACCCGCAGTTCGAGCACGATGCCTGCGGCATCGGCGCTGTGGTGGACATCAAGGGACGTAAAAGCCACCAGACGGTGGACGATGCACTGTCCATCGTAGAGCGGCTGGAGCACCGCGCCGGTAAGGACGCCGAGGGCAAGACCGGCGACGGCGTGGGCATCCTGCTGCAGATCAGCCACAAGTTCTTCTCCAAGGTGGCCGAGGAGCTGAACATCCGGCTGGGCAACGAGCGGGAGTACGGCGTGGGTATGTTCTTCTTCCCCCAGAACGAGCACCTGCGGGCTCAGGCCATGAAGCTGTTCGAGGTGGTCACCCGCAAGGAGGGGCTGGAGTTTCTGGCATGGCGCGAAGTGCCCGTAGACCCCGATGCCGTGGGTCAGAAGGCGCGGGACTGCATGCCCGCCATCTGGCAGTGCTTCATCAAAAAGCCCGCCAAGGTAAGCAAGGGCATTGAGTTTGACCGCCGCCTGTACATCGTGCGCCGCGTGTTCGAGCAGGCCAGCAACGGCACCTATGTGCCCAGCCTGTCCAGCCGCACCATCGTGTATAAGGGTATGTTCCTCGTGCACGACCTGCGCCGCTTCTACGCTGATCTGCAGGACCCGGATTATGAATCCGCCATCGGCATGGTGCACAGCCGCTTTTCTACCAACACCAACCCCAGCTGGATGCGTGCACACCCCAACCGCTTTATCCTGCACAACGGCGAGATCAACACCATCAAGGGCAACACCGACGCCATGCTGGCGCGTGAGGAGAGCATCTCCAGCCCCATTCTGCAGGACGACATGAACAAGATCCTGCCCATCATCAACACCTCCGGTTCGGACTCCGCCATGCTGGATAACACTCTGGAGTTTATGGTGATGAACGGCATGGACCTGCCGCTGGCTGTGATGATCACCATCCCCGAGCCGTGGGAGAACAACAAGAACATCAGCCAGAAAAAGCGGGATTTCTACCAGTACTACGCCACCATGCTGGAGCCGTGGGACGGCCCCGCCGCCATCCTGTTCTCGGACGGCGATGTGATGGGCGCAGTACTGGACCGCAACGGTCTACGCCCCAGCCGCTACTACATCACCAAGGACGGCCGCATGATCCTGTCCTCTGAGGTGGGCGTGCTGGAATGCGACCCGGAGAACATTCTGGTCAAGGAGCGCCTGCGTCCCGGCAAGATGCTGCTGGTGGATACCGTCAAGGGCGAGGTGGTGGACGATGAAAAGCTGAAGGAGCTTTACGCCAGCCGCGAGCCCTACGGCGAGTGGATCGACCGCAATCTGGTGCAGCTGAGCGGGCTGAAGATCCCCAACGTGAAGGTGGAAAGCTACACCGGCGAGCAGCTGACCCGGCTGCAGAAGGTGTTCGGCTACAAGTACGAGGACGTGAACACCATGATCCTTGCCATGGCGCGGGCGGGCGCAGAGCCCTCCGGTGCCATGGGCACCGACACCCCGCTTGCCGTGCTCAGCAGCCAGCATCCCCCGCTGTTCAACTACTTCAAACAGCGGTTCGCACAGGTGACGAACCCGCCCATTGACGCCATCCGGGAAAAGGTGGTCACCTCCACCAGCGTTTACATCGGTGCCCACGGCAATCTGCTGGAGGATAAGCCGGAGAACTGCAAGGTGCTCAAGGTGCACAACCCCATCCTGACCAACACCGACCTGTTGAAGATCAAGTACATGAACGTGCCGGGCTTCAAGGTGGCTACGGTGTCCATCAACTACTACAAGAACACCAGTCTGGAAAAGGCCATCGACCGGGTATTTCTGGAAGTGGATCGCGCCTACAAGGAGGGTGCAAACATCATCATCCTGTCTGACCGGGATGTGGATGAATACCATGTGACCATCCCCAGCCTGCTGGCTGTTTCGGCAGTGTCCCAGTACCTCATCCGTACCAAAAAGAGCACCGCGCTGGCACTGATTCTGGAAAGCGCCGAGCCCCGGGAGGTGCACCACTTTGCCACCCTGCTGGGCTACGGTGCCTGCGCCATCAACCCCTATCTGGCACACGAGACCATCGGCCAGCTGATCGACGAGGGTCTGCTGGACAAGGACTATTACGCCGCTGTGCAGGACTACGACAACGCCATCCTCAGCGGCATTGTGAAGATTGCCTCCAAGATGGGCATTTCCACCATCCAGAGCTACCAGAGCAGCCAGATCTTTGAGGCTGTGGGCATCTCGAAGGAGGTCATCGACAAATACTTCACCGGCACGGTGAGCCGCGTGGGCGGCATCAGCATGGCAGACATTCAGGCCGATGTGGAAGCGCTGCATAACGCTGCCTTTGACCCGCTGGGGCTGGATATCAACATGGAACTGGCCGACAGCGGTGCCCACAAGTTCCGCAACGGCAAGGAAGAGCACCTGTTCAACCCCCAGACCATCCACCTGTTCCAGAAAGCCTGCCGCACCGGCGATTACGACACCTTCAAGCAGTTCACCCAGACGGTGGACAACATGGGCGCAGAGGGTGTGCATCTGCGCAGTCTGCTGGACTTCAACTACGCCGCAGACGGCGGCATCCCGCTGGAAGAAGTAGAGCCGGTCTCCAGCATCGTCAAGCGGTTCAAGGGCGCTGCCATGAGCTACGGCGCACTGAGCAGTGAAGCACACGAGACCATTGCCATTGCCCTGAACCGTCTGGGCGGCCGCAGCAATACCGGTGAGGGCGGTGAGCCCGAGGAGCGCTACCACAGCGAGAGCAATTCCAAGATCAAGCAGGTGGCCTCTGCCCGCTTTGGCGTGACCAGCAAGTATCTGGTCAGCGCCGAGGAGATCCAGATCAAGCTGGCTCAGGGCGCAAAGCCCGGCGAGGGCGGCAACCTGCCCGGCGCTAAGGTGTACCCGTGGATCGCCAAGACTCGCCACAGCACCACCGGCGTGGGCCTGATCTCTCCCCCGCCCCACCACGATATCTACTCCATCGAGGATCTGGCAGAGCTGATCTACGATCTGAAAAACGCCAACCGCAGCGCTAACATCAACGTCAAGCTGGTCAGCGAGGCCGGTGTGGGCACCATTGCCGCCGGTGTTGCCAAGGGCGGCGCACAGGTCATTCTGGTGTCCGGCTATGACGGCGGCACCGGTGCTGCGCCCCGCACCTCCATCAAGCACGCCGGTCTGCCCTGGGAGCTGGGCATCGCCGAGACTCACCAGACCCTGATCCTGAACGGCCTGCGCACCCGCGTACGCATTGAGAGCGACTCCAAGCTGCTGTCCGGCCGGGATGTGGCCATCAGCTGCATGCTGGGCGCAGAGGAGTTCGGCTTCGGTACTACCCTGCTGATGGCAGAGGGCTGCGTGATGATGCGTGTGTGCAATCTGGACACCTGCCCCATGGGCATCTGCACCCAGAACCCCGAGCTGCGCAAGAACTTCAAGGGCAAGCCGGAGTACATCATCAACTATCTCACCTTCGTAGCTGAGGAGCTGCGAGAGTACATGGCAAAGCTGGGCGTGCGCACCGTGGACGAGCTGGTGGGCCGCACCGACCTGCTGCGGGTCAAGCCCGCTGCCCCGGGCAGCCGCGCCGCAAAACTGGATCTGGACTGCATCCTGCACAACCCCGCCATTGCAAACAGCAACGTCCACTTTATCAAGGAGGACAGCTACGACTTCCACTTGGAAAACACGCTGGACATGAAGGTGCTGATGAAGAAGTTCAAGCTGGGCAGCAAGGCTCCCCAGAGCGTCAGCCTGAATGTTTCCAACGTGGACCGCGCCTTTGGTGCCATCTTTGGCAGCGAGATCACCCGCAAATACGGCAACGACCTGCCGGATGATGTGTACACCGTGCACTGCAACGGTGCGGGTGGCCAGAGCTTTGGTGCCTTTATCCCCAATGGCCTGACGCTGGAACTAGTGGGCGACTGCAACGACTACATGGGCAAGGGCCTTTCCGGCGGCAAGATTGTGGTGCGCCCGCCGCAGGGCATTGACTTCAAACCCGAGGAGAACATCATCACCGGCAACGTGGCGCTGTACGGCGCTACCAGCGGCAAGGCGTTCATCTCCGGCGTGGCCGGCGAGCGCTTCTGCGTGCGCAACAGCGGTGCGACCGCCGTTGTAGAGGGCGTGGGCGACCACGGCTGCGAGTACATGACCGGCGGCACCGTGGTGGTGCTGGGACAGACCGGCAAGAACTTTGCAGCCGGTATGACCGGCGGCATTGCCTATGTGCTGGACGAAAACTGGGACTTCTACCAGCGGGTGAACAAGGAGACCGTCAGCCTTGAGCCGGTGGAGCACAAGTACGATGTTGCCACCCTGAAGGAGCTGATCCGCGCCCATGTGGAGGCCACCGGCTCTCCGCGCGGCAAGGAGATTCTGGACAATTTCAGTGCGTTCCTGCCCAAATTCAAAAAGGTGCTGCCTTACGATTACGACCGCATGCTGCGGGTCATCGCCTCGGTAGAGGAGCGTGGTCTGGACGGCGAGCAGGCACAGATCGAAGCATTTTATGCAGTGCAGAAGCATAAGTAAGGAGGGGCAGCAGCATGGGTAAGACAACAGGATTTATGGATTATGCGCGCAAGACCAGCACGGACATTGCGCCGCTGGAGCGCCTTGAAAATTTTAACGAGTTCCACATTTGGCTCTCGCGGGAGCAGCAGCAGACGCAGGCCGCCCGCTGCATGGACTGCGGCGTGCCCTTCTGTCAGGCAGGCATGATGATCGGCGGCATGGCCTCCGGCTGTCCGCTGAACAATCTCATCCCGGAGTGGAACGATCTGGTGTACCACGGCAAGTGGGAACTGGCGCTCCACCGCCTGATGGCCACCAACCGCTTCCCGGAGTTTACCAGCCGGGTGTGCCCCGCCCTGTGTGAGGCCGCCTGCACCTGCGGGGATGTGACCGGCAGCAGCGTCACCGTGCGCGAAAACGAGCACGCCATCATCGAGACGGCCTACGCCAAAAACTGGCTGACCGCCACCCCGCCGCCGACCCGCACCGGCAAGAGCATTGCCGTGGTGGGCAGCGGCCCTGCGGGGCTTTCAGTGGCCGAGTACCTGAATAAGCGCGGCCACGCCGTTACGGTGTTTGAACGCGCCGACCGCGTGGGAGGCCTTTTGATGTACGGCATCCCCAACATGAAGCTGGACAAGGCAGTCATCGAGCGCCGGGTCAAGCTGATGCAGGCCGAAGGTGTTGTGTTCCGCACCGGCATGGATGTGGGCGGTGCCGTGCCCGCCGAGCAGCTGCTGGCAGATTTTGATGCCGTAGTGCTGTGCTGCGGCGCAAAAAAGCCCCGCGACTTGAACGTGCCCGGCCGGGACGCCAAGGGCGTGCACTTTGCGGTGGACTACCTGACCAGCGTGACCAAGAGCCTGCTGGACTCGGGTTTTGCAGACGGCAAGGCCATCAACGCAGCCGGCAAAAATGTGCTGGTCATCGGCGGCGGCGACACCGGCAACGACTGTCAGGGCACTGCTCTGCGGCAGGGCTGCACCGACCTGATGGCACTGGAAATGATGCCGCAGCCCCCTGTCGAGCGCACCGCCGCAAACCCGTGGCCGGAGTGGCCCCGGGTGCTGAAGGTGGACTACGGCCAGACCGAGTGCATTGCCAAGTTCGGCAAGGACCCGCGCGTGTACCAGACCACCGTCAAGGAGTTTTTGAAGGACGAGGCCGGTAACCTGACCGGTGCCGTCATCAGCTGCCTGAAGCCGGAGCGCGACCCCGAGACCGGCCGCACCAGCATGGTGCCCACCGGCAAGGAATTCACCTACGACTGCCAGTTGGCGTTTATCGCCGCAGGCTTTACCGGCTGCGAAAACTACACAGCCGATGCCTTTGGGGTGGAGCTGACCGCCCGGGGCAATGTGGCCGACCACAGCTTTAAGACCAACGTGGACAAGGTTTTCGTCTGCGGCGATATGCGCCGCGGCCAGAGCCTTGTGGTGTGGGGTCTGCGCGAGGGCCGCGATTGCGCCGCCGAGGTGGACCGCTGCCTAATGGGCTACTCGAACCTTTAATTTGCCATTCTCTTTCCTATCCTAAACAAGCAGAAGCGGGAGCCCGTTGCAAGGCTCCCGCTTCTGCTTTTGTTGTATGCTGTTTAATCGGTATCGTATTCCGGCTCTGTGCTGCCCTCCGGGGGCGTTTCCGGGGTGGTAGGCTCGGTAGCGGCAGGCTCCTCCGGGGTGGCAGTGATCTGCACACTGGGGTCTGCGGCGATATACACAGTGATCACCGTGCCCACCGTGACCATGGCGCCCTCTTCCTCGCTGGCAGAGACCACACAGCCCGTAGCGTAGGAGCCATCATTCACCACCATAAAGCAGCTGGCCACAAGCCCCCGGCTGCTCAGGATCTCAATAGCCTTATCCTGCGATGCACCGACGATCTTTGGCATCTCCACCTTCTCCGGGCCCTGACTGACCACGATCTGGATCACCTCGCCGTTCTCCATCACCTCGCCGGCCTCCGGCTCCTGCCGGATGATCTGCCCGGAAGGCACGGTATCGCTGTACTCCAGCACCGCCCGGAACAGGTACATACTGGTGTACTCGCGGTTATTCTTGATTTGTTCGTAGTCGATGCCCACAAAGTTGGGCACAAGGTTCTGGGGCTTCATTTCCTCGCTGCTGGCAGCTTCCGAGCTCGGCTCCGAAGAGGGAGTTTGTTCCTCCTTGCTGCTCACGATGCCCCACAGGGTGAGCAAGATCAGAACGGAAAGCAGGATCAGAATGCCCGCCAGCAGCCCTTTCAAACTGAGCAGGTGTTCCCTGCCCTGCCCGCTCTGCTCTGTCCGCGCCGGATGCATCGGGGTCTCCGGCTTCATGGTGCGGGTCAGCTCGGCGGTATATTCCTTGGAAGAAAGCGCCTGATACAGCTGCGGCACGGTCTGGATGCGCTCCATGACCTTGAGCCGCAGCCCCAGCTGCAATACATCGGAAACATAGGCCGGTACGGCAGGCTCTACGGTGCGTGCCCGGGGGTTAGAGTCCGACACCACACGCTGGGCAGCGGGCATGGGTGCCTGCCCGCACACCATGCGGTAAAAGACGGCGGCAAGGCTGTATTCGTCGGTGTAGCGCCCCTCAAACTCGGCGGTAGTATACTGCTCCGGCGCGGAGTAACCCTCGTACAGCTGCTCGTGCAGACCGCTGCCTGCGGTGCGCAGACCCACGGTGGCGTACCCGGCCAGACGACAGCGGCCATCCGACATTACCCGGATATTCTCCGGGCAGATGCCGCGGTGCACCAGCCCTGCCTTGTGCATGGCCGCCACGCCCTCAAACACCGGGCGCAGCATGGCGCAGGCCTCCTCTGCCTGCACCGGAGCGGGACGATTTTCCAGCCATTGCTCCAGCGGGGTGCCGCCTAAGTTTTCCAGCACCACATACACGGTGTTGTTGGCCTCCACCACGTCCAGCACGGCCTCCAGACCGCTGGCGGGGGTAATGCGTTGGATGGCGCGGTACAGGTCTGCAAAGTCCATGCGGGTGGTCTTGAACAGCACTTCACTGCCCTGCTTGGGGCGCAGGACGCAGTCCGCACCCCGCTCCGCAGAAAGGGTGACGGGCAGGTACTCTTTGATAGTCACCCGGAAAGCACCCAGATTCTCCACGCCGCTGTACAGCACACCTTCGCCGTCCAGACTGCGCATCTCGCCCACCGTGTAGCGCCCGGCCAGCACCGTACCCACCGGCAGGCAGCCCGCCGGGTTGCATCCCTCTAAGATCTTCCCACAATGGGGGCAGACGGTCGCCGCAGGCGGCAGTTCCCCCATGCAGAACGGACACAGGCGTTTTTGCTCCATAGTGTTCTCTCCCCTTCCAAGCTTCTATACACTTTATTGTATCATAGTGTTCCCCGCCGTGCAAGCTGTCCGCATTTTGGTGCAAAAGCAAAAAAGACCGGGGCCCGCAGCCCAAAGGGCTGACAGGCTCCGGTCTTAAAGATGCAAGGGGTTTCCCTTATGCTGCGCTTAGTGGATGAACACAGGGCCCAGCGGGTTTGCAATGGGACTTACATAGCCGCCCAGCAGCTTGGGGATAGCAAGGCTGATGTCGGGGATGTAGGTCAGCAGCAGCAGTGCAATGAACATGCACAGGTAGAACGGCAGGGTTGCCTTGACCACCTTCTCCATGGGGCGCTTTGCAACGGCAGAGCCGATGAACAGAACGGAGCCAACGGGAGGAGTCAGCAGGCCGATGCCGCAGTTCAGAACCACGATGATACCGAACTGGATGGGATCGATGCCGATGGAGGTGGCAATGGGCAGCAGGATGGGGGTAGCGATCAGGATGATGGGAGCCATATCCATGATCATGCCCAGCACCAGCAGGATCAGATCGATGAGCAGTGCAATGATGTAGGGGTTATCGGTGAGGTCGGTGATGGCGGTTGCTGCCAGATCAGGCACATGCAGCATGGTCAGGCAGTTGCCGAACACTGCAGAGGTAGCGATCAGGATCAGCACGATGGACAGGGTGTTGACGCACTCGTCCAGAGCGTGCCACACGCCCTTCCAGTCCAGACCCTTATAGACGAACACAGAAACGAGCAGAGAGTAGATAACGGCGATAGCAGCGGACTCGGTAGCGGTAAACACACCGCCGACAACGCCGAACACCACGATGATGACAGCGGCCAGTGCCCAGATGGAAGTGCCCAGCTGCTTGACAAAAGCCTTGATGCTGAAGGGATCACCCTTGGGGTAGTTGCGCTTGACCGAGATGATGTAGGAGCCGATCATCAGCACGATAGCCAGCAGAGCGCCGGGCAGGTAACCGGCCAGGAACAGGCTGCCCACGGAGATACCACCGGCGGTGGTAGCGTAGATGACCATGTTATGGCTGGGGGGAACCAGCAGACCCTCGCAGGAGGAGGTGATGGTAACAGCGGTGGAGAAGTCTGCACCGTAGCCCTGATCCACCATCATGGGGATCATGATAGAGCCGATGGAAGCGGTATCGGCGGAAGCGGAACCGGAAATGCCGCCGAAGAAGTAGGAAGCCACGATGTTGACCATGGCCATGCCGCCGCGCATCCAGCCCACGCAGGCGTCAGCCAGTGCGATCAGCTTTTCAGAGATGCCGCCGGAACCCATGAGCACGCCCATGGTGATGAAGAACGGCACAGCCATCAGGCTGAAGGAGGAGATGCCCTTGACCATCAGGCGGCAGACGTCGGTCAGTGCCTGACCCTGCACCAGCATGCACAGCACGCTGGACAGGCCAACGGCGTATGCAATGGGGAAGCGCAGGAAGATCATAACAAAGAAGCTGACAAGAAGGACAATGATTGCCAGTGTCTGAACTGTCATATTACATTTCCTCCTTTACAAAAAAGCTCTTGATATGGTTATACAGAGACTCGATCTCAAAGATGATCATGGCAACACCGGCCAGCGGCACCGGGAAGTACATCCAGAAGCGGCTCAGCCAAGGCATGGAAACATAGAAGCCACGGCCGCCCAGCGTGGTGGCGTAGTTCCAGCCGACCGCCATCATCACCACACCAAGGATCATCACGGCCACGTCAGACAGGATGTCCAGCGCCTTGACCACTTTCTTGGGCAGGTACATATCAAAGGCAGTCATGCGGATGTGTGCGCCGCGGCGGATGGCCAGCGCAGCGCTCAGCACAGCCATGTAGCTCATGCAGGTCAAAACGACCTCCTCAGACCAAGAGGGGTCCGGAATAAAGGGGACGTAACGGCCAATGACCGACATCGTGGTAATGAGGATATCTGCGATCAGCAGGATCTTGCAGATGAACAGAACCACCTTGTAGGTAAAGTCGTACGCCGGTCTGATCTTATCCAGAGTGGTAAAGATTTTCGGCATAGAAATTCCTCCATATAAAAACCCGGCGAAGCCTGCGGGCGTATTCCCGTGGGCCCCCGCCGGGCAATGTACTACTTAGATTGGATGGAAAGCCAGATTATGCCTTCATGTCCAGCAGCTTCTGGTACAGCTCAGCCTGATCAGAGGTGTTGTCCTTGATGACCTTAGCGCAAGCTTCCTGCCAGGGAGTCTTGTCGTCCACATCCACAACGTTGCAGCCGGAGGAGCGCAGCTCTTCCAGAACCTTGTTCTCAGCGGTCTCAGACAGATCAGCGTTGAACTTCTGGGTGTCGGCAGCAGCAGCCATAACAGCAGCCTGCTGGTTAGCGGTCAGCTTGCCCCATGCGTTGTCGGTGATAACAGCCTGCACAGCGCCCAGAGTGTGGCCATCCAGGATCAGGTTGTTAGCAACCTCGGGGAAAGCGTTGGACTTGTAGTTTGCGATGGGCTGCTCAGCGCCATCCACAACGCCGGTCTGCAGTGCGCTGTACAGCTCGCCGAATGCAACGACGGTGGGGTTAGCGCCCAGACCCTCGACCATGCCGTTCATAACGGGGTCGTTGGACACACGCAGCTTCATGCCCTTCAGATCATCGATGGTTGCAACGGGCTTGACGGTGAAGAAGTGACGGAAGCCCTCCTCGCCGTAGAACAGGCCGCGAACGGGCAGGCCCAGCTCCTGGGGCTCGTTCAGGAACTCAGGAGCCAGATCGCTGTTGGCAAAGTTCCAGAAGTGAGCGCGGTTGTTGAAGGTGAAGGGGATGGACAGCAGCTTGGACTTATTGCAGCCGTAGCTGGTCAGAGCGAAAGCAGAGATACGGCTGATATCAATGGAGGTAGAGCCGCCCAGAATAGCGTCCAGAACGTCGTTCTCAGAGCCCAGAACACCGGAAGCCTGCACATCGACGACCACAGAACCGCCGCTCAGCTCCTCGACCTTCTCCTTGAAGTGAGTACCGGTCTGGCCAACGATGGTATCCAGCGGGTTGACCTCGGCGTAGACCAGAGTCACCTTGGGATCGCTGGCAGCAGCAGCTGCATCACCGGCAGCAGCAGAAGAAGAAGCTGCGGTAGAGGTGGAAGCAGCGGTAGAAGTGGAGCCGCTCTTGGAACCACCGCAGGCGGTCAGAGCAACAGCAGCGGTAGCTGCACCGGCAACGGCCATAAAGCTACGACGAGAGATCATTTTCATAGGAATCGTCCTCCTTAAAATAATTGTGAAATTCTCCGGGCGCACAGGTGCCGGAGCTTTCGTTCATTGACTGTACACACTTTAGCAAATTTTCCGAAATGAAACAAGGGCTTTCGAAAAATGTCCTGTTTTTCGAAAGAATGTCAAGATTGTTTTTGCCATATTGCACAATCGCATTCTGTCTTGTTTGTGCAACACTGCTGACCAGTTGGATACAACTTACGGTTCAAGTAGCTCCGAAACTGCTCTGGCCCCGGCCGGTCTGCTGTGGGAGAAACCAGCCGGGGCCTATGAGCAGGCAGAAAACCGACAGGATCACGCCACGGTGATCTTAACGGTCTTGCTTACGGGGATGACGCCGTCGTCCAGGGTAAAGGTGACCTTGTAGGTGCCCTTGGCCTTGGGGGTAAAGGTGAGGGTGTGAGAACCAGCGTCAAAGGATGCGCCCAGAGGCAGCAGGCCGGCGGTGCCGTAGGTCAGGCCGCCGTCCAGCGCCTCGATGACAGCAGCAGGCTGGGGCTGGGTGGTGCGGACGCCGTTGGCCGGGTTCCGGCCCGAGACCGTCAGGGTCAGGGTCTGGCCCAGCTGGACGGTCTGGTCTCCGATGTGGCTGAAGTAGGGGCGGTGCACCGTCAGAGGCAGGGGATACTCCTGGGTCGGAATGGCGAACTGATAGCCGTTTTCCGGGATGGGCAGGAGGATGTCGCCATAGAGGCTGTCCGCCGGGGTGCCGGGTGCCGGGGTATCCACGGTGACCTGTTCACGGCTCAGCAGGCCCAGTTTCAAGTTCTCGCAGGTGGTGGTGAAATAGGGCTCCTCCGGCACATACTCGTTGCCCACATGACGCTTGTAGTGGTTGGTCACGGTGACTACAGCCTTGACGCCCAGAGCGGTCTTGGCGGCCACGGTACGCAGGTCGGCGTTGGAAACGTCATCCAGCACGATAGCCGGACGCTTATCCTGGATCACATAGTTCAGGGCCACATTCTGCAGCACCAGACCCTCTACGTGACGAGCGTAGATGCCGTAGGCCGGCAGGATGCCCAGGATGGAGGGCTCCGGGTACTCGGCTACCATCTCCGGTACGTTGTAGGGGTCGTCTACCCAGGTGCCGTTCTTCCAGGCCACACGGGGCAGCAGGCCCTCGCACTTGCTGAAGAAGGTGTTCACCAGCCAGGGCAGTTTCTGCACGGTGGGGGCAGAGCCGCTCTGGGAGTAGACCCAGTAGGTGCCCAGCTGCCGCTGTTCCACAGCCTCCTGGAGAGACAGGCCTCCCCGGTACTGCACCGAGATGTTCCGCAGGATCACGTTCTTCACCTTGCTGTCCACCAGGCCCTCCAGCAGGATGGGGTACCGGGGATCTACGTTGGTGATGCGGATGTTGCTGATTTCCACATTGCTGACGCTGGCCAGGTCCTTGGCAGCGGTGGCGTTGGCGTAGTAGACAGCGTCTTTCCGACTGATCTCCCGGGTCATATCCGGCACATACTGGTGCTGGGCATCATCCCAGCGGTAGAGGTACAGCTTGCCGTCGATCTCTGCTAGGTTGGCGTTGTTGATCCGGGTGGGGTTGGCAGGGTCTACCACCTTAAAGGAGGAGACGCCGTCGATGGAGACGGTCTTGCTCTTATTATAAGAGGGGCTGTAGCGGGCCACGGGGTACAACTGATACTCGGCACGGTTGGGCAGCACCCAGCCGGAATTGTCCAGACGCACATCGTTGGCGGCGTTGATAGCCTGCTCAGTGGTGTGGCCGGTGACGGGGTACCGGGCACGATCGCCTACCCGAATAAAGATGGGAGAGGAGGAAACGGTGTCCATGGTGCAGTCGGTCATCACGATGTTGGTGAGGGAGCTGCCGTCCACGGCCTCCATGCAGAAGCCACGGGAACGCTCGAACCGGACCCGGGTGATGGTGACGGTGTGGTAGCCGCAGGTGGACTCGGTGCCAAACTTGACACGGGCGGTGGGACCGCAGGCGTCGGTGGCCACGATCTTATCGGTAGTGCAGGCTCCGGTAATCACAGAACCGGCATCGTAGCCGCTGACCACACAGTCCTCGATCAGGACGTTCTGGGTGGGCATGAACACGCCGGCACCGTAGGAAGCCTTCATGACGATGGCGTCGTCCGTAAGGGAGTTGAAGTGGCTGTTGCTGACGGTAACGTCCTGGCTGCAGTCGATATTGTAGGCGTCCCGGTTGGTGTCCACGATCAGGTCGTTGACCGTCATGTTCCGGGTGCCCTCGGCAATAATGGCAAAGTGGCCGCCGTTCAGGATGCGGATGCCGTCCAGCACCACGTTTTCGCAGCGCACCAGTGCAATGGCCTTGTTGCCGTACCAGGTGGAGCTGTAGCCCCGGTCGGTGCGGTTTTTGGGGTTGGAGGGGTCGTTGCCGGACAGCACATTGATGAGGGTACCGGTGTCGTCCATGTAGCTGCCGTCGATGAGACCCTCGCCGTAGATCATGATATCGTGCTTGTCAGCGGCGTAGAACAGGCTGTTGGCAAAGTAGGTGTGGCCGTGGTCCTGGAGCCCGGCATAGAGGTTCACTTCCGGCTCATCGTAGTTTCCGCCCTCGCCCACCATGGTCTGGTTGCCATACCAGTCGTACAGGTCTGCCCGGGCAGCCCGGATGATGCCGTTGGCGTCGATGCGGAGGTTGACGCCGCTCTGGAGACGGATGGTGTAGCTCTTAAAGTCACCTGCCGGCACTACCACGGTGCCGCCGCCGGCCTGACTGGCAGCCTGGATGGCGGCGTTGATGGCCTTGGTGTTCTGGACGGGGTCTCCCTCCGACACAGCCCCAAAATCCGTGATGAGGTACAGGCGGCTCTCGTCCAGCAGGACGCTTTTGTCCACGGTGCTGCCGGTGGCCCGGGGGATGTTCAGGGTCTGGAAGCAGTTCTCCTCTGCCGTGTCCTCTGCGGCAAAGGCAGGCAGGCCCATGGCGGCCATGGCGGTGGTCACAGCACTGACCTTCAGAAAGCTGCGGCGCGAGATCTTTTTGGAAAACATAACCAAATTTCCTCCTTTTTTGCATTGCACGATCTGAATCTTGATAGGGTAGATTTAGGCGTTTTTGCATGGCCTGATTGCTCGGTGACCTCATTCTAACGCAAAAGATTTTAGCTATCAAGAGGACTGATAAAATGTCCTGTTTTTTGCAAAAAAGTGAAAACGTATCTGTGCATATTCAACAAGTTCACCTGGGGGATATTGTCGAGCTTGCCGAAAAATGTTCGCAAAAAAACTCGTCCCTAAACTGATATATCACATAGAGACGAGTTATTTCGTATATCTTGTTCTTCAGCTCTCCCGAATCCGCTGGATGAGTTTGGCGTGGCTGCGGAACCGGTCGTACATGGGCTGCACCGCTGCGCGGAAGCGGGCTTTTTCGGCCTCGTCCAGTTCGGTGACGCAGATGCCCCGCTTGCGCATATTCTGCTCTGCGTTCGCCTCCCGCCGCGCCCAGAGCTCGCGCTCTGTCTGTGCGCTCTCCCGGGCGCAGGCACGGATCACCTCTGGGAAGCTTTCGTCCAATGCGGCAAGCTTTTCCATCACCGCCGGGCTGGCCAGCTGCACCTCCGGCACACGGGTGTGCTCGTCCTTCAGGAAAAAGGGCGCTACCTCGTAGTGTCCCATCACCTCGTAGCTGGGCCAGTTGTTCTCTGCCCCGTCGATCTCGGCATTATGCAGGGCGGCATATACCTTGCTGTACACCACCTGCGCCGGCTTTGCGCCTAGTGCGGTGATCATGTCGCTCATCATGTCTGACTCCTGCACCCGGATGGTCAGCCCCTGCAAATCATCCAGCCCAGTCACCTTTTCCCGGGTGTAGAAGCTGCGCACACCGGCGTCGAACCACGAAAGCCCTACTAAGTCCATCCCGTCCAGCATGGCCAGAAACTCATCGCCGATGCTGCCGTCCAGCACCCGCCACATCTGCTGGGCATCGCTGTACAGGTAAGGCAGCTGCAACACGCTGAGCTCCGGCTCGTACTCTGCCAGCTGGCTCAGGGACACGCGGGAAAAATCCACCCCGCCGAACTGCATCTGCTGGATGACGCTCTGCTCTGCGCCCAGCTCTGCCCCGCTGTAAACCAGCACCTTCACCCGGCCGCCCGTGCGCTGCGCCACAAGCTCGGCAAAGGCCTTTGCCGCCTTGCTGGTGGGGTAGTCCTCCGGCTGGTTCTCCGCATAGCGCAGGATGAGCGGCTTCTCCTGCTGCGAAGAAGCAGACTGCGCCGTGCAGCCTGTAACTGCCAGTGCCGGGGCTGCCGCAAGCAGACGCAGCAGCTGACGGCGGGTCACAGCCGCGCCTCCCGGGCTGCCTTTGCCGCTTCCTTCCGGTACTGGGTGGGGGTCATGCCGGTGCGCTTTTTAAAGGCGCGGGCAAAGTAACTGGCGTCCTCGTAGCCCACCATGGAGGCCACCTCCGCTGCGGAGCGGAAGGGGTCGGCCAGCAGCTCCTTGGCGGCGTTGATGCGCAGCTCGGTCAGGCAGTCCAGAAAGTTCATCTTCTGGTATTTTTTGAACTGCGCCGAAAGGTACGCCGGACTGATGTGCAAAATTTCGCTCACGCTGTCCAGCGAGAGGTCTGCCATATAGTTATCTTCCATATACTTGCGCACATGATCCATCACCAGTGCGTTGCGGTCGCTCTCCCCTTCCCCGGCGGGCTCGGTCTCCTGCTCCGGGGCGGTTTCCGGCTCCGGGGCTTCCGCAGCCAGCTCGGCCAAGCGGCGCCCGGCTTCAATTTGCCGGATAGCGCGGCGGATGGCGGCCTCGGTCTCGTCCGGGTCCACCGGCTTCAGCAGATAGTCGCAGGCGCCCAGGTGCACCGCCTCGTGGGCGTACTGGAACAGGCTGTACGCCGTGATGAAGATCACCTTGCACTCCGGCCGCTGCTCCAGCACCGCGCGGGCGGCATCTAGGCCGTTCATGCCCGGCATCTCGATGTCCATCAAAATCAGGTCTGCTTCCCAGAGCACGGCGGTGTCGGCGGCTTTGCGGCCGTTTTCCGCCATCTCCACCGTCACCTCATGCTCGAACCGGCGCATGACGATATCCGCCAGCGCCTCCCGCTCCATCCTCTCATCATCCGCGATCAACAGACGAATCATTCCTCAAATTCCTCCTCATTCTCCACCAGCGGCAGATACAGGATCACCGCAGTTCCCCGCCCCGGCCGGGAGCGCACCACCACCCGGCAGCGGGCATCCAGCAGCCGCAGACGAGCAGCCACATTATAAATACCGATATGTTCCCAGCGGGGTGCGGGCTGCTCCAATGCCGTGCGCAGCTGCTGCAGCTGCTCCGGCTCAATACCCACACCGTTGTCCAGCACCCGGATGCACAGCAGGCCTTTTTCCCGCAGGGGGATCATGCGGATGCGCACCACGCCGCCCTCTTCCTTGGGGCAGATGCCGTGCTTGAAAGCGTTTTCCACGATAGGCTGCAAGATAAAGGACGGCACCATAGTCTCGGTCAGATCCAGCGAGTCCGAGAACGCCCACTCCATCTGCACCCGGTCGCCAAAACGCACATGGTAGATGGAATAGTACTCGTCCACAACGCGCACCTCCCGGGAGAGGGGCACCTGCTCATCGTTGCTCATCAGGCTGTAACGCAGCAGATGGGAAAGCGCCATGATGAGCGCCTGCGTGCGGTAGGCGGACTCTGTGCCCGCCATCTGCTGGATGACGTTCAGGGTGTTGAACAAAAAATGCGGGTCGATCTGGCTGCGCAGCTGCTGTAACCGACTGCGCTCCATGCGGTTCTGCAGTTCCAGCGCCTCGGTCTTTTGGCGATGCAACTCCCGCTCGATCTCGTTTTTCTCCTGTAAGGTGCTCACCTGCTGCGCCATAGAGTGCTTCATGCGGTTGAAGGACTCCGCCAGCTGGCCGATCTCCGGCTGCTTGGGCAGCGGGATGTCCGGGGTATCGAACTGGCTGCGGCTGATAGCGCGGGAGGCCTCGATCATCTGAGACACCGGAGTCAGCAGCTGCATGACCATCAGACCGGAGGCACAGCCCAGCGCCACGCACAGTGCCACCACCACGATCTGCATCATGGCGATCCGTTCGCCCAGCTCCGAGATTTCGGTGTAAGTAGTCTGGGCATCTAGGATCGAGGCTTTCAGCAGTTGCATGGTGTACTGGCTCAGATACCCGCCGCAGACCGAGACCTTGTTGTAGTACAGCTGGGAAGCCTTTGCTTCCTGCCCACTGGAAAGGTAGCCTTCCAGCTCTTCCAGCAGGGTGTTGTAGCTGCCGTAGGTGGTCTCCACCGCGCCGTACAGCACCCACTGCTCATCGCTGACGTTCTGCAAGCCGTCCATATTGGATCGGATGCGCCACAGCCATGCGTTGCTGGTGGAGCAGGCTGCCTGAAGCTTTTCCAGCATTTCCTCAGTCTCGCCGTTCTCCCAGCGGTACGCTTCCAGAATGCTGATGGAGCTTTCCACACCGCCCTGAAAGCGGCTGATGGCGTTAAAGTTGCCCATCTGGTCGTCCTGCACCTGCTGCACCGCCCGTGCCTGATAGCCGTTCAGGGCAAGCTGCAATGCAAAGGCCGCAAAAAATGCTGCCAGACACAGCACCATGCGCTGCTTGAGCGTAACGCTGTGCTTCCAGTTGCGCTTTTCCATGCAAGGCTTCCCCCTTTTTCGTAAGGTGTATCTGAAAACAAAGAAAATGACGAATATTTCGCAAGCACAAGCGGGATTTAAGGCAAATAGCCGCAGGAATCCTTTGTGGATTTCAAGGCTGATTCACGCAAAATCCAGCTGTGCTTGTAGAAATAGACTAAATTTTCGACTTTTCAGATACACCCCAGATAATATCTTATTTTACCACGCCTTGCGGGCGGTTTGCAAGCCGGATGCACCGCCGCCGATGCATCTTTTGCTTGCTTCTTGCCGGTAAATGTGGTACTATGCCCAAAAAGGAGGGTAACTTTATGACCCAGAATGTTTGCGTTTCCGTTCAGATGGATGAAAAAAGCTTTCACGATTTTGCATCTTTTGACCTGCTGCGCCACAACAAGGGCTGGCAGCGTCCGGCGGTGTTCACCGCCATTCTGCTGGTGTGTGCCGGCATCTGCCTGAGCCAGATCGGCAAGCGGGAGGGTGCCGGGCTGCTGACCGCCGTGCTGGCCATCGTAGCCATCGGTCTGCCCGCCGTATACTTCGGCACCTTCTTTGCCAACCTCTCCAAGCAGATCAAAAAGCTGGGTCTGCCCCGTCCCTTCTACCGGCTGGAACTGGACGCCGCCGGGCTTTCGGTCTGGATGGCCGGTGAGCAGAACAAGACCGAGCCCACCAACCGCTACACTTGGAACACCGTGTACTGCACCTACCGCACCAAAGAGGCGGTGTACATCTACGTCCAGAAGAATCAGGCCTATCTGCTGAACGAGAGCATGGATGCCGCATGGAGCCTGCTGAGCAGCGTCCTGCCCGCCGCTAGCCTGCACGACTGCCGGAAATAAGGGCAGCGGAAAATCTATTTTTCTTTCGAACTCCCGGAGCGTCTGCGGACGCTCCGGGATTCTATTTTTACATAACAATTTTCACAAAACAAAAACCCACGCTGCGGCAAAGCAAAAGCGCAGCGTGGGTCACGGAAATAGCGTTATAAAGTTTTAGCGGGCCAGAGTGTACTTGTGCAGGGTCTTGCGCACTGCGCCGTTACCAGCGTACAGCTCCTTGACCATGCCCTCGATCTTTTCGCCAAGACCGACAGCGTACAGGTCCACGCCGAACACGTCGGCACGGCTGTACAGAGCCTTCAGGCAGCTGAAGTCCTGCCCGCCTTCCTTGACCTCCAAGGGGTTGACGATGGCCTGCAGCTCAGCCAGCAGCGGATCGGGAGAGATCTCGAAGGGCTGGCCGTTGTCGTCGATGCCCTTCAGGTAGCGGGCATAGCCTGCCAGCACCAGCGGGATCAGCACAAGGTTGGACTTGTCCAGACCGCGCTCCTCGTAAGCCTTGATGGTCTCGCCGAAGCGGATAGCCAGCTTCTGAGAGGTATCGGTAGCGATACGCTGGGGAGCATCGGGCATAAAGGGGTTGGGCAGACGGCGGTTGATGACAGCGCCGATGAACTCGTAGGGGTTCAGAACGCCGGGATCAACCACAACGGGCATAGCCTCGATATAGCCGATCTTCTGGATGAAGGAGCGCAGATCCTCGTCTGCCATCTCGGCAGAGATGAGGTTGTAGCCCAGCATGCAGCCATAGATGGACATGGCAGTGTGCAGGGGGTTCAGGCAGGTGCAGACCTTCATCTTCTCGATCTTGTCCACGGTCTCGCGGTCGCAGTACAGCACACCGCCCAGCTCCAGCGGAGGACGGCCGTTGGTGTAGTGATCCTCGATGCACAGGTACTGGGTCTCCTCAGCGTTGACGAAGGGAGCGGTGAAGGTGTGCTTCTCGGTCACGATGGTATAGTTGTCCTCAAAGCCGTCCTTTGCCAGCATTTCCTGCACCTTTGCGTCCGGGCGCGGGGTGATCTTATCGATCATGCTCCAGGGGAAGGTGATCTTGGTCTCGTCCTGCACATAGGCCAAGAACTCAGCGGGCACCAGACCCTGCTCCACCCACTTTGCAGCGTAGGCGTGGACGGCAGTCTTGACCTTATCGCCGTTGTGAGAGCAGTTATCCATGCTCTGCACGGTCAGGGGCAGCTTGCCGGCCTTGAAGCGCTCGTACAGCAGAGCGGTGACCTTGCCCATGGCCAGCACGGGGGTCAGGCCGCGCTCCAAGTCAGCGGGAGCAACGCCGTAGCCCTTCTCGGTGATGGTAAAGGAGATCATCTGCAGGCTGGGGTTCTGGAAGATCTCCACCAGACGTGCCCAGTCAGCACCGAAGGAGTAGTCAGCCTTCAGGCTCTCGGTAACGGAAGCGATGACTTTCTTCTCGATCTCGCCGGTGGACTTCAGGCAGACCAGCAGGCTCAGGTTATCGTAGGGCTGGTAAGCCTTGTCGATGATCTCGTAGTCGAAGCTCTCGGCCACGATGACGCCGCGGTCGTACTTGCCGCTGTTCAGTGCGTCGTTCAGCACGGCAGCGGGGAAAGCACGGAAGATGTTGCCGGCACCGAAGTGCACCCAAGTGGGCTCGGCGTGGGTCTTGGCCTTGACAGCCTCGATGTCGAATTTGGGCAGCTCGTAGCCCTTTTCTGCCCACTCGGCGGACAGATTGCCGTTTTTGATATCAGACAGCTTCATAATCATCAGCCCTTCTTTTCTTCATCCAGACGGTCCAGCAGATCCCAGATACCCAGCATATACTGGATGCCCAGAGCACGGTCATACTTGCCATAGCCGGGGCGGCAGACGCCAGGGCCTTCCTCCCACAGCTGACGACCGTGGTCGGGACGGATGTAGCCTTCAAAGCCGCAGTCATGGTAAGCGCGCATCACCTCAATGATGCCGGTCTCGCCGCAGCAGTCGCGGTGCGCAGCCTCAGAGAAGTCGCCGTTGGGGAAGTGGTGGATGTTGCGGACGTGGCCGAAGGCAATGCGGTCGCAGTGCTTGCGGATGATCTCGGCACAGTTATTGTTGGGGTTTGCGTTCAGGCTGCCGGTGCACAGGGTCAGGCAGTTGTACGGATCGTCCACCATCTTCAGGAAGCGGTCGATGCTGGGCTCGTCCACCAGCAGGCGGGGCAGGCCGAAGATATCCCAAGGGGGATCGTCCATGTGGA
>OGJN01000095.1_pt1 | contig 95207 bp, 80 predicted proteins | sample 1572221 | NCBI WGS metagenome assembly OGJN01 (sample SAMEA2582148, study PRJEB24529) | metagenome | biome: Human gut stool | place: China | collected 2011 | reverse complement strand
TGCCTGTCACGCAGGGGGTCGCGGGTTCGAGTCCCGTCCGTTCCGCCACTTATTAAGAGCCCTGAGCTAACGCTCAGGGCTTTTTCTTTTCCAGCGATTTAATTATTGCTGAATCCGCAAAAATCCTCTGCATTTTTCACTCTTTTTCGGCAAAGAACTGATGGTCATAATCCTCTCAGTTAACGAACATAGTGATTAAAAAGAGGAATTCTATGACTATCCCTGCATTTGGTTTAGGTACGTTTCGCCTGAAAGACGACGTGGTTATCGCTTCTGTCAAAACGGCGCTTGAGCTGGGCTACCGTGCTGTCGACACTGCGCAAATCTATGAAAATGAAGCGGCTGTTGGTCAGGCAATTGCCGAAAGTGGCGTACCGCGTAACGAGTTGTACATCACCACCAAGATCTGGATTGAAAATCTCAGCAAAGACAAACTGATCCCAAGTCTGAAAGAAAGTCTGAAGAAACTGCGTACGGATTATGTTGATTTGACGCTGATCCACTGGCCATCTCCGGGCGATGCGGTATCCGTTGAAGAGTTTATGCAGGCGCTGCTTGAAGCGAAAGAGCAGGGGCTGACTCGCGAAATTGGTATCTCAAACTTCACTATTCCGCTGATGGAAAAAGCCATTGCTACAGTCGGTGCAGACAATATCGCGACCAACCAGATTGAGCTGTCTCCGTATCTGCAGAGTCGTAAGGTGGTTGACTGGGCTAAAGCGCACGGTATCCACATCACCTCTTACATGACGCTGGCTTACGGTAAGGCGCTAAAAGATGAAGTGATTGCACGCATTGCCGCTAAACATAACGCGACCCCGGCGCAGGTTATTCTGGCATGGGCAATGGATGAAGGTTACTCCGTGATCCCTTCATCTACCAAGCGTGAAAACCTGGCAAGCAACCTGCTGGCGCTGGACCTGCATCTGGATACTGAAGATAAAAAAGCGATCGCGGCACTGGACTGCAACGATCGTCTGGTCAGCCCGGAAGGTCTGGCCCCTGATTGGGATTAATTGCCCGACCCTCTGTACCTTTAACCCTCTTTCACAGCTCCTTCGGGAGCTGTTCTTATATACTCACTTAAAAAGTCTATAAATGCCCGAATGCGTGTACTGACCGCACGATCGCTGTAGTAAACGGCGCTGAAAGGCATTTCTACCGGCAGACGTTTATCGGCCAGCAGCTCCACCAGTTCTCCCCGCGCGATCTCTTTATCAATCATATAATCTGAAAGACATGCGATACCATTGCCGCTCAGGCAAAGCTGTTTTAACGTTTCCCCGCTGTTGGAAGAAATCCCACATTCGACCTCATGGAGCTGTCCGTCGCTACGGGCAATCGGCCAGGTATTGAGTGAAACGGGTTCGGAAAACCCCAGACACAGATGCTGCTTTAACTGTTCGACAGTCTCGGGCTTGCCAAAACGGGCAATATAGTCCGGTGAGGCAATAATCTTACGATAGCTGGTAAACAACGGACGCGCACGCAGGCTTGAGTCAGTCAGCGTACCTGCTCGTATCGCGACATCCACTTTTCGTTCAATAAGATTGATGAACGTTTCTGAGGAGACAAGAGACAATGTCATCTCAGGATATCGCTCACGGAACGGTCTGATTAGCGGCATCAGGAAATGCAGCATCACCGGCGTTGCCGCGTCGATACGCAGCAGGCCGCGCGGGGTATTGCGTGACTCCATGATTTCCGTTTCTGCTGCTGCCATCTCTTGCAGTATCTGCTGCACACGCCTGAAGTAGCGTTCTCCTTCTTCTGTCAGGCTTAGCTGTCGGGTCGTTCGATTAAGCAGACTCACACCCAATTTCATCTCCAGCTTTTTTACTGCCCGACTGACTGCGGAATTAGCCTGACCGAGTTGTTCTGCCGCCCGGCTGAAGCTGCCGCTTTCCACAACGGCCACAAAAATCGCAAGTTCTTCAGAGGTTGCTTTCATTTTTGCACCTGACGCAAAATTATATTGAGATTTTGAATATTTTTGTTATTAAAACATCCCGGCATACTGCGTGTCATCTGATTACTGATGTTACGGAGTTATTTATGCCTCTCGCATTATTTGCACTAACAATAAGTGCCTTCGCTATTGGCACGACTGAGTTTGTGATTGTTGGCCTGGTGCCGACCATCGCTCAACAACTGGCAATCTCGTTACCTTCAGCCGGGATGCTGGTTTCAATCTATGCGCTGGGTGTGGCGATTGGCGCACCGGTACTGACCGCTCTGACCGGAAGCCTGCCACGTAAAAAGTTGCTTGTCGCGCTGATGGTCCTGTTTACGGTGGGGAATTTACTGGCATGGCAGGCACCCGGGTATATGACACTTATTGTCGCCCGTCTGCTGACGGGGCTGGCTCACGGCGTATTCTTCTCGATTGGTTCCACTATCGCGACAAGTCTGGTGCCAAAAGAAAAAGCAGCTTCCGCCATCGCTATTATGTTCGGTGGCTTAACGGTGGCACTGGTCACGGGCGTGCCGCTGGGTACGTTTATCGGCCAGCACTTTGGCTGGCGTGAGACTTTCCTGGCAGTATCAATGTTAGGCGTGATTGCGCTGATTAGTAGCCAACTGCTGATCCCGGCTAACATTCCTGGTCGAGCGGCCGCCAGCATTCGCGACCAGGTGAAAGTGCTGACTCATCCTCGTCTGTTGCTGATTTACGCCATTACGGCATTGGGCTACGGTGGTGTGTTCACGGCTTTCACCTTCCTGGCACCGATGATGCAGGATCTGGCGGGCTTCTCCCCGGCAGCGGTAAGCTGGATCTTACTGGGTTACGGCGTATCAGTCGCTATCGGCAATATCTGGGGCGGTAAGCTGGCGGATAAGCATGGTGCGGTTCCTGCGTTGAAATTCATTTTCGCCGCGCTGTTTGTTTTACTGATGGTCTTCCAACTGACGGCTTCCACGCAGTACGCCGCGCTGGCTACCATTCTGGTGATGGGGATCTTTGCCTTCGGTAACGTACCGGGGTTGCAGGTCTACGTGGTACAGAAAGCGGAACAATTTACGCCCAATGCTGTTGATGTGGCGTCAGGGCTGAACATTGCAGCGTTTAACATTGGTATTGCACTGGGTTCCGTGATTGGCGGACAAACGGTCGAGCATTATGGGTTGGCGCAGACACCATGGATTGGCGCACTTATTGTTCTGGTGGCTTTCCTGTTGATGGGGCTGAGCGGCCGTCTTGATAAGCCCACGCACGTTGCTCTGGGGTAAATCATTGATGTAAGCGCCCACTTACAAAACAAACTGCAATTGTTCGTTGAAAGTGAGTGCTAAAATCCCTATAACAGAAGAACCAGTCCGGCTGCGGACTGGTTGACGTTACAGAGGTTTGAAAGTCTAAAGTGCGAAAAAACACCTATGCCATGCGTTATGTTGCCGGTCAACCCGCCGAGCGGATTTTACCGCCGGGCTCGTTTGCGCATATTGGCCAGGCATTACCCGCAGGCGTACCGTTGAGCAGTGAAGATCGCATTCGCGTGCTGGTATGGAATATTTTTAAACAGCAGCGAGCAGAATGGCAGTCGGTGCTGAAGAATTTTGGTAAAGACGCGCATCTGGTGTTATTGCAGGAAGCGCAAACCACACCAGAACTGGTGCAGTTTGCGACCACTAACTATCTCGCTGCCGACCAGGTTCCCGCCTTTGTGCTGCCTCAGCACCCCTCTGGCGTTATGACACTCTCCTCCGCCCATCCAGTTTACTGCTGCCCATTACGCGAGCGTGAGCCTATTTTACGGCTGGCGAAATCGGCGTTGGTGACGGTGTACCCGTTGCCTGACACTCGGTTGTTAATGGTGGTGAATATCCACGCGGTTAACTTTAGCCTTGGCGTTGATGTCTATAGTAAGCAGTTACTTCCCATTGGCGATCAGATTGCTCATCACAGCGGTCCGGTGATTATGGCCGGCGATTTTAATGCCTGGAGCCGTCGACGGATGAATGCGCTGTACCGCTTTGCGCGTGAAATGTCGCTGCGCCAGGTGCGCTTTACCGACGATCAGCGCCGCCGCGCGTTTGGTCGTCCTCTCGATTTTGTGTTCTATCGCGGTCTGAACGTGAGTGAGGCCTCTGTGCTGGTCACCCGCGCCTCCGACCACAACCCGCTACTCGTTGAATTCAGTCCCGGCAAACCTGAACAATAACGGTGTGTCAGGTCTGCCGTAGGGCAGGCCTGTGATGGTTGCCCTTCATATTTCACAACAACCGAAGGACAACACAATGACAACACGCTCTCATCATGACAACGTCGAAAAACAGTTTGGCTCTCAGGCTAATGCCTACTTAACCAGTGCGGTGCACGCCTCTGGTCGTGACTTGCAACGTCTGGGGGAAAGGTTGTTGGCATTTCCGCAGGCCCGCGTGTTGGATATGGGATGCGGAGCGGGGCACGCCAGCTTTGTGGCCGCGCAATACGCAAAGCAGGTAGTGGCATATGATTTATCGTCGCAGATGCTTGACGTGGTCACTGAAGCGGCAAAGGACAGAGGTCTGGAGAATATCGCCACACGGCAGGGTTATGCTGAAAGCCTGCCGTTTGAAGATAACGTATTTGACGTGGTGATTAGCCGCTATTCCGCGCATCACTGGCATGATGTCGGGCGTGCGTTGCGAGAAGTGAACCGCATTCTGAGGCCCGGCGGCGTGCTGATTGTGATGGATGTGATGTCGCCTGGCCATCCTGTACGTGACATCTGGTTGCAAACTGTGGAGGCGTTACGTGATACCTCGCACGTACGCAACTATTCCAGCGGAGAATGGCTGTCGTTAATCAATGACGCCAATCTGATTGCCGATACCTTGTTAACCGATCGTCTGCCGTTGGAGTTCAGTTCGTGGGTGGCGCGGATGCGTACGCCTGCAGCGTTGAGCGACGCGATCCGTGTATACCAACAAAGTGCTTCTGCGGAAGTGAAAGCCTATTTTGCGTTACAGGAAGATGGCTCGTTTACCAGCGACACGATAATGGTTGAAGCACATAAAGCGGGATAAATAAAAAAGGCACTGGGGGGAAACCAGTGCCTTCATTTCTACAATGCTATCAGGAGTCCGGCATACCGCTGTTTTTCACAAACAACGTTAGCTGATCGCCTGGCTGCAGATTGTTCGTATCGCTGTTCCAGCGCATCACATCCTTGATGTTAACCCCGTGGCGTTTGGCAATGCTCGAGAGCGAGTCGCCTTTACGCACACGATAGGTGATGCTATCGCTGTTGTTCGCCAGTCGCTGTGCGCTGGTACCAGCGCCCACCGTCAGATTTTGGCCTACTTTCAGCGATGACCCGCGCAGATTATTCCACTGCTTAAGGTCATTGGTGCTCACGCCAAGACGTGAAGCGACGCCAGAAAGCGTATCGCCAGAGCGAACTTTGTAGCTGCGGCTGTTCAGCGGCGTGTTATCCGCAACCAACGTTGACTGCACGGCTGCAATTTCGCCTGAGGCCAGAGACTCACGCAGCTTCTCTGCATGCTTCTTTGGCACCATCACATATTGCGGACCGCTGGCACCCAACGTGGAGCCTTTCACGCCTGCATTGAAGGTTTTCAGCTTGCTGACGGAAATACCCGCCATATCGGCAACCTGAGCCATTTCAACCGGGCTACTCAGGCGAACACGTGCCAACGCGCGGCTTTCGTCTGTTGTTGGCAGACGCACGCCATAGCGTTTGCTGTTTTTGAGTATATCGCTCAATGCCAGCATTTTTGGCACATATAGCTTCGTTTCCTGAGGCAATGGCAACGACCAGAAGTCAGTGGGTTTACCACGGGCTTTGTTCGTTTTAATTGCCTTCATGACACGACCTTCACCGCTATTATAAGCAGCAACGGTCAGCAGCCAGTCGCCATCAAACATTTTGTTCAGACGCTGCATCATGTCCAGTGCGGCGGTGGTGGAAGCCACAACGTCGCGACGTGCATCATAATTGCGGGTCTGTTTTAAACCATAATTGCGCCCCGTGCTCGGAATGATCTGCCAAATACCTGCGGCATTGGCGCCAGACGTTGCGTGAGGATCAAAAGCGCTCTCCACTATGGGTAGTAGTACCAGTTCCATTGGCATGTTACGTTTCTTAACCTGCCCGGCTATCCAGTACATATACGGCTCTGCCCGTAAAGTTACATCGTGGAGATAGCTCTTATTGCGTAAATACTTCTGTTTCTGTTCGCGAATCCGGTTGTTTTCCGGAATTCCCATCTTTAGCTCGTCACCAATGAAAGCCCACAAATCTTGATCAGCAGCGATAGATGTTCCGTCGTCCATCCATCGCGCCTGACTTGTAAACTTTCCTGCTTCCCCTTGACCAGCTGCAGAAAGGCTCTGTGCGTGTTGTTGGACGTTACCAGTATTCTGGCACCCAACAAGCAGGACAGAGGCGAGTAATATCGCTTTTGCCTTCATGTGTGTGTCAATAGTTGCTTAAAAGACGACCGATCATAACGGCGAAGTTTTCAAAAGGCAACCCGGAATTGTCAGAACGTATCTTTCTTTGACCTTAACCAGGCAAAACGCTCTTCAGGTTGTTGCAATATTGTTTTTTTATTTATTTCATTAATTAAATCAATATCTTCCGTTCTTAAAAAAAGATTATTTCGTCGCTCATTTTTCAGAATTACGGGCAGTGTCATTTGTTTTTTTACGCGTAACTCATTAACTTTACGATAATATTCATTTATGAACGGATCGTGCGGAAGAATGCTTAAGGCAAACTTCATGTTTGCTAATGTGTACTCATGTGCGCAACAAATCAATGTATCGTCAGGAAGTGCGTTTAGTTTTTTAAGTGATTGATACATTTGAGATGCTGTGCCTTCAAAAAGCCGACCGCAGCCACCGGAGAAGAGCGTGTCGCCGCAAAACAGGTAAGGGCGGCTAAAGTAACAGATATGTCCTAAAGTGTGACCCGGCGTAGCAATTACCGTAAATTCATGCCCCAAAACGAGTGCAATATCGCCATCTTCGACTATATGCGTCGTTCCCTTATCTTGCGTTTCAGCCGGTCCGTATACCGCTATTTGTGGGAAATGTTGCAGAAGTTCTTTCACGCCGCCCACGTGATCCTGATGATGATGTGTCAGCAGAATGGCCTCGGGAACCCAGTTATGTTCTGCAATAGCTTTCAGAACAGGTTCTGCTTCACCCGGGTCCACAATCAGACAATGTTTGTCATTATTCGACAGGACCCAGATGTAATTGTCCTGAAATGCAGGAATACTGTTAAGATTCATAGATTACCTCTCAATGCGTAACGGAAGGTTGTGATGAAACCGGCAAGGATCCCTCAAACTGTCGTAGCGCCCGTTAGTTGGGATGATTTGCCCTGGGGCGAACACTATCGTCAGGCGCTGGAGCATCAGCTTAACCCGTGGTTCGCAAAAATGTACGGATTTCATCTGCTTAAGATTGGTAATTTAAGCGCAGAAATCAATTCCGAAGCGTGCGCGGTTTCTCATCAGGTAAATGTTTCTTTGCAAGGCGCTCCCATGCAGGTGACTGCCGATCCTTTACATCTGCCCTTTGCCGATAAGTCCGTGGATGTTTGTTTGTTGGCTCATACGCTGCCGTGGTGTTCCGATCCACATCGCTTACTGCATGAAGCCGATCGCGTGCTTATTGATGACGGTTGGTTGATTCTGAGCGGCTTTAACCCGGTAAGTCTGATGGGATTGCGTAAACTGGTGCCCGTATTGCGTAAAACATCGCCCTACAACAGCCGGATGTTTACCCTCATGCGGCAGTTGGACTGGCTCTCATTGCTGAATTTTGAAGTACTGCACTATAGCCGTTTTCATGTCCTGCCCTGGAACAAGAAGGGCGGGAAAATGTTAAGCGCCCATATCCCTGCGCTGGGCTGTTTGCAACTGGTGGTTGCGCGTAAGCGAACCATTCCGCTTACGCTCAACCCGATGAAACAAAATAAAAGCAAAACGCCTATCCGCCAGGCCGTTGGCGCAACCCGGCAATACCGTAAACCAGACGTTTAAGCCTCAGCCTGATACCCAATATCATCCTGAGTGGGACGCATTGCAGCAGCGCGCGCAAGCTCATCACAGCGTTCGTTTTCCGGATGGCCCGCATGGCCTTTAACCCATTCCCATTTGATTTGATGCGGCCCCAGCGCGGTATCCAGACGTTTCCACAGATCGACGTTCTTCACTGGTTTTTTATCTGCTGTTTTCCAGCCGCGCTTCTTCCAGTTGTGGATCCACTGCGTAATGCCCTGGCGCACATACTGGCTGTCCGTGCTGAGTATCACTTCACACTGTTCTTTCAGGGCTTCCAGCGCAACGATTGCCGCCATCAGCTCCATGCGATTATTGGTGGTGAGGTTGTAGCCTTCGCTAAAGGTTTTTTCGCGCCCGCGATAGCGTAAAATCGCCCCATAACCACCTGGCCCTGGATTTCCCAGGCAAGAACCATCGGTGAAAATCTCTACCTGTTTAAGCATCTCTGGTAGACTTCCTGTTTTAGCAAATCGAAATCAAACGATAAGTCTGACATAAATGACCGTTATGAGCACTGGAATTACACGACAGATCGTCCTCGATACCGAAACCACCGGTATGAACCAGATTGGCGCCCACTACGAAGGCCACAAGATCATTGAGATCGGTGCGGTTGAAGTGGTGAACCGCCGCCTGACCGGGAATAACTTCCACGTTTACCTGAAACCGGATCGGCTGGTGGACCCGGAAGCGTTTGGTGTACACGGAATCGCAGACGAATTCCTGCTTGATAAACCTACGTTTGCCGATGTGGCCGATGAGTTTCTCGACTACATCCGCGGTGCAGAGCTGGTCATCCATAACGCATCGTTTGATATCGGCTTTATGGATTACGAATTTGCTAAGCTCAGGCGGGATATTCCGAAGACAAACGAATTCTGCAAAATTACCGATAGCCTGGCGCTGGCGAGGAAAATGTTTCCTGGCAAGCGCAACAGCCTTGATGCGTTATGCTCACGCTATGAAATAGACAACAGTAAGCGAACCCTGCACGGCGCATTGCTCGATGCCCAGATTCTGGCCGACGTTTATCTGATGATGACCGGTGGGCAGACCACGATGGCGTTCTCAATGGAAGGTGACAGCCAGCAGCAAAATGACACGGGGATCCAGCGTATTGTGCGACAGTCCAGCAAACTACGCGTTGTTTTCGCCACTGATGAAGAGTTAGCGGCCCATGAGTCGCGCCTTGACCTGGTGCAGAAGAAAGGCGGAAGTTGCCTCTGGCGGGCATAGTTTGTACGTTTTCCGTATGGAAATGACCATTCGGGTGATTTTTGCAGCAAACGATTAAAAAACGTGAGAAAAAGCGTTGACGACGCGTGAGGCAATCCGTAATATTCGCTTCGTTCCCAAGCGGAACACAACGCGGAGTGGTAGTTCAGTTGGTTAGAATACCTGCCTGTCACGCAGGGGGTCGCGGGTTCGAGTCCCGTCCGTTCCGCCACTTATTAGAAAATTAAGCCTGCTACCAAGCAGGCTTAATGATAAGAAAATTTAGGGGCGTAGCTCAGTTGGTAGAGCACCGGTCTCCAAAACCGGGTGTCGCGAGTTCGAGTCTCTCCGCCCCTGCCAGAAACAATCCTTAGCATTTTTGCTAAGGATTTTTTTTTACCTGCAATTTGAATTATGCCTTCCTGCTGTTTTACTCCCGGCATCCTTGCCTATATTTTCTTTAATTTTCCAGAATATCTGTTCTCAGCAGATCGCAAATTAGTCCATTTTTATCGCTGTTTTGCAGCCAAACTGCATATAAAGGACGTGAAAGCGTTGTACTGTCGGTAACCGTATGGAGATCGCTTTTGGTTTTGGCCCAGTTGACGGGAAGCCAGCTAAAGCCCTTAATCACTGAAAGTTGCTGCCTGGCCAATTCTGCCGAACTGGTGGTGAGTACCGGCACTTCATCTCCCGCTATTAGTCCTGCTTCGTGTTGTTGGAAATCGGGTCCCCATTCCAGGCGTAAATAATTCAGCTCATCTTTGGTTTGCGAAGGAGAGCTGCAATAGAGCGCCAGCGTGAAATATCCCAACAGTTGGCTGCTAAATTCGTCCATTTTGGGTGTTTCGGTAGTAATCAGTAGATCAAGCTGTCGTTCATGAAGCTGTTTTACTAACGATTGGCGTTGAGCGATCCTCGCTTCAAACTGCAGGCTGGATTGTGGCTCCTGAGATTGATACAAACGCTTCAACCAGTCATTAAGCATGCACTCCCAGAGAGATGCGCTGGCACCGATAGAAAACTCGTTATGCCGCGAGGTATTCGCGACTTCCTTACGTGCTGCCTGCCACGTATTCATCAACGTTTCGGCGTAAGGCAATAATTTTTCACCTGCAGCGGTTAAACGGATATTGTTTCTGTGTCGGGTGAACAGGTTTACACCCAATTGATTTTCCAGTTGTCTGATCCGGAAACTAACCGCTGATTGGGTCAGGTAGAGCGCTTCAGCAGCCCTGCCAAAGTGGCGTGTCCGGCTAACTTCCAGGAAAGTTTTTAACAATTCCGTATCCACAACTCGCTCCATAAAATTATTTGTCGTTATGATTTAAATCTTTTGTTTGACGCTCTGTCAAGCGTAACTAATACTCCGCGCCATAAATAGCTCGGCCAAAGAATTAGGAGCGTGCAGGATGGCGGAAAGCTTTACGACGACTAATCGATATTTCGATAATAAATATTATCCCCGCGGATTCTCCCGTCATGGTGATTTCACCATTAAAGAAGCACAACTGCTTGAGCGTCACGGTTATGCTTTCAACGAGCTGGATCTGGGCAAGCGTGAGCCGGTAACTGAAGAAGAAAAACTGTTTGTTGCGGTATGCCGTGGTGAACGTGAGCCGGTTACCGAAGCTGAACGTGTGTGGTCTAAATATATGACGCGTATTAAGCGTCCAAAACGCTTCCACACCTTATCGGGTGGGAAACCTCAGGTGGAAGGCGCAGAAGACTACACCGAATCTGATGATTAATAAAAAGGGGCGAAAGCCCTTTTTTTATGTCAGTAGTTTCTGCAGATGAATGAGTAACCTGTCTATCGCTCGGTACCCAACGGCCTCCTGTAAATGCTGGCGAGAGATGTGATCACATTGTTCGATATCCGCAATCGTTCGAGCGACCTTAATCAGGCGCAGCCAGGCGCGGATAGACAATCCGAGATGAGCGAGCGTTTCTTCAAGCCACTGTGCATCGTCGCTACGCAGTAGGCAGTATTTATGGATATCCTGACTGTCCAGATGTGCGTTTAACTTATTTTGCCGCTGATACTGACGCTCTCGCGCTGCCATAACACGTTGCTTCACCGTTGCGCTATTTTCCCCTTTCATCGCGCTCTGGCTGAGTATACCGGGCGGCGGTAAGGGAATTTCGAGGGAGAGGTCGAAGCGGTCAAGAAATGGACCTGACAATCGATTTAGGTAGCGCAGTGTCTGTTCTGGGGTACAGCGGTTATGGTTTCCCTGATAATGGCCCGTCGGGCTTGGATTCATCGCAGCTATGAGTTGAAAGCGTGCGGGATAGGTTATTTTTGCTCTGGTGCGGGATAGATGGATCTGCCCGGACTCGATGGGTTCGCGCAGTGCATCCAGCGTGCGCCGCTCAAACTCGGGTAGTTCATCCAGAAACAGTATGCCGTTGTGCGCTAAAGAGATCTCTCCTGGCGCAGGAATAGAGCCTCCACCGACCATGGCGGTTAATGAAGCACTGTGATGTGGCGAGCGAAAAGGGCGTTGCTTCCACTGTTTTTGTATCGTGTCGGAATGGATCAGACTGAGTATCGCGGCACTTTCCAGCGCTTCATCGTTGCTAAGTGGAGGGAGCAGCCCTCTGAGTCGACTGGCTAGCATAGTCTTTCCCGTACCCGGCGGGCCGATGAGCAAGAGGTTGTGGCCGCCTGCTGCGGTAAGCTCCAGCCCGCGTTTACCCTGTTCCTGGCCGATAACATCGCTCAGATCATCAGCTAATGCGTGAGGCGTAAAATCTGCGGATGATGGCCTGTCTAAATCATGCTTACCTTCGAGAAATGCGCATACGGTCTGCAGGTGATCGGCGATCAGGCACCCTTCGCCGTGTATCAGTCCAACTTCAGCGGCATTCTCTTTTGCGACAATAATTCGCCTGCCTGCACGAATGGCCTCGGTTGCGCTTGATATCGCGCCGGGAACGCCGCGTAGCGCGCCTGTAAGCGCTAATTCACCTACCAGCTCGTAGGTGTCGAGATTGTGGGGTGTAAGCTGCTCAGAAGCGGCCAGAAGCGCAACAGCGATAGGTAAATCATATCGCCCCCCTTCTTTCGGGAGATCGGCCGGAGCGAGGTTTATAGTTATCTTCTTTGCCGGGAATTCATAACCGCTATTAATAATCGCACTGCGTACCCGATCGCGAGCCTCTTTCACCGTCGTTTCGGGCAGCCCCACCATGGTTAAACCAGGCAGGCCGTTGCTGATATGTACCTCGATGGTAATGGCTGGCGCATTCACGCCTAGCGCGGCGCGTGTGTGAACAATCGATAGTGACATAATTCCTCCTGATAAAAGTATTATGTCGTAATACATCGCGGCAAGATTTCATATAATTGCGGTTTTTAGATGCTGATTCCCGTATTTTTGCGCAACGTATAACTGCTTGCATTAAGCCTGGAATGACGCCCGCAAATGCTTTTGAATGGTGTTTGTATTGGGGATCGGGTTACCGAGGATCGCCTGAAGCGTGAAATATTTTCATTTTTGATTTTTTTGTATAAAAAACAACGGTATTTATCTAAACCGTTAACGACGTCAGAAAAACGAATAAAAAAATATCTTGTGTCATTTGCAAATTCTATGGTAACTCTTTAGGTATTCCTTCGAACAAGATGCAAGAAAATACAAAAATGACAGCCCTTCTACGAGTGATTAGCCTGGTCGTGATTAGCGTGGTGGTGATTATTATCCCACCGTGCGGGGCTGCACTTGGAAGAGGAAAGGCTTAGAAAACAAGCCTTAACGAACTAAGACCCCCGCACCGAAAGGTCCGGGGGTTTTTTTTGACCTTAAAAACATACACGAGGAGCAGAAAGTGAACGGTAGCATAAAATTCTGTTTCTCTAGATTTACGGCGGGGATGTAACTATGAATGGGGCACAGTGGGTGGTACATGCGTTGCGTGCACAAGGGGTTCAAACCGTCTTTGGTTATCCTGGTGGCGCAATTATGCCGGTTTACGATGCGTTGTATGACGGCGGCGTAGAGCACCTGTTGTGCCGACACGAGCAGGGTGCGGCAATGGCGGCGATTGGCTATGCCCGTGCGACCGGTAAAACCGGCGTTTGTATCGCTACCTCCGGCCCTGGCGCAACCAACCTGATCACGGGCCTTGCCGATGCGCTGTTAGATTCTGTTCCAGTGGTGGCGATCACCGGTCAGGTGGCATCACCTTTCATCGGAACAGATGCGTTCCAGGAAGTGGACGTGCTGGGGATGTCTCTGTCCTGCACCAAACACAGCTTCCTGGTACAGTCACTCGAAGAGCTGCCGCGTATCATGGCTGAGGCTTTCGCCGTGGCGAATTCCGGTCGTCCGGGTCCGGTTCTGGTTGATATCCCGAAAGACATCCAATTAGCCAGCGGTACGCTGGAGCCATATTTTACGACCGTCGAAAACGTAGAGACGTTTCCGCACGCTGACGTTGAGCAGGCACGTAAAATGCTGGCGCAGGCGCAAAAGCCCATCCTGTACGTAGGTGGTGGCGTAGGTATGGCGCAGGCGGTCCCGGCCCTGCGTGAATTTATCGCGATAACCCAAATGCCGGTCGCCTGCACGCTGAAAGGTCTGGGCGCAGTAGATGCTGACTACCCGTACTATTTGGGCATGTTGGGAATGCACGGTACTAAAGCCGCGAATTTCGCGGTGCAAGAGTGCGATTTACTGATTGCGGTTGGCGCACGTTTTGATGACCGGGTGACTGGCAAGCTGAATACCTTCGCACCGAACGCCAGCGTAATCCACATGGATATCGACCCAGCGGAAATGAACAAACTGCGCCAGGCACACGTGGCGCTGCAGGGGGATTTAAATTCTCTGCTGCCAGCATTACAGCAATTGATGAAGATTGACGAATGGCGTCAGCACAGCGCTGAACTGCGCGCAGAACATACCTGGCGCTACGACCATCCGGGGGAAGCTATCTATGCGCCACTGTTGTTAAAGCAGTTATCCGATCGCAAACCTGCGGATAGCGTAGTGACAACGGATGTTGGCCAGCATCAGATGTGGTCGGCACAGCATATGACCTACACTCGCCCTGAAAATTTCATCACGTCGAGCGGTCTGGGGACGATGGGCTTTGGCCTGCCAGCAGCGGTTGGCGCGCAGGTTGCTCGCCCGAATGATACTGTAATCTGTATCTCCGGTGACGGTTCCTTCATGATGAATGTACAGGAATTGGGCACCGTAAAACGCAAGCAGTTGCCGCTGAAGATAGTTTTACTCGACAACCAGCGGTTAGGCATGGTGCGACAATGGCAGCAGCTGTTTTTCCAGGAACGTTATAGCGAAACCACCCTTACCGATAACCCCGATTTCCTCATGTTGGCCAGAGCCTTCGGCATTCCTGGTCAACACATCACCCGTAAAGACCAGGTTGAAGCGGCACTCGACACCATGCTGAACAGCGAGGGGCCATACTTGCTTCATGTCTCAATCGACGAACTTGAGAATGTCTGGCCTCTGGTGCCACCTGGCGCCAGTAACTCAGAAATGCTGGAGAAATTATCATGATGCAACATCAGGTCGCCGTTGAGGCTCGTTTCAATCCGGAAACGTTAGAACGTGTTTTACGCGTGGTACGCCATCGTGGTTTTCAGGTGTGCTCCATGAATATGGAAGCCGCCAGCGATGCGCAGAATATAAATATCGAATTGACCGTTGCCAGTCCCCGGTCGGTCGACTTACTGTTTAGTCAGTTAAGTAAACTGGTAGATGTTGCACATGTTGCTATCTGCCAGAGCACAACCACATCACAACAAATCCGCGCCTGAGCGCAAAAGGAAGAAAAATGACGACGAAAAAAGCTGATTACATTTGGTCTAATGGCGAGATGATTCGTTGGGAAGACGCGAAGGTCCACGTGATGTCCCACGCGCTGCACTACGGTACTTCTGTATTTGAAGGGATCCGTTGCTACGATTCTCACAAAGGGCCGGTAGTGTTCCGTCATCGCGAACATATGCAGCGTCTGCGTGATTCAGCCAAGATCTATCGTTTTCCCGTTTCTCAGAGCGTTGATGAGCTGATGGAAGCTTGCCGTGAGGTGATTCGTAAAAACAACCTGACCAGCGCCTATATCCGTCCGCTGGTGTTTGTTGGCGACGTAGGGATGGGCGTTAACCCGCCTGCGGGATACACCACTGATGTGATAATCGCCGCGTTCCCATGGGGGGCTTACCTCGGTGCTGAAGCGCTGGAGCAGGGGATCGACGCGATGGTTTCTTCCTGGAACCGCGTTGCGCCGAACACGATTCCTACCGCTGCTAAAGCAGGTGGTAACTACCTGTCTTCGCTGCTGGTGGGTAGTGAAGCGCGTCGTCATGGCTACCAGGAAGGCATTGCGCTGGATGTGAATGGCTACATCTCCGAAGGCGCGGGCGAAAACCTGTTTGAAGTAAAAGACGGCATTCTGTTTACCCCGCCGTTTACCTCTTCCGCGCTGCCGGGTATCACCCGTGACGCGATCATTAAGCTGGCGAAAGATCTCGATATCGAAGTGCGTGAGCAGGTGCTGTCTCGTGAATCGCTGTACCTGGCCGACGAAGTGTTCATGTCCGGTACCGCGGCCGAAATCACCCCAGTACGCAGCGTCGATGGTATTCAGGTGGGCGAAGGCCGCTGCGGTCCGGTCACCAAACGCATCCAGCAGGCCTTCTTTGGCCTCTTCACCGGTGAAACGGAAGATAAATACGGCTGGTTGGATTCAGTAAACCAATAACAAAATTAATATTTCCCCAAAATAGTTCACGTTGCAGGAAGACGGCAACGCAGCGAGTCCCCAGGAGCTTACTTTAGTAGGTGACTGGGGGGAGCGAGGCAGCCCTCAGCTGCGGCGTGAAATATGCAGGGGAAAGACAGACGGGAGTTAATCAAGCATGCCTAAGTATCGTTCTGCTACCACCACCCACGGCCGCAATATGGCGGGTGCCCGCGCACTGTGGCGCGCCACCGGGATGACCGATGATGACTTCGGTAAACCGATTATCGCTGTGGTGAACTCCTTTACCCAGTTTGTGCCGGGCCACGTCCACCTGCGCGATCTCGGTAAGCTGGTTGCCGAACAAATCGAAGCCTCAGGCGGCGTGGCGAAAGAGTTCAACACCATCGCCGTGGATGATGGTATCGCCATGGGTCATGGCGGCATGCTTTATTCACTGCCGTCGCGTGAGCTGATCGCCGATTCAGTGGAATATATGGTTAACGCCCACTGCGCCGATGCGATGGTCTGTATCTCTAACTGCGATAAAATCACCCCCGGGATGTTAATGGCCTCTCTGCGGCTAAACATTCCGGTGATCTTTGTTTCCGGCGGCCCAATGGAAGCCGGGAAAACCAAGCTCTCTGACCAAATCATCAAGCTTGATCTGGTTGATGCGATGATTCAGGGCGCAGACCCGAAAGTCTCCGACTCGCAGAGCGAGCAGGTTGAACGTTCGGCCTGTCCGACCTGCGGCTCGTGCTCCGGGATGTTCACCGCCAACTCGATGAACTGCCTGACCGAAGCGCTGGGTCTGTCGCAGCCGGGTAACGGTTCGCTGTTGGCGACTCACGCCGACCGTAAAGAGCTGTTCCTCAACGCAGGTAAACGCATCGTTGAGCTGACCAAACGCTACTACGAGCAGGATGACGCTTCAGCCCTGCCGCGCAACATTGCCAGCAAGGCGGCGTTTGAGAACGCCATGACGCTGGATATCGCGATGGGCGGCTCCACCAACACCGTTCTGCACCTGCTGGCGGCCGCGCAGGAAGCGGAAATCGACTTCACCATGAGTGATATTGATAAGTTGTCCCGCAAAGTCCCGCAGCTGTGTAAAGTTGCGCCGAGTACGCAGAAATACCATATGGAAGACGTGCACCGCGCGGGCGGCGTACTGGGCATTTTAGGCGAGCTGGATCGCGCCGGTCTACTGAACCGCGACGTGAAAAACGTGCTGGGACTGACTCTGCCGCAAACGCTCGATAGTTATGACGTTATGCTGACCAAAGACGACGCGGTGAAAAAAATGTTCCGCGCAGGTCCGGCTGGCATCCGTACCACCCAGGCGTTCTCGCAGGATTGTCGTTGGGACACCCTGGATGATGACCGCGCAGAAGGTTGCATTCGCTCGTTGGAACATGCTTACAGCAAAGACGGCGGCCTGGCAGTCCTGTACGGTAACTTCGCGGAAAATGGCTGTATCGTAAAAACTGCTGGTGTGGATGACAGCATCCTGAAATTCACCGGCCCGGCAAAAGTGTATGAAAGCCAGGACGATGCGGTTGAAGCTATCCTCGGCGGTAAAGTGGTTGCCGGCGACGTGGTGGTGATTCGCTACGAAGGGCCGAAGGGCGGGCCAGGCATGCAGGAAATGCTCTACCCAACCACCTTCCTGAAATCGATGGGTCTCGGTAAGGCCTGCGCGCTGATTACCGACGGTCGTTTCTCTGGCGGTACTTCGGGGCTTTCCATTGGTCACGTTTCTCCTGAAGCGGCCAGCGGCGGTAATATCGCAATTATCGAAGATGGCGACATGATTGCTATCGATATCCCGAATCGAGGCATTCAACTGCAACTGAGCGATGCGGAAATCGCTGCGCGCCGTGAAGCGCAAGAAGCTCGTGGTGACAAAGCCTGGACGCCAAAAGATCGTCAGCGTCAGGTCTCCTTTGCGCTGCGCGCTTACGCCAGCCTGGCAACCAGCGCCGACAAAGGTGCGGTGCGCGATAAGTCGAAACTAGGGGGATAATGACCATGGCGGATTCTCAACCCCTCTCCGGCGCTCCAGAAGGCGCCGAGTATCTCAGAGCAGTGCTGCGTGCGCCGGTATACGAAGCGGCGCAGGTCACACCGCTACAAAAAATGGAAAAACTCTCTTCGCGCCTCGATAACGTGATTTTGGTGAAGCGCGAAGACCGTCAACCCGTTCACAGCTTCAAGCTGCGCGGTGCCTATGCCATGATGGCCGGTCTGACCGAAGAGCAAAAAGCGCATGGCGTAATCACCGCATCGGCGGGTAATCATGCTCAGGGTGTAGCTTTCTCTTCTGCGCGATTAGGCGTGAAGGCGCTGATTGTCATGCCTACAGCTACCGCCGATATCAAAGTCGATGCCGTTCGCGGTTTCGGTGGTGAAGTACTGCTACACGGCGCGAATTTTGATGAAGCTAAAGCCAAAGCGATTGAGCTGTCGCAGCAGCAGGGTTTTACCTGGGTTCCTCCGTTCGACCATCCGATGGTGATTGCCGGGCAGGGCACGCTGGCACTGGAGTTATTGCAGCAGGATGCCCACCTTGATCGTGTATTCGTGCCGGTGGGCGGTGGCGGATTAGCGGCAGGTGTGGCGGTGCTGATCAAACAGTTGATGCCGCAGATCAAAGTGATTGCCGTTGAAGCTGAAGACTCTGCCTGCCTGAAAGCGGCGCTGGATGCCGGTCAACCGGTCGATTTGCCGCGTGTTGGCCTCTTTGCTGAAGGCGTGGCGGTGAAACGTATCGGCGACGAAACCTTCCGTTTGTGCCAGGAGTATCTCGACGACATCATCACTGTCGATAGCGACGCTATCTGTGCGGCAATGAAAGATCTGTTCGAGGATGTGCGCGCGGTGGCGGAACCATCCGGTGCGCTGGCGCTGGCGGGGATGAAAAAGTACATTGCCCAGCACAACATTCGCGGCGAACGTCTGGCGCATATCCTTTCCGGCGCTAACGTTAACTTCCATGGCCTACGCTATGTTTCCGAACGTTGCGAGCTGGGCGAACAGCGCGAAGCGTTGCTGGCAGTAACTATTCCGGAAGAAAAGGGCAGCTTCCTGAAGTTTTGCCAGCTGTTGGGAGGACGCTCGGTTACCGAGTTTAACTACCGATTTGCTGATGCGAAAGACGCCTGTATTTTTGTTGGCGTCCGTCTGAGCCGTGGGCTGGAAGAGCGTAAGGAAATCCTCCAGTTGCTTAACGAGGGTGGCTACAGCGTGGTGGATTTGTCCGACGACGAAATGGCGAAGCTGCACGTGCGCTACATGGTCGGTGGGCGCCCGTCGAAACCCTTGCAGGAGCGGCTGTACAGCTTCGAATTCCCGGAATCTCCGGGGGCGTTGCTCAAATTCCTGCATACCCTGGGGACGCACTGGAATATTTCGTTGTTCCACTATCGTAGTCACGGAACCGATTATGGTCGCGTACTGGCGGCGTTTGAGTTGGGTGAGCACGAACCTGATTTCGAAACGCGACTGAATGAACTGGGTTATGACTGTCATGATGAAACGCATAACCCGGCGTTCAGGTTCTTCCTGGCGGGTTAGCGGCAGCCATTAAAAAAGGGTTCATGTAAAAACATGAACCCTTTTTGCAACTGTATCAGCAGATTACAGCGTGATGACTTCGAATTCGACTTCGGTGTTTACATCCGCATCGTAATCCACTTCGTCGAGACCAAAACCGAACAGATTCAGGAATTCCTGCTTATATCCTGCATAGTCCGTTTTTTGCGCCAGGTTTTCGGTGGTGATCAGCGGCCACAGATCGCGGCATGCCTGCTGAATGTCTTCACGCAGTTCCCAGTCATCCATACGGATACGCTGGTTGTCATCAAGCGCCACTTTATCGCCGTACAGGCTGGTGGTCATCAGACGGTTGATCTGCTCGATGCAGCCTTCATGAATGCCCTGTTCTTTCATCAGCTTGAAGACCATGGAGATGTACAGCGGCATCACCGGAATCGCAGACGAGGCCTGCGTGATAACGGATTTCAGTACAGCAACGTTAGCGGAACCGTTCAGCGGAGCCAGTTGATTACGCAGCGCGCCTGCCGCGCGGTCGAGATCTTCTTTTGCTTTGCCCAGCGCGCCGTGCCAGTAGATTGGCCAGGTCAGGTCAGTACCGATGTAGGAATAGGCAACGGTTTTCACGCTGTCAGCCAGCACGCCTGCTTCGCTCAGCGCGCCCATCCACAGTTCCCAGTCTTCGCCGCCCATGACGGTGACGGTGTTCTGAACTTCTTCTTCGGTTGCCGGCTCAATGCTGGCGGTTATGATCTGATCTTTGTTGGTATCGATCGCTTTAGAGGTATAAACCTCACCGATTGGCTTCAGCGCAGAACGGACGATTTCACCGGTTTTCGGCATTTTACGTACCGGAGATGCCAGTGAGTAAACCACCAGGTCAATCTGACCCAGGTCTTCTTTGATCAGTTTGATAACTTCGTCGCGACACTCGTCGGAGAACGCGTCGCCGTTGATGCTTTTGGAATACAGACCTTCGCGTTTTGCGGCCTCATCGAAGGCTGCAGAGTTATACCAGCCCGCGGAACCTGGCTTGGTTTCCGTGCCTGGTTTTTCGAAAAATACGCCGATAGTGGCGGCTCCGCTGCCAAACGCGGCGGAAATTCTGGAAGCAAGGCCGTAACCGGTGGAAGCACCGATGACCAGCACGCGGGAAGGGCCGTTAGCGATTTTCCCGTTTTTCTTCACATAATCGATCTGTTTTTCCACATTGACTTTGCAGCCAGTCGGATGGGTCGTTGTACAGATGAATCCACGAATTTTTGGTTTGATTATCATAATGATGGCTAATTAAGTTTGTATTTTCGCTGTCAAGTGCGCAATGACACCGTCTGTTCTGGCTTGCTAAACGTGATGGTTAACAAGCCCCCCACATCTATTATGGCACGGGACATTATACAGAAAAGGAGTGCCAATACTGAATCTACCACTGATTTTAGGCCTGATGCTGGCGCTACTCGGCGGATTTACGCTCCAGAACAATCTTCCAGAACGCGTCTATGAGCGGCTCATGCAGCCGTTTTTTCGGCGCGCAGACGCCCAGCTCGAACGGTGTTTTTTCGTCGCTGCGTTCTAAAATCATCACGCGATTCCGTACCGGCTCCGGGCTGTTTTCCAGCACCACTTCCGGCAGCAGAGCCACGCCGCAGCCCAGCGCCACCATCGAGACCATCGCTTCGTGCCCCCCGACCGTGGCGTAAATCGATGGGTTGCTGATTTTGTGACGGCGGAACCACAGTTCGATGCGGCGGCGTACCGGCCCCTGGTCGGCCATGATAAACGGCACCGTCGACCAGTCCGGCTTATCGACCGAAACCTGATTCCGTACCGGGCAAGGCAATGCTGGTGCGATCAACACTACCGTTAAATTCTCCAGCATCGAGAATGCCACAGCACCGGGCAGCGTCTCTGGCTTACCCGCTATTGCCAGATCGGCCTCTCCGGTGACCACTTTGTCCATCGCATCAGCGGCATCGCCGGTGGTGAGCTTAATTTCAACCGAGGGGTGCTCGGCGCGAAAGCGGTCGAGAATTGGCGGCAGGTGGCTGTAGGCGGCGGTAACCGAGCAGAAGATATGCAGCTCGCCCGACAACGACGGTCCCTGCTGATCGAGGGTGTGGCGCAATTGTTGATACTGCAACAGCGTCTGCTGGGCAAACACTCGCAGCTCTTCGCCTGCTTCGGTCAGCGTGACCGTACGGTTATCGCGCACAAACAGCGCCTGGCCGAGATCTTCTTCCAGCCGTTGGATCTGGCGTGAGAGTGTGGAGGGGCTGACGTGCATCGCCCGCGCACTGCGGCCAAAGTGGCGGCTTTCCGCCAGATGCAGGAACATTTTCAGATCGCGTAAATCCACGGACGAGCCTCCGATTTTCTACGTTGCAGATATTGCAATGTGATGTTGTGAATATATCAATTTCCGCAATAAATTTCCTGTTGTAATGTGGGTTCATTCTCGCTGAAACGCGAACCGAACAATAAGACAGTACAACATCACGAGGTATCACCATGGCTAACTACTTTAATACACTGAACCTGCGCCAGCAGCTGGCGCAGCTGGGCAAATGTCGCTTTATGGGTCGCGACGAATTCGCCGATGGCGCAAGCTACCTTCAGGGTAAAAAAGTGGTCATCGTCGGGTGCGGTGCTCAGGGGCTGAACCAAGGCCTGAACATGCGCGACTCCGGTTTGGATATCTCCTACGCCCTGCGTAAAGAAGCGATTGCTGAGAAGCGCGCTTCCTGGCGCAAAGCGACCGAAAATGGCTTCAAAGTAGGTACCTACGAAGAGCTGATCCCGCAGGCGGATCTGGTGGTTAACCTGACCCCGGACAAACAGCACTCCGACGTTGTACGTTCCGTACAGCCGCTGATGAAAGACGGCGCGGCGCTGGGCTACTCCCACGGTTTCAACATCGTCGAAGTGGGCGAGCAGATCCGTAAAGATATCACTGTGGTGATGGTTGCGCCGAAGTGTCCGGGTACCGAAGTGCGTGAAGAGTACAAACGTGGTTTTGGTGTTCCAACCCTGATCGCCGTTCACCCGGAAAACGATCCGAAAGGCGAAGGCATGGCGATTGCCAAAGCATGGGCTGCGGCCACTGGCGGTCACCGTGCAGGCGTGCTGGAATCGTCCTTCGTTGCGGAAGTGAAATCTGACCTGATGGGCGAGCAGACAATTCTGTGCGGTATGCTGCAGGCAGGCTCTCTGCTGTGCTTCGACAAGCTGGTGGAAGAAGGTACTGACCCGGCTTACGCCGAAAAACTGATTCAGTTTGGCTGGGAAACCATCACCGAAGCGCTGAAGCAGGGCGGTATCACCCTGATGATGGATCGTCTGTCTAACCCAGCGAAACTGCGTGCTTATGCGCTGTCCGAACAGCTGAAAGAGATCATGGCGCCATTGTTCCAGAAACACATGGATGACATCATCTCCGGCGAATTCTCTTCAGGCATGATGGCTGACTGGGCCAACGACGATAAGAAACTGCTGACCTGGCGTGAAGAGACCGGCAAAACCGCGTTCGAAACCGCGCCGCAGTTTGAAGGTAAAATTGGCGAGCAGGAGTACTTCGATAAAGGCGTGCTGATGATCGCGATGGTGAAAGCTGGCGTTGAGCTGGCGTTTGAAACCATGGTGGATTCCGGCATCATCGAAGAGTCTGCTTACTACGAATCACTGCACGAACTGCCGCTGATCGCGAACACCATCGCCCGTAAGCGCTTGTACGAAATGAACGTTGTCATTTCCGATACCGCAGAATACGGTAACTACCTGTTCTCTTACGCGTGCGTACCGCTGCTGAAAGAGTTCATGGCCACCCTGCAAACCGGAGATCTGGGCAAAGCGATTGCCGAAGGTGCGGTAGACAACGCGCAGCTGCGCGACGTGAACGATGCTATTCGCGGCCATGCTATCGAGAAAGTGGGCCAGAAACTGCGTGGCTATATGACTGATATGAAACGTATTGCTGTAGCTGGCTAAGAGGCCGCCTTTCGGCAAAAAAAAGCCCGGTGTTTTAACACACCGGGCTTTCTATTAGTTACGGTACAGCACTTTAATGATGTGATAACCGAACTGAGTGTGCAGTGGGCCGGTTGGCTCCAGCACCGGGCAGGAGAACACCACTTTATCAAACGCCGGAACCATCTGGCCCTGACGGAATTCGCCTAAATCGCCGCCGCGTTTGCCCGACGGGCAGATAGAGTGTTTCTTCGCCAGTTTACCAAAATCGGCGCCATTTTTGATTTGTTCCAGAAGATCGAGAGCCAGTTTCTCTTCTTTAACAAGGATATGCACTGCTGATGCTGTTTTTGCCATGGTTTGCGCTCTGAGTTGAGTGATAAATCAGGGCGCAATAGTAGCATGTAATCCGTGGTCTTCGGCGATGGGCTATGACCGATCCCCCTGGCGTCACTTTCTGCTACAATCCACATCCCCGTGTTTACAGATTGAGCAATCCTCTATGCGTTTGAACCCCGGACAACAACAAGCCGTCGAATTCGTCACCGGACCTTGCCTGGTGCTGGCGGGAGCGGGTTCCGGTAAGACGCGTGTTATCACTAACAAAATCGCACATCTGATCCGTGAATGTGGCTATCAGGCACGACATATTGCGGCAGTAACCTTTACCAATAAGGCTGCGCGCGAGATGAAAGAGCGTGTGGCGCAAACGTTGGGTCGTAAAGAAGCGCGCGGGTTGATGATCTCTACTTTCCACACTCTGGGACTGGATGTCATTAAGCGTGAATACACCGCGCTAGGGATGAAGTCGAACTTCTCGTTATTTGATGATACTGACCAGGTGGCCCTGCTTAAGGAATTGACCGAAGGGCTAATTGAAGACGATAAACTTATCCTTCAACAGTTGATTTCAACGATCTCCAACTGGAAAAACGATCTGATGACCCCAGCGCAGGCGGCAGCCAGTGCAAAGGGTGAACGCGATCGTATTTTTGCCCACTGCTATGGTCTGTATGACGCGCATATGAAGGCGTGTAACGTCCTCGATTTTGACGATCTGATCCTGCTCCCCACGCTGCTGTTGCAGCGCAATGAAGAGGTGCGCGAGCGCTGGCAGAACAAAATCCGCTACCTGCTGGTGGATGAATATCAGGATACCAACACCAGCCAGTACGAGTTGGTGAAGTTGCTGGTGGGGAAACGCGCGCGCTTTACCGTCGTGGGTGATGACGATCAGTCGATCTACTCCTGGCGCGGTGCACGTCCGCAGAACCTGGTACTGTTAAGCAAAGATTTTCCGGCGCTGCAGGTGGTGAAGCTGGAGCAAAACTATCGTTCATCAGGGCGTATCCTGAAGGCGGCGAACATCCTTATTGCTAACAACCCACACGTCTTTGAAAAACGGCTCTTTTCTGAGCTGGGCTACGGCGCTGAGCTGAAGGTTTTGAGTGCGAATAATGAAGAGCACGAAGCAGAACGCGTGACCGGGGAACTGATTGCCCATCACTTTGTGAACAAGACGCAGTATAAAGACTACGCCATCCTGTATCGCGGTAATCATCAGTCGCGAGTGTTCGAAAAATTTCTTATGCAGAACCGCATCCCGTACAAAATTTCCGGCGGGACGTCGTTCTTCTCACGTCCGGAGATTAAAGATTTGCTGGCCTATCTGCGCGTGCTCAGCAACCCGGATGATGACAGTGCATTTTTGCGCATCGTAAATACGCCAAAGCGTGAAATCGGTCCGGCCACGCTGCAAAAGTTGGGGGAATGGGCGATGACGCGTAATAAAAGCCTGTTTACCGCCAGCTTTGATATGGGACTTAGCCAGACGCTAACCGGGCGCGGATATGATTCTCTGACCCGCTTTACGCACTGGCTGGGTGACATTCAACGTCTGGCGGAGCGCGAGCCGGTTGCCGCCGTACGCGATCTGATCCACGGCATTGATTACGAATCCTGGCTGTATGAAACCTCGCCGAGCCCGAAAGCGGCCGAAATGCGTATGAAAAACGTCAACACGCTGTTCAGCTGGATGACGGAGATGCTGGAAGGTAGTGAGCTGGAAGAGCCAATGACCCTGACTCAGGTCGTTACCCGCTTTACCCTGCGCGACATGATGGAGCGCGGAGAGAGCGAAGAAGAGTTGGATCAGGTGCAGTTGATGACGCTGCATGCTTCAAAAGGACTGGAGTTCCCGTACGTATTTATGGTGGGAATGGAAGAAGGATTTTTGCCGCACCAGAGCAGCATCGATGAAGATAACATCGACGAAGAGCGTCGTCTGGCTTACGTCGGGATTACGCGTGCGCAGAAAGAACTTATCTTCACGCTGTGTAAAGAGCGCCGCCAGTACGGTGAACTGGTTCGACCGGAACCGAGCCGTTTCCTGTTGGAACTACCACAAGATGACGTTATCTGGGAACAGGAACGTAAAGTGGTGAGTGCCGAGGAGCGGATGCAAAAAGGGCAGGCCAGCATTGCTAACATTCGGGCAATGATGGCGAAAGCCAAAGAGAAATAGGTATTTTGTAGGCCGGATAAGCGTAAGCGCTATCCGGCAGCCAGCATCTAATGCACTTCCAGCGGCCAGTGGACATAACTTTGCCACTGTATTTCCTGATCGATTAACTCTGTACCTAATGGATGATGTTCCAGCCAGCCTTCCGGTAGCGTTAACGTCAGATTCTCATCCTGAGCTTGCAGGGTGATATGTGGCACTAAATCGTCGCGACGGCGAGCGGCGAAAATGATCGCCAGGCGTAGCAAACGGCAAAGGTGCTCTGCGATGCGTGGTGGCACAGCGTTTTGCTGGTGGAGTGAAGAGAGATCGACCGGATTAGTTTGGTTGAGCAACAGCGTGGCTAACAGTTTTTTCTGCGCGGGAGTAAAGCCCGGGAGATCGAGATTACGTACCAGCCAGGCGGCATGCAGCGGCGCCTGCTTATACTCTACGCTCAGTCCTATTTCATGCAACTGACAGGCACTTTGCAGCAGTTCACGACTAATGGCTCCAAGATGCCACTCATCTTTCACCTGTTCGAGTAAATGTACAGCCAATTGCGTGACGCGATTCGCCTGATCGGTGTCGACCATAAATCGACGCTGAATATTACGCAGCGTACGGCTGCGAATGTCCTGATCAACCGGTAAGTGCAGCATGCCGTAGACCAGACCTTCGCGTAGTGCGCCGCCGGCCAGAGTCATGCATTGAATATTCAGTTCGGTGAAAATGGCGATCAGAATGGCCAGTCCGCTGGGAAAAACCAGTGCGCGTTCGAGCGTTAACCCTTCTATTTCCAGCTCTTCCAGACGACCACAATGAATGGCGCGTTGTTTAAGCTGCTGAAGCTTGGCCAACGTAATGCGCTCATCCATGCCTTGCGCCATCATGATTTCCTGTAACGCCTGGACGGTGCCAGAGGCACCAACGCAAACTTTCCAGCCATGAAAACGCAGTTTGTCGGCGACCGGGCGCAGAACTTCGCGAGCCGCTTTCTCTGCTTCGTCAAAGTTTTCCTGTGCCAGATTACGATTGGTGAAATACCTTTCGAGCCAGGTGACGCAGCCCATTGACAGGCTGAACAGAGAGGTGGTTTGCGCGCCGGAGCCGGTAACCAGTTCAGTGCTGGCACCGCCAATATCAACGACAAGGCGCTGATCGGCACCGCCGGTGGTGTGGGCAACACCTTGATAAATCAGCCGCGCTTCTTCTTCGCCGCTGATGACCTGGACAGGACAGCCGAGGATCTCTTGCGCTTTGGCGATAAACTCATCGGCGTTTACCGCGATGCGTAATGTTGCCGTGGCGACCACGCGGATTTGCGGCTGAGGGATATCCTGCAGGCGTTCAGCAAACAGGCGCAGGCATTGCCAGCCGCGCTCCATAGCTTCAGCGGAAAGAACGTTGTCGCTGTTGAGGCCAGCGGCCAGACGCACCTTGCGTTTAATACGCGTGAGCGTCTGAATGCTTCCCGCCACCTCGCGTACAACCAGCATATGAAAACTATTCGAGCCTAAATCAATTGCGGCGTACAGCGAAGTGGTTGTGAGCATATCTAACGTTAACCTGAACGACGACGATTACGCGGAGCACCACCGGTACGGCGTGGGCCATTGCCTGTGCGCGGACGCGTTAAGCGTAACGGCTTCGGCAGATCGGTCATCAGCGCATCCGGGTTGTACTTGCTGACCGGGATCGAGTGACCGATATAGGTCTCGATTGCTGGTAAATTCAGCGCGTATTCTTCACAGGCCAGGCTGATAGAGTGACCGCTTGCTCCGGCGCGACCGGTACGACCGATACGGTGAACGTAATCTTCACAGTCATCCGGCAGGTCATAGTTAAATACGTGCGTTACGGCTGGGATATGCAGACCACGCGCGGCGACATCCGTCGCAACGAGAATGTCGAGATCGCCACGGGTGAACTCATCAAGGATACGCAGACGTTTTTTCTGCGCCACGTCACCGGTCAACAGACCGACGCGATGACCGTCAGCGGCAAGGCTACCCCAGATATCTTCACAACGATGCTTGGTGTTAGCAAAGACGATGGCGCGATCTGGCCACTCTTCTTCAATCAGCGTTTGCAGTAAACGCATTTTCTCTTCGTTGGAAGGATAGAAGAGCTCTTCTTTAATACGGTGACCTGTCTTCTGTTCCGGTTCGACTTCAACGTACTCGGCGTTATTCATCTGTTCGAACGCCAGTTCGCGAACGCGGTAAGAGAGGGTTGCAGAAAACAGCATGTTCAGACGTTGGGTGGTTGGCGGCATACGACGGAACAGCCAACGGATATCTTTGATAAAGCCCAGATCGTACATACGATCGGCTTCATCCAGCACCACGACCTGAATCGCGCCCAGGTTAATGTGGTTCTGTTTTGCATAGTCGATGAGACGACCGGTCGTGCCGATAAGAATATCGACGCCGCTTTCCAGCACTTTCAGCTGTTTGTCGTAACCGTCGCCGCCATAAGCCAGGCCTAATTTCAAACTGGTGGTCTGTGCCAGCGGCTCGGCGTCAGCATGGATCTGCACGGCTAACTCACGCGTTGGCGCCATAATTAACGCACGCGGTTGGTTCACCTTGCGATCGGCAATCGCGGGATGAGAGAGAAGATAATGAAACGTTGACGTCAGGAACGCCATCGTTTTTCCGGTACCGGTTTGCGCCTGCCCTGCAACATCACGACCTGCCAGCGTTAGCGGCAGCGCGAGGGCCTGAATGGGCGTGCAGTTATGAAAGCCTTTATTTTCAAGGGCTTCTATCACCTTTGGGTGCAGGGCGAAGTCGGAAAACTTCTGTTCTGTTAAATGTGTTTTGCTCATAGTGTGGTAGAATATCAGCTTACTATTGCTTTACGAAAGCGTATCCGGTGAAATAAAGTCAACCTTTAGTTGGTTAATGCTACATCAACACGTCGTTGATTAAGAGTACACCAACGCACCAGGCTTATTCCTGTGGAGTTAATATGAGCGATAAAATTATTCACCTGACTGACGACAGTTTTGACACGGATGTACTCAAAGCGGACGGAGCTATCCTCGTTGATTTCTGGGCAGAGTGGTGCGGTCCGTGCAAAATGATCGCTCCAATTCTGGATGAAATCGCTGACGAATATCAGGGCAAATTGACGGTTGCTAAACTGAACATTGACCAAAACCCAGGCACCGCGCCGAAGTATGGTATCCGTGGCATCCCGACCCTGCTGCTGTTTAAAAACGGCGAAGTTGCGGCGACTAAAGTCGGCGCACTATCCAAAGGTCAGTTGAAAGAATTCCTCGACGCTAATTTAGCGTAAGGAAGTCTCATGATCGGGCGACCATACTTCGAAATGATTCGGATGACTGGACGCCCGACTTGAGTCGTGCTAAGTTAGTGTTGACTTCGTATTAAACATACCTTATTAAGTTTGAATCTAGTTATATCCAATACTTCCCGTTGTTTCTCGCGCGAGAAGTGGACAGATTCCTGGCTTGTCACTCAATCCGTCTTGTCGTTTCAGTTCTGCGTACTTTCCTGTGACCAGACAGCGAACAGACATGAGTTGATGGCCGTAAACAGGCATGGATGACCCTGCCATACCATTCACAACATTAAGTTCGAGATTTACCCCAAGTTTAAGAACTCACACCATTATGAATCTTACCGAATTAAAGAATACGCCGGTTTCTGAGCTGATCACTCTCGGCGAAAATATGGGCCTTGAAAACCTAGCTCGTATGCGCAAGCAGGACATTATTTTTGCCATCCTGAAGCAGCACGCAAAGAGTGGCGAAGATATCTTTGGTGACGGTGTGCTGGAGATATTGCAGGATGGATTTGGTTTCCTCCGCTCTGCAGACAGCTCCTACCTCGCCGGTCCTGATGACATCTACGTTTCTCCCAGCCAAATCCGCCGTTTCAACCTCCGCACTGGTGATACCATCTCTGGTAAGATTCGCCCGCCGAAAGAAGGTGAACGCTACTTTGCGCTGTTGAAAGTTAACGAAGTTAACTACGACAAACCAGAAAATGCCCGTAACAAAATCCTCTTTGAGAACTTAACTCCGCTGCACGCAAACTCTCGTCTGCGTATGGAACGTGGTAACGGTTCTACTGAAGACTTAACGGCGCGTGTACTGGATTTGGCATCACCGATCGGTCGTGGCCAACGTGGTCTGATTGTTGCTCCGCCGAAAGCAGGTAAAACCATGCTGCTGCAGAACATCGCGCAGAGCATTGCTTACAACCATCCGGACTGCGTGCTGATGGTGCTGCTGATTGACGAACGTCCGGAAGAAGTTACCGAGATGCAGCGTCTGGTGAAAGGTGAAGTGGTTGCGTCTACCTTTGACGAACCAGCCTCCCGCCACGTTCAGGTTGCGGAAATGGTTATCGAGAAGGCGAAACGTCTGGTTGAACACAAGAAAGACGTTATCATTCTGCTCGATTCCATCACCCGTCTGGCGCGTGCTTACAACACCGTGGTTCCGGCTTCCGGTAAAGTTTTGACCGGTGGTGTTGATGCCAACGCCTTGCATCGTCCGAAGCGTTTCTTCGGTGCGGCGCGTAACGTGGAGGAGGGCGGTAGCCTGACCATCATCGCGACTGCGCTGATCGATACTGGCTCTAAAATGGATGAAGTTATCTACGAAGAGTTTAAAGGTACCGGCAACATGGAACTGCATCTCTCTCGTAAGATTGCTGAAAAACGCGTCTTCCCGGCTATCGACTACAACCGTTCCGGTACCCGTAAAGAAGAGCTGCTCACCACCCAGGAAGAGCTGCAGAAAATGTGGATCCTGCGCAAAATCATCCATCCGATGGGTGAAATTGATGCCATGGAATTCCTCATTAACAAGCTGGCGATGACCAAGACTAACGACGACTTCTTCGACATGATGAAGCGTTCGTAATTCAGGTCTCATCCGAAAACGCCACGTTTTTACGTGGCGTTTTGCTTTTGTGGCTGTAATCTTAACGACACAATAACGATAATACGGTATGACATACCGCATGGCGAAGAAGGGTTGAAATTCGTATTTTGTGGTTGCTAATCATATAGAACCACCTGATATGGAGCTGATATTGAGTCGGGTTTCTCTTCTGAATAATTGGCTGGATGGTTATACTTCGTGTATTGATATTCTCTGAGAGCATGTATAGTGAATTTATTGACAGCAAGTACTGATCTCATCAGTATTTTTTTATTCACAACGCTGTTTCTTTTCTTTGCCCGCAAGGTCGCGAAAAAGATTGGATTGGTGGATAAACCCAACTTCCGCAAACGTCATCAGGGACTGATTCCGCTGGTTGGAGGGATTTCGGTTTACGCAGGCATTTGCTTTACGTTTCTTATCGCCGATTACTATATCCCGCATGCTGCTCTCTACCTGGGTTGTGCTGGTGTACTGGTGTTTATCGGTGCCCTGGACGATCGTTTTGATATCAGTGTAAAAATCCGCGCAACCATCCAGGCCCTTATCGGCATCATTATGATGACGGTGGGTAAACTCTATCTGCTAAGCCTTGGCTATATTTTCGGCCCTTGGGAGATGGTGCTCGGTCCTTTTGGATATTTCCTTACCCTGTTTGCCGTCTGGGCGGCAATAAACGCCTTCAATATGGTGGATGGGATTGATGGTCTGTTGGGTGGATTATCTAGCGTGTCATTCGCCGCTATGGGGCTTATCCTGTGGTTCGATGGTCAAACAAGTCTGGCCATCTGGTGTTTTGCCATGATCGCCGCCATTCTGCCTTACATCCTGCTGAATCTGGGTATTCTCGGACGCCGCTATAAAGTTTTTATGGGGGATGCGGGCAGTACGCTGATTGGCTTCACGGTGATTTGGATCCTGCTGGAGACTACCCAGGGGCCAACGCATCCTATCAGCCCGGTCACCGCTTTGTGGATTATTGCCATTCCGTTAATGGATATGGTGGCAATTATGTATCGTCGCTTACGCAAGGGCATGAGCCCTTTCTCCCCGGATCGCCAACATATTCACCATTTAATCATGCGCGCCGGATTTACCTCCCGACAGGCTTTTGTCCTGATTACCCTGGCTGCAGCTATTCTGGCATCTATTGGCGTGCTGGCTGAATATTCTCGCATTGTCCCGGAGTGGGTGATGTTGGTGTTTTTTTTACTGGCGTTTGTCTTGTACGACATCTGTATTAAACGGGCCTGGAAGGTAGCGAGATTTATCAAACGTTTGAAGCGCAAGTTGCGTAGAAACCGTGAAAGTAAACCAGACTTAACCAAATAAATTGAGGGTACGATGAGACAACCATTACCGGGGGAAGATGCCGTGAGCGCTGAAAATGAACTGGATATCCGTGGGTTGTTTCGTACCTTGTGGTCAGGGAAGGTGTGGATCGTCGGTATGGCTCTCGCCTTCGCGATAGCGGCCCTCGCCTATACGTTTTTTGCGCGTCAGGAGTGGAGTGCCACGGCGATTACTGACAGGCCAACGGTCAATATGTTGGGTGGCTTTTACTCTCAACAACAGTTTTTACGCAACCTGGATATTAAGGCCAGTCTCGCGTCCACGGACCAACCGTCAGTAATGGATGAGGCCTATAAAGAATTCATTATGCAGCTTGCCTCCTGGGATACACGCCGAGAATTCTGGCAGCAGACTGATTACTTTAAGCAGCGTATGGTCGGTAATAGCAAAGCCGATGCGGCGATGCTGGATGAACTGATCAATAACATTCAGTTTTTGCCTGGCGATACGCTGCGTAATACCAATGACAGCGTGAAGCTGATTGCCGAGACGGCTCCTGATGCCAACAATTTGCTGCGCCAGTACGTCGCGTTTGCCAGCCAACGCGCGGCACGTCATCTGAATGATGAGTTAAAAGGCGCATGGGCCGCACGCACTGTGCAGATGAAAGCGCAGGTCAAACGTCAGGAAGAAGTGGCAAAATCCATTTTCTCTCGCCGCGTCCACAGCATTGAACAAGCGCTTAAAATTGCTGAGCAGCATAATATTTCGCGTACTTCCACAGATGTTCCAGCTGATGAATTGCCGGATTCAGAATTGTTCTTACTCGGACGTCCAATGTTGCAGGCGCGACTTGAGAATCTGCAGTCAATTGGTCCGGATTTCGATCTGGACTATTTCCAGAACAGGGCCATGCTGAACACCCTGAACGTTGGACCAACTTTAGATCCGCGTTTTCAGACCTATCGTTATTTGAGAACGCCGGAAGAGCCGGTAAAACGTGACAGCCCTCGTCGCGCCTTCCTGATGATTATGTGGGGTATCGTTGGGGCTCTGATCGGTGCTGGTGTCGCGTTAACCCGTCGCCGTACGATTTAGCAATGCCGTTGCAGTGAGGGGCTGGGCTCTCACTGCCAATCCGAAGAGAATCGATGTGAAAGTACTGACTGTATTTGGTACGCGACCGGAGGCCATTAAGATGGCTCCTCTGGTTCATGCGCTGGAAAAAGATCCTGATTTTGAGGCAAAAGTTTGCGTTACGGCGCAGCATCGGGAGATGCTCGATCAGGTGTTGAATCTTTTTTCCATTGTACCTGACTACGATCTCAATATTATGCAGCCAGGTCAGGGACTAACAGAAATAACCTGCCGCATCCTGGAAGGGTTAAAGCCTATTTTGGCTGAATTCAAACCCGATGTGGTGTTGGTTCATGGTGATACCACAACCACGATTGCTACCAGTCTGGCCGCGTTCTATCAGCGCATCCCGGTGGGGCATGTAGAGGCTGGTTTACGTACAGGCGATCTCTATTCACCATGGCCGGAAGAGGCTAATCGTACGCTGACTGGGCGTCTGGCAATGTATCATTTTGCCCCAACAGAAAACTCGCGGCAAAATCTGTTACGAGAAGCTATCCCTGATGATCGTATTTTCGTCACGGGTAATACGGTTATTGACGCGTTGATCTGGGTTCGGGATCGCGTACTGGCGAGCGATGCATTGCGTGCTGAACTGGCAGAACATTATCCTTTCCTGAGCTCTGATAAAAAGATGATACTGGTGACCGGTCATCGTCGGGAAAGCTTCGGTCGCGGTTTTGAGCAAATCTGTCACGCCCTGGCGGAAATAGCCGCGTCTAACCAAAATGTGCAGATTGTCTATCCGGTACACCTGAACCCTAACGTCAGTGAGCCGGTCAATCGCATCCTGGGTCACGTTGAAAACGTGGTGTTGATTGAACCGCAGGACTACCTGCCATTCGTATGGCTGATGAATCACGCCTGGCTGATCCTTACTGATTCCGGCGGGATTCAGGAAGAAGCGCCGTCTCTGGGGAAACCTGTGCTGGTGATGCGCGAAACAACGGAGCGCCCGGAAGCTATTACCGCAGGGACTGTACGTCTGGTAGGTACAGACCCACAGCGGATTGTTGAAGAAGTCACGCGTTTGCTGCATGACGACAATGAATATCAGATCATGAGCCGCGCCCATAATCCGTATGGAGACGGGCAGGCATGTGACCGCATTTTAGATGCATTAAAAAATAATCGGATATCGCTATGAGTTTTACGACCATTTCTGTCATTGGGCTGGGTTATATCGGACTGCCAACGGCGGCTGCCTTTGCTTCCCGTCAAAAACACGTAATTGGCGTAGATATAAATCAACATGCGGTGGATACCATTAATCGCGGTGAAATTCACATCGTTGAGCCCGATCTGGGTGCGGTGGTGAAAACGGCGGTCGAAAATGGGTTTTTACGTGCGAGCGCGACTCCCGTAGATGCTGATGCGTATCTGATTGCGGTGCCTACCCCGTTCAAGGGAGATCATGAACCCGATATGGTCTACGTAGAAGCCGCGGCGAAATCTATTGCGCCAGTTTTGAAAAAAGGCGCATTGGTGATTCTGGAATCCACTTCACCTGTCGGGGCAACTGAACAGATGGCCGCATGGCTTGCAGAAATGCGGGCTGACCTGACTTTCCCGCAGCAGGTCGGTGAACAGGCGGACGTTAACATTGCTTATTGCCCAGAGCGCGTATTGCCGGGTCAGGTAATGGTCGAACTGATTAAAAACGATCGGGTGATTGGAGGAATGACCTCCGTCTGTTCCGCGCGCGCCAGCGAGCTGTACAACATCTTTCTCGAAGGCGAATGTGTGGTAACCAACGCCCGCACCGCAGAAATGTGTAAGCTGACGGAAAATAGCTTTCGCGATGTCAATATCGCCTTCGCCAACGAACTGTCGCTGATTTGCGCCGATCAGGGGATCAACGTCTGGGAACTGATTCGGCTGGCAAACCGCCATCCACGCGTGAATATTTTGCAGCCCGGCCCTGGCGTAGGTGGACACTGTATCGCGGTCGATCCGTGGTTTATCGTGGCGCAGAACCCGCAGCAGGCGAAATTGATCCGCACCGCGCGTGAGGTAAACGATGGTAAACCGCATTGGGTGGTCGATCGGGTAAAGGCTGCCGTAGCCGACTGTCTGGCGGATACCAACAAACGGGCTAGCGAAGTGAAAATTGCCTGTTTTGGTCTGGCATTCAAACCCAATATTGACGATTTGCGTGAAAGCCCGGCGATGGGAATTGCGCAGAATATTGCGCAATGGCACAAAGGCGAAATGCTGGTGGTGGAACCGAACATCCATCAACTGCCGAAAAAACTGGATGGTCTTTGCCAACTGGCGACGCTGGACGATGCTCTGGCACGTGCTGATGTGTTGGTCATGTTGGTTGACCATAATGAATTTAAAGGCATCAAAGGCGATGCGGTTCAACAGCAGTACATCGTTGATACCAAAGGGGTCTGGCGCTAATGAAACGAATTCTGGTTACCGGTGGAGCGGGATTTATCGGCTCGGCGGTTGTGCGACATATCATTCATGATACCGAGGATGCGGTGGTTGTGGTCGATAAGCTGACCTACGCCGGAAACCTGATGTCACTGGAGCCGGTTGCGCAGAATTCCCGTTTTGCCTTTGAGAAAGTGGATATTTGCGATCGGGCATCGCTCGACAGGGTGTTTCAACAATATCAGCCGGACTGCGTGATGCATCTGGCTGCAGAAAGCCATGTCGATCGTTCAATTGATGGTCCCGCCGCCTTTATCGAAACCAACATTGTGGGAACCTACACGCTGTTGGAAGCAGCGCGCGCTTACTGGAGTACATTAGCCAGCGAGGAAAAATTGGCGTTTCGTTTCCACCATATCTCGACTGACGAGGTGTATGGCGATCTCCATTCCACAGATGATTTCTTCACCGAAACCACGCCGTATGCGCCGAGCAGCCCTTATTCCGCGTCGAAAGCCAGCAGCGATCATCTGGTTCGCGCCTGGCTGCGTACCTACGGTCTACCAACGCTGATTACCAACTGTTCCAATAACTATGGTCCGTACCATTTCCCGGAAAAACTGATTCCGCTGATGATCCTCAACGCACTGGCGGGCAAACCGTTGCCGGTATATGGCAATGGTCAACAGATCCGTGACTGGTTGTATGTAGAAGATCACGCCAGGGCGCTCTATTGCGTGGCGACGACGGGCGCGGTTGGGGAAACCTATAATATTGGTGGCCATAACGAGCGTAAAAACCTGGATGTTGTCGAAACGGTTTGCAGCCTGTTGGAAGAGCTGGCTCCGCATAAACCGCAGGGCATCGCGCAGTACCGCGACTTGATCGCTTTTGTGGACGATCGCCCAGGCCATGATTTACGTTACGCCATTGATGCTTCAAAAATTGCGCGTGAACTCGGGTGGATGCCGCAGGAAACGTTTGAAAGTGGAATGCGCAAAACCGTGCAGTGGTATCTGGATAATCAGGCATGGTGGAAACCCGTGCAGGACGGCAGTTACCAGGGCGAACGTTTAGGTCTGAAGGGCTAACCGCCTGGTATTGCGGAGGAGACAACGCATGAAAGGTATCATTCTGGCGGGTGGCTCAGGTACTCGCCTGTATCCCATTACGCGGGGCGTATCGAAGCAACTATTGCCCATTTACGATAAGCCGATGATTTACTACCCGCTATCGGTACTGATGCTGGCGGGAATTCGCGAAATCCTGATTATCACCACTCCGGAAGATAAAGGCTATTTCCAGCGTTTGCTGGGCGATGGTTCTGAGTTTGGCATTGAACTGCACTATGCTGAGCAACCGAGCCCGGATGGATTAGCGCAGGCTTTTATTATCGGTGAAACGTTTCTTAACGGTGAACCATCGTGCCTGGTGTTAGGGGACAACATCTTCTTTGGTCAAGGATTCAGTCCAAAACTGCGTCATGTGGCCGCCAGAACGCAAGGCGCGACGGTGTTTGGCTATCAGGTCATGGACCCTGAACGTTTTGGTGTTGTTGAGTTTGATGACAATTTTCGCGCAGTCTCTCTGGAAGAGAAGCCGAAAGCGCCGAAATCTAATTGGGCGGTGACAGGGCTCTATTTTTATGACAGCAAAGTGGTGGAATACGCGAAACGCGTGAAACCTTCTGAGCGTGGGGAGCTGGAGATTACGTCTATCAACCAGATGTATCTTGATGACGGACATCTGACGGTTGAATTGCTTGGGCGTGGCTTTGCCTGGCTGGATACCGGTACGCATGACAGTTTGATCGAAGCGAGCACTTTTGTGCAGACGGTGGAGAAACGCCAGGGCTTTAAAATAGCCTGTCTGGAAGAAATCGCCTGGCGTAACGGCTGGCTGGATGACGAAGGCGTGAAGCGTGCCGCCAGTTCACTGGCCAAAACGGGTTATGGTCAATACCTGCTGGAGCTGCTCCGTGCTCGTCCGCGCCAGTATTGAGCCGCTTAGCTGGGAAAATACGTTCTTTGGCGTGAATAGCGCCATTGTCCGTTTTGACCAACGCGCGCCGGTTCTAACTGCGGATGCGTTGCTGCCCTGGTCGCGTGTACAAGCAAAAATACTTGCCGCAAATAGCCATGAATTAGATGCTCTGCAGCATTTGGGTTTCTCACTGGTAGAAGGTGAAGTCGATTTTGTACTGCCGGTGACGTGTGCCAGCGGCGACCCCGGTGCGCAGGTCGCGCAACCTACGGATATCCCGGTATTACGCCATCTGGCAGGACAGGCATTTGCGCAAAGTCGTTTTCGCGCCCCGTGGTATGCCGAAGATGCCAGCGCGCGTTTCTACGCACAGTGGATTGAAAACGCGGTACTGGGGACGTTTGATCATCAATGCCTCATTTTTCGTAAACCGACTGGTGAGATTCGTGGCTATGTCTCGCTGCGTGAACTGAATGCGACCGAGGCGAGAATTGGCCTGCTGGCCGGGCGTGGTGCGGGTGCAGAACTGATGCAGGCCGCGCTTTGTTGGGCACAGGCCCGCGGTAAAACAACATTGCGCGTGGCGACCCAAATGGGTAACACCGCCGCGCTTAAACGTTATATACACAGTGGTGCGAATGTGGAAAGCACCGCGTATTGGTTATACAGGTGACACGATGATTCCATTTAATGCACCGCCGGTGGTGGGAACTGAACTCGATTACATGCAGTCTGCGATGAATAGCGGCAAACTGTGTGGTGACGGTGGCTTTACCCGTCGCTGTCAGCAGTGGCTGGAGCAGCATTTTGGCAGTGAGAAAGTGCTGCTGACGCCTTCCTGCACCGCATCGCTTGAGATGGCGGCATTGCTGCTGGACATCCAGCCTGGCGATGAAGTCATTATGCCGAGCTACACGTTTGTCTCTACGGCCAATGCCTTCGTGTTGCGCGGCGCGAAAATCGTCTTTGTTGATATTCGCCCGGATACCATGAACATTGACGAAACGCTGATTGAAGCGGCGATCACCGATAAAACCCGCGCTATTGTGCCGGTACATTACGCGGGCGTGGCCTGCGAAATGGATACCATCATGGGGCTGGCCACTAAACATAACCTGTATGTGGTGGAAGATGCCGCCCAGGGCGTCATGTCGACCTACAAGGGGCGTGCGCTGGGTACGATTGGTCACATCGGCTGCTTTAGCTTCCATGAGACCAAAAACTATACCGCAGGCGGGGAAGGTGGAGCGACGCTGATTAATGATAAAAAATTAGTCGAGCGCGCAGAGATCATCCGTGAAAAAGGGACTAACCGTAGTCAGTTTTTCCGCGGCCAGGTAGATAAGTATACCTGGCGTGATATCGGTTCCAGCTATTTGATGTCCGATCTGCAGGCGGCTTATCTGTGGGCGCAGTTGGAAGCGGCTGATCGTATTAACCAGCAGCGTCTGGCGCTGTGGCAAAAGTATTACGATGCCCTGGAACCGCTGGCGCGTGCCGGGCGTATTGAGCTGCCTTCGATACCGGAGGGTTGCGTACAGAATGCCCATATGTTTTACATCAAACTGCGCGATATCGACGATCGCACGGCGTTGATTAACTTCCTGAAAGAAGCTGAAATTATGGCGGTGTTCCACTATATCCCGCTGCATGATTGCCCGGCTGGCGATAAATTCGGCATGTTTGCCGGTGTTGATCGTTACACCACCAAAGAGAGCGAACGCCTGCTGCGTTTACCGCTGTTCTACAATCTGTCGCCGGTGAACCAGCGAACAGTCATTACGACCTTACTCAACTACTTCGCCTGATATGTCGCTTGCAAAAGCGTCCTTATGGACGGCGGCCAGTACGCTGGTAAAAATTGGCGCAGGTTTGCTGGTTGTGAAGTTGCTGGCGGTGTCGTTTGGCCCGGCAGGCGTGGGGCAGGCGGGTAACTTCCGCCAGATGGTCACCGTGCTTGGCGTGTTGGCGGGGGCCGGCATTTTCAATGGCGTCACGAAATACGTTGCGCAGCATCATGACGATCCGGCCCGGCTCCGTAAGGTGGTCGGTACCTCTTCCGCGATGGTGCTGGGATTCTCTACGCTGATGGCGGTGATTTTTTTGCTGGCGGCCGCACCTATCAGTCAGGGATTATTTGGTCATACTCATTATCAGGGGCTGGTTCGACTGGTTGCGCTGGTGCAGATGGGCATAGCCTGGGCGAACCTGCTGCTGGCGCTGATGAAGGGCTTCCGCGATGCGGCGGGTAACGCGCTGTCGTTGATTGTGGGGAGCCTGGTGGGCGTAGCGGCTTATTATGGCTGTTATCGCCTGGGAGGGTATGAAGGCGCCTTGCTGGGCCTGGCGCTGGTACCTGCGCTGGTCGCTATCCCTGCCGCTATAATGCTGATTAAGCGTGGAACTATCCCCCTGCATTACCTGAAACCCTCGTGGGATAACGGTCTGGCAGGGCAGTTAAGCAAGTTTACGCTGATGGCGCTGATTACCTCCGTAACGCTGCCAGTGGCATACGTGATGATGCGAAACCTGTTGGCGGCGCAGTACAGCTGGAATGATGTGGGGATCTGGCAGGGGGTGAGCAGTATCTCCGATGCTTATCTGCAATTTATCACCGCCTCATTCAGCGTTTACTTGCTGCCGACGTTGTCGCGTTTGACTGAAAAGCGCGACATTACACGCGAAGTGATCAAGTCGTTGAAATTCGTGCTGCCGGCGGTTGCTGCCGCAAGCTTTACCGTCTGGCTACTGCGCGATTTTGCTATCTGGCTGCTTTTCTCCGCTAAATTCACCGCCATGCGCGACCTGTTCGCCTGGCAACTGGTCGGTGATGTGCTGAAAGTCGGCGCCTATGTTTTTGGTTATCTGGTGATCGCGAAAGCGTCGCTGCGGTTTTATATCTTGGCAGAAATTAGCCAGTTCATGTTATTGACGGCGTTTGCACATTGGCTGATCCCTGCACATGGTGCGCTGGGCGCGGCACAGGCTTACATGGCAACGTACATTGTCTATTTCTCTCTTTGTTGTGGCGTGTTTTTACTCTGGCGTAGGCGGGTATGACTGTACTGATTCACGTTCTGGGATCGGATATCCCTCACCATAACCAAACCGTGCTGCGGTTTTTCAATGACTCGCTGGCCGCGACGAGCGAGCACGCGCGCACGTTTATGGTTGCAGGTCAGGATGCCGGATTCAGTGAGAACTGCCCGGCGTTATCGCTAAGCTTCTATGGTGGGAAAAAGGCGCTGGCTGAAGCGGTTATCGCGAAAGCAAAAGCGGATCGCCAACAGCGTTTTTTCTTCCACGGTCAGTTCAACACCAGTCTGTGGTTAGCGCTGCTGAGCGGGGGAATTAAACCGGAGCAGTTTTACTGGCATATCTGGGGCGCGGATTTATATGAAGTCTCCAGTGGACTGAAATTTCGCCTGTTTTACCCCATTCGCCGTATGGCGCAGAATCGTGTGGGCTGCGTATTTGCCACGCGGGGTGATTTGAGCTATTTCGCCGAACAGCATCCGCGCGTGCGTGGCGAGTTGCTCTATTTCCCAACGCGGATGGATCCCTCGCTCAATAATATGAGCAATGCGTGTCAGCGCAGCGGCAAGATGACGGTGCTGGTTGGCAACTCTGGCGATCGCAGCAATGAGCATATTGCCGCGCTACGCGCCGTCCATCAGCAGTTCGGCGACACGGTGAATGTGATTGTGCCGATGGGGTACCCCGCCAATAATGCGGCTTATATCGACGAGGTTCGTCAGGCCGGCCTGGCATTGTTTAGCGCTGAGAATCTGCAAATTTTAAGTGAACAGCTGGAATTTGATGCCTATCTGACATTATTACGTCAGTGTGATTTGGGTTACTTTATTTTTGCCCGTCAGCAGGGGATCGGTACCCTGTGTTTACTGATTCAGGCCGGTATCCCGTGCGTGCTCAACCGTGAAAATCCCTTCTGGCAGGATATGGTGGAACAGAATCTCCCGGTGTTATTTACCACTGATGAGCTCAATGAAGGCGTCGTACGCGAAGCGCAGCGCCAGTTGGCATCGGTAGATAAAAATTCAATCACCTTCTTTAGCCCGAATTATCTGCAGCCGTGGCACAACGCGTTGCGTATTGCTTCAGGAGAAACCGTATGAGCCTGATGCAATTTAGCGGTCTGCTGGTGGTATGGCTGCTCTCCACCTTGTTTATCGCCACGCTGACCTGGTTTGAATTCCGCCGCGTGCGTTTTAACTTCAATGTTTTCTTCTCACTGCTGTTTTTGCTGACGTTCTTCTTCGGGTTCCCGTTGACCAGCATACTGGTGTTCCGTTTTGATGTGGCAGTTGCTCCGCCGGAGATCCTGCTGCAGGCCTTGCTGTCTGCCGCCTGTTTCTATGCCGTCTACTACGTGACGTATAAAACCCGCCTTCGCAAGCGAGTCGAGGATAAGCCACGCAGGCCGCTATTTACCATCAATCGCGTTGAAGCGCATTTGACCTGGGTTATACTGATGGCGATTGCATTGGTGAGCGTGGGCGTCTTCTTTATGCACAACGGATTCCTGCTGTTCAGACTGCAATCCTACAGCCAAATTTTTTCCAGTGAAGTCTCTGGCGTCGCTCTGAAGCGTTTCTTCTACTTCTTCATTCCGGCAATGCTGGTGGTCTATTTCCTGCGTCAGGATAGCAAAGCGTGGTTATTCTTCCTGGTGAGTACCGTCGCGTTTGGTTTGCTGACCTATATGATTGTTGGCGGGACGCGCGCCAATATCATCATTGCGTTTGCCATCTTCTTGTTTATCGGCATCATTCGCGGCTGGATTTCGCTGTGGATGCTGGCCGCCGCGGGCGTGCTGGGTATCGTCGGGATGTTCTGGCTGGCGCTGAAGCGCTATGGGATGAACGTTAGCGGCGACGAGGCGTTTTATACTTTCCTGTACCTCACGCGGGACACCTTCTCGCCGTGGGAGAATCTGGCGCTGTTGCTGCAAAATTACCACAATATTGAGTTTCAGGGGCTGGCGCCGATTGTCCGTGACTTCTACGTCTTTATCCCTTCCTGGCTTTGGCCTGGGCGGCCGAGTATTGTCCTCAACTCAGCGAACTACTTTACCTGGGAAGTGTTGAACAACCACTCAGGTCTGGCGATTTCGCCGACGTTAATTGGTTCACTGGTGGTGATGGGTGGGGCGCTGTTTATCCCGTTAGGCGCGATTGTCGTTGGACTCATCATCAAATGGTTTGACTGGCTGTATGAGTTAGGCAACCGCGAAACCAATCGCTACAAGGCGGCGATTCTGCACAGTTTCTGTTTTGGCGCTATTTTCAATATGATCGTGTTGGCACGTGAAGGGCTGGATTCGTTTGTCTCGCGAGTGGTCTTTTTCCTCGTGATTTTCGGCGTGTGTCTGCTGGTGGCAAAACTGCTGTTTTGGCTATTCGATAGTGCGGGACTCATCCATAAACGAATTAAATCGCTGCCCCGGACACAGATTGAAGGATCGTAATGACAGATAACACAACTGCGCCACTCTACTCGCTGCGCGGGCTACAATTGATTGGCTGGCGCGATATGCAGCATGCGCTAAATTACCTGTTTGCCGAGGGGCATCTCAGGCCTGGAACGCTGGTGGCAATCAACGCCGAGAAGATGCTGACGGCAGAAGATAACCCTGAAGTGCGGGATCTGATCAACGCCGCTGAGTTCAAATATGCGGATGGGATTAGCGTGGTGCGCTCAGTGCGCAAAAAATTCCCGCAGGCGCAGGTTTCACGCGTGGCAGGGGCTGATCTTTGGGAAGCGCTTATGGCGCGAGCCGGGCAGGAAGGAACGCCTGTCTTCCTGATTGGTGGCAAGCCTGAAGTTCTGGCGCAAACGGAAGCCAAACTGCGTGCCCAGTGGCGCGTGAACATTGTAGGCAGTCAGGACGGTTATTTTACCCCGGACCAGCGCCAGGCGTTGTTTGAACGTATCCACGCCAGCGGTGCGCAGATTGTGACGGTGGCGATGGGCTCGCCGAAACAAGAGATCTTTATGCGTGACTGCCGGAAGATTCACCCTGAAGCGCTGTATATGGGCGTGGGTGGTACCTACGACGTCTTTACCGGTCACGTTAAGCGTGCGCCGCGAATCTGGCAGAGTCTGGGGCTGGAGTGGCTGTATCGCTTATTGTCGCAGCCAAGCCGTATCACTCGTCAACTTCGCTTATTACGCTATCTCCGCTGGCACTATACCGGCAACCTCTGACGCCCTCTCTCCTTTGATAAGTAGCGTGATCTGCTAATTACGCTACTTATTCACAACATAATCGCTGCTTTCTCGCACAATCTATTTATTTTTTGAATGCTTTAATTGCCATTTAAGCGATTTTAGGAAACCATTCGCAACAATCATTGCAGTGCCGTGGTGTTTTTGACGCCAACCGTTAAGCGGTCGGTGCCGTATGGCCTGTCATGGCATAACAAGATGTACCCATAACGAGAACCGGTAATACCGGACAGTATGCAAACACAACAAGAGGATTTATGGCCGAGAACAAACCTGAGCTACAGCGTGGGCTGGAGGCTCGTCACATCGAATTAATTGCCCTTGGGGGGACTATTGGCGTCGGGCTATTTATGGGGGCCGCTAGTACCCTGAAATGGGCGGGACCTTCGGTTCTGCTGGCATACATTGTCGCCGGGCTGTTCGTCTTTTTCATTATGCGTTCTATGGGGGAGATGTTATTCCTCGAGCCGGTTGCCGGTTCATTTGCTGTTTACGCCCATCGTTATATGAGCCCCTTCTTTGGTTATCTCACCGCCTGGTCATACTGGTTTATGTGGATGGCGGTGGGGATATCAGAGATTACCGCCATCGGGGTGTACGTCCAGTTCTGGTTCCCGGAAATGGCACAATGGATACCCGCACTGATAGCTGTCGGACTGGTTGCGTTGGCAAATCTCGCCGCGGTTCGCCTGTATGGTGAAATTGAGTTCTGGTTTGCCATGATTAAAGTGACCACCATCATTGTGATGATCGTCATTGGATTAGGGGTGATTTTCTTCGGTTTTGGCAATGGCGGTCAGGCGATCGGCTTTGGCAACCTGACTGAGCATGGCGGCTTCTTTGCTGGTGGTTGGAAGGGCTTCCTGACGGCATTGTGTATTGTCGTGGCTTCTTACCAGGGTGTGGAGCTGATCGGCATTACTGCGGGTGAAGCGAAGAATCCGCAGGTCACGCTGCGTAGTGCAGTAGGGAAAGTGCTGTGGCGTATTCTGATTTTCTACGTCGGTGCGATTTTTGTTATCGTCACTATTTTCCCGTGGAATGAGATTGGCAGTAACGGTAGCCCGTTTGTTTTGACCTTTGCCAAGATTGGTATTACCGCCGCGGCAGGGATTATTAACTTTGTGGTCCTGACGGCGGCGCTGTCGGGCTGTAACAGTGGGATGTACAGCTGTGGGCGTATGCTTTACGCGCTGGCAAAGAATCGCCAGTTACCTGCCGCCGTTGGAAAAGTTTCGCGCCAGGGCGTGCCGGTTGCCGGCGTGGCTATTTCTATCGCGATCCTGCTGGTTGGTTCGTGCCTGAACTACATCATTCCCAACCCGCAGCGTGTGTTCGTTTATGTCTATAGCGCCAGCGTGCTGCCGGGGATGGTGCCGTGGTTTGTGATCCTGATAAGCCAGATACGTTTCCGTCAGGCGCATAAAGCGGCGATCGCCAGTCATCCTTTCCGCTCGATTCTTTTCCCGTGGGCGAACTATTTGACGATGGCGTTCCTGATTTGCGTATTAATCGGCATGTACTTTAATGAAGATACCCGAATGTCGCTGTTTGTTGGCATTATCTTCTTACTGGCCGTGACGCTCATTTATAAGGTTTTTGGCCTGAATCGTCATGGCACAGCCCAAAAATTGCAGGAATAAGCGACAAAACGCACAAACCATGACCAAACGATAATTTATTTTAAAAAAGCACTAGACAGCAGACCGAGACCTCCGTAATATCCAGCCCCGCAACGGCGCTAAGCGCCCGTAGCTCAGCTGGATAGAGCGCTGCCCTCCGGAGGCAGAGGTCTCAGGTTCGAATCCTGTCGGGCGCACCATTTAGTAAGGTGCCGGAGCTGCGGTGGTTTTAATACCGCGTAAAAGATTTGCAGTGGTGGCTATAGCTCAGTTGGTAGAGCCCTGGATTGTGATTCCAGTTGTCGTGGGTTCGAATCCCATTAGCCACCCCATTAATTTAAAGTTGTGAAATGCGAAGGTGGCGGAATTGGTAGACGCGCTAGCTTCAGGTGTTAGTGTCCTTAGGATGTGGGGGTTCGAGTCCCCCCCCTCGCACCACGACTTAAAGAATTGAACTAAAAATTCAAAAAGCAGTAAAACGGCGAGTAGCGCAGCTTGGTAGCGCAACTGGTTTGGGACCAGTGGGTCGGAGGTTCGAATCCTCTCTCGCCGACCAATTTTGAACCCCGCTTCGGCGGGGTTTTTTGTTTTCTGATTTTCCCTTCTCAGCCTTTATTTCCCCGAATTTCCTGATTTCTTAAAAAGTCCGGTTCCATTGTTTTTGCAGTGCAATCGTGGCATGCCTTGTGCAATAATATACGGGTAGATGCTCATTCCATCTCTTATGTTCGCCATCTGGCCTCATAAACTCAGGAATGATGCAGAGCCGTTTACGGTGCTTATCGTCCACAGACAGATGTCGCTCTGGCCTCATCAAACACCATGGACATAACGTTGAGTGAAGCACCCATTTATGTTGTCATACAGACCTGTTTAGCGCCTGCTCCAAAAGAGCGGGCGTTTTTTTATGCATATACACCTCATCCTTCAAGTCGCCTCGAAGCATCTCGAATGATTTGGTGTATATGAAATAACGGTAGGCCCGGTAAGCGAAGCGTCACCGGGCAAGAAGGAATTACTGCGGGGGATTGTTGTTCTGCAGCGTCAACATCAGGCCATCACGACGCATGGTGGCGGCTTCTTCCGGCTGATGCAGTCTGTCCAGCGCGTCAGCAAGCCAGGCGTAGTCATAGGCATCTGGACGCTGTTTGAGAGCGGCACGGAAGGCGAACGTGGCTTCCTGCCATTCGCCGTGCTTCATTAGCGACTGGCCCAGCGTGCTCCACAGTAATGGGCGATCGCCGACGGCTTTAATCTGCTGGCGCAACACTTTTTCTATCTGTTCCGGGTTGTTGGTTTTCAGACGCGGGATCGGCAGCACCAGGCGGTCGTCATACTGGCGTTTAAGACCATCAATGATGACCTGCTGTGCCGTATCATGATCGTCACACTCAATCAGATGTTCAGCCATTGCTACCTGCAGGGCAACCTGGTGACGGGTTTTACGGTTCTGGTTTTTCCACCATGCACGTAGCCCCTCGCTGCCCTGATCGGCGCGAACCTGATCCATCAGACCAACCCATGCCTGCTGTTCCAGCATCGCGCGGTGCTCGTCATCACCCACGTGCGCTTTTGCCATGGATGGAATGATATCCAGTAACGAACTCCATGCACCGGTACGAATGTAGGCCTGTTCAGCCAGACGCAGCACTTCCGGATGACGTGGCGTCACTTCCAGCAGTTTATCTACGCTGTGGCGCGCGGCGTGATTTTCATTACGCGCCAGCTGCAGGCGAACGCGAGTGATTTCTACCGGGATCGTATCATTTCCGGCCAGTTCGGCAGCACGCTCAAGGTGTTGGTTGGCACGTGCTTCGTCACCGCGCTGTTGAGCCGCTTCTGCCGCCAGCAGGTAATTCACTACCGGCTGTTCTGCATGATCGGCGTTTTTCGACATCAGCTTTTCAACCTGCTGATAATCGCCTTCTGCCAGCTTGAGCAGCGCCTGCTCCGTCTGCTTACGGGCGCGACGACGCTTCCGACCGACAAACCATCCGCGGGTATGCGCGCCAGTGCGGAAAATTCGGCGCAGCAGCCATTCAATCGCAAACAAGACGACCATTGCGACGATCAGAATGATCACCAGACCCGTCACGCTGGTTTCGATATTGTAATTATCCGTCTGGATCAGTACGTAGCCCTGATGACCGGCAATCATTGGACCGACAACGATCCCGGCGATCAATAGCACAAAGAGCAATAATACTTTTAGCATCATTATTCTCCTTGCGGCGCAGTTGCCGGAGTTTCAGCTGAAGGCGCAGGAGCTGCTGCAACCGGCGCTGTGGCAGGTTGTGCCAGTAAATTACGTACGCGGGTCTGCATGAGCTTGTCGAGAAGCGCCTGGCTCTGCAGCGTTTCCGGTACGTCCATGCTGATGCTTTGTTGGCTCAGTTGGTCTACCTCTTCAAGGAAAGCTTTGGTGGCTGCATCGTCGGTGTCGTAGTAGGCGCGCACCCAGGTGGAGACGTTTTCCAGCGCCTGGCGATATGTTTCCTCCTGATGACGCGGCACGGCCTGGGCGGCTACTAACAGGCGAGAACGGATATTTTCACGTAAGTAAACGTCCTGGTTCGGTGCCAGCAGCGGGACGGCGGTTTCATCACGACGGCGAACGGTGATAAAGCTGTCCATAAAGTTCTGCCAGCTTTTTTGCAGATTGATGCGCCATTCGCTGATCGAGCTGGAAAGCTCGCTGCTGTCGGAATCCATCGGCGAATCGTCGGTATCGTTGTCGGCCAGACGCAGGTTATCAATCTGGTTAGAGAGCTGATTCACTTTCAGGATAATGCCGTCATAGTCGACCTGAGTCACCGCAGAGAGGCTCGCGATATCGTCGGTAATCGCGCGACGGGCGGTAATCAGGCTTGGGTCATTCATATCCGCCAGGCTGGCGTCAGCGCTTTTCAGCAGCGCCGCGGCGGTAGTAACGTCCTGATCGCTCCATAATTTGCGACCGGCCAGTTTCACCAGAAAATCAGCCTGCGCCAGCAGCCATGTCCCGGCATCGCTGCCGGAGATAGTGGCGACTTTTTGCTGGACTTCGTCAAGCTGTTTGACCAGCGCGGCCTGCTGGCGAGCGGCTTCATCCAACTGCGTTGCCTGCTGCTTAATAATGCCTTCCAGCTCAGCTTTTTGGCTTTCTTGCGCTTTTTGCAACGCCGTAAGCTGGTTCGCCAGCGCATCGCTGGTTGCTGTCTGCGTTGTTGCCTGCTGTTTCCCCCAACCGTACAGCCCAACGCCTGCAGCCAGCGCAATAGCAATCGCCACAGCGCTCAGAATCAGCGCCGTGCTGTTCTTACTCTTTTTTTCAGTATTGACTGGCTGTGACGTGGTTTCCACGGCCTCCCTGGTCTCTTCAACCACGGCGGAGGATTTTTCTTGTTCCGTCATTATGGCATCCCATTATGAGAGTTATTGTAATGCGCGTAGTAGCGCATCGTTGTCGGCGTTATCAGCGACCTTAATATCTTGCCAGCCCAGTTCCCGGGCGAGGTGCGCCAGACGCTCACTGACGACCAGCAGCCGACAGCGTAGTAACCAGTGCTCACGATACCACTGCGGAATGAGCGACCAGAGCTGTTGTAGCATCTCTCCGCTGGTGACAACCACCGTGGTCACACCACGAGATTGCCAGCGCATCGCTTCTTCTGCACCATCGTAATATTTTGCACTGCGTTGATAACATTCACAAAAATCGACATCAGCTCCGCGTGCTGTCAGGGTTTCACCTATCAGCTCACGGCCACCATTACCGCGTAATATAAGCGCGCGTTTTCCCGCAATATTTTGTAATTCAGGTAATTGTAGCAAGACTTCGCTAATTTCCCGATCCAGAGGGTAGTGAATATTGAAACCGCTAACGGTATGCAGCGCCAGCGCCGTTGTGCGACCAATGGCAAAATAACGCGGAAGGGAGGGCCAGCTTTTCCCCTGTTGCTGAAGCTCGGCATCTGCAAAGGTGACGGCGTGCTGCGAGAGGGCGAAGACCAGATCGTTTTCCGTTAGCGCCGACAGCCGGGAAGCCAGCGTTGCCAGCTCCCGACCGGGCGAAAACTCGATGAGCGGAAAGCTCCAGGCCACCCGCCCCAGTGTGCGCAGACGGCTCACTAACTCTTCCCCTGCGGGAGACGGGCGGGTGACCAGAATACTCATGCGGGGGCTTCTCCGTTGTAAACTTCAGCCAGAATGGTGCGCGCACCGTTCTCCAGCAGCTCTTCAGCCAGAGAGATGCCCATCTGTTCAGCTTCCTGCGCGGCGCCGCGACGTTCTCCGCATACCATCTGCGAACCGTCAGGCGCGCCGACCAGCGCCCGCAGCCAAATCTCACCGTTAAGGAGTTCTGCATAACTGCCGATAGGGACCTGACATCCCCCTTCCAGGCGGGTATTCATGGCGCGTTCGGCTTTGACGCGCAGCGCAGTCTCTTCATGGTTGAGCGGCGCTAACAGCGCCTGAGTGCGCATATCATCCAGTCGACATTCTATGCCAACTGCGCCTTGCCCGACAGCGGGTAGGGAGACTTCCGGCGGCAGAGCGGTGCGGACTCGCGACTCAAGACCTAAACGTTTTAATCCGGCGACCGCCAGAATAATGGCGTCATAATCGCCGTTATCCAGTTTGCTCAGACGCGTACCTACGTTACCGCGCAGCGAACGGATGACGAGATCCGGGCGACGCTTTGCCAACTGGCACTGGCGACGCAAACTGGATGTCCCGACGATGCTGCCTGCCGGGAGTTCATCCAGCGTGTTGTACTTATTTGAGACGAAAGCATCACGCGGATCCTCTCGCTCGCAAATGGTGACCAGTCCAAGACCGTCAGGGAATTCAACCGGCACATCCTTCATGGAATGCACGGCGATATCGGCGCGTTTTTCCAGCAGCGCGACTTCCAGCTCTTTAACAAACAACCCTTTCCCCCCGACTTTCGCCAGCGGGGTATCAAGGATCACATCGCCACGGGTTACCATCGGAACCAGTTCCACGATCAGACCGGGGTGGTTTGCCATTAAGGCGTCTTTGACATAATGTGCCTGCCAGAGCGCAAGGGGGCTTTGGCGTGTGGCAATTCTCAAAACATTGTCTAACATGCTTGTTACCGTCATTATCAATCATTGACCATCCTAACATCCTTATCAAAGGGATGTCAGCGTTACGCTCAAACGTGAGTGAGAGGAAAAGGCGCTGCATCATCACTGGCAGTGAATAATGACGAGAAACCTCCCGACCGTATGAAGGAATTTACACGTAACGAACGGTGCTACACTTGTATGTAGCGCATCTTTCTTTACGGTCAATGAGCAAGGTGTTAAATTGATCACGTTTTAGACCATTTTTTCGGCTGTACAGCATAAAAAAATATGGGCGAAAAAACAGGTAACGGTTATTTTTGACATACGGTTTATCCGAATTGATGACGATTATTGTGAGCGCTTGTGCCGCAGCAATCGACAACATGACGGATAGCAACATCAGGCGATACGTCTTGTACCTCTATATTGAGACTCTGAAACAGAGACTGGATGCCATAAATCAACTGCGTGTGGATCGCGCGCTTGCTGCCATGGGACCAGCCTTCCAGCAGGTATACAGTCTGCTGCCGACATTATTGCACTACCACCATCCGCTGATGCCGGGTTACCTTGATGGTAACGTTCCCAAAGGCATATGCCTTTACACGCCTGATGAAACCCAACGCCACTACCTGAACGAACTGGAACTGTACCGCGGTATGTCACCGCAGGATCCTCCCAAGGGCGAACTGCCTATCACCGGCGTTTACTCAATGGGCAGCACCTCTTCGGTAGGGCAAAGCTGTTCCTCTGACCTTGATATTTGGGTCTGCCATCAATCCTGGCTGGATAGCGAAGAGCGCCAACTGCTGCAGCGTAAATGTAGCCTGCTGGAAAGCTGGGCCGCCTCGCTGGGCGTGGAAGTCAGCTTCTTCCTGATTGATGAAAACCGTTTCCGCCACAATGAAAGCGGCAGTTTGGGTGGTGAAGACTGTGGCTCGACGCAGCATATCCTGTTGCTTGATGAATTCTATCGCACCGCTGTGCGTCTCGCGGGTAAACGTATTCTGTGGAATATGGTGCCGGGCGACGAAGAAGAGCATTACGACGATTACGTCATGACGCTTTACGCACAGGGGGTGTTAACGCCAAACGAATGGCTGGATCTCGGCGGACTCAGTTCGCTTTCCGCCGAAGAGTACTTTGGCGCCAGCCTCTGGCAGCTGTACAAGAGTATCGACTCCCCGTACAAAGCGGTATTGAAAACGCTGCTGCTGGAAGCTTATTCCTGGGAATACCCCAATCCACGCCTGTTGGCGAAAGATATCAAACAGCGCCTGCACGATGGTGAGATCGTCTCTTTTGGTCTCGACCCTTACTGCATGATGCTGGAGCGCGTTACCGAGTACCTCACGGCGATCGAAGACCCGACTCGTCTGGATTTAGTGCGTCGATGTTTCTACTTAAAAGTGTGTGAGAAACTGAGCCGCGAGCGCGCCTGCGTGGGCTGGCGTCGTGAAGTATTAAGTCAGTTAGTGAAAGAGTGGGGCTGGGATGACGCCCGTCTGACCATGCTGGATAACCGCGCTAACTGGAAGATTGACCAGGTACGCGAAGCGCATAACGAACTGCTCGATGCGATGATGCAGAGCTATCGTAACCTGATCCGTTTTGCCCGCCGAAATAACCTCAGCGTGAGCGCCAGCCCGCAGGATATCGGCGTGCTGACCCGTAAGCTGTATGCCGCGTTTGAAGCATTACCAGGTAAAGTAACGCTGGTGAACCCGCAGATATCTCCGGATCTCTCGGAACCGAATCTGACCTTTATCCATGTGCCGCCGGGCCGTGCCAACCGTTCGGGTTGGTATCTCTATAACCGCGCGCCTAACATGGACTCGATCATCAGCCATCAGCCGCTGGAATATAACCGCTACCTCAATAAACTGGTGGCGTGGGCCTGGTTCAACGGCCTGCTGACCTCGCGTACGCATTTATTTATTAAGGGCAACGGCATTGTTGATTTGCCGAAGCTGCAAGAAATGGTCGCCGACGTGTCGCACCACTTCCCGCTGCGACTGCCAGCGCCAACGCCGAAGGCGCTCTATAGCCCGTGCGAGATTCGCCACCTGGCGATTATCGTTAACCTTGAATATGACCCGACGGCAGCATTTCGCAATCAGGTGGTACATTTTGATTTCCGTAAGCTGGACGTCTTCAGCTTTGGTGAAGAACAAAATTGCCTGGTGGGTAGCGTCGACCTGCTGTACCGCAACTCGTGGAATGAAGTGCGTACGCTGCACTTCAACGGTGAGCAGGCGATGATTGAAGCGTTAAAAACGATTCTGGGCAAAATGCACCAGGATGCCGCGCCGCCGGATAGCGTCGAGGTCTTCTGCTATAGCCAGCATCTGCGCGGTTTAATTCGCACCCGCGTGCAGCAACTAGTGTCTGAGTGCATCGAGTTGCGCCTCTCCAGTACCCGTCAGGAAACCGGACGCTTCAAAGCGCTGCGCGTTTCCGGTCAGACGTGGGGTCTGTTCTTCGAGCGCCTGAACGTCTCGGTACAGAAGCTGGAAAACGCGATTGAATTTTATGGCGCGATTTCACATAACAAACTGCACGGGCTTTCCGTTCAGGTTGAGACCAATCATGTGAAACTCCCGTCAGTGGTTGACGGTTTTGCCAGCGAAGGGATCATTCAGTTCTTTTTCGAAGAAACGGGTGATGAGCAGGGCTTTAATATCTACATTCTGGATGAGAGTAATCGGGCTGAGGTGTATCACCACTGCGAAGGTAGCAAAGAGGAGCTGGTACGCGATGTCAGCCGTTTCTACTCGTCGTCGCACGATCGCTTTACCTACGGCTCCAGCTTCATCAACTTTAACCTGCCGCAGTTCTATCAGATTGTGAAAACCGATGGGCGCGCGCAGGTGATCCCGTTCCGTACCCAGCCGATTAGCGCCGTGCCGCCCGTCAGTCAGGAAAACGACACTCCGCTGTTGCAGCAGTATTTCTCGTGAGCATGATGCCGGATAAGCGAAGCGTATCCGGCAATAAAACTTAACGGAAGCTCACCTCTTCACCCGCCTGCTGTGTCGCCGCCTGTTCTAGCAGATCCCAGAACGTTTCGCCGCTACGATCGCAGATCCACTCGTCGCCTTTCAGGTCAAAGTGGTAGCCGCCCTGTTTGGTTGCCAGCCACACCTGATGCAGCGGCTCCTGACGGTTAATAATAATTTTGCTGCCGTTTTCGAAGCTGATGGTCAGCACGCCGCCGTTGATCTCACAATCGATATCGCTGTCGCCGTCCCAGTCGTCCAGACGCTCTTCAATGGTCATCCACAGGGTGTCAGCAAGGCGATGAAATTCACTGTCGTTCATTTTCTTATCCTGTTTTTCGTGATGACGGCAGTATAACCTGAAACAAAACGCGTTGCAGATTACAGGCTAACTCTTGCTTTTACGCCTTCTCCTGCGATGATAGAAAACAGAAAGCATGAACTTTACAGGCAATCGATAATGAAAAACGTGTTAAAGCCACTCGCTGTCATTTTTACTCTGTTCAGCCTGACGGGCTGTGGGCTAAAAGGCCCGCTCTATTTCCCGCCAGCAGATAAAACCGCGCCGCCTCCGACCAAGAGCGTTCAGCCGCAATCGCAATCCACCACGCCAGAGAAAAACGATCGTGGGATTAGTGACGGGCCTTCTCAGGTGAATTACTGACGTCAGGAATAGATGTATATTTCTGTACCCGCGTGAACGGAGTGAATGATGCAATTCTCTAAAATGCATGGCCTTGGCAACGATTTTATGGTCGTCGACGCGGTAACGCAGAATGTCTTTTTCTCACCAGAGCTGATCCGCCGCTTGTCCGACAGGCATCTCGGCGTTGGATTTGATCAACTGCTGGTGGTTGAACCTCCGTATGATCCGGAGCTGGATTTCCACTACCGTATTTTTAATGCCGACGGTAGTGAAGTGTCACAGTGTGGCAATGGCGCCCGCTGTTTTGCCCGCTTTGTTCGCCTGAAAGGGCTGACCAATAAGCGTGATATTCGCGTCAGTACCGCTAATGGTCGTATGGTATTAACCGTAACCGACGACGAGCTGGTACGGGTGAATATGGGTGAACCCAATTTTGAACCCGCGCAGGTTCCGTTTCGCGCCAACAAAGCAGAGAAGACCTATATTATGCGCGTGGCTGAACAGACAGTATTGTGCGGCGTGGTTTCAATGGGGAACCCGCACTGCGTAATTCAGGTTGATGATGTTGATACGGCCACGGTAGAAACGTTGGGGCCGGTTCTGGAAAGTCACGAACGCTTTCCTGAACGCGCCAATATCGGATTTATGCAGGTGGTAAAGCGCGAGCACATCCGGCTGCGCGTCTATGAGCGCGGCGCGGGTGAAACGCAGGCCTGCGGCAGCGGTGCGTGCGCCGCTGTTGCGGTTGGTATCCAGCAGGGCCTGCTGGCAGAAGAAGTGAGGGTGGAATTACCGGGCGGTCGACTTGATATCGCCTGGAAAGGTCCGGGTCATCCGCTGTATATGACTGGCCCGGCGGCACATGTCTACGACGGATTTATTCACTTATGAAGCAACCAGGGGAAGAACTACAGGAAACGCTCATGGAGCTGGACGACCGGGCGGTCGTCGATTACCTGCAACGTAATCCTGAGTTTTTTATCCGTAATGCCCAGGCAGTTGAAGCGATGCGTGTTCCACACCCGGTGCGGGGCACGGTCTCTTTAGTGGAATGGCATATGGCGCGGGCACGTAATCATATTAACGTGCTGGAAGAGAATATGGCGTTGTTGATGGAACAAGCCAACGCCAATGAAAGCCTGTTCTATCGTCTGTTAAATCTGCAAGCCCGGCTGGTATCGGCCAGCAGTCTTGACGACATGCTGATGCGATTTCATCGCTGGGCGCGTGAGTTAGGGCTGGCTGGGGCGACGGTTCGTCTGTTCCCGGATCGCTGGCGACTTGGTGCACCATCAAAATTCACTCATCTGGCATTAAGCCGTCAGGCTTTTGAACCGCTGCGTATTCAGCGTCTGGGCCAGTCACTGCACTATCTTGGACCGCTCAATGGCCCGGAACTTCTGGTCATGATGCCCGAAGCGAAAGCAATAGGCTCGGTGGCGATGTCGATGTTGGGGCAAGATGGATCCCTGGGCGTGATGCTGTTCAGCAGTCGCGACGTTAATCATTACCAGCAGGGGCAAGGTACGCAATTACTGCAGGAAATCTCGCTGATGTTGCCGGAGCTGCTGGAGCGCTGGATTGAACGCGTATGACCGATTCACCCCTTTCTCAGGATGTGGCGCGCTTTTTACGCTATCTGGGCGTTGAGCGCCAGCTTAGCCCGATCACATTGCTGAATTATCAGCGTCAGCTTGATGCCATCATTGCGTTAGCCGGAGAGACCGGTCTGCAAAGCTGGCAACAATGTGACGCTTCGATGGTACGCAGTTTTGCCGTGCGCAGCCGTCGTAAAGGGCTGGGGCCGGCGAGCCTGGCGCTGCGTCTCTCCGCATTGCGCAGTTTCTTTGACTGGCTGGTTAATCAGGGCGAGCTGAAAGCCAATCCCGCAAAAAGTGTTTCCGCGCCGAAAGCACCGCGTCATCTACCTAAAAATATCGATGTCGACGACGTTAATCGTCTGCTGGATATCGACCTCAACGATCCCCTCGCCGTGCGCGACCGGGCAATGTTAGAAGTGATGTACGGCGCAGGGCTGCGTTTGTCTGAACTGGTTGGGCTGGATATTAAACATCTCGATCTCGACACCGGCGAAGTATGGGTGATGGGGAAGGGCAGTAAAGAACGTCGCCTGCCAATTGGCCGCAATGCAGTGGCGTGGATTGAGCACTGGCTGGACCTGCGGGGGCTATTTGGCTGCGATGACGATGCGTTATTCCTGTCAAAACTGGGCAAACGCATTTCTGCGCGTAATGTACAAAAACGCTTTGCGGAATGGGGGATAAAACAGGGGCTGAACAGCCACGTACATCCCCACAAATTGCGCCACTCTTTTGCGACGCATATGCTGGAGTCGAGCGGCGATCTGCGCGGGGTACAGGAGTTATTGGGGCATGCGAATCTCTCCACTACCCAAATCTATACCCATCTTGATTTTCAACACCTGGCTTCAGTGTACGATGCGGCGCATCCACGCGCCAAACGGGGGAAATAATGCGTTTTTACCGGCCTCTGGGGCGTATTTCTGCGCTCACCTTTGACCTTGATGACACCCTTTACGATAACCGTCCCGTTATCACACGCACCGAGCAGGAAGCGCTCGCGTTTGTACAGAATTACCATCCGGCGTTGAATTCGCTGCAAAATAGCGACCTACAGCGCTTACGTCAGGCCGTTCGCGACGCCGAGCCGGAAATCTACCACGACGTTACCCAATGGCGTCACCGCGCCGTAGAGCGCGCTATGCTGGAGGCGGGATTGTCAGAAGCAGAAGCCAGAATGGGGGCGAATGCGGCGATGATGAATTTCGCCAAATGGCGTAGCCGCATTGACGTCCCGCAGGCGACGCATGACACGCTGAAGGCGCTGGCCCGCAAATGGCCGCTGGTGGCGATCACCAACGGTAACGCACAGCCAGAACTGTTCGGCCTGGGCGATTACTTTGAGTTTGTGCTGCGCGCCGGTCCCGACGGGCGATCAAAACCGTTCAGCGACATGTACGCGCTGGCGGCAGATAAACTGAAAATGCCTGTGGCTGAGATTCTGCATGTGGGCGATGACCTGACGACGGACGTGGCGGGGGCCATCCGATGCGGTATGCAGGCCTGCTGGATCAAACCGGAAAATGCCGACCTGATGCAAACCGCAGACAGCCGTTTGCTGCCGCATATCGAAATTTCACAGTTGGCATCTCTGACCTCGCTGATATAATCACCAGCAGAACTCTGTATATATACCCAGCTTTTTGGCGGATGGCGCTACGCTTATCCGCCTTACCTACTTTTACGCGGCGGTGCCAATGGACGTTTCTTACCTGCTCGACAGCCTTAATGATAAACAGCGTGAAGCGGTGGCCGCGCCACGCAGCAACATGCTGGTTTTGGCCGGCGCGGGGAGTGGTAAAACTCGCGTGCTGGTGCACCGTATCGCCTGGTTACTGACGGTAGAGAACAACTCGCCATACTCCATTATGGCGGTGACCTTTACCAACAAAGCAGCGGCGGAAATGCGCCACCGTATTGGCCAGATCATGGGAACCAGCCAGGGCGGTATGTGGGTGGGTACATTCCACGGTCTGGCGCACCGCCTGCTGCGCGCGCACCATATGGATGCGAACCTGCCGCAGGATTTCCAGATCCTCGACAGCGAAGACCAATTGCGTTTGCTCAAGCGTTTGATCAAGGCGATGAATCTTGATGAGAAGCAGTGGCCGCCGCGTCAGGCGATGTGGTTTATCAATAGCCAGAAAGACGAAGGGCTGCGCCCGCACCATCTGCAGAGCTATGGCAACCCGGTTGAGCAAACCTGGCAAAAGGTGTATCAGGCCTATCAGGAAGCGTGTGACCGCGCGGGGCTGGTGGATTTCGCCGAGCTGTTGCTGCGCGCCCATGAACTGTGGCTCAACAAGCCGCATATCCTGCAGCACTACCGCGAACGCTTTACCAATATCCTGGTAGACGAATTCCAGGATACCAACAACATTCAGTACGCCTGGATCCGCCTGTTGGCGGGCGATACCGGCAAAGTGATGATCGTTGGCGATGATGACCAGTCGATCTACGGCTGGCGCGGGGCGCAGGTGGAAAACATCCAGCGCTTCCTCACGGATTTCCCGGGCGCAGAAACTATTCGCCTGGAGCAGAACTACCGCTCGACCAACAACATCCTCAGCGCGGCCAACGCCCTGATTGAAAACAACAACGGGCGTTTGGGTAAAAAGTTGTGGACCGATGGCGTCGACGGCGAACCAATCTCACTGTACTGCGCGTTCAACGAACTCGATGAAGCGCGTTTTGTGGTCAATCGTATCAAAACCTGGCAGGACAACGGCGGTGCGCTGGAACAGTGCGCCATTCTGTATCGCAGCAACGCCCAGTCGCGCGTGCTGGAAGAGGCGTTGTTACAAGCCAGCATGCCGTACCGTATCTATGGTGGGATGCGCTTCTTTGAACGCCAGGAAATCAAAGATGCGCTCTCCTACCTGCGCCTGATCGCTAACCGTAATGACGACGCCGCATTTGAACGCGTGGTGAATACGCCAACCCGCGGGATTGGCGATCGTACATTAGATGTCGTGCGTCAGACCTCCCGTGACCGCCAGCTTACGTTGTGGCAGGCCTGTCGTGAGCTGTTGCAGGAAAAAGCCCTCGCGGGTCGCGCCGCCAGCGCCTTACAGCGTTTTATGGAGCTGATCGATGCGCTGGCGCAGGAGACCGCCGATATGCCGCTGCACGTGCAGACTGACCGGGTAATTAAAGACTCCGGCCTGCGCATGATGTACGAGCAGGAAAAAGGCGAGAAGGGTCAGACGCGTATCGAAAACTTAGACGAACTGGTGACGGCAACGCGCCAGTTCAGCTACAACGAAGAAGACGAAGACTTAATGCCGCTACAGGCGTTCCTGTCTCACGCCGCGCTGGAAGCAGGCGAAGGGCAGGCGGATACCTGGCAGGATGCGGTACAACTGATGACGCTGCACTCGGCGAAAGGTCTGGAGTTCCCCCAGGTATTTATCGTGGGTATGGAAGAAGGCATGTTCCCCAGCCAGATGTCGCTGGACGAAGGTGGGCGCCTCGAAGAAGAGCGCCGCCTGGCTTACGTAGGCGTGACCCGCGCGATGCAAAAGCTGACGCTGACCTACGCCGAAACGCGTCGTCTGTACGGCAAAGAGGTTTACCACCGCCCGTCGCGTTTTATCGGCGAACTGCCGGAAGCGTGCGTTGAAGAGGTTCGCCTGCGCGCCACGGTTAGCCGTCCGGTGAGCCATCAGCGGATGGGCACGCCAATGGCGGAAAATGATACCGGCTACAAGCTCGGCCAGCGCGTGCGCCACGCTAAGTTTGGTGAGGGCACCATCGTCAATCTGGAAGGAAGCGGTGAGCACAGTCGTTTGCAGGTCGCGTTCCAGGGGCAAGGGATCAAATGGCTGGTGGCGGCCTACGCCAGACTGGAAACGGTTTGATCGGTTTGGCTTTGCCGGATGGCGACGCTGGCGCGTCTTATCCGGCCTACAGACCGGGTAACATTTTGATTTCCAGGCCGGACAAGGCGAAGCCGCCATCCCGCTATCTGTCGGTTAATATTCTGAAATCATAGATAAATAATTCCCCTCTGCTAACCTTTTTGTATAAGGGGAAATTATTACTTTTTCGCCATCTGTTGCGTGTTGACGTCAAAATTTTGCTGGCGTAACATGCGCGCACGATTACGCTAAGAGGACATTCGCCTTGGACACACCCAGTAGATACTGGCTCATTATCCTGTCATCCAGGATCAACTCCTAAGGCTATCCCTTTTTGCTGATAGCCTTCGCGGTTGTCAGCGACCTTCTGTTTTTTCCCGTCGCGCTGAGTCAGGCTGTTTAATGGTCTGAAACCCAATTTGTTTCTGTGTGCCCTCCGAACTGTCCGATAATTTTTTGCATTGGGAGTCCCGGTCATGCTGAGCGCATTTCAACTGGAAAACAATCGTTTAACTCGCCTTGAGGCAGACGAGATCGAGCACCTGGCCAGTTCGGTTTGGGTCGATTTAGTCGAGCCGGATGACGAAGAACGAAACCGTGTGCAAAAGGACTTGGGCCAGAATCTGGCTACGCGCCCTGAACTGGAAGACATCGAAGCATCTGCGCGTTTTTTTGAAGACGAAGACGGTCTGCACATTCACTCCTTCTTCTTCTATGAAGATGCCGACGATCACGCGGGTAACTCAACCGTCGCATTTACCATTCGCGAAGGTCGCCTGTTTACTCTGCGCGAGCGCGAGCTGCCGGCATTTCGCCTGTACCGCATGCGTGCGCGTAATCAGGCGATGGTGGATGGCAACGCTTACGAGCTGCTGCTCGACCTGTTCGAAACTAAAATTGAACAGTTGGCGGATGAGATCGAAAATATCTACAGCGACCTGGAAAAACTCAGCCGTGTGATCATGGAAGGGCGTCAGGGTGATGAATATGACGAAGCGCTTTCGACGCTGGCGGAACTGGAAGATATTGGCTGGAAGGTCCGCCTGTGTCTGATGGATACCCAGCGCGCACTGAACTTCCTGGTGCGTAAAGCGCGTTTGCCGGGGAGTCAGCTGGAACAGGCGCGCGAGATTCTGCGCGATATCGAATCCCTGCTGCCGCACAACGAATCACTGTTCCAGAAAGTTAACTTCCTGATGCAGGCGGCGATGGGCTTTATCAATATCGAGCAGAACCGCATCATCAAGATCTTCTCGGTGGTCTCTGTGGTGTTCCTGCCGCCGACGCTGGTGGCTTCCAGCTACGGGATGAACTTTGAGTTCATGCCGGAACTGCACTGGAGCTTCGGTTACCCAGGGGCGATTGTCTTTATGATGCTCGCGGGTCTGGCACCGTATCTGTACTTTAAGCGCAAGAACTGGCTGTAATGGCTGTGCCGGATGGCGGTTACGCCTTATCCGGCACTTCTTCAGCTCCGACGTACCCGTCGTTGCGTATAAATCGCATCCATCACGAAAACTGCCAGCGCCACCCAGATAAACGCAAACGTGACCATTTTATCCGCTCCCGGAACTTCACCGTAGAAAGTGACGGCCAGCAGGAACATTAGCGTGGGTCCGATATACTGGAAGAAACCCAGCGTGGACAGACGCAGGCGGGTCGCCGCGCCGGTAAAGCACAGCAGCGGAATGGTGGTCACGACACCTGCAGCAATCAGCAGCAGATTGAGCGACATGGGGTTTTGACCCATATGGCTGGTTGGGCTGTCCGCGATGCCAAACAGATAGATAGCCGCAACAGGTAAAAGCCACAGGGTTTCGATCAGCATGCCGGTTTGTGCTTCGACGGCAATCTTCTTGCGTACCAGACCATAGAAAGCAAAGCTGAACGCCAGGCCCAACGCGATGATTGGCAGCGATCCGAAGGTCCACAGCTGTACCAGTACGCCGCAGGCGGCTAACAGTACCGCCAGCCACTGCATGCGACGAAAGCGCTCGCCGAGGAAAAGCATTCCCAGCACAATATTCACCAGCGGGTTAATAAAATAGCCCAGGCTGGCTTCCAGCATATGATGATTATTGACCGCCCAAATGAACAGCAGCCAGTTTCCACCGATGAGCACTGCAGAGAGCGCCAGCAGGAAGATCTTCTTTGGCGTTTGTAGCAGCGTTTTGATGCCCGACCACTGGCGGCTGATGCTCATCAGTACCACCATAAAGAAAAATGACCAGATGACGCGATGCGTCAGGATCTCATCCGCCGGGACATAGTAAATCAGCTTGAAGTAGGCAGGAGCGATACCCCAAATAAAATAAGCAGCAAGAGCGAGTAACACGCCCTGCCGCGTTTGTTTAGCATCCATCGGGAAAACTCATTTCAGAAATGTAACAGCAGTTTACCTTTTTTTGGGCACTTACCCTACCATATAAGTGGCGGTTGCGCTGGCAATATAAAGCTGTTCTTCGTTATGCAGTTCCACGCGCGCAACGGCGACTTTATTCCCTGCCCGCAGCAGGCTACTGGTGGCGGTAAAGCGATTTCCTCTCCCCGGGCGCAGGTAATCAACGCGCAAATCGATTGTCCCCATACGTGACATTCGCTGACGCAGTTCGTCCTCGCTGATCGTCTCATGGCGGGTCAGCGTACTGCCAACGCACACCAGCCCGGCGGCAACGTCCAGCGCCGACGCGATCACGCCGCCATGCAGAATGCTTTGCGCCCAGTTGCCGACCATCATCGGTTGATTATTAAAGGCTAATTGAGCAAATTCTTTCTCATAGCGTTCAAGCTCCAGACCCAGCGCCCGGTTAAACGGCATATGATAGACAAACATTTCACCCACTAACTTCAGCGCTTCCTCAGCAGTAAGTACGGCAGACATACGATCCCTACATCTCAACGGTTAATGAAATGTTGATATTATGCTTATTATTTGTTGTTTTCTACTTTAGGACGGGATAACTAACGAGGAACTCGCTAAGTATGTAGAATACTTGCCAGATAATTATACAATTCATCAATATTTTGGTTCAGGAGAACATTACCGATGCGGGCGATTCTGGGATGGTTACTACCAGCAGTCATGCTGCCGTTGACCGCGTATGCGCAGGAAGCGACAGTGAAAGAGATTCATGATGCACCGGCGGTTCGCGGCAGTATCATCGCCAACATGCTGCAGGAGCATGACAACCCTTTCACGCTTTATCCTTATGAGACCAACTATCTCATCTACACCAATACCAGCGACATGAACAAAGAGGCGATCAGCAGCTATAGCTGGTCCGAAAATGCGCGCAAAGATGAGGTTAAGTTTCAGCTAAGCCTGGCGTTTCCGCTCTGGCGCGGAATATTAGGCCCGAACTCGGTACTCGGCGGTTCCTATACCCAGAAGTCCTGGTGGCAGCTTTCGAACAGTGAAGAGTCTGCACCGTTTCGCGAAACCAACTATGAACCGCAATTGTTCCTCGGTTTCGCCACCGACTATCGCTTTGCCGGTTGGACGCTCCGCGATGTCGAAATGGGCTATAACCATGACTCCAATGGTCGATCCGACCCCACCTCACGTAGCTGGAACCGCCTTTACACCCGGCTGATGGCTGAAAACGGTAACTGGCTGGTGGAAGTTAAGCCGTGGTACGTTATCGGCAGCACTGACGATAACCCTGATATCACCAAATATATGGGCTACTATCAGTTGAAAATGGGTTATCACCTGGGTGACGCGGTGATCAGTGTGAAAGGTCAGTACAACTGGAATACCGGCTACGGCGGCGCAGAGCTGGGGGCCAGTTATCCCATTACCAAGCATGTGCGTCTTTATACCCAGGTCTACAGCGGCTACGGCGAATCACTGATTGACTACAACTTCAATCAGACCCGTGTTGGCGTGGGTGTAATGCTTAACGATATCTTCTGACAGGTATTGAGAGTATTTTAATCATTGCAGTTTCTCTCTCAGGCGCTGAAAATAGCGCCTGTTTTTATTTCAGGCTAATGGGGTTAATGTGGCGCAGGCGGAAGTGTTGAATCTGGAAATGGGCGCTAAACAGGTTTTGCAGGAAACCTTTGGCTACCAACAGTTTCGCCCTGGTCAGGAAGAAATCATTGATACCGTGATCGCTGGTCGCGACTGCCTGGTCGTTATGCCGACCGGTGGCGGAAAATCCCTGTGCTATCAAATTCCCGCATTATTGCTTAACGGGCTCACCGTTGTTGTTTCTCCGCTGATTTCTCTGATGAAAGATCAGGTCGATCAACTGCTTGCCAACGGCGTGGCGGCCGCGTGTCTGAACTCCACCCAAAGTCGTGAGCAGCAGCTTGAGGTGATGGCAGGCTGTCGTAGCGGGCAGATTCGCTTACTGTACATTGCGCCCGAACGCCTGATGCTGGATAACTTCCTTGAAAATCTGGCGCACTGGAACCCGGTGCTGCTGGCGGTTGATGAAGCGCACTGTATTTCGCAGTGGGGGCATGATTTCCGCCCGGAATACGCCGCGCTGGGGCAGTTGCGTCAGCGTTTCCCAACTCTGCCGTTTGTCGCGCTGACCGCGACCGCGGACGAGACAACCCGGCTGGATATTGTGCGTCTGCTGGGGCTCAACGACCCGTTAATTCAGATCAGCAGCTTTGATCGCCCGAATATTCGCTACATGTTGATGGAGAAGTTTAAGCCGCTCGATCAACTGATGCGCTACGTGCAAGAGCAGCGCGGTAAGTCCGGTATTATCTACTGTAACAGTCGCGCTAAAGTAGAAGACACCGCCGCGCGTCTGCAAAGCCGAGGCATTAGCGCCGGGGCTTATCATGCCGGTCTGGAAAACGCTGTACGTGCAGAAGTGCAGGAGAAATTCCAGCGTGATGACCTGCAAATCGTCGTAGCGACCGTGGCGTTTGGCATGGGAATCAACAAACCCAACGTACGCTTCGTGGTGCATTTCGATATTCCGCGCAACATCGAGTCCTATTACCAGGAAACCGGCCGCGCCGGGCGTGACGGCCTGCCTGCGGAAGCAATGCTGTTTTACGATCCGGCTGATATGGCATGGCTGCGCCGTTGCCTCGAAGAGAAACCCGCCGGGCAACTGCTGGATATCGAACGGCATAAGCTCAATGCGATGGGGGCGTTTGCCGAGGCGCAAACCTGTCGTCGTCTGGTACTGTTGAACTATTTTGGCGAGGGGCGTCAGGAGCCGTGTGGTAACTGCGACATCTGTCTCGACCCGCCAAAACAGTACGACGGACTCATGGATGCGCGCAAAGCGCTGTCGACTATCTACCGTGTTAATCAACGCTTTGGTATGGGTTATGTCGTGGAGGTTCTGCGCGGAGCGAATAACCAGCGAATTCGCGAGCTGGCCCATGACAAGCTGCCTGTCTATGGCATTGGTCGTGAGCAAAGCCACGAACATTGGGTAAGCGTTATCCGCCAGCTTATTCATCTTGGGCTGGTGACGCAGAATATTGCTCATCACTCCGCGTTACAGCTAACCGAAGCCGCGCGTCCGGTACTGCGTGGTGATGTTGCGCTACAGCTTGCGGTACCGCGAATTGTGGCGCTGAAACCGCGAGCGATGCAGAAATCCTTCGGTGGCAATTACGATCGCAAACTGTTCGCCAAATTGCGGAAGCTGCGTAAAGCCATTGCTGATGAAGAGAATATCCCGCCGTATGTGGTGTTCAACGACGCCACGCTGATTGAAATGGCTGAGCAGATGCCGGTTTCACCGAGCGAAATGCTGAGCGTTAATGGCGTGGGTATGCGTAAACTTGAGCGTTTTGGCAAAGAGTTTATGGCGCTTATTCGCGCGCACGTTGATGGTGACGACGAAGAGTAGTCAGCCAGGCAAAAAAGTGCCAGGATGGTGACTCACTGAACTATTTCCCCCGCGAGTCATTTTTATGTTAACGCTATTTTTCACCGTTGCGTTGGTGCATATCGTTGCGCTGATGAGCCCTGGTCCCGACTTTTTCTTTGTTTCTCAAACAGCGGTTAGCCGTTCGCGCAAAGAAGCCATGATGGGCGTGCTGGGTATTACCTGTGGCGTCATGGTCTGGGCTGGCGTAGCGCTGCTCGGCCTACATCTGATTATCGAAAAAATGGCCTGGCTGCACACCATTATTATGGTGGGCGGGGGGCTGTATCTGTGCTGGATGGGTTATCAGATGCTACGTGGTGCATTTAAAAAACAGGATGTTGCGACTCCCACTCCGCAAGTTGAGCTGGCACAGAGCGGACGCAGCTTTTTGAAGGGGCTGCTGACCAACCTGGCGAACCCTAAAGCCATTATCTATTTTGGCTCCGTGTTCTCATTGTTCGTTGGCGATAACGTGGGAACGGGCGCACGCTGGGGGATCTTTGCCCTGATCATCGTGGAAACGTTGGCGTGGTTTACCGTAGTCGCCAGCCTGTTTGCACTGCCGAAAATGCGTCGTGGCTATCAGCGTCTGGCGAAGTGGATTGATGGTTTTGCCGGTGCGCTGTTTGCGGGCTTCGGTATCCACCTGATTATTTCGCGTTAAGTTTCTTCCGGGCCGGATAAGCGCAGCGCCTCCGGCACCTTCATCAGGCATGCCGTGCCGAGGCTAACAAGGCGCCTATCAGCATAAACAGCGAGCCAAACACTTTGTTTAACGCTTTCATTTGCTTTGGCCCTTTAATCCAGCCAGCAATGCGCGTGGCCAGCGTCGCGTAACCGATCATCACAATGATATCGACCACGATGGTCGTGACGCCAAGCACCACATACTGCATTAACTGCGGTTCCTGCGGCAGGATAAACTGCGGGAACAGGGCGGCAAGGAAAACAATGCTCTTGGGGTTGGTCAGATTAACAAAGACTGCGCGTTTAAACAGGCGGCTGCGCGATTGCGTATTCGCCATGGTGTTCAGATCGATAGCGCCCGCTGCCCGCCATTGCTGAATACCCAGCCAAATCAGATAGGCCGCCCCCGCCCACTTCAGCACCTCAAATGCGATAACCGAACGTGAAAATAGCGTTCCCAGTCCTACACCAACCAGAACGATATGAATGCCAAGCCCGGTCTGTAAACCAGCGATCGACGCGCTGGCGCCGCGATAACCGTGACTGATGGCGGTGGTCATGGTGTTGATTGCGCCAGAGCCTGGAGACAAGCTCAAAATAATAGAGGTCAACAGGTAGGCGAACCACCATTCAAAGGTCATGAGAAACTCCCGGATTGTCTATTTTTATGCCACAATACGCTACTGCCGTTAGGTTGTGTCAGCGACGGCGAAAAAAACGATTTTACTTGGTCAGCGAGGCTGGATACCCGATGTTTCAGCAGCAAAAAGACTGGGAAACAAGAGAAAACGCGTTTGCTGCTTTTTCCATGGGGCCACTGACAGATTTCTGGCGTCAGCGGGAAGAAGCGGAATTTACGGGCGTGGATGATATCCCCGTCCATTTTGTGCGTTTTCACGCAGAAAAAAACGATCGCGTCATCGTCGTCTGTCCTGGACGCATTGAAAGCTACGTGAAATACGCTGAACTGGCGTATGACCTGTTTCATTCTGGTTTTGACGTCCTCATTATCGATCACCGTGGCCAGGGGCGTTCCGGGCGTATGCTTTCGGACCCGCATCGCGGTCATGTCGATAACTTTAATGACTATGTCGACGATTTAACCGCCTTCTGGCAGCAGGAAGTGCTACCCGGTCCGTGGAGAAAGCGCTATATACTGGCGCATTCAATGGGCGGAGCGATAGCCACGTTATTCTTGCAGCGCCACCCGAATCAGTGTGATGCCATCGCGCTTTGCGCGCCGATGTTTGGTATTGTGATGCGCTTTCCCGACTGGATGGTACGCCACATTCTGGACTGGGCTGAAGGGCATCCGCGGATCCGCGAAGGTTATGCGATGGGGACCGGGCGCTGGCGGGCGCTGCCATTCGGTATGAATGCGTTAACCCATAGTCGACAGCGCTATCGGCGCAATCTACGCTTCTATGCGGATGAGCCACGGCTGCGCGTTGGCGGCCCCACCTACCACTGGGTACGTGAAGGTATTCTGGCAGGCGAACAGGTTCTGGCTGGAGCAGGAGACGACGCGACGCCGACGCTGCTGATTCAGGCCGAAGAAGAGCGTGTGGTAGATAACCGCATGCACGATCGTTTTTGTGAACTCCGCGCCGCAGCGGGTCATCCCGTAGAAGGGGGGCAGCCGCTGGTCATCAAAGGCGCGTACCATGAGATCCTTTTTGAAAAGGACGCAATGCGCTCAGTCGCGCTTAACGCTATTGTCGAATTTTTCGACAAGCATAACTCATCCAGCGGAACCCGCTTTGCCTAGAGGTTGAATTTTCTTATGTATCAGGTTGTTGCGTCTGATTTAGACGGTACGCTGCTTTCTCCCGACCATACCCTGTCCCCTTATGCCAAAGAGACGCTGAAGTTATTGACCGCTCGTGGCGTTAACTTCGTGTTTGCGACTGGCCGTCATCATGTTGATGTGGGGCAAATTCGCGATAACCTCGGCATTAAAACCTACATGATCACGTCCAACGGCGCGCGTGTGCATGATTCTGACGGGAATCTGGTGTTTTCGCATAACCTGGATCGCGACATTGCCAGCGACCTGTTTGGCGTAGTGAATGCAAACCCGGACATCGTTACCAACGTTTATCGTGATGATGAGTGGTTTATGAACCGCCATCGCCCGGACGAAATGCGCTTCTTCAAAGAAGCAGTGTTTAACTATTCACTGTTTGAACCTGCGCTACTGGAGCCGGAAGGCGTGAGTAAGGTGTTTTTCACCACCGATTCTCACGAAAGGCTGCTGCCGCTGGAGCAGGCGATTAACGCCCGCTGGGGCGACCGCGTCAACGTCAGTTTCTCTACGCTTACCTGCCTGGAAGTCATGGCTGGCGGCGTATCGAAAGGTCATGCGCTTGAAGCGGTAGCGAAAGCGATGGGCTACAGCCTGAAAGATTGCATCGCTTTTGGCGACGGAATGAACGATGCGGAAATGCTCTCCATGGCGGGCAAAGGCTGCATTATGGGCAACGCTCACCAGCGCCTGAAGGATCTGCATCCGGAACTGGAAGTCATTGGTCTTAATGCCGACGATGCCGTGCCGCATTATCTGCGTGAGCTGTTTTTGCAGTAATGTTTTTGTTCGTTAGTTGACCAGATGTCAACTTAAAACTTCGCTACAATGGGCGTACCTTTTGTTAAGAGACATCCATTGTGGCGTTACTCATCATTACCACAATTCTGTGGGCCTTTTCCTTTAGCCTGTTTGGCGAGTACCTTGCCGGTCATGTCGATAGCTATTTTGCGGTGCTGGTGCGCGTTGGGCTGGCGGCGCTGGTGTTCCTGCCGTTTTTACGTACCCGTGGACATAGCGTAAAAACCATCGCGCTGTATATGCTGGTGGGCGCCATGCAGCTTGGCATTATGTATATGCTGAGTTTTCACGCCTATCTGTACCTGACGGTTTCAGAACTGCTGCTCTTTACCGTGCTGACGCCGCTCTACATTACGCTGATTTATGACCTGATGAGCGGACGTCGTCTGCGCTGGAGCTACGCCTTCAGTGCGTTGCTGGCGGTGGTTGGTGCGGGGATCATTCGTTACGATCAGGTGACCAGCCACTTCTGGACCGGCCTGCTGCTGGTGCAGTTGTCCAATATCAGCTTTGCCATTGGCATGGTGGGCTACAAGCGTCTGATGGAAACGCGGCCAATGCCGCAGCACAACGCCTTTGCCTGGTTTTACATGGGGGCCTTTATGGTGGCGGTCGTGGCCTGGTTCATGCTGGGGAATGCGCAGAAAATGCCTGCAACCACGCTACAGTGGGGAATTCTGGTCTTTCTTGGCGTGGCAGCGTCCGGCATTGGTTACTTTATGTGGAACTACGGCGCGACCCAGGTGGATGCGGGGACGCTGGGCATCATGAACAATATGCATGTGCCGGCCGGGCTGCTGGTTAACCTGGCTATCTGGCATCAACAGCCTCACTGGCCAAGCTTCATCATTGGTGCGGCTGTGATAGTGGCTTCACTGTGGGTACATCGAAAGTGGGTCGTTCCGCACTCCGTACAAACGGCAGGTGATCGCAGGCGTGATTCCGCGCTGAGCGAATAAACGCTTCCGTGACTGGCTGTCGCTGCTCGCCATCGCGCACGGCGGCGTACAGCCGACTCCACAATCCATCGCCCAGGGTTTTGGTCACCACCAGGCCCTGGCGTTCAAAACTCTCCACCACCCAGTGCGGTAAAGCTGCAATACCCATTCTGGCTGCAACCATCTGAATCAGCAGCAGGGTGTTATCCACGCTCTTCAGCGACGGACTAACGCCCGCAGGCTGCAAGAAATGCCGCCAGACATCCAGTCGACTCCGTTGCACCGGGTAAATAAGCAGCGTCTCACTGGCTAAATCCTCCGGCGTGATCTGCGTCTCACTGGCTAAATCCTCCGGCGTGATCTGCGTCTTGCTGGCCAGCGGATGGTCCGGCGCCAGTACCAGGCGGACTTCAAAATCGAACATCGGCGAGTAGTGCAGTCCGCTACGCGGCAGAATGTCGGATGTCAGCACCAGATCCAGCTCATCCTGTTGTAGCGCTGGTTGCGGATCGAACGTCACGCCGGATTTAAAGTCCATCTCCACCTGCGGCCAGTTGGCACGAAAATTCTCCAGCGCGGGCGTCAGCCATTGAATACAGCTATGGCATTCAATAGCGATCCGCAGCCGGGTTTGCTGCGGTTCGTTGCAGGCCTGCAGCGCACGACCAATTTGCGGCAACACCTGATTTGCTAACTGCAGCAAAATTTCGCCTTGCGGCGTAAAGCGCAGAGGCTGGCTTTTACGGATAAAAAGTCGAAAGCCAAGGCGCTGTTCCAGATCGCTGAACTGGTGAGAGAGGGCGGATTGGGTCTGATGCAACGTCGCCGCTGCGGCCGCCAGCGAACCACTATTCCGCAACGCCTGGAGCGTTTTCAGGTGTTTAATCTCGATCATGAAAGTCCTTCACTTCGGCATGAACAAATTGCGCTTGAGGAATATACAGTAACTGTCAATTATGGATGTGTAAACATCTGGATGGCTAAAATCCTCCGTCTTTTAAATTTATGGTGCGTTGGCTGTGTTTTTCCACCCTGGTCACTTACTTCAGTAAGCTCCTGGGATGAATAAACTTGCCACCTTCCCTAAATTAAAAATAAATAGGATTTACATATAATTAGAGGAAGAAAAATGACAATACTTAATCACACCCTCGGTTTCCCTCGCGTTGGCCTGCGTCGCGAGCTGAAAAAAGCGCAAGAAAGCTACTGGGCGGGAAATTCTTCCCGTGAAGATTTGCTAACCGTTGGCCGCGAGCTGCGTGCCCGTCACTGGGATCAGCAGAAGCAGGCGGGCGTTGACCTGCTGCCAGTGGGCGATTTTGCCTGGTACGATCACGTGCTGACCACCAGCCTGCTGCTCGGCAACGTTCCGGCTCGTCATCAAAATAAAGACGGCTCGGTCGATATCGATACCTTATTCCGCATTGGCCGTGGCCGCGCACCAACCGGGGAGCCCGCGGCGGCGGCAGAAATGACCAAATGGTTTAACACCAACTATCACTACATGGTGCCAGAGTTCACCAAAGGTCAGCAGTTCAAACTGACCTGGACCCAACTGTTGGATGAAGTGGATGAAGCGTTGGCGCTCGGCCACAAGGTGAAACCTGTGCTGCTGGGACCGGTAACTTACCTGTGGCTGGGGAAAGTAAAGGGCGAACAGTTTGACCGCCTGAGCCTGTTGAACGATATTTTGCCGGTTTACCAGCAGGTGCTGGCTGAGCTGGCGAAACGCGGTATTGAGTGGGTGCAGATTGATGAACCGGCTCTGGTGCTGGAGCTGCCTCAGGTTTGGCTGAACGCCTTCAAACCGGCGTATGACGCGCTGACGGGTCAGGTGAAGCTGCTGCTGACCACCTACTTCGAAGGCGTAACGCCAAACCTGGATACCATTACCGCGCTGCCGGTGCAGGGGCTGCACGTTGACTTCGTGCACGGTAAAGATGATGTGGCCGAGCTGCACAAGCGTCTGCCTGCCGACTGGTTGCTGTCAGCGGGGCTGGTGAACGGTCGCAACGTCTGGCGTGCCGATCTCAGCGAAAAATACGCGCAAATTAAAGATATCGTCGGGAAACGTGACTTGTGGGTAGCTTCTTCCTGCTCCTTGCTGCACAGCCCAATCGATCTCAGCGTGGAAACCCGCCTTGATGCAGAAGTGAAGAGCTGGTTTGCCTTCGCCCTACAAAAATGCGGCGAGCTGGCGCTGCTGCGTGATGCGTTGAACAGCGGTGATACGGCGGCAATTGTGGCGTGGAGCGCACCGATCCAGGCTCGTCGTCACTCTACCCGCGTACACAACGCCGCAGTGGAAAAACGTCTGGCGGCGATCACCGCCCAGGACAGCCAACGTGCCAACGCTTACCCGGTTCGCGCCGAAGCGCAGCGTGCCCGCTTTAATCTGCCGGCATGGCCGACTACCACTATCGGTTCATTCCCGCAAACCACGGAAATTCGCGGCCTGCGTCTGGACTTCAAAAAGGGCAATCTGAATGCCGGTAACTACCGCACCGGTATCGCGGAACATATCAAACAGGCGATCGTTGAACAGGAACGTCTGGGGCTCGACGTGCTGGTGCACGGTGAAGCCGAACGTAACGACATGGTGGAATATTTTGGCGAGCACCTGGACGGATTCGTCTTTACCCAGAATGGTTGGGTGCAGAGCTACGGTTCTCGCTGCGTGAAGCCGCCGGTGGTTATTGGCGATGTCAGCCGCCCGGAAGCGATCACCGTGGAGTGGGCGAAGTATGCCCAGTCGCTGACCGACAAACCGGTAAAAGGCATGTTGACCGGTCCGGTGACCATTCTCTGCTGGTCATTCCCGCGTGAAGACGTGACGCGTGAAACCATCGCTAAGCAGATTGCGCTGGCGCTGCGTGATGAGGTAGCGGATCTGGAAGCGGCGGGTATTGGCATCATCCAGATTGACGAACCGGCACTGCGCGAAGGTCTGCCACTGCGCCGCAGCGACTGGGCGGCGTATCTGGAGTGGGGCGTGGAAGCCTTCCGCATTAACGCGGCGGTGGCGAAGGATGAAACCCAGATCCACACCCACATGTGTTACTGCGAGTTCAACGACATCATGGACTCCATTGCGGCGCTGGACGCGGACGTGATCACCATTGAGACTTCACGCTCTGATATGGAGTTGCTGGAATCGTTTGAAGAGTTCGACTATCCGAACGAAATCGGGCCGGGCGTATACGATATTCACTCGCCGAACGTCCCGAGCGTGGAGTGGATAGAAGCCCTGCTGAAGAAAGCCGAGCAGCGTATTCCGGCCGAGCGTCTGTGGGTGAACCCGGACTGCGGCCTGAAAACGCGCGGCTGGCCGGAAACCCGCGCCGCGCTGGCGAACATGGTCAAAGCCGCGCAGAACCTGCGTCAGGCGTAATTCAGAGCCGGTGGCCGGGAAGCGCAAGCGCTTACCCGGCTTACAGGAAATAGCAAGTGTTGTAGGCCCGGTAAGGCGTAGTTGCCGCCGGGCAATTAACGTTTATTTCTTCCCGCCGTATTGTGTGAACCACTCCAGCATTCTCAGCCAGCCATCTTTTGCGGACTCTTCGTGATAGCTCGGACGATAATCGGCGTTAAACGCATGTCCGGCATCGGGATAGACCACGATTTCCGCTTTTGCATTGGCGGCGCGCAGCGCCTGACGCATTGTTTCAACGGTATCTTGCGGAATACTGGTGTCCTGGCCGCCATAAAGTCCCAGAACGGGGGCGTTAAGATCGGTCGCGATATCAACAGGATGTTTCGGCGAGTTGAGAGTTTTATCGCCCACCAGTTTGCCATACCACGCTACCGCCGCTTTTAACTGCGGATTATGAGCTGCATACAGCCAGGTGATGCGTCCACCCCAGCAAAATCCGGTGATCATCAACTGGTGGGCATCTCCTCCGTTACGAGAAGCCCAACTGGCGACGTGATCCAGATCGGCCAATACCTGAGAGTCAGGCACTTTGGCGACAAGGCTGCTGAGCAACGTGGGGATATCGGCAAAGTCATTGGGATCGCCTTCACGAAAATAGAGCTCTGGTGCGATAGCCAGATACCCTTCCAGAGCCAGACGGCGGCAAACGTCACGAATGTGTTCATGAATGCCAAAAATCTCCTGCACGACAATGACCACAGGCAGCGGGCCATCGGACTGTTTTGGTCGTGCGTGATACGCTGGCATATCATCGCCTTGTGAAGGTATGGACGTTACACCGGCGATAATGGCGTTATCCGGAGTGTGAACCGTGGTAGACGTCGGTGGAGATACAGCAGGTGCAAAGCCAGATTGTCGTGTTGTCATGGTATTCTCCGTACCCTTAAATATTCAGCCAAAAAGCGCATTGTTAACTATAGACACATGCAACGAACCACATTGCCTTAAACGGTCTATCTTTTGTGCAGGGCTTCCTTACATCGCATCATTTATGTGATTCAAGTCACTATTTTATGGTAATGGAATGCAATTGATTTACATCATAGTGATGACTGTCACGAAAATATGTTCATGCCTTCGGTAAAGTGTGTTTTTGCTTCTTCTGACAAAACCGATTCACAGAGGAGTTTTTATGTCTAAGTCTGATGTTTTTCATCTCGGCCTCACTAAGAACGATTTACAAGGGGCTCAGCTCGCTATCGTCCCTGGCGACCCGGAGCGTGTGGAAAAGATCGCCGCGCTGATGGATAAGCCGGTTAAGCTGGCATCTCATCGCGAGTTCACTACCTGGCGTGCTGAGCTGGATGGTAAAGCCGTGATCGTTTGCTCTACCGGTATCGGCGGTCCGTCAACCTCTATTGCCGTAGAAGAACTGGCACAGCTGGGCATTCGTACCTTCCTGCGTATCGGTACGACTGGCGCCATCCAGCCACATATCAATGTAGGTGATGTACTGGTCACCACAGCATCTGTCCGTCTGGACGGTGCAAGCCTGCACTTCGCGCCAATGGAATTCCCGGCCGTCGCGGACTTCGAGTGCACCACCGCGCTGGTGGAAGCGGCGAAATCTATCGGCGCCACCACCCACGTAGGCGTTACCGCGTCTTCTGATACCTTCTATCCGGGCCAGGAGCGTTATGACACCTTCTCTGGTCGCGTAGTGAGCCGTTTCAAAGGCTCAATGGAAGAGTGGCAGTCTATGGGCGTCATGAACTACGAAATGGAATCTGCTACGCTGCTCACCATGTGCGCAAGCCAGGGTCTGCGTGCCGGTATGGTCGCGGGTGTTATCGTGAACCGTACTCAGCAAGAGATCCCTAATGCGGAAACGATGAAACAAACAGAAAGCCACGCGGTGAAAATCGTGGTGGAAGCTGCGCGTCGTTTACTGTAATTCTCCCGTCTATTCAAAAAGGCCGACGCGTTCGGCCTTTTTATTTTGCGTAGTGCCTCGCAGGAAATTCCTTTTAAACTGGACGTTTATACAGCACAATTCTATTTTGTGCGGGTAAGTCGTTGCTGTAAGGGGGCATTGTGGATATTTCAATTATGATGAGTGCCGTGCTGGCGTTAGCCGCAGGGCTGCTGGTGGGATGGCTGGCAACAAAAGCGCACGCCGATCGGATCCGTGCTGACCTCATCGAAGAACGACGCGAACTGGATATTGCGCTAAGCGCCGCCCGCCAGCAGCTCTCACAGGAAGCCCACTGGCGCGATGAGTGCGAACTACTCAATAACGAATTGCGCAGTCTGCACAGCATCAACACCTCTCTGGAAGCCGATCTTCGTGAAGTCACTACCCGACTGGAAGCGACGCAGCAGCATGCGGAAGATAAAATCCGCCAGATGATCAACAGCGAACAGCGTCTAAGCGAACAGTTTGAAAATCTGGCGAACCGTATTTTCGAGCACAGCAACCGTCGTGTAGATGAGCAAAATCGCCAAAGCCTGAACAGTCTGCTTACACCGCTTCGCGAACAACTGGACGGTTTTCGACGCCAGGTTCAGGATAGCTTTGGTAAAGAGGCGCAAGAACGCCATACTCTGGCGCACGAAATTCGTAATCTGCAGCAACTGAACGCGCAGATGGCGCAGGAAGCGGTAAACCTGACGCGGGCATTAAAAGGCGATAACAAAACGCAGGGCAACTGGGGCGAGGTCGTACTCACGCGGGTGCTTGAGGCTTCCGGTCTGCGCGAAGGCTATGAATACGAAACCCAGGTCAGCATTGAGAACGACGCCCGTTCGCGGATGCAGCCAGATGTCATCGTCCGGTTACCGCAGGGCAAAGATGTGGTGATCGACGCGAAAATGACGCTGGTCGCCTATGAACGCTATTTTAATGCTGAAGATGAATACACCCGCGAGAGCGCGTTGCAGGAGCACATCGCCTCGGTACGAAACCATATCCGTCTGCTGGGGCGTAAAGACTATCAGCAGCTTCCTGGGCTGCGCACACTTGACTATGTGCTGATGTTTATCCCCGTTGAGCCTGCTTTTTTACTGGCGCTCGATAGACAGCCTGAACTGATTACCGAAGCCCTTAAAAATAACATTATGCTGGTTAGCCCTACCACGTTGTTGGTGGCATTGCGCACGATTGCCAACTTGTGGCGCTACGAGCATCAGAGTCGTAATGCGCAACAGATTGCCGATCGGGCCAGCAAACTTTATGACAAGATGCGATTGTTTGTGGATGATATGTCGGCAATTGGCCAAAGCCTGGATAAAGCTCAGGATAACTACCGACAGGCGATGAAAAAACTCTCTTCAGGCCGTGGAAACGTCCTGTCGCAGGCAGAAGCGTTTCGCAGTTTAGGCGTGGAAATTAAGCGCGAGATTAATCCTGAACTTGCTGAACAAGCCACTACGCAGGATGAAGAGTACCGCTTGCGCTCGGTCCCTGAGACGCAGCAGGATGAACTTTACCCTGATGATGAAGCGGTAAACCAGCAATCAAACTAGTCCGTTTGGGGTAGTTGAACCGGGCAGAAGGGTAGGGCAAATTGGCCCAATCTGTTACACTTCTTGAACATTTTTTGGATGAGCAGGCACTGAGATGGTGGATAATTCACAAGAAACGACGCACTTTGGCTTTCAGACCGTCGCTAAAGAGCAGAAAGCTGACATGGTGGCCCACGTTTTTCATTCTGTGGCGTCTAAATATGACGTTATGAATGACTTAATGTCATTTGGCATTCATCGTTTGTGGAAGCGCTTCACCATTGACTGCAGTGGCGTGCGCCGCGGGCAAACCGTTCTCGATTTGGCGGGCGGTACGGGCGATCTGACGGCGAAATTCTCTCGCATGGTTGGCGAAACTGGCAAAGTTGTGCTGGCGGATATCAACGACTCAATGCTCAAAATGGGTCGCGAAAAGCTGCGTAATATCGGCGTCGTGGGTAACGTTGAGTACGTTCAGGCGAATGCGGAAGCATTACCTTTCCCAGACAACACGTTTGACTGCATCACCATCTCTTTCGGTCTGCGCAACGTAACGGATAAAGACAAAGCATTACGATCTATGTATCGCGTGTTGAAGCCGGGCGGACGTCTACTGGTGCTGGAGTTCTCCAAGCCGATTATCGAACCGCTGAGCAAAGCCTACGACGCATACTCTTTCCACGTTTTGCCGCGCATTGGTTCTATGGTGGCAAGCGATGCAGACAGTTATCGCTATTTGGCGGAGTCCATCCGCATGCATCCCGATCAGGACACCTTAAAAGCAATGATGCAAGATGCCGGGTTCGAAAGCGTTGATTACTACAACCTGACGGCAGGTGTCGTTGCGCTGCATCGTGGTTACAAGTTCTGACAGGAGATTGGGGATGCCTTTAAAACCCTTAGTGACCGCCGGCGTTGAAAATTTGCTTAACACCTTTCTGTATCGTTCTCCTGCGCTCAAGTCAGCCAGAACGCGTTTACAGAGCAAAGTGCTGCGTGTTGAGCTCAAAGGATTTTCAACACCGTTAGTGCTGGTGTTTAGTGAGCGCCAGGTCGATGTGCTGGGGGCATGGGAAGGCGAAGCCGATTGCACCGTAATCACACATGCCAGCGTGTTACCGAAATTACGCGACCGGCAGCAACTCACCACGCTTATCCGCAGTGGTGAGCTGGAGGTTCAGGGCGATATCCAGGTGGTACAGAACTTTGTCGCGTTGGCCGATCTGGCGGAGTTTGATCCCGCAGAACTGTTAGCACCTTATACCGGCGATATCGTCGCGGAAGGGGTCAGCAAAGTTTTGCGTGGTGGAGCGAAGTTCCTGTGCCACAACATTCAACGCCAGCAGCGCTATGTTGCCGAAGCGATCACCGAAGAGTGGCGTATGGCTCCAGGTCCGCTTGAGGTTGCATGGTTTGCAGAAGAAACGGCAGCCGTTGAGCGTGCGGTCGAATCTCTGGCCAAACGGCTGGAAAAACTGGAGGCCAAATGACGCCAGGTGAAGTACGGCGCCTTTATTTCATCATTCGCACTTTTTTAAGCTACGGTCTTGATGAACTCATCCCCAAAATGCGTATCACGCTGCCACTCCGGCTGTGGCGTTACACGCTGTTCTGGATGCCCAACCGACATAAAGACAAACCGCTGGGAGAACGGCTGAGACTGGCTTTACAGGAGCTCGGCCCGGTGTGGATTAAGTTCGGGCAAATGCTCTCTACCCGCCGTGATCTTTTCCCGCCACACATCGCCGATCAGCTAGCGCTATTGCAGGATCGGGTAGCCCCATTCGATGGGCAAAGAGCGAAAGAACAAATCGAAGAGGCGATGGGGGGTCTGCCCGTCGAGGAATGGTTTGATGATTTTGAGATCACACCGCTGGCATCCGCGTCTATTGCTCAGGTTCACACCGCGCGACTGAAATCGAATGGGAAAGAGGTGGTGATCAAAGTTATCCGCCCGGACATACTGCCGGTAATTAAAGCGGATTTAAAACTGATCTACCGCCTTGCTCGCTGGGTACCTCGCCTGATGCCAGACGGCCGCCGCCTGCGACCAACAGAAGTGGTCCGTGAATATGAAAAAACGTTGATTGATGAGCTGAATCTGCTGCGCGAGTCGGCGAACGCGATTCAGCTGCGACGTAATTTTGAAGACAGCCCAATGCTGTACATCCCGGAAGTGTACTCTGACTATTGCAGTCAGAACATGATGGTTATGGAGCGCATTTACGGTATTCCCGTTTCAGATGTCACCTCGCTTGAGAAGAACGGCACCAATATGAAGCTGCTGGCTGAACGCGGTGTTCAGGTCTTCTTTACTCAGGTATTCCGCGACAGCTTTTTCCATGCGGATATGCACCCAGGGAACATTTTCGTGAGTTATGAGCATCCCGAAAACCCGAAATACATTGGTATTGATTGTGGGATTGTGGGTTCTTTAAACAAAGAAGATAAGCGTTATCTGGCTGAAAACTTCATCGCGTTCTTTAACCGCGACTACCGCAAAGTTGCTGAACTGCATGTGGATTCTGGCTGGGTTCCGCCGGATACCAACGTAGAAGAGTTTGAATTCGCCATTCGTACCGTGTGCGAGCCGATTTTCGAAAAACCGCTGGCGGAGATTTCCTTTGGTCATGTGCTGTTAAATCTGTTCAACACAGCGCGCCGATTCAATATGGAAGTTCAGCCTCAACTGGTATTGCTACAGAAGACGCTGCTGTACGTTGAAGGTGTCGGACGTCAGCTCTACCCGCAGTTAGATTTGTGGAAAACGGCCAAGCCTTTCCTTGAATCCTGGATCAAAGATCAGGTCGGTATTCCGGCGCTTGTTAGGGCATTTAAAGAAAAAGCACCGTTCTGGGTCGAAAAAATGCCAGAAATACCTGAACTGGTGTATGACAGTTTGCGCCAGGGCAAATATTTACAGCACAGTGTTGATAAGATTGCCCGCGAGCTTCACGCGAATCATGTACGTCAGGGACAATCCCGTTATTTATTGGGCATTGGTGCAACATTGTTGCTCAGTGGAACATTCCTGCTGGTAAGCCGTCCTGAGTGGGGGCTTATGCCGGGCTGGTTAATGGCCGGCGGCGTCTTAGCCTGGTTGATCGGCTGGCGCAAAATGCGCTGAATTTTTCATCGCCCTAGGCAGGTCGTGTAACGTATACTACGGCCTTATTAATTCATCATCTATGACAGAGGAACATGTATGGGTGGTATCAGTATTTGGCAGTTGTTGATCATTGCCGTCATCGTTGTACTGCTATTTGGCACCAAGAAACTCGGCTCCATCGGTTCCGATCTTGGCGCGTCGATTAAAGGCTTCAAAAAAGCAATGGGTGATGATGAGCCAAAGCAAGATAAAACCAGCCAGGACGCTGATTTTACTGCTAAATCCATTACCGATAAGCAGGGCGAAGTGAAAAAAGAAGACGCCAAAAGCCAAGATAAAGAGCAGGTATAATCCGTGTTTGATATCGGTTTTAGCGAACTGTTATTGGTGTTCGTGATTGGCCTCATCGTCCTGGGGCCGCAACGATTACCTGTAGCGGTAAAAACGGTTGCTGGCTGGGTTCGTGCTTTGCGTTCCCTGGCAACTACTGTTCAGAATGAACTGACCCAGGAGCTTAAGCTTCAGGAGTTTCAGGACAGCCTGAAGAAAGTAGAGAAAGCGAGCCTGACAAATCTGACCCCGGAGTTGAAAGCCTCAATGGATGAGCTGCGTGAAGCGGCAGAGTCGATGAAGCGTTCTTACAGTGTGCACGATCCTGAGAAAGAGAGCGATGAAGCGCACACTATCCATAATCCGGTGGTGAAAGAAGCTGAAGCGCAGCGAGAAGGGGTCACCCCTGCTGCCGCTGAAAACCAGGCCAGTTCGCCGGAGCAAAAACCGGAATCCACGGGTGCTAAAACGCCAGAGCCAACGGAAAACACTTCTGCTACGTTAATGGATGCAGAAAAGAAAGCTGTCGCACCTGTTGCCGAATCCTCCCCCTCGTCGAGTGATAAACCGTAAACATGGCTGTAGAAGATACCCAACCGCTCATCACGCATCTTATTGAGCTGCGTAAGCGACTCCTGAACTGCATCATTGCGGTAATCGTGATCTTTCTGGCGTTGGTTTACTTTGCCAACGACATTTACCATATGGTCGCGGCACCGTTGATTAAACAGATGCCGCAGGGTGCAACAATGATCGCCACCGATGTGGCTTCGCCGTTCTTTACCCCAATCAAGTTGACCTTCATGGTATCGCTGATCCTGTCAGCGCCAGTGATCCTCTACCAGGTGTGGGCATTTATAGCGCCAGCGTTGTATAAACATGAACGCCGTCTGGTTGTTCCGCTGCTGGTCTCCAGTTCGTTGTTGTTCTACATCGGCATGGCATTCGCCTATTTTGTTGTCTTCCCGTTAGCGTTTGGTTTTCTGGCCAACACGGCTCCGCAAGGCGTGCAGGTATCAACGGACATTGCCAGCTATCTCAGCTTTGTAATGGCGCTATTTATGGCTTTCGGTGTCTCTTTTGAGGTGCCTGTCGCCATCGTGCTGCTATGCTGGATGGGCATTACGACGCCAGATGATTTACGTAAAAAACGTCCTTATGTTGTGGTGGGTGCTTTTGTCGTCGGGATGCTACTGACTCCGCCAGATGTCTTCTCGCAAACGTTGTTGGCGATACCGATGTACTGCCTGTTCGAGGTGGGTGTTTTCTTCTCTCGTTTCTATGTCGGTAAGCGACGTACGAGAGATGAGGACAACGAGGCTGAAGAAGCAAAAGAAGCCGAAGCCACCGAGAAAACTGAAGAATAAATTCAACCGCCCGTCAGGGCGGTTTTCATATGGGAGGAAGCATGTTTGATATTGGCGTTAATTTAACCAGTTCACAATTTGCGAAAGACCGGGATGAGGTCGTGGCGCGCGCCTTTGCTGCGGGCGTAAACGGTATGCTTCTGACCGGAACAAACCTTCACGAAAGCCAGCAGGCGTTAAAGCTGGCGCAGCATTATCCGCATTGCTGGTCCACGGCTGGCTTGCACCCGCATGACAGCAGCCAATGGCAATCCTCAACGGAAGACGAGATCATCGCGCTGGCAAACCAGTCGAAGGTAGTCGCTATTGGTGAGTGCGGCCTGGATTTCAATCGCAATTTCTCCACGCCGCAGGAGCAGGAACGTGCTTTTGAAGCGCAACTGCGCATTGCTGCTGAACTGCAGATGCCGATTTTCATGCATTGTCGGGATGCGCATGAGCGTTTTCTGACGTTGCTGGAGCCGTGGCTGGACAGCCTCCCAGGCGCGGTGCTGCACTGTTTCACCGGTTCGCGCCAGGAGATGCAGGACTGCGTGGACCGAGGGCTTTATATCGGTATCACCGGGTGGGTCTGTGATGAACGCCGGGGGATGGAACTGCGGGAGCTGCTGCCGTTTATTCCGGTGGAAAGACTGCTGATAGAAACCGATGCACCTTACCTGCTCCCTCGCGACTTAACGCCTAAACCGACGTCACGTCGCAATGAACCGGCGCACCTGCCGCATATTCTTGAGCGAATTGCTCACTGGCGTGGGGAAGACCCTCAATGGCTGTCAGCAACCATTGATGCCAACGTCAGAACGCTGTTCGAAGTGACCTTCTAAACGACTTATATTTTTCGAAAACCGGTATTTTTAACGCTCTGCTTAATCTCTTTATTCAAGAGGTTAAGCAGCAGCATGGAACGCGCTTCGCCATCCGGTTCGGTGAAGATCGCTTTCAGTCCCTCAAACGCCCCTTCAGTAATAATCACGCTGTCCCCTGGCTGAGGGGTTTGCGGGTCAACAATACCTTCAGGCTTGTAGATAGAAAGCTGGTGAATTACGGGGGATGGGACAGTCGCAGGCGTCGCTCCAAAACGAACGAAATGGCTGACACCACGCGTGGCGTTGATCGTGGTGGTGTGGATCACTTCCGGGTCGAACTCGACAAACATGTAATTAGGGAATAGTGGTTCACTGACTGTGGTACGTTTACCACGCACCATTTTTTCCAGGGTGATCATAGGCGTCAGGCAGTTCACCGCCTGTCTTTCCAGGTGTTCCTGGGCTCGCTGAAGTTGCCCACGTTTGCAGTACAGTAAATACCAGGATTGCATAATAACTCTTATTCGCTTGTTCTGAGCGCTAGCATAGCAAAAGCCATGAGTTAAGTTAATTATACCCGCCTCAAAGCAGGCTGAAACCCAACGGGTATATACTCCCAGGGCTTATATGTATCGCCAGAGTTCACGCTAATTTAACAAAAATACAGCATCACAATGATGAACGCCGTATAATGAAGCGCTTACGAAGAGGCCACAATGGACGCCATGAAATATCACGATTTACGCGACTTCCTGACGCTGCTTGAACAGCAGGGCGAGCTCAAACGCATTTCGCTTGAGGTGGATCCCCACCTGGAAATTACTGAAATTGCCGATCGCACCCTGCGTGCTGGTGGGCCTGCGTTACTGTTTGAGAATCCTAAAGGCTATTCAATGCCGGTGCTGTGTAACCTGTTTGGCACACCGAAGCGTGTTGCGATGGGGATGGGGCAGGAAGATGTCTCGGCACTACGGGAAGTCGGTAAACTGTTGGCGTTTTTGAAAGAGCCGGAGCCACCGAAAGGATTCCGCGATCTGTTTGATAAGCTGCCGCAGTTTAAGCAGGTGCTGAACATGCCGACTAAGCGGTTGCGCGGTGCGCCTTGTCAGCAAAAAATCTACTCCGGTGATGACGTCGATTTAAACCGTATTCCGATTATGACCTGTTGGCCGGAAGATGCCGCACCGCTGATTACCTGGGGGCTAACCGTAACGCGTGGTCCGCATAAAGAGCGGCAGAATCTGGGCATTTATCGCCAGCAGCTGATTGGCAAAAACAAGCTTATTATGCGCTGGCTGTCCCACCGCGGCGGCGCGCTCGATTACCAAGAGTGGTGTGCGGCGCATCCTGGCGAACGCTTCCCGGTTTCGGTGGCGTTGGGGGCAGATCCTGCGACCATTCTGGGGGCCGTGACGCCCGTCCCTGATACATTATCCGAGTACGCATTTGCCGGGCTGTTACGTGGCACCAAGACCGAAGTGGTCAAATGTATTTCCAACGATCTGGAAGTGCCCGCCAGTGCTGAAATCGTGCTGGAAGGGTATATCGAACCGGGTGAGCTGGCCCCGGAAGGACCGTATGGCGATCATACCGGCTACTACAACGAAGTAGATAGCTTTCCGGTCTTTACCGTTACGCACATTACCCAGCGTGAAGAGGCGATTTATCACTCTACTTATACCGGACGTCCGCCTGATGAGCCCGCGGTGCTTGGTGTGGCGCTGAACGAAGTTTTCGTTCCTATTCTGCAAAAGCAGTTCCCGGAAATCGTCGATTTTTACCTGCCTCCGGAAGGCTGTTCATATCGTCTGGCCGTGGTGACGATGAAAAAACAGTACGCTGGTCATGCCAAACGCGTCATGATGGGTGTTTGGTCGTTTTTGCGCCAGTTTATGTACACCAAATTTGTTATTGTCTGCGATGATGATGTCAATGCACGCGACTGGAATGATGTGATTTGGGCAATTACTACCCGTATGGACCCGGCTCGGGATACGGTACTGGTAGAGAATACGCCAATTGATTACCTGGACTTTGCCTCGCCGGTTTCCGGCCTGGGTTCAAAAATGGGGCTGGATGCCACAAATAAATGGCCGGGCGAAACCCAACGCGAATGGGGACGCCCGATTAAAAAAGATCCTGAAGTAACTGCGCGTATTGACGCAATTTGGGATGAACTGGCCATCTTTAATGACGGCAAAAGCGCCTGAGGCGCGATCATTTTGCCTATTGATCCGACAGAGAGAGCGCATGACAACCTTAAGCTGTAAAGTGACCTCGGTAGAAGCTATCACTGATACCGTATATCGCGTTCGTTTAGTGCCAGACGCGGCGTTTTCCTTTCGTGCTGGCCAGTATTTAATGGTCGTGATGGACGAAAGGGATAAGCGTCCGTTCTCCATGGCATCCACGCCGGACGAGCAAGGATTCATTGAGCTGCACGTTGGCGCCTCTGAGCTAAATCTTTATGCCATGGCTGTGATGGACCGCATTCTGAAAGACCGGGAAATCAAGGTCGACATTCCGCATGGCGAAGCCTGGCTGCGTGATGAAGACGAGCGCCCGCTGATCCTGATTGCCGGTGGTACAGGGTTCTCTTACGTGCGTTCCATTCTGCTTACTGCGCTGGCGCGTAATCCAAACCGCGATATCACCATTTACTGGGGTGGGCGTGAAGAGAAGCATCTCTACGATCTCTCCGAACTGGAAGCGTTGTCTGTTAATCACCCGAATCTGCGCGTTGAGCCAGTGGTGGAACAGCCAGAAGACGGCTGGCGTGGTCGTACGGGAACCGTGTTAACGGCGGTATTGCAGGATTACGGTACCCTGGCTGAGCACGATATCTACATTGCCGGTCGTTTTGAAATGGCCAAAATCGCGCGCGATCTGTTCTGTAATGAACGCAGTGCGCGTGAAGATCGCCTGTTTGGCGACGCTTTCGCGTTCATTTAAGCGCTGTGCGCCGGAGCCCTTCCGGCGCATCCATCAATCATCTGTCTTCCAACTAGCAGGGCGCAGGCCCGGCGTCATTGCCTCTCTTTCTCATCATAATTATTTTTTAGTAAACATAATATGTCCGTCACTCAAACATAAATTGAGTTTTTGTGACAGCTCTCCATGTGTTTAGTAAACAAAATAGGCAAGCTAAACCGTATCACATTGTGAGACGCAAACGAGGAAAAACCATGAGGCTCGGACTGGATATCGGCGGGACTAAAATCGAAGCGGTGGTGATTGATAACGCGGGTGAAATTGTTTACCGCGAACGATGTGCGACACCAAAGCAGCGTTACGGTGATTTTTTCCAGGCCGTGACGGAGATGATAGCCAGGGCTATGCAGGCCATTAATCAGCCTTTATCGGTTGGCATCGGGGTGCCAGGTGCGGTGGATAGCGAAGGTTTGATTAAGAATTCCAACATTCTGGTGCTGAATCAGCAGGCCTTTGCGCAAGATCTCGAGCGTGCATTAGGAATGCCAGTGCCCGTTACCAATGATGCCAACTGCTTTACCCTGTCAGAAGCGATGGACGGTAGTGGGCGTGGGCATAGCGTGGTATTTGGCGTGATCCTCGGTACCGGATGCGGCGGTGGTCTGTGCATCGAGAACCGGTTGATCTCCGGCCCTAACGCCTGTGCCGGAGAGTGGGGGCATAATGCATTGCCGCGCTACCACGGATCTCGGGACGGGGCTGAAGTGACATGCTATTGCGGACAGTTGAACTGTATTGAGAGCTTTATTTCCGGTAGTGGCCTGGAGCGTCAGTATATGAATCACACCGCGCAACATATGGGGGTGCCACAAATTATGCAACGGGTAGCATCGGGTGATGCAGACGCCTGTTTGTTGTGGGAACGCTATTGCGATCAACTGGCTCGCGCGCTGGCGAGTGTGGTGAATATGCTCGATCCCGATGTTATCGTGCTGGGGGGCGGGGTATCCAATATCGATTTACTGTACTCAGGCTTACAGGCGCGAGTGGCGCAGTACGTGTTTGGTAAACAGTGCCGCACACCGATCGTTCAGGCCCGCCACGGCGACAGCAGCGGCGTACGCGGCGCAGCCTGGCTGGGGGCGCAACAAGCCACAGTAAATCCATGAGACTGAAATGACGAAACCTGTACGTATCAGAGACATTGCCGACGCTTGTGGCGTCTCGGTTGGCGCTGTTTCCCGCGCGCTAAAAGGGCAACCGGGGCTGCGTGAAGAGACCCGGCAGCGCATTATTTCAGTGGCGCAGCAGCAGGGTTATGATTTTTCTCGCCTGCGCGCAGACAAAATCAAACGTGTCCTGTTTTTACTGCATCGCCAGCACAATATCAGCCGGGCTTTACCGTTTTACTCTCAACTGCTGCTGGGGATAGAAGATCTGTGTCGCGAAAAGGGGGTTGCGCTGAGCTTTCTCTCTATAGGTCCAGGCGATGCAGTGAGTGAGCAGGTGATGCTGCACCAGCCTGATGCGCTGATCTGCGCGGGATTTTTTGAACCTGAGTTGCTTGGGCTGCTACAACAGATGAAATTGCCGCTGGTGCTGGTGGATCTCTGGGCGCCAGGACTGCCTTGCGTGAATCCTGACAATACTCTGGGCGGCTATCTGGCTACGCAACATCTGATTGCACATGGCCGCAGCCGCATTGCTTTTCTTGCCAGTACGCTCGCGCACTACAGCATCCGTCAGCGTGAAAAGGGCTACCGTCAGGCATTGTATGAAGCCCGTTTGCTAATGCCGCCAGAGTACGATGTCGTTGCGCCGCCGCTGCTGGATACCGAGCAATCTCTGGTGGATGCGGTTAATGAGCTACTCAGACTGCCAGAGCCGCCCGATGCCATTTTTGCCTATAACGACGCGGCAGCGATGGTTGTTCAGCAGGTGTGTGCGCAGCAGGGTATACGTATCCCGGAAGATCTTGCGCTGGTGGGATTTGATGATATCGATGCTGCGTCCTGGTCACATCCGCCGCTGACTACCATTGCGGTTGATAAAAAACAGCTGGGGCGTGAAGCGCTGCGTTTACTGCTGGAAGAAAATCAGGAAGAGAATCTGCTGCTGCCGGTGCAGTTAGTGGTGCGTGGTAGTTCAGGGAAATAAAAAACCCGCCCCTGACAGGCGGGAAGAACGGCAACTAAACCTTTCCCCGTCATAATTCACTGCCTCTTTGTGGGCTGCCTGCGCTCACCCCGGTCACATAGTTATCTATGCTCCCGGGGATTCGCTCAGTGGCCGCCGCAATGCAGCGTGAATTATTTAGGGGAATTTATCTTTGATTAAACTCGCTCAAATACCGTTGCGATACCCTGACCTAACCCGATACACATCGTCGCCAGACCAAACTGCACGTCTTTGCGTTCCATCAGGTTGAGCAGGGTGGTGCTGATACGCGCCCCAGAACAGCCCAGCGGGTGACCCAAGGCGATCGCCCCGCCGTTGAGGTTGATCTTCTCATCGATCTGCTCCATCAGCCCCAGATCTTTAATACACGGCAGGATCTGAGCGGCAAAGGCTTCGTTCATCTCAAACAAGCCGATGTCGTTGGTGGAGAGTCCCGCTTTTTTCAGCGCCAGCTTTGAGGCCGGAACCGGGCCGTAACCCATGATTGACGGATCGCAACCGACAACAGCCATCGAACGAATACGGGCACGCGGCGTCAGACCCAGTTGACGGGCGCGGCTTTCGCTCATTACCAGCATCGCCGCTGCGCCGTCGGAGAGCGCAGAAGAGGTACCGGCAGTCACCGTTCCGTTCACCGGATCGAACGCCGGGCGCAGGGTGGAGAGCGCTTCAACGGTCGTTTCCGGACGGATAACCTCATCGTAGTTAAACTGCTTCAGCACGCCGTCGGCATCATGACCGCCGGTCGGGATGATTTCGTTTTTAAAAGCGCCAGACTGTGTTGCAGCCCAGGCGCGAGCGTGTGAACGTGCGGCGAAAGCGTCCTGCATTTCACGACTGATGCCGTGCATGCGGGAGAGCATTTCCGCGGTCAGGCCCATCATCCCTGCGGCTTTCGCCACGTTGCGGCTCATACCCGGGTGGAAATCAACGCCGTGGCTCATTGGCACATGGCCCATATGCTCAACGCCGCCAATCAGGCACGCCTGAGCATCACCAGTCATGATCATGCGTGCCGCATCGTGCAGCGCCTGCATGGACGAACCGCACAGGCGATTGACCGTGACGGCCGGAACGGAGTGCGGAACTTCCGCTAGCAGCGCGGCATTACGGGCGATATTGAAACCCTGCTCCAGCGTTTGTTGCACACAGCCCCAGTAAATGTCATCAAGCGCGGTTGGCTCCAGCGCCGGATTACGCGCCAGCAGGCTACGCATTAAATGTGCAGAGAGATCTTCTGCCCGCACGTTCCGAAACGCGCCCCCTTTCGAACGGCCCATCGGGGTACGGATCGCATCAACAATTACAACCTGTTCCATTGTGACTCCTTAAGCCGTTTTCAGGCTGCCAACCGGGCGGGCTGGCTCAACCTGGGGATAATACGGTTCGTTATGGCGCGCTTTATCACGCAGACCGACCGGAACTTCATACAGCGGACCAAGGTGCTGATACTGCTGAGCCATATCGAGATACTTCGCGCTGCCGAGCGTATCCAGCCAGCGGAACGCACCGCCATGGAACGGAGGGAAGCCCAGACCGTATACCAGCGCCATATCGGCTTCTGCCGGGCTGGCGATAATGCCTTCTTCCAGGCAACGCACTACTTCGTTGACCATAGGGATCATCATGCGGGCGATAATCTCTTCATCGCTGAAGTCGCGTTTCGGCTGGCTGACCTCTGCCAGCAGATCGTCAACGGTGGCATCTTCTTCTTTCTTCGGCTTGCCCTTGTTGTCTTCTTTATAACGCCAGAATCCGAGACCGTTTTTCTGCCCGAAACGGTTAGCATCAAACAGGGCGTCTATCGCATCGCGATAATCTTTCTGCATACGCTGAGGGAAGCCTGCGGACATCACCGCCTGCGCGTGGTGCGCGGTATCAATACCTACCACGTCCAGCAGATAAGCCGGGCCCATCGGCCAACCAAACTGTTTTTCCATCACTTTGTCGACTTTGCGGAAATCCGCCCCGTCGCGCAGCAGCTGACTGAAACCGGCAAAATAGGGGAACAGCACGCGGTTAACGAAGAAACCAGGGCAGTCATTAACCACAATCGGCGTTTTGCCCATCTGGCTTGCCCAGGCGACAACCTTAGCGATGGTTTCATCCGAGCTTTTCTCGCCGCGAATGATCTCAACCAGCGGCATACGGTGCACCGGGTTAAAGAAGTGCATCCCACAGAAGTTTTCCGGACGCTTAAGCGCGCTGGCCAGTTCGTTGATTGGGATGGTGGAAGTATTCGAAGCCAGTACGGTGTCCGGGCGAACCTGATCTTCGGTTTCCGCCAGTACCGCTTTTTTCACTTTTGGGTTTTCTACGACCGCTTCAACTACCACGTCCACGCGTTCGAAACCGCTATAGTCGAGGGTGGGATGAATGGTGGAAATAACGCCCGCCATTTTCAGACCGTCAATTTTGCCGCGCTCAAGCTGTTTGTTCAGTAGCTTGGCCGCTTCGGTCATACCCAGCGTTAATGATTTGTCGTTGATATCTTTCATGACAACCGGCACGCCTTTCCAGGCCGACTGGTAAGCGATGCCGCCGCCCATAATGCCTGCGCCCAGCACTGCCGCTTGCTTTGGCGCTTCAACATTTTTGGTGAGCTTTTTGGCTTTGGCTTTCACGAACTGATCGTTAAGGAAAATTCCAACCAGTGCGCGGGCTTCATTGGTGTGCGCCAGTGGAACAAAGCTTTTATTTTCCAGATTCAGCGCTTCTTCACGACCAAAACGGGCCGCTGCTTCAATGGTTTTTACCGCGGTAATCGGTGCGGGGTAATGCTTACCTGCCGTCTGCGCCACCATACCTTTGGCGATGGTAAAGCTCATTGCTGCTTCAATTTTGCTGAGTTTCAACGGCTCCAGCTTCGGCTGACGTTTGGCTTTCCAGTCGAGGTCGCCGTTAATCGCCTGACGTAATACCGCGATCGCGCCATCAAGCAGTTTGTCTTGCTTCACTACGCCATCGACCAGACCGATTTTTAGCGCCTGCTCAGCACCCACATCTTTACCCGCAGCAATAATTTCCAGCGCGCTGTCCGCACCCAGCATACGTGGCATACGCACGGAGCCGCCAAAGCCTGGCATAATGCCCAGCTTGGTTTCCGGCAGGCCGATGCGCAGGTCCGGCGTAGCCAGACGATAATCGGTCGCCAGGACACACTCACAGCCGCCGCCCAGCGCATAGCCGTTAACTGCTGAGAGAGTCGGAACAGGCAGATCTTCCAGGCGATTAAAGACGCTGTTGGCAAAATGCAGCCACTGGCTCAGTTGCTCTTCAGGCACGAGGAACAGTGAAAGGAATTCGGTGATGTCGGCACCAACAATAAAGGCTGCTTTGTTAGAACGCAGCAGCAGCCCCTTTAAATTCGGTTGTTTTTCCAGCACGTCAAGCGCATGGCCCAGGCTGGCAACGGTGGCCGTGTCGAGTTTATTGACTGAGCCTGGGGCATCGAACACCAGTTCGGCGATGCCATCTTCCAGCCAGTCGAGGTACAGGGTGTCGCCTTTGTAAAGCATGTCAGTCTCCTGAATCCGCAAGGTGATCTGGTCATACCAGATGAATCGAAGTGTGTGTTTTATGTTAATAAAATGCAAATGAATGATTAAAGAAATGACGATTTGATCACGCTCGGCAGAAATCACGCACTCACAAAACGATGTGCTAAGATGCGGACACTTGAGGTCAAAAAAACAGAAGGATAGAAAATGGAATCGCTGGCCGCACTCTATAAAAATCATATCGTTACCCTACAAGAACGGACGCGCGACGCGCTGGAGCGCTTCAAGCTGGATGCGTTACTTATTCACTCAGGAGAGCTTGTTAACGTCTTTCTCGACGATCATCCCTACCCGTTTAAGGTCAATCCGCAATTCAAAGCCTGGGTGCCTGTAACGCAGGTTCCTAACTGCTGGTTGCTGGTGGATGGCGTGAATAAGCCGAAATTGTGGTTCTACCTGCCGGTCGATTACTGGCACAACGTTGAGCCGCTGCCGACCTCTTTCTGGACGGAAGAAATTGAGATCATCGCGCTGCCAAAAGCTGATGGTATCGGTAGCCAACTGCCTGCTGCTCGCGGCAATATCGGTTACATCGGTCCGGTTCCGGAACGCGCGCTGCAGCTGGACATCGCGGCCAGTAATATCAACCCGAAAGGGGTTATCGACTACCTGCATTATTATCGTGCTTACAAAACAGATTACGAACTGGCCTGTATGCGCGAAGCACAGAAAATGGCGGTGAATGGACACCGTGCCGCGGAAGAAGCGTTCCGTTCCGGGATGAGCGAGTTTGACATCAACCTCGCTTACCTGACTGCTACCGGTCATCGCGACACCGACGTGCCGTACAGCAACATTGTTGCGCTTAACGAGCATGCTTCGGTTCTTCATTACACCAGGCTGGATCATCAGGCTCCGTCTGAAATCCGCAGTTTCCTGCTGGACGCCGGTGCGGAGTACAACGGCTACGCAGCAGACCTGACGCGTACGTGGTCGGCGAAAAGCGACAACGACTATGCGCATCTGGTGAAGGATGTGAATGACGAGCAACTGGCGCTGATTGCCACTATGAAAGCGGGCACCAGCTACGTGGATTATCACATTCAGTTCCATCAGCGCATCGCGAAGCTGCTGCGTAAGCATCAAATCATCACCGATATGAGTGAAGAGGCGATGGTGGAAAACGATCTTACCGGGCCGTTTATGCCGCATGGCATTGGTCACCCGCTGGGCCTGCAGGTACACGATGTCGCTGGCTTTATGCAAGATGACAGCGGTACGCATCTGGCCGCGCCGTCGAAGTATCCTTACCTGCGTTGCACCCGCGTTCTGCAACCGGGCATGGTCCTGACCATCGAACCGGGCATCTACTTCATTGAATCGCTGCTGGCGCCGTGGCGTGAAGGGCAGTTCAGCAAACACTTCAACTGGCAGAAAATTGAAGCCCTGAAACCGTTCGGCGGTATTCGAATTGAAGATAACGTGGTGGTCCACGAGAACAATATCGAAAACATGACACGGGATTTAAAACTGGCGTAATGGACAGTTGGTTAATCCCTGCGGCGCCGGTAAGCGTCGTTGAAGAGATCAAAAAAAGCCGCTTCATTACGCTGCTCGCCCATACGGACGGCGTAGAAGCGGCGAAAGCGTTTGTTGAGTCAGTCAAAACGGAACACCCGGACGCCCGCCACCATTGTGTGGCGTGGGTGGCGGGCGCGCCCAATGACTCGCAGCAGCTGGGATTTTCAGACGATGGCGAACCGGCAGGTACGGCAGGCAAACCGATGCTCGCGCAGCTGATGGGGAGTGGCATCGGTGAGATTACCGCGGTGGTGGTGCGCTACTACGGCGGTATCCTTCTGGGTACGGGTGGGCTAGTGAAAGCCTACGGTGGCGGCGTGAATCAGGCGTTGCGCCAGTTAACGACGCAGCGCAAGACGCCATTAACCGAATATACTTTGCAGTGTGAGTACGGTCAGCTGGCAGGCATTGAAGCTTTGCTGGGGCAGTTTGACGGTAAAGTTGTTGCCAGTGATTACCAGGCTTTTGTTCGGCTCAGGGTGGCGCTTCCTTATGCCAAAGTGGATGAATTTTCGGCAAAGCTGGCGGATTTTAGTCGTGGTTCATTGCAATTGTTAGCGATTGAAGAATAATCCCCACCTCATTTTAAAGAACTAAGGAAGCGGCAGAGATGCATTTTCGCGCCATCACCCGAATCGTTGGACTACTGGTCATCTTATTCTCGGGGACAATGATTATCCCCGGACTGGTAGCGCTCATCTACCGCGATGGGGCAGGGCGTGCGTTTACCCAAACTTTCTTCGTTGCTCTGGCGATCGGCTCCATGCTGTGGTGGCCAAACCGTAAAGAGAAGGGCGAGCTGAAATCGCGCGAAGGGTTTCTGATTGTCGTTTTGTTCTGGACCGTGCTGGGTAGCGTGGGTGCGCTACCGTTCATCTTTGCGGAAAGCCCTAACCTCACGATAACCGACGCTTTTTTTGAATCCTTCTCCGGATTAACCACCACGGGGGCGACAACGCTGGTGGGGCTGGATTCATTGCCACACGCTATCCTCTTTTATCGACAGATGCTGCAATGGTTCGGCGGGATGGGGATCATCGTGCTGGCGGTGGCTATTCTGCCTATTCTTGGCGTCGGTGGGATGCAGCTCTACCGGGCAGAAATGCCGGGCCCGCTGAAAGATAACAAAATGCGTCCGCGTATTGCCGAAACGGCGAAAACGCTGTGGCTTATCTATGTATTACTGACGGTGGCGTGTGCGCTGGCGCTATGGTTTGCCGGGATGCCCGCGTTTGACGCTATTGGGCACAGCTTTGCTACGATAGCCATCGGCGGCTTTTCCACACACGATGCCAGCGTGGGGTATTTCGACAGTCCCACGATTAACACCATTATTGCTATCTTCTTGCTGATCTCCGGTTGTAACTATGGTCTGCACTTCTCTTTACTCAGCGGTCGCAGCCTGAAGGTCTACTGGCGCGATCCAGAATTCCGCATGTTCATTGGGGTGCAGCTGACGCTGGTGGCTGTCTGTACGCTGGTGCTGTGGATACACAATACCTACGGTTCGGCACTCACGACCATCAACCAGGCTTTTTTTCAGGTGGTATCGATGGCGACGACCGCCGGATTTACTACGGACAGTATTGCCCGCTGGCCGCTGTTCCTGCCGGTGCTGTTGCTATGTTCTGCTTTTATTGGTGGCTGTGCCGGGTCGACGGGCGGTGGCTTGAAGGTGATTCGAATCCTGCTGCTGTTTAAGCAGGGTAACCGCGAATTGAAACGACTGGTCCACCCGAATGCGGTTTACAGTATCAAGCTGGGTAACCGTGCTTTGCCGGAGCGAATCCTTGAAGCTGTGTGGGGGTTCTTCTCTGCCTATGCACTGGTCTTTATTATCAGTATGCTGGCGATTATTGCGACCGGTGTTGATGACTTCTCCGCGTTTGCCTCTGTTGTGGCGACGCTGAATAACCTGGGGCCAGGGCTGGGGGTTGTTGCCGACAACTTTGCCAGTATGAACCCCGTGGCGAAGTGGATCCTGATTGCCAATATGCTGTTTGGTCGTCTGGAGGTCTTTACCCTGCTGGTACTCTTTACCCCTACCTTCTGGCGTGAATAATGGAGTAACACGTGAAAACACTGATTCTTTTTTCTTCCCGGGACGGACAAACGCGTGAAATCGCCGAGTATCTGGCTTCTGAACTCAAAGAGCTGGGCGTTTGGGCGGATGTCGTTAATTTGCATCGTACCGCGGAGCCTGACTGGCAAAATTATGACAGCGTGGTGATTGGCGCCTCGATTCGCTATGGTCATTACCATGCAGCTTTTCAGGAGTTTGTGAAAAAGCATGCCACGCGGCTGAACGCGATGCCGAGTGCCTTCTACTCCGTAAACCTGGTTGCCCGTAAACCGGAGAAACGCACGCCGCAAACTAACAGCTATGCGCGTAAGTTCCTGATGAGTTCGCCGTGGCGGCCTGATCGCAGTGCGGTTATTGCTGGCGCTTTGCTGTATCCACGCTATCGCTGGTATGACCGCGTTATGATCCAACTGATAATGAAGATGTCAGGCGGTGAAACAGATACCAATAAAGAAGTGGTGTATACCGATTGGGAACAGGTCGCGGATTTCGCGCGGGAAATCGCCCAATTAACCCACAAAACGTTGTCAAAATAAGCGCAAAGAATAAAAAATACGCACTCGGAAGATTATTTTAAATTTCCCCTTGTCAGCCTGAAATAACTCCCTATA
>OGJN01000088.1_pt1 | contig 98442 bp, 80 predicted proteins | sample 1572221 | NCBI WGS metagenome assembly OGJN01 (sample SAMEA2582148, study PRJEB24529) | metagenome | biome: Human gut stool | place: China | collected 2011 | reverse complement strand
ACTACGGGCTTATAGCCCGTGAGCAAACCACCCGTTTTACGGGTGGTTCTGATTTATTGTAATATTTACTAGGTATGGACCTTAATGTGTAAGGATTCAAATGAGTTTAAGGTCTTGTAAATATTGATGTATATAGGCGTGTAAGGTTATAGAGTTGACGTATGACAAGGGGTTTCATATAATAGATTGTATAAAATGTAATTTTGAGGAGACTCTTATGAATATAAAATATACACGTCACATGAATTTACTTCGTCGCGCTATCGGTATCGGCACATTATGTCTCATTGCCTCTGTTGGCTTTGTTCATGCTGAAAGCATTGCTATTCCAAGTGCACGTCCTATGGTGGATGGTGTTAGTGCTGATGTAGAAACTGTTAGTAGCTCTAGTAAAGCACAACATCATGTGAGTGCTGGTGTAATTACGCCAAGTGATTGGACGTATACGGCATTACAAACGTTAATTAAACACGGTGCTATTACAGATACACATGGCTTTGTCTTTGATGGCAATACAAGCTATACAAAGGATGAGCTTATGCCTCTTATCGATGAGGTAGTAACCAAACGGGAGCAAATGAACGAAAACGATCGCCAATATGCATTGCGCATTTATCAAGAAAATATGCGTGATGTAATGGACTATCGTATTGCTCACGATAAGAAGGTTACGCAAGAGCGCCGTCAAAAATTAGATGAAAAACGTGCTGAAAAAGCTAAGAAGTCTGGTAAAACATACCAAGTATCTAAATCTCAACAAGAGGCTTTAGATACCGCTAATGATGAAGTGGCAAAACCAGAAGAGCGCGCTTTAACAGATGAACAAATCAAAGAAAAAATGAAGAAATTCAAAATTGATGATTCTCGTGTTAAAGTAAATAATAATGTGCGCATCCGTTATACCGGTGGTAAGGATACAAAATCTAAAACCGATGCTCGCATGCAAACGGAGATGACCTTTACTCTATAACCCTTCATAAGGAGTTATAATGATTGATTTCTTAAAGAAACAGTTATTTACTGTTCACCAAAATGGTAAGCACCAGGTGAGCGAGGTCTTTAAATTTATAGGACCTGGCATTATCGTAACTGTAGGGTTTATCGACCCTGGTAATTGGGCGGCTAATCTTGCGGCTGGTGCTAGTTATGGTTACGAACTTTTATGGGTAGTAACACTATCTACGATTATGCTGATTTTATTGCAGCATAATGTGGCTCATTTAGGCATTGTACGGGGCCAATGCTTATCAGAATGTGCTTATGAATTCTTGCCTTCCTATGTATCTCGATTTGTGTTGAGTACAGCTGGTATTGCAGCTGCGGCGACGGCATTGGCTGAATTTATCGGCGCTGCTATTGCATTGAAAATGCTCTTTGGCATTCCGCTTCTGATAGGTAGTGTATTAACGGCCGTTATATGTACTGTTATGCTCATTACAAACTCCTATCGAAAACTGGAGAGAATCATAGCGAGCTTTGTATCCCTTATTGCATTGGCCTACCTCGTTGAGGTCAATATGGTCAATGTAGACTGGGCGGCAGCAGGCATTGGTTGGGTAGATCCTAAGATTCCGAATGAATCGATGCTCGTTATTTTGAGTATCTTAGGGGCTGTTATTATGCCTCACAATTTGTTCTTACACTCAGAAATCATCCAAAGTCGGCAATTCAATACGCAAGATCCTTCTATAATGAAGCGCCAATTGCGATATGAATTCCTAGACACCTTATTCTCTATGGGGATTGGGTGGATGATTAATTCCGCCATGATTTTACTAGCGGCGGCAGTGTTCTTTACTCACGGCATTGAAGTAACAGAGCTTGAACAGGCTGAGGAGTTGTTACGACCTCTCATTGGGCCTGCAGCAGGTACTATCTTTGCTATCGCATTGCTCTTTGCGGGCTTTGCCTCTTCTGCTACAGCAGGTATGGCTGGAGCGAGTATATTTGCAGGCATGTTTGGTGAGTCTTACGATATGAAAGACTTCCATACTCGATTAGGCTTGGCTTTAACATACATTCCGGCATTGTTGTTGATTGTATTTGTTACTGATTCATTCCAAGCATTGCTGATCTCTCAAATGTTCTTGAGTTTGCAACTACCTATTACAATTTTCTTGCAGCTCTATATGACGAGTAGCCGTAAGGTGATGGGGCAATATGCGAACCATAAATATACGAATGTACTATTATGGGGCATTGGTATTGTTGTTACTGTAATGAATATTTACCTACTCATTGTAGGGTAATAGGAAAAGACCGTGTTAGCGGTCTTTTTTTTGTATAATAGGTGTTCAAAAATGATAAAATTATATTAATTATATAACATTGTTTTATTAGAATTACTTTGTCATATAACTGGTATAGTTGTTATGTAAAAAGTGTATCCATGAATATCCATGTGGGCTATAAAATATGTTACAATTAAAGATAGTATAAATCCTGTAGGGAACATTCCCTCACCAGTGTAATAGATAGAAATTAGGAGGACCTAATGGCAGACGAAGTAAAAGTACAAGATGCAATGCAATCTGATTTTAGTGTTGTAGTAAACGACATTGCAGAGGAATTATTAACGCGCCTAAATATGGATGAGGATGGCTCTGTTATCGACATGTTCCAAACAGGTTCTTTTGATCCTTGGCAATTATTCGTGTTCTTTGGCGCTTTAGAAAAAGCTCTCGTTGATTTTAGAACTGATAAACGCAAGAAAACAGTTATTGTTCACGCCCAACCTGAGGCTCTTATCGGCATTGGTCGCGTGGTAACACCGGTATCTACTATGCTCGAACACGTTCTAATGTCTCGCTTGAACGACATGAGCGAAGGTCGTCTAGAAACTGGTATGCTTACAGTATCTGCTGGCAGCATCGACTACGAAGGTGTAAATTTAAAAGGTCGTCACGTTGTTATCGTATGCGATCTTGTAGATGAAGATTCTGATTACCTTAAAGAATGCATTAATTTATGTAAAGAAATGAAAGCTAGCCATGTAGTGGCTGTGCCTCTTATGTTGTGGAATCCTGAGTTGATTGACAATTTGACAGAGGAAACTATCAAGGCGGAATTATCCCATGAAAATCGTCCTCTCTCCTAGTAAGACAAAAACGATTACTACTGTTGGCAATGATGAGTCAGTACATACTGCAGTTCAGGACGGTCAATTTCAACCGCACATTACGCAAGACCTTGTAAAACATGTGCAGTCCCTAGATGTGGCGGCCCTTGGTAAGGCTTTGAAACTCAAGGATGATAAGGCACAGGTGCTCTTTGATTTTTATCAAGCTTTTGAGTCCCAGCCAGTAGGTATTGCTTGTGAAAGCTACGATGGTATTGCTTTCAAATATTTAGACTGGCAGAACTTGTCTGATGAGGCCAAGGCCTTTGGTGAAAGCCATCTTGTTGTGATGTCTGCCTTGTACGGTGTTGTAGAGCCTATGATGGGCGTACGCGATTATCGACTAGATATGGTCGATAAGGTAGGCATTGATCTATACGACACGTGGCGGGAAACTGTGGATGCATACTTTCACAAGGAAGATTGGATTCTCAATCTAGCATCTAAAGAATATGCCAAAATGGTGAACCATCCGAAGGTGGTAACCGTTGAATTTTGGGAATTGCGAGGCGATGCGTTTAAACAGATGAGTACGTCCTCGAAAATGAGCCGCGGTGTGATGGCTCACGAATGTTTAACCGCACAAGTGCAACATGTGCGGGATTTGCCGCGCGAAGTGAATGGGTTTACCTGTGTCACTGACATAGATTCCATTACTATACCAAGCGAATCGATGACGGTTCGTTATGAAAGGAAGTGATTGTTTGCAAGTGCAAGACATTCTCGGAAAAGACCTCGTCGGCGATGAATGGCTGACCGAGGAAGAATTGCGATTTCTCATGTCTGTAACTGATGAAGACGAGTTGCAGTTAATATATAAAAAGGCTTACGAAGTGAAGGCGAAATATGTAAAGCCTGTAGCGTATTATCGTGGCCTCATCGAGTTCTCGAACCGATGCATTAAGAATTGTAATTACTGCGGTATCCGTCGTGAAAATGACAAGACGGAACGCTTTGATATGAACCGTGAAGACATCATCAAGATGGCTCAATGGGCGTATGACCATGAATATGGTTCTATTACGTTACAATCTGGTGAACGCAGTGATGATATATTCGTTGATTATGTGGTAGATCTCATTCGCGATATTAAAGCCATCGGCGATGGTTCTCTAGGCATTACGATGTGCGTAGGGGAACAAAGCGAAGAGACGTACCGCCGCATGCGTGAAGCCGGTGCTAGTCGTTATTTATTGCGCATTGAAACAACAAATAAAGAACTGTATCATAAAATTCATCCTCAAGATGAATTGCACTCCTTTGAAACGCGCGTTGAATGCCTACGTCGTTTGCGCCGCGTAGGCTTCCAAGTAGGTACAGGTGTCATGATTGGTTTGCCTGGTCAAACTGAGGAAGATTTAGTGAACGATATCTTGTTCTATCGTGATATGGATATCGACATGATTGGCATGGGACCTTATGTGGTGCATCACGATACGCCCCTAGGCCAAGAGGCATTAGCTATGGGCATCGATGATGAAGCTGGTAAATTGCGCCGTATTCAACTAGGGCTCAAGATGATTGCGTTAACCCGTTTATTCTTGAAAGATGTCAATATTGCAGCTACAACAGCATTACAAGCTTTGGATAAACTTGGCCGTGAAAAAGGCCTTGCTGCAGGTGCCAATATTTTGATGCCTATTATTACAATTCCTGAACATCGGGCCAAGTATTTGTTATATGATAACAAACCTTGTGTAGATGATAATGCAGATAAATGTAAAGACTGCTTAACGCGCCGCGTAATGTCCATCGGTGATACCGTTGGGTGGAAGCAAAATGGTGACTCCAAACACTACGGTAAGCGTACGGGAGAGTTTTAGTTTGTAAATGAGGTTGTATTATGGAGACGAAATGGTATTCTGATTTTTGGCGGTTGTTTGCTAGTCCTTTTAAAGGCGGTATTGATCAAGTTGTGCAATCGGGGACATTGAATAAAGGATTTTGGGGCACTGTATTCTTGTGGGCTATTCCATATATTATATTGGCTTTATTTGGGACTATGTTAATTCCATTTCTCCCTCATAATGAATTTACTGGTTTAACCTATTTAATCGGTATCGGTGCCAGTTTTATGTTCATCTTTGCATGGCTTATCAGTATCGGCTGGTCCTTTGTGATGGTGGCCATTGGTTCCTATGTATACAACTGGGTTATCACTAAGATGGGTGGTACCGACAATGTACAGGCGATTATGAAAGTTAGTTGGTATCTACAAGGGTATGGGGTACTATTATTTAGTATTGGTTATACGATAATCTTGGTTTTAATGGGCATGTTAGGACTTGCATTCGATAGTAGGGCCTTTGCTGGTGTTATCTATTTTGTGGGAACAATAGCCTTATTGGTTATATCTATTTGGGTATCCTTAGAACTTATGGCAACACAAGTAATGCTTTCGAAGATGAAAGTATTCATTGCGTGCATCTTAACGTCCATAATCTTCGCTATAATTTGGGCACTTTTCATGGCGCTTCTTAGCGGCTGTGCCTCTTTAGTGGGTAGATAATACTCATATATAAATTAATATTAATAAAGAGTCCTCTTTTTTTGATAAATTTTTTCGGAAAAAGAGGACTTTTCTATTTGGGTGTCGAAATGTAATAGCAAAAGCCGTAATTTGCCATTAAGGAGGCGATTCCGATGAAAGAGTACAGTAGTGATAAAATTAGAAATGTTGCTGTTGTTTCCCACGATGGTGCGGGTAAAACAGCTCTTGTCGAATCTTTGTTGTTAACCTCTGGTGCGGTTGATTTCGTAGGTAAAGGCCAAGACAATAAACATATTATGGACTTTGAACCTGAAGAAATTAAACGTAACGTAACTATCCAATTGGGCATGGCTCCATGTGAATGGCATGACCATAAGGTTAACTTCGTAGATACTCCAGGCTATAATGAATTCCATGGTGAAGTTCGTGCCGCTTTGCGTGCGTGCGATGGTATGTTGATGGTACTATCCGCCACATCTGGTGTAGAAACTGACACAGTTCGCGCATGGGATTATGCAGTTGAATTACAAATGCCACGCATGGCATTTATCAATAAAATGGATGTGGATGGTGCCGATTTCTTCGGTACTATTGAAAGAATGCGGGAATTATTTGGCAAAGGTATTATGCCATTGCAGATTCCTATCGGTGAAGGCGCCAACTTTGAAGGCGTCGTAGACGTAGCAAAAATGACTGCGTTTACTTATAAGGACGGCCAACCAACAGAGATTGCTGTACCAGCTCACCTTATCGAAAAGGCTCAAGAAATTCGGGAAATGACCGTAGAAGCCGCGGCTGAAGGTAGCGATGAATTGTTGGAAAAATATTTAGAAGGCGAAGAATTATCCTTAGAGGAAATTCGCCAAGGCTTGCGTGAAGGGATGATTAGTGGCCGTGTGTGCCCAATCATGTGTGGCAGTGCCATATCTCGTATTGGCCTAGATCAAGTATTGGATCGTATGATCCGTTACATGCCGGATGCAACTAAAAAAGTGATGACCGCAACTGATGCGGGAACCGGCGAACAATGTGTAGTACATGTAGATAAACCTTTAACTGCATTTGTATTTAAAACATTGTTAGACCCATTCGCAGGCAAACAAAGCTTTGTACGTATCTTCTCTGGTGAACTAAAAGAAGGCGATCGCCTCTTTGATGTAAATCAAGGCGTAGAAGAAAAATGGGGCAAGATGGTTACCCTTATTGGGAAGCAACAAATCCCTGTATCTGCTGCTAAAGCTGGCGATATCGTAGTGATACCGAAATTGGCAAATGCTAAGACTGGCGATACATTAACTGCTCCTGACTTTAAAGTGACATACGATGCTATTCGTTTCCCTCAACCTCTATACACAGTAGCATTAGAACCTGTGAAAAAAGGTGAGGAGGAAAAATTAGCTAGTGCTGTTCTAAAAGTGGCAGAAGAAGATCCTACTTGCGTAGTAGTGAAAAATGCTGAGGCCCGTCAACTACAAATCGATTGTATGGGCGAGGTTCATCTCGAGCATATCCTCAACAAAATGGATCGTAAATATGGCGTACAAGCTAAACTTGTGACTCCATATATTCCATACCGCGAAACAATTAAAGGCTCTGCTGAAACCGAGTCTAAATATAAGAAACAAAGTGGCGGTCATGGTCAATATGGTCACGTTAAGATTCAAGTGGACCCATTATATGATGGTACGGAATTTGCGTTCGTAGACAAAATCTTTGGTGGTGCTGTACCTAAACAATACATACCAGCAGTGGAAAAGGGTGCCAAAGAAACCCTAGATAAAGGCTTAATTGCGGGATATCCTATGATTGGCGTGCAAGTGACACTCTTGGATGGATCTTACCATAGCGTAGACTCCTCAGAGTTAGCATTTAAAGTAGCTACGTCACAGGCTATCAAGGATGTAATTCCTAAGGCGAAACCAGTCCTATTAGAACCAATCTATGAAGTTAACGTGTTTGCACCAGATGCTTTCATGGGCGACATCATGGGTGATTTGAATAGCCGTCGAGGTCGTGTATTAGGCATGGAACAAAGTGAAAGAACAGGTATTTCTGTTGTTAAAGCACAAGTACCATTGGCTGAAATGGCCGACTATGTAACTGCATTGCGCTCTATCACTCAAGGACAAGGCGTATTTAACCGTCAGTTCTATACTTATGAAGAGGTTCCACATAAGCAAGCGGAAGAAATTATCGCTGCTCGTAAGACTCAAGAATAAAGTTAGACCATGTCCACGTACTGTATCAAATACAGTTAGAATCACTACAACTGAATAGATAATTGCATATCGTAACAACTTAATAGCATAACAATTGACGTAAGTCATAAATTTGAATAGTATTTTACACGAGCCCTCCATATATGTAGCGTATGGAGGGCTTTTACTATATTTGAAATAGATTAGGATAGAGCCTAATCGATAACGGAGAATATTGGGACCTAATCACTGGTATGTATAGATGCAGTGGAAATAGCAGTGGAAATAATAGAATTGCTAGTCCTTTATGTATATATGTGCTAACATTAAGATAATATAATTGCTTATGTATCGGGTGTTATTTCTATATATCGGGAAAGGATCGTATATGTTTTTTTCTAGCATTACTGCAGATTATACAAAAATGGGTTATCCTAAAGCCATCGTACGAGCTTTGGATTTCCTAAAAAATACAGATTTGAAAGCATTGCCAGGCGGCCGTCATGCTATTGAAGGGGACATGATGTACGCCAATGTAGACGATGTAGAAACAAAATTGTTTGAAACTACAAAACCTGAGTCTCACCGCAATTATGTAGATATTCAATTCATGGTATGCGGCGAAGAAAATATGGGCTTTTTTGTAGATAAAGGCCTCGTAAAGCCTGTGGAGTCTTATCCAGAACGGGATTGTTATTTCTACCCAAACGAAGCTGTCGATGAAGGACAAATCCATTGTCCAGAAGGGTACTATACAGTATTCTTCCCATCTGATATCCATAGACCACTATTAGCTGTTAATGATAAGCCTATTAAAATCCGCAAGGTTGTTGTAAAAGTGCATGTGGATCTCTTAGGCGAGTAATCCTATGAAGCGATATGAAATTATAGGTGTCTTACTAACCCTATTAGGTGCTGTTTTATGGGGCGTATCAGGTGCTTCAGTACAGTTCTTAAGTAACTTTAGGGATATGAACTTGGAATGGCTAGTCACCATGCGATTAATTACAGCAGGACTGTTGACTGTTATCTATGCATGGTTTAAATATGGTAATTCTATCTTCCATGTCTTTCGTAGTTTGAAAGATACGGTAGGGCTTATCGTTTTTGGCGTATTTGGCATGGCTTTATGCCAATATACATACTTTAAATCCATTGCTTTAGCAGGAGCTGGTATTGCGACGGTACTCCAATACTTGGCGCCATCAATGATTATTATTTATATGCTTGCCCGTTATGGTAAAAGGCCCTCTAAAGGGGAAATTATTTCCGTTATACTGGCCTTGGTAGGTACGATTTGTTTGATGGGGAATGATGGCTTTTCTATGGAGCGATTCCCATTGGCAGTGCTCGTATGGGGACTCCTATCTGCTGTAGGGGTCGCTGTATATAGTGTTTCTCCTGTAGATTTACTATATAAATATGGAACCTTGCCGATTGTAGGATTTGGTATGCTTCTCAGTGGTATTGTTGCTGCTATTTTATTTCAGCAGCCAAATTCGTATGCTATGTGGGATATATGGACTGTAGTGGGTTGTTTTAATGTAGTATTTCTCGGTACGATTGTATCATTTAATGCGTATCTTGAAGGGGTTAAACGCATTGGCTCCGTTCCAGGATCCATCTTATCATCTATTGAACCAATTTCAGCGGCCTTCTTTGGATGGGCTTTTTTAGATAATCAATTTAGTATATTAGGGCTAATTGGCATGGCTATGATCATTGCTACCGTTATTATAATTGCTCTAGAAAAACGTACATAGTTTGAGGTCTCTTTGCTGGATATTGCGGTTTAGAGGCCTCTTTGTTATGATTGTACATAATGTGAAAGTAGTTGTTATAGGAGGTTGTATGGAGGAAAAACAATGGAAGGGCATGGGCCTCGCCATTATGGGAGCTCTGTTTTGGGGGCTTTCAGGCACATCTGTACAATTCCTTGAAAATGCAAAGCATATCAATGTGGAGTGGCTACTAGAAGCGCGTTTGCTCATAGCAGGTATATTGTCGATAGGCCTTGCCTATATAAGGGATGGTAAGCGTATTTTCTCTATCTTTAAAGAACCAAAGGATATAGGGAAATTATTAGTATTTGGTATTTTAGGTATTGCTTTAGCTCAGTACTCATACTTCAAGGCTATTGCCATTTCAGGAGTCGGTATTGCTACGGTCCTTCAATATGTTGCGCCTACGCTGATCATTATCTATTTATTTTTGAGATACTTTAAAAAGCCATCTGTACCAGAGCTTTTCTGTATTGTATTAGCCTTGGTGGGAACACTCTGTATCGTCATGCAAGAAGGGCTAGATGTTTCGAACTTTAATGTGCTTGCTTTATTCTGGGGGCTTGTATCGGCATCTAGTATCTGTGTATATACATTGCAACCTATTGAGCTATTAAAGAAATATGGCACCACATCCATTGTGGGCTTTGCCATGTTTATCTGTGGTATTTTATCTTTAGCTATGTTTCAACAAGTAGAATCGGAAGCCCTCTGGGATGGCATGACCTGGTTAGGATTATTCGCCATCATCATACTTGGTACAGTCGTATCCTTTAATGCTTATATGGAAGGGGTTAGACTCATTGGTCCTATACAAGGCTCTATACTTTCATCATTAGAACCAATCTCAGCAGCGATCTTTGGATGGGTATTGCTAGGGAATCATTTTACGCTGGTCGGTATTTTTGGCATGATTTGCATCATTGCAACCGTATTCATTATCGCCTGGGATCGACAACGTCAAATTAAACGAGAAGTACTAAAAAAATTAAATAAAGAAGAAATTGCGTGATCTGCGTATGTATGCTCTTTTGGGGCATACACTAAGGGCATAATGCTTTGTACCGAAGTGGTACAGTAGAGAACAACAGCTTAAAAAACATATATTACTATGTATACTTATTAGTCATAGTGTGTATGTTTTTTTATTTCTAAAAATATCAATATAAGTTATAATAAATACAAGAATTATTATTGATGTATATAGAAATTTATAATTCTGTATACATAATCTTATTGGTTGACTATTTAATTAGCTATTTGTGTAGCTCTTAATATAGTTGAAATATAGGTATCTATTGTATTTTAGGAGGTAAGTATGTCTGTAAAAGATTTCGTACAACAACGCCGCGATGATTTTATCTCTATGCGTCGAGATTTTCATATGTATCCAGAGCCAGCTTGGCTCGAATATCGTTCTGCCGCTAAAGTAGCTGAAAAGCTAATTGCCTTGGGTTATGATGTGGCACTCGGTGCAGAAGTGCTTGATTTAGATTCTCGTATGGGCTTGCCGAGCGAGGATGTTATGAAAGCAGCAATGGCTCGTGCTATGGATGAAGGTGCTGATCCTGAACTAGTAGAGAAGATGGGCTATGGTAAAACAGCTATTGTGGCAACTATGAAGTTTAGTGATGATGGTCCTGTAGTAGCGTTCCGTGCAGATATGGATTCCAATGATGTAATCGAATCTAAAGCATCTAACCATATTCCTGCTAAGGCTGGTTTCCGTTCTCGCCATGAGAAGGCTATGCATGCGTGTGGTCATGATACACATATGACAATGGGCCTTGGTCTTGCCGAATATATTGCTACACATAAGGATGGCTTGAAGGGTACTATTAGACTTATCTTCCAACCAGCAGAAGAAGGCGTGCGTGGTGCTAAAGCGATGGTAGAGGCTGGCGTAGTAGTTGATGTTGACTTGATGTTCGGTATGCATATCGGATTTAATGAACAGTTATCTAATTGCTTTGCTTGTAGTGATCATGGCTTTTTAGCGACTACAAAACTTGATGCTGTATTCCATGGCTATTCTTCCCATGCAGGTGGTTCTCCAGAAAAGGCTCAAAATGCCATGCTTGCAGGCTGTACAGCTGTTATTAACTTACAAGCTATTGCTCGCCATAGTGGGGGTGCATCTCGCATGAATGTAGGTGTTTTTGAAAGTGGTACAGGTCGCAATGTTACTCCTGATGTAGCAACACTTAAATTAGAAACTCGTGGTGCTACTACAGAGATCAATGATTATATGATTGAACGTACTAAGACCATTATTAAAGGTGCTGCAGAAATGCATGACTGTACCTTTGAAATTACAAAACAAGGTGAAACTCCGGCAGGCCGTATTAGCGATGATTTAGCTCGTGAAGTACAATCTATCATTGAACCATTAGGTATCTTTAAAGAAGTTCCATTCGATTACAGCGGCGGCGGTAGTGAAGACTGTGCCTATTTCTTAAATCGTGTTATTGATCGTGGTGGTCGAGCAACCTATATGGTATTGGGCTCAGCTATTAAAGCACCTCATCATAATCCATTATTCGATATCGATGAAGAAGACATGCTAAATGGCATTATTGCGTTAGGTACAATTGCTACTCACTATTTAAAATAGGACATATTGATTGAGATATTGTGATGCATACATCTAAACTATAGGTACATAACTATATAGATGTATGCATCGAAATATGTATAGTGTGCTATATATTAGATGTAATATGAGTATTAGATTGTGGGGAGTTATATGATTCAACGAGAGCGTTTAGCTAAGGACTTTGATTCTATGGCACAGTTGACTGCACCTGGTGAAGGGATAAATCGTCTAGCTTTCACCGATTCTGATTGGGAAGGTCGCCAATATATTATTGATTGTATGACTGATGCGGGTCTAACTGTAGAGATAGACAATTTTGGAAATGTGCTAGGCTATAAGGTAGGTAAGAATCCTGATTTACCGGTTGTCATGGTTGGTTCTCATACGGACAGCGTACCTAATGGAGGCAATTATGATGGTGTTGTGGGTGTATTATCTGCTATCGAAGCGGTTCGCAGTATGACTGATGATGGTTTTGAACATGATCATACCATTGCAGTAGTAGACTTTATGTGTGAAGAGTCTAGCCGCTTTGGAGCAGCCACATTAGGCAGTAAAGCTATGCGCGGTGAATTGACATTGCAAGATTTACATCGCTTAGTAGATAAACAAGGCATTTCCTTGTATGACGCATTAAAAGAGCGTAATTTAAATTCAGATGCTATTGAGCATATGGAATATAAGAGACCTGTAAAGTCTTTCACAGAAATTCATATTGAACAAGGTAAAGTGTTAGAGCACGAAGCTAAACCTATCGGCATTGTAACAGGAATTGCTGCACCAGAACGATTCTATGTAACCATTCGTGGTAATGCGGATCATAGTGGGGCCACACCAATGGACTTGCGTCATGATGCGCTCTGTGGGGCTTCTAAAATCATTCTCGGTATTGAGGAGATTGCATCCATGCAAGAAGAGCCTCCAGTAGTGGGTACAGTCGGTGTAGTAGAGGTTGTGCCAGGAGCGATGAACGTTATTCCTGGGGCTGTTAAACTGGGCGTAGATATTCGCAGTATTTCTAAGGTGGCCCGAGATTCTGTAGTTACCCTCATTAAGGAATTTATTGATGTTATTGCAGAGAAACGAGGCTTATCCTATACGATTGAGCCTGTTGCACAAGATCATCCGGTGGCGATGCATTCAGCAATGATTCGCGAAATTGAAGAGGCTGTTCAGTCTGTAGGCGTAGACTATATGACTATGCCAAGCGGTGCTGGTCATGATGCCATGCATTGGGCTGATGATGTTCCTACAGGAATGATTTTTATTCCATGCCGCGAAGGTATCAGTCATAATCCAGCTGAATTTGCAGATATGGATGACATCGTTACGGGAGCTAAGATATTAGATACTGTGCTAAGAAAGCTTAGCTTAGAAAGTACTAAACTTAACTAGGTTGAGTGCGGTGTAATATTTGATGTACATATAATTTAGTTAGATTTGTGTTAGCTAGCTAAGATATCATGTTTTACGTGGTTAGAAGAGTGTATTCCGTAATAGAATGGCAGAGAATACTTGCTATTGGTAGGAAATACATGGATTGGAGAGATTATGGTTATTGCTGGTATTGTTATCGTAGTGGCAACGTTTATTGCCATTATTAAACAGTTTGAAACACGGCTCGTGTTGTTATTATCGGGCTTATTAATGTGCTTTATTGGTGGGCAGTTTAGTGCTGGTACGACAGCCTTTGTAAAAGAGCTTACAAATCCAGGGCTTGTACCAACCATTTGTACAGTGCTTGGTTTTAGTTATGTTATGGAATATACAAAATGTACAGAGCACATGGTATATTTCATCTCTGCAGGCCTTAAAAAAATGACTAAAATCATCATCCCTGGTGCTGTTATTATTACGTTCTTGATTAACATTGCGTTACCTACAGCGGCAGGCTGTGCAGCGGCAGTAGGTGCTCTATTAATTCCTGCACTTATTCGCTCTGGTGTGCATCCAGCGATGGCAGGCTCTGCTATTTTCTTAGGGACTTGGGGAAGTGCATTGAGTCCTGGTCTTATGTTTAACCCACAAGTAGCACAACTCGCTGGTGAAGATGTAATGACCGTTATCGCTAGCTTCTCTATGCAAGCTATTATTGGCATTGTCGTAGCAGCTATTTTGCTCAATATCGTAGCTATCGTTAAGAAAGAGCATACAGGATATGTATTGAAAGATGCTAACGAAGAAGAAGGTAAAGAATTTAAAGTAAATTATTTATATGCTATCATCCCAATTATTCCGCTTGTATTACTCGTACTCGGTAGTAAACAAGTAGCAGTGATTCCTGAGATTTCTGTTCCTGTATCTATGCTCATTGGTACAGCTATCGGTATTATTGCTGTACGTCCTAATGTAACAGAAGCAGTTAAGAAATTCTTCCGTGGTACTGGCGATGGTATGTGTGATGTAGTCGGCCTTATGGCTGCGGCGGCAGCCTTTACTGCGGGTATGCAGTACATTGGACTTACAAGTTCACTCATTGATGGTATGAAGAACTCTCAACAAATCGCTCAAATTGGTGCAGCCTTTGGTCCATTCTTATTAGCTGTTATCTCTGGTTCTGGTAATGCTGCAGCCCTTGCATTTAATGGCGCTGTTACACCTCATGCAGCAGACTTTGGCTATGGTATTATGCAACTCGGCTCCATGGCCCAATTAGGTGCTGGCATCGGCCGTAGCATGAGTCCAGTAGCAGGTGCAGGTATCATCATTGCTGGCCTTGCAGGTATTAACCCTATGGAAATGGCAAAACGTAATGCGGTACCATGTATTATTGCTACAGTAGTGATTATGCTATTGTTATTATAATTATAATTAGATAAAAGTAGTTGTGCAGTTGTAATGCTATAAAGCGCATCTGCTCAACGACCTTAAATTTAAAATTCACAAGAAAAGAACCCCATCATGATTAATATCATGATGGGGTTCTCTTTATATTGTAGATTTTCATTATTTAAGTTTAAAGCCAATCCATAAAGCGGAAATAATAAATAAGCCACCGCTAACCCAGAATAGGGTAGTAAAGCCTAGCCATGCCATAAGGCTAGCACCACCAACAGATCCTAAGAAATAACCAAAAAACAAACAAGACTGATTGTAGGAGAATACTTGACCTGTAAATTCACGAGGTGTTTTTGAAGAGAGGTACGTGTTTAAGGCAGGCAACATGCCACCTAAACCAAAACCTTGTAGGAACCTGATGATTGCCAGTTGATATACATCGGAAACATAGGCTTGAGGGATATTTAGAATCCCTACATAAATAAGAGATACTACTAATACTTTACGTGGCCCGATCTTGTCGACTAATTTACCTAGTGGAGAACTACTCATAAGTTGAGCAATACCCATAGCGGAGAATACAGCGCCTGCAATAAATGCTAGATTTTCTGTATCACTAGGAACGATTCCCTTAATATATACAGAGATAACAGGTTGTAAGGACATGATGCATATTGCATAGATAAAGGACGCTACACATAATGCGACAATACTATTAAATTCCGGTATTTGCTCTTTCAACTTACGGATGGAAAGTTTTTCAGGATTAGGTTGTGGTACATAATTTTCATGGATGAATATAGTAGCCAGCACACCAGCTAAACCCATGAGCGTACCGACGATGATGAAGTCATTGCGAATGCCGACTGTGTCGGCAATATATCCACCCAATAAAGGTCCTATTAGTGAACCAGCAAGATTAGCAGATGCTAATAATCCTAAGGCCCAACCTGTCCGCTCAATAGGTGATTCTGAAGCTATTAATGTAATTGATGCCGAGTAAAAGCCACTTACTAGACCTTGGACGAGCCGGATTAAAACAACCCCTTCGGGTGTAGTTTGAAAAGCAATTAATATATTACATAATGCCATGCCAAAGCTAGATCGTATTAATGTAATTTTGCGACCTTTTTTGTCCGCCACACGTCCCCAAAATGGAGCAGCCAAGCAAACGATTATATAGGTTGCGCCAGTGGCTAACCCAGACCATAAGGACATAGCTTCTGGAGTTTGCACGCCTAAATCATGAAAGTATAAAGGCAGAATTGGAGCTAACTGGCTTACACCAAAGGCTGTACAGAATACACAGACTAAACTGATGTACACCGTTCGTTTCCACGCTTCCAACGTATCCCTCCTTTCTTAGTTTTAGTACGTTCTTAATAAAATAATACCCTTATTTCTTTTTAATTTCATCCCAATCGCTTAAGTCAGGAAGCTTATTGCTAGTTATAGATTCCTGAATCCAGTAGTTGATGGAGGTTAAGTTGCAAGATTCTCGTTCAAAGCCATATACGATGTCGTCCTCTACGTCGTCTTCTATCGTGATATAGAGGCTAATGTGTAAGTTTTTACCTTTTCCACGCTCGATGAAGTAGCTAATACCTGGATCGTCGAGGTTAGATGGGTGAACCGATATGATATCATACTTGCCATTGGCTACGCCTTCTAAGGCATCCTTAATCATTTGATTGGAAAGTTCATATTGATTGAGGTAGAAAATATCGTTGTCGCAAGTTAATACATATTCCCGTGGAGGCGTAGTATTTTTGTACTGTCTCTCCCAGCTTTCATCAATTATAGGCAATGTAGCATGATCATAGAATTCTTTAATTAAAGCAAGCCCTTCAGGAATGGACATTTCTTTAAAGTATCGTATTTCATATACCGTAGGCTCCGAACTTTCATCTCGTTCATCAGTAGCCTCAAGGTAGCCGTATAGATAGATCGTACAAGAGTTTTTATCTTCATTGTGGAACATAACAATGCTGTACACATCGTAAATTACGTTTTCTATGGATTGACGATTATCATAGATGATAAAACTGAGGTATTTTTGTGTATCCCATTCGCGCTGGATAAATGCCCAGTCGTATTTATTCGTGCGCCAACCAGTAGTAGAGTCCTCGAAGATTTCTAACACATCAACAGAGTTTTGAGGCCATGCAGGTGGCATAGGATTACAAGTTGTAGAAGATTCTTTTATGCCTTCTTTGTACTGATAGTATCCATTAACGAGTTCAAAGGCTTCTAATCGCTCAGATGCTTCGTCAGGAATTACCAAGGGCTCACCAGTACTTAGCCAATTATCATTTCTTGTGTTGAGACGTCTGATGCTTTCACGAGCATGCTCGTAGAACGTAACGGCTTGATCTAAATCCGGTTCTTTTGTAATGGCACCAATTTCGTAGCAATAGCCGGCTGCCAGTTGCCATAGATGGTCCGCATATTCATAACTACCGTATCTATCGTGACATTTGCTAGCCTGATTAACGCACTCTATGGCGTTTCTCATTGCAGGGGTATTACCTTTTTTAAAAGTAAATACATAAGCGAGATATGGCCAAATAGCATCGAGCGTGTAAATAGCTGGTTGTTGCAATAAGTGAGCAATGCGAGACCAATCTTGGGACTGACCATCGATGTTCAAGGTACGAATAATGATGGCTTGCATTGTAACATAAGCGTGATCGTTAAAGTCTAAATAATCTGGGCTTATAGCAGCGCGCTCGTAATATCTGAGGGCCTTTTGAATATCCTGAGGGATTCTTTTGTTAGACTCACGTGGTTTTGCATAGTACTCGGCAGCTTCACGCAAACACATGCCATTATTCATGGCGGCGCCGCGCTCAAAATATTCAAGCGCTCGTTCATGCTCCCCACGTGATTTACAAATATCACCTGCTAAATACATCATGAGTGGCAAACCTGCTTTAGCAGCTTCAAAAATGACTTGTTCTTCCATTTTCTTATTGCCTTGTTCTACATAGGTAATGCGCAAGTTGCGGTATGCAATAACAAGGCCTGCCTCGGCAGATTTACGCAACCATTGCTGAGCAATAGCAGTTACTTTATTGGCCAATCTACGTTGATCTGCTTGTACAAATAAGCCCTTTAAAAAACGGGCAAAGCCAGATGGTTCACCTTCATTAGCCACCTTTTTAGCCGATGGTAAGATGTGATAATCCCCCCATTGATATACATTGGCAATGGCGTAGGCACAGTAGGAACAACCCTTTTGGGCGCCTTCATAAACACGCTGGAATGCTTCGTCCTTCGTCATAGGCAACTCTTTTTCAATGGTTGGTGTAAGGGCACCTGAGGTACGCATAGCCTGTAAAATGGCGATGGCACTGCCTTTGCGAATAGCCGTATGTAAATAACTATACGCCTTTGTGTCATCCTCAGGAAAGCCTGCCTCAATCCACGTGAACTGAGGGCCAGAATAAACGCGCGCCAAAATAGCGTACACATCGCCAATACCAGGAATCGTTTGGCCTTCCTCGTCTAATTTCACAAGGGTCTCAAGCTCAGCTTTGCCCTCCCAAGCGATATCTTTATTACATTGATGGAATATTTTATTGAAAGACTGCTGTATTTGATCAGTAAAATAAAAACTCATTCTCTCTCCTTCGCATAATAATCAGTAGAAGGTGATAACATATGTAATTTCAGTATACTATTAGTGTTTAGGGGAAAACAATATAAATTATCAATTGCTTAAGGAATAATATATTCAATTTTAATTATTTATATTAGAATAGATAGAAAACTGGGTGTGATATAACAATAAAAGGGATGAATATGATAAATATTAATTTTGATATGATGATTGCAGCCTTAGTTATGTTGATTCTTAATTGTAGAGGGTATTATAAGTATGTTATGGGCAAGCAACTCTCTGAGCGTGAAGCAGCTAGGAGAGAATTTATGCTATTTCCCAATTTATATAAATGGGTCTGTATATGTAGTTCTTTATTGATTATTGTTGCATTTACTTATTATTGTATTGAAGGTTTAACGGAAAATTCGTTTAGATTTATGATAGTTGCTGGGCTTTCTTCTGTAGTAACTCAAATATTACAGATTGCTCAAAAGAAAGTATCCAAGGATTATAAGAATAGCCTTGTGATGATCGTATTTTTGAGTCTTATAGTGCTATTGTTTATTTATATGAGTTTATATTGATTGTATTTATATATCTTTTGGAAAGTTAAGATTATCCTTGACTTTCATTCTATAGAAACATTATAATCAGATTATAATTTTATACTCGCCTAAAAGAAACCGATGAGGTGGAGATAAAAATAGGAAATGCACTCACAGAGAGCGGGATTAGCTGAGAACCCGTAGTACGCAGCTTATTAAATGGACCACCGAGGGCGCATGGAAAAGAATGAACTTTCATTCCTAGTATGGTGCGACGTCACACGAGCGTTAGTTGTGAGGGATATGTTAGTATCCTGCGAAAGAGGAATGCGCTGCATTCAAACAAGGTGGTACCGCGATTTATAGCATAATACAAGTATTTTCTAATAATTGTATAAGAATAGAACTATAGACTCGTCCTTGACGTTATATTGTCATGGGCGAGTTTTTTTATTGGCCAACGCCAGATGGAGGTTCTCATGATTTTTCCTAGTCTTGACCGTGTGAAAGCTATCGCACCGGGCTACGATATCGTGCCTGTATATATGGAAATTTTATCCGACGTACGCACACCGATTAGTGTGTTGAAAGCATTAAAACAAGTGAGCAGTCATACGTACTTGCTTGAAAGTGCGGATAATAGTAATCATTGGGGCCGTTACTCCTTCTTGGGCTATGATCCTAAGATTGAGCTCTTCTGCAAAAACCATCAAATGACTATTAAAGACGGTACAACACGTACTTTTGAGTGTTCTGACCCAGCTGCAGAAATTCGTAATATTTTGAACCAATACAAAAGCCCTCGCTTAGAAGAGTTACCAACCTTCACAGGTGGCTTTGTAGGTTACTTTGCTTGTGAATACATCCGCTACATCGAGCCAACATTGGACTTCCCAACGCCAGATGATGACTCTGCTATGGTAAACGATGTAGACCTTATGCTCTTCGATAAAGTAATTGCTTTTGACCACTATAAAAATAAAATCTATTTGATTGCTAACATCAGTACAAACGATTTGGAACGGAACTACAACAAGGCTGAGCTTGAGTTGAAAGCATTAGCTGATCTCGTAGTAAACGGTAAAGAGGCTAATATTCCAAAAGGCATCCTTAAAACAGAGTTTACTTCTGAGTTTACAAAGGATGAGTTTGAAGCAGTTGTTAAAAAGACACAACATTACATCAAGGAAGGGGATATCTTCCAATGTGTTGTATCTAACCGTCGTGAAGCTGAGTTCGATGGCAGCTTGCTAAATGCATACCGCGTATTGCGTACGTTGAATCCATCTCCATACATGTTCTATCTATCTGGTGGCGATGTAGAGCTTACAGGTGCTTCTCCAGAAACATTGGTAAAATTGACGGATGGTAAAATGTACACCTTCCCAATTGCAGGTACTATGCGCCGCGGTAAAACCGAAGCAGAGGACCTTGCTATTGAAGAAAAACTTATTAATGACGAAAAAGAGTTGGCTGAACATAACATGCTCGTTGACCTTGGTCGTAATGATTTAGGTAAGATTGCTAAATTTGGCTCTGTAAAAGTTGAAGCGTTACATATGTTGCAACGTTTCTCCCACGTAATTCACATTACATCTACTGTAAGCGGTGATATTCAAGACGGAAAAGATGCCCTCGATGCTATTGGTGCTACATTGCCAGCAGGTACATTGTCTGGGGCACCTAAGATTCGTGCTATCGAGATTTTACACGAACTTGAAAAAAGCCCACGTGGTGTATACGGCGGAGCTGTAGGTTACATCGATTTCTCCGGTAACATGGACGTATGTATCGGTATCCGCATGGCCATGAATAAAGGGGGCAAGGTTTATGTTCGCGCTGGTGCTGGTATCGTTCGCGATAGCGTACCTGCTAGTGAATACAACGAAACCTTGATCAAAGGCCAATCCATGATTTCCGCAATTACAGATGCGCAGGAGGTAGAATAATGGTACTCCTTATAGATAATTACGATAGCTTCTCTTTTAATTTATACCAATTAGTAGGCTCTATCGATCCAGATATTAAAGTCATCCGCAGCGATGAATTAACAGTTGAAGAAATCCGCGCGTTAAAACCAGATTACGTGATACTTTCACCAGGACCTGGCAGACCAGCTGATGCGGGCGTATACGAAGACCTATTGCGCGAATGCAAAGGTGAATTCCCAATCCTTGGCGTATGCCTTGGTCACCAAGCCATCGGCGAAGTATTCGGTGGCACCGTTTCCTATGCAAAACAAGTGATGCACGGCAAACAAAGCGTAGCCAAACAAGTACACCCATCCAAAATCCTTAAAGGCGTACCAGAACAATTTGAAGTGGCACGCTACCACTCCTTGGCGATTATTGACGAAACCATGCCAAGCGAACTCATCATTACATCCGTTACAGACGACGGCGAAGTAATGAGTGTAGAACACAAAGACTACCCAATCTACGGCGTGCAATTCCATCCGGAATCCATCATGACACCGAACGGGGAACAAATGATTCGCAATTTCTTAGAAAAATAACCTACAGCCCAATTTATGTATCGAGGGGCTATTCTAAGGATCTAGAACGATGGGGCAGAAATAAGGTCTCTCGGAACTCCGAGTGGCCACCGCCCCAATAAATAACCTGTGCATTACTCCATATAATGCGCAGGATCATTTGATAATAGTTTGTATGAGGGATATCTATTAAATTGGTATGATTTTTTAGCTGATAGGTGCGATTGGGTTATGTGCGAAGCCGACTTGGCGCCCCGCATAGCGGGGGGTGGCCACTTGGAGGCTGAGGACATGACCCAATCGTTACCGACTAGGTAGATATGGTATCAATTTAATAGATATCCTCAAAAGGAGATATAAATGATTAAAGACGCATTATATGCAGTAACGCACGGTCAAGATTTATCCTACGACCTTGCTAAAGATACAATGAACAAGATTATGAGCGGCGATGTAGCTGAGGTGCCTATGGCAGGTTTCTTGTGCGCCCTTGCTGCAAAAGGCCCTACTGTCGATGAGGTTACGGCTTTTGCTGAGGTTATGCGCGAGAAGGCTGGTTCTGTGCCTCATGAAGGTACTGTTGTGGAAATCGTAGGTACTGGCGGTGATGAAGCGAATACATTCAACATTTCTACTACGTCTGGTTTTATCATTTCTGCCGCAGGTATTCCTGTAGCAAAACATGGTAACCGCAGTGTATCCAGTAAATGTGGCGCTGCTGATTTGATCGAAGCATTAGGCGCTAAATTAGAGCTTAATGGTGAACAAAACGAGGCAGTTCTCAATAAAGCAAATATGTGCTTCATGTTTGCTCCTGTGTATCACCAAGCCATGAAATATGCAGGCCCTGTACGTAAGGCATTGGGCGTTCGTACGGTATTTAATATCCTTGGCCCTTTGGCGAATCCTGCAGGCGCTACTGTGGAGTTGATGGGCGTGTACGATAAATCCTTAGTAGAACCATTGGCTCGCGTATTGGCCAACCTTGGCGTAAAACGCGGAGCGGTAGTACACGGCTTCGACGGCCTCGATGAGATTACAGCTACCAACAAAACCTATGTATGTGAAATTAATAATGGAACTTTCACAAGCTATGAATTCGATCCTAAAGAATATGGTTTCGAATACGCTGATAAAACTGAGCTTGAAGGTGGCGATGCTACGGTGAATGCTGAGATTACTCGCCGCGTTCTCGGCGGTGAACTAGGCGGTAAACGTACTGCCGTTGTTCTTAACGCAGGCATGGCGATTTACCTCGCAAAAGATGGCATTACATTAGCAGAGGGCATTGAAGAGGCGAAAAACATGATCGACTCTGGTAAGGCTCTTGCTACAATGGAACAGTTTGTGAAAGCAACACAAGAGGTATAACCATTGATTTTAGATAGAATTGTAGCGGCTACCAAAATTCGGGTAGCCCAAGAAAAACAGGTGGAAACGCCTGAGGCTGTAAAAGCAGCGGCTTTGGCGTTACCATCTGATACAGGATTTCCTTTTGAAGCAGCCCTTCGTCAGCAAGACTTTAACTTCATTTGCGAAGTAAAGAAGGCGTCTCCGTCTAAGGGCATCATTGCTGAGCACTTCCCCTATTTAGACATTGCCAAAGAATATGAAGTAGCAGGGGCAGCGGCTATCTCTGTATTAACAGAGCCAGACTTCTTTAAAGGTGATAAAAAATATTTGCAAGAAATCGCTAGGACTGTAAAAATCCCTGTACTTCGCAAGGACTTCATCATCGATGAATACCAAATTTACCAAGCGAAGGTGTGGGGCGCTAGCGCGATCCTCTTGATTTGTGCATGCCTCGATGTACCTACATTAACAAAATTCCGTGAGTTAGCCGACTCTCTAGGCTTGTCCTCCTTGGTAGAGGCTCACGATGAGCATGAGGTGCAAATGGCCATCGATTGTGGTGCCCGTATCATTGGCGTTAACAACCGCAATTTAAAAGACTTCACGGTGGATGTACAAAACAGTGTACGATTACGCAATCTCGTTGAAGACGATGTAATTTTCGTATCTGAAAGTGGCCTTGAAACGCCAGAGGATATTCAAGTGTTGCGGGATAACAATATCGGCGTCGCCTTGATGGGTGAAACTTTCATGCGTTCTCCTAATAAGGTTGAAAAATTGGCATATCTTTATGGTCCAACCTACTACACGCCAAAAATTAAGATGTGTGGCATCTCTAAGGTAGAAACAATTCCTGCTATAGTCGATGCAAAGCCTGATTATATGGGTCTTGTATTTGCACCGAGCAAACGGCAAGTCACTGTGGAGCAAGCTAAAACATTAGTAGACGAGCTCCATAAGCAATACGAAAAAATATATGGTGAAGTTACAGTACCAATGAATACTGATACAGCACAAGACAGTCAGGACAGTCAGGAATTTGTCCAAGGAAACCCTAGTTTTGAGAAGATTAAAACAGTAGGCGTATTCGTAAACGAAACGGTAGAAAACCTACTTAAGATTGCAGAGGAAGTCAAACTTGATGTGATTCAACTTCATGGCGATGAAGATGAGACTTTCATCCAATCCTTAAAAGAATGTACTAATGTAGAGGTTTGGAAAGCTGTTCAAGTTCGTAGTGCGGCAGATGCAGAAAAATGGATTGATAGCAGTGCGGATATGCTTTTATTTGATGCATACCACAAAGACGAGCGAGGCGGTACAGGCGAAGTATTCGACTGGTCCTCGTTAGATGAGTTTGAACGCCCATTTATGCTCGCCGGCGGTATGGATAGTACCAATGTGGCTCGTGCGATTCGTACGGTTCGCCCTTATGGCATCGATATTAGCAGCGGCATTGAAACAGAAGGCGTGAAAGACGATGAAAAGATTAAAGCTTTCATCAATATTGTAAGAACAATAGCCCTGTCATAACATGGCATATTAGCAGGAATGATAGATAGAAAGGTAAGTTATATGAGTGAACAAAGACATGGTTATTTTGGCTCCTTTGGTGGCCAATTTATGCCAGAAACATTGATGAATGCAGTCATCGAATTGGAAGAGGCATACAACAAGTACAAAGATGATCCTGATTTCGTACGCGAACTTGAGGATTTACATAAAAAATATACAGGCCGTCCATCCCTTTTATACTATGCAGAACGCATGACAAAGGACCTTGGGGGAGCTAAAATCTATTTAAAACGAGAAGACTTGAACCACACTGGTTCCCACAAGTTGAATAACGTAATTGGTCAAATGTTATTGGCAAAACGTATGGGTAAAACGCGCGTTATTGCTGAAACCGGTGCTGGTCAACATGGTGTGGCAACGGCTACTATCGCTGCGTTGATGGGAATGGAATGTGAAGTATACATGGGTGCAGAGGACTGTGAGCGTCAAGCACTTAACGTATATCGCATGGAATTATTGGGCGCTAAGGTACATCCTGTAACAACTGGTACTAGTACATTAAAAGATGCTGTTTCTGAAGCGATGCGTGAATGGACTAACCGCATGTCCGATACGCATTATGTATTGGGTTCTGTTATGGGGGCGCATCCATTCCCGATGATCGTTCGTGATTTCCAATCTATCATCAGCCGCGAAGCGCGTGAGCAAATCCTTGAAGCAGAAGGCAAATTGCCAACAGCTGTTATGGCTTGCGTAGGCGGTGGCTCCAATGCGATGGGCATGTTCTATCACTTCATTCCTGATGAAGGGGTTCGCCTCATCGGTTGTGAAGCAGCTGGTCGAGGCGTTGATACAGAGGAACATGCAGCAACAATCGCGAAAGGGTCTGTTGGTATTTTCCATGGTATGAAATCTTACTTCTGCCAAGATGAAGACGGTCAAATTGCTCCAGTATATTCTATCTCTGCAGGTCTTGATTACCCTGGCATCGGTCCTGAACATGCGTACTTGCACGATAGCGGTCGTGCAGAATATGTGCCTGTCACAGACGACGAAGCAGTAGATGCCTTTGAATATTTATCTCGCTTGGAAGGTATTATTCCTGCGATTGAAAGTGCTCATGCGGTGGCACATGCACGTAAAATTGCTCCTACTATGAGCAAGGACGACATCATTATTATTTGTTTATCTGGTCGCGGTGACAAAGACGTAGCGGCTATGGCGAAATATAGAGGGGTGGATATTCATGAGTAAAATTAAAGACGCTTTCACAAAGGGCAAGGCATTCATCCCGTTCATTAGTGCTGGTGACCACGGTATTGAAAATACAGAACGTTATATTCGCGTCATGGTGAAAGCCGGTGCAGACATGGTAGAAATTGGTATTCCTTTCTCTGATCCAACAGCGGAAGGTCCAGTTATCCAAGAAGCGAGTACACGTGCTCTTTCTACAGGCGTAAAAATTAATGATATCTTCGATATGGTTCGTCGTTTGCGCACTGGCGATGATGCAATAACAGTGCCACTCGTGTTCATGACCTATTTAAACCCAATCTACGTATTTGGTCGCGAAAAGTTCTTTACTCTCTGTGAAGAGGTTGGTATTGCTGGCGTTATTGTGCCAGATATGCCGTTTGAAGAAAAAGGTGAACTCGCTAGTGTGGCTAATAAACATGGCGTTGAAGTGGTATCCTTGATCGCTCCAACATCTGAAAACCGCATCGAAATGATTGCAAAAGATGCAGAAGGCTTTGTGTACTGCGTATCCTCCCTCGGTGTTACAGGCATGCGTAGCGAAATCAAGACAGATATTAAATCCATCGTTGAGACGATTCGCAAATATACAGATATTCCTGTAGCTGTTGGTTTCGGTATTTCTAAGCCAGAACAAGCGGAAGCGATGGCGCGCGTATCTGACGGTGCTATCGTTGGCTCTGCTATCGTTAAAATCGTTGCAGAATACGGAGAACATTCCGATCAAGCATTGTTTGACTTCGTACAATCCATGAAACAAGCGGTACAAAAAGCTAACGCATAATAAAATAGATAATACAATACATAATAAAAAGGACGTTATACATGTGTATAACGTCCTTTTTAGGTTAGTTAGTTTAGTTATGTGTTATATGACTGGATAACCAGTTATGAAAGGGGAATGATTAGCCGTTTGTAGATTCGGAACGTTGATGTTGTTCGCTGCGTTTAGCAGTGGCATTTTTATCATGTTTTTCACGTTCAGATACTCTGTGTTTTCTATATTTCTTTTGATCTGGTTTGAACCATGGATGAGCACTGCTATCTACAGTACCATCATCGTTCTTTTCCATGCGATGGTTTTCACCGATTTTGAAGTGGTAATCTTTAGCTTGCGCCACATTAGCACCAATACCTACTGTTAAGAATGCTGCCAAGCTGGCCATAGCTACTACTTTAGTCAATTTAGCGTTCATAAGTATTATCTCCTATACAAACTTAATTGCACGAATTTTAGTTGTAAAAAATATATTATTAGTATAGGTAAAATTAATGAGGAAAAAATGAAATGTAAGCCTTGGTAAAGCATAGTATAATAGTAATAGCTAAGTTTGTATAATATCTAAATATAGTAGGAGTTTTATGAAACAGAGAGTATATGAAATCCTCTATCGCGAGCTAGTAGAAAACTATGCAAATGGTAAAGGACGAACAACGACAGCCGATTTTTGGCTTACCATAAGCGCTATGACCTTTGTATACGGTCTAGTTATATTCATAACAGGTCTTGCGACTTTCATTCCTAATGGATTTCTATATGCCATATCCTTAGGGGGCGGTGTATTGACTGCATTGACAGTATTGTTAACATTGCCGACCATTATGCTCGTTGCAAGACGGTTGCGTGATTCTAATAATGATCCAACATTGATGATTCTCGTCTTTGTTCCTCTTTTAGGATGGCTGGTTTTGCTCTACCTATTATGTAAGCGGTCGGCTCCTCTACAAGCAGTAAACATAACTAATGAGCAGATACCTGTGGAACCTAGTATAAGTGAAAAGCAGTCTGTTTCGGGTGCCTTTATCGTGGCTATTCTCTTTTTAGGCTGGATTGCAAGTAGTGTAGGGACCTCTATGATGGGTCATAATTATATGGTAGAAGAAACAGCCTTTGGTAATTTAGGACAGGGGGCTTTCACCAAAAAAGCAAATCGTTTACTACGTAGTGATTCTGCTACAACAGAAGGTTATTTAGTTGTGAAAGAGTATTACCAAGCACTTGCGAATGGGGATTATCATAGTGCGTATCGAGAATTGAGTAGTCGTGAAATGGAACGATATGGTACCTTTGATCTTTGGCGACAGGCTAAGGCGAAGGAACAACGTTCTGCTGTGGAAACTATACGATTGGATTATGTGTCTCAAGATGTGGATGATGATGTAACGGTGGATTATATTGGATATAGAGTGGACTTTGTAGATAAAAGACCATCTATGTTAGTACGTTTATATAATGTGGGTAACGGTTGGAAAATCGTTGGTTTTGAAGAGTTTGAGGAGGACTAGTATGGCATCTGTAAATGTATATGATTTAAACTATACCGATGCCTTCGTGCTAGGCATCAAAAACTACGCCAATTTTAAAGGTCGTGCGAGCCGTAGTGAATACTGGCGATTCATGGCTGGAATGATGATGGTTCAAGGAACATTAGGGGTTGTAGCCGTTCTTTGTAAAGGTATTGGTCTTTATAACTTCGAGTCTATTATTGATACGATTACGTTGTTAGTCACTTTGTTTTTCGTGATTCCTAATATCGCCATCACAACGCGACGTATGCATGATATTGGGCGTAGCGGCTGGACTCAACTGATTTCTTTTATTCCCATTATAGGCTTCTTTATATTCTTGAACTATGAATTGAAACGAGGCGATGAAGGAGAGAATGGTTACGGTGAAAGAACTGCCTATATACCTATTACTAGGAATATAAGTGAATCTACAGGGCTTGAAGCAACTCCATCTCGAAAACAAGATTGGGTTATGGGCATTACCATCTTTGTTCTTCAATCCATCGTCTTTGGTGATACTATCGGTGATATATTATGGTATGGCATTAATACCAATGGCTACATATAGTATTAACCTGTATCAAATAGCATACTTATTATTTTATTTTATAAAAGTTTAACAACTCCTTTATAGACAATATAACACTTTGTAGTAAAATGAAATCAAGATGAATTTAAAAATATAGATATGGTTACGTTACAACCTATCTAAGTTACTATATGTGTTAAGAACAACAGGACTTTATGAGCTTCACTGTTTCCTGCTGTGAATGGAAGGAGTTTAGTATGAGACCTTGTCCCTATTGTGGACACGAGGTGTTAAAAAGTGAACGATACTGTCCAAACTGTGGACGTATTCGTAAAGCACCTACTTCATTAGATAAATATAACTTGGGATTGATTGAAAACTTTAAACAATGTTTGATTTACAAATATGCTGACTTTGAAGGACGCGCTAGTCGTAGCGAATATTGGAACTTCTTTTTGATGTACCAACTGCTGTTTGTAGCCATTTTATTTACCTGTGCTTTTTTGAGCTATATTAGTCCACTTTCAAGTGCAGTTGGCGTAGGACTTGGCTTAGTCATTCTTGTGCTCATGTCCGTCGTTATGGTTATCCCTGGTGTAGCCGTTGCAGTTCGGCGCCTGCATGATCAAGGCCGCTCTGGAGGTCTAGTATTTATTGGCTTTGTTCCAGTAATTGGGACCATTATCCTATTAGTTCTCATGGCTCTTCCTGGTGAAAGCCACTCAAATCGCTTTGGCTCTCCTACAGGGCAAGTGATCTTAACAAAACAAATGGCTCATGAAATTGGTTTGATTGATGCTACACCTACAACAGGACTTACAGCAGGATTACTATGTGCAATCTTTGTACTGTGGTTCCTGGTGGATCGATTGCTAACGACAAGTGTGATGTAAAATGATAACTCTCCTTATAGCTTCACTATAGGGAGAGTTTCTTTTTTTAGTTAATTTAGATGTCTATTTATTGTCGCATATTGTTTTGGTGCTACTATTTTAATACAATAGTTTTACTAGAGGTTAAACGTATATAGGAGAGCGTGTATGAATGGTATAAATTGGTGGCGTCGCTTAGGGATAGTCTGCTGCGTGATGGTAACATTAGGTTGTATTAGTGGTTGTCAGTGGAATTTAGATAATCTAAAGCAATATAGTCAAGATTCATCAGCAAGAGACAGTAAAAAGGATGAAACGAAGAGGGTGTTTCGCTTCTATTTGGCTGCTACAAATGAGTTTAACTACAATGAGGTTAAATACGGTAGCCAATATGATCTAATCTGGCAACAGGCAAGTTCAAATGAACCACTAACGGATTTTAAGGTACAGGATTATGAGCGTCTTGAACAGGAACTAGTAGCTGCTAAAGAGGCAGGTCGTTCATACGAGGATCTTGAAAGCACAACAGATGCTCTATTGCCTATCTTGCATGACATCGTAAGCGATGTAAAGGCTTTAGATTCGTATTATAAAGCAAAGCAGTATGAAAAAGATAATTATGCATTTAGTCAAGCTACACTAGCTAAGCTTTCAGCGTTATTAGAAGTATTTGAACCAAAATATGAAGCGTTAAATGAGGCAGTTGCGGCTGCTCATAAAAAAGAACGTAATAAAGATATTGAGTTGATGCGTTCGAATGGTCAAGTGAATGGTGCTCATATGATAGAGATGATGGGGTACTATAGTGATATTGTTAGCCATATAATTGAGCGAGGGCCTAATAGTGATGTGCAATGGGTGAAAGCTCAAAAGGACGCAGCCAATGCAATTGTACCTAAGTTTACGTCTGTGGAGGTACAAAATCGGATTGAACAAGCTAAGAATCTTGATGCGGCTATTGATGCATTTGTAGCAGAACAAAGTGCTGAGACACATCATGAGGTAATTTCACAATATAATGAGCTAGCTCGGACACCGATGAATTTTAAATTACTAGATAAAGTACAAGATGCTTATATACCTGAAGGTATATAGTTTACTTGTTGACAATTTCCCCGTTTGAGCCCTATAATTATCTATTATATGAATATTGCGTTGAAAAAGACGGCATGTCTCAGACGGATTTAGTAGAGACCAAACTCATGGGCTGAAAGGTTTGGAAATCTAGAGATTTGCGGATCACTTTGGAGCAAGCAGGAACCCTGCCGGTGAACACCGTTATATGTCTAAGTGGCTTTCACAAAATGAAGCACAGTCATTTCGTATGCGCGGAATGTTCTAGCTTTCACAGAAGGTCAGTAGGGTGGTACCACGGATATTACGTCCGTCCCTTCGGGGACGGGCGATTTTTTTATGTAAAAGGAGCACATCATGGATTACGGTAAGACGTTACATTTGCCTGAAACAGAATTTCCAATGCGCGGCAATTTGCCTAAGCGCGAACCAGAAATCTTAAAGTTCTGGGAAGACCACAAAATTTATCAAAAACGTTTGGAATTGCGTAAAGACGCAAAACCTTTTATCTTGCATGATGGCCCTCCATATGCGAACGGTAAATTGCATATCGGTCATGCCCTCAACAAAACGTTGAAGGATATCATCATGAAATACAAGACTATGACTGGTCACTATACTCGCTACATCCCTGGTTGGGATACGCACGGTTTGCCAATCGAGCATGCGGTTATTAAAAACACTGGCCTTAACCGTCATGAAATGGCGCCATTGGACTTGCGCAACAAATGTAAGGAATATGCATTAGAATGCGTAGAAACTCAAAAGCAAGACTTCATTCGCTTTGGTGTACTAGGCGAATGGGATCGCCCTTATTTGACATTGCGTCCTGAGTTCGAAGTAAAACAACTTGGTATCTTCGGCGAAATGGCAAAACGTGGCCACATCTATAAAGGTCTTAAAACTGTATATTGGTGTACTCACTGTGAAACTGCATTGGCAGAGGCAGAAATCGAATACGCTGAGAAAAAATCTTTCTCCATCTACGTAAAATTCCCTTACGTGTCCGAGAAAAAAGTAACTTTGCCAGCTGGCGTAGATCCAAAACAAGCATACGCTGTTATCTGGACAACTACTCCTTGGACAATGCCTGCTAACGTAGCAATCTCCGTTAACCCTGAACTTGAATATGGGTGGGTAAAAGTAGGCGAAGAATACTACTTGATGGCTACTGAACTCGTTGATGCGGCTATGAAAGATATCGGCATTGAAGACTATGAAATCGTAAATCGCTTCTCTGGTGCAGACTTAGAATTGGCTGATTTCAAACATCCATTCGTAGAACGTAAATCCACTGTATTGTGTGGTGACCATGTAACACTTGAAGCTGGTACTGGTTGCGTACATACAGCGCCTGCACACGGTGAAGATGACTTTAATATCGTTCAACGTTACAACAAAGAAGGTAAAGTTGAGCTTCCTATCGTATCTCTTGTTAACGAAACTGGTAACTATACAAAACAAGTGGACGACAACCGTTATGGCGATACTGAATTTCCATTGGCTGGTGTAGAAATCCACGATGCAGAGGTGCCTGTAATCAAAATCTTAGCGCACAACAATGCATTGCTTCACAAATCTAGCTTGCGTCACCAATACGCTCACTGCTGGCGTTGTAAAAACCCTGTCATCTACCGCGCTACAGAACAATGGTTCTCCTCTGTAGATGGATATCGTCAACAAGCACTTGATGCAATCGACAATCAAGTACAATGGATTCCTAAATGGGGCCATGACCGCATCTTTAACATGGTTCGCGACCGCGGTGACTGGGTAATTTCCCGTCAACGTATTTGGGGCGTGCCAATTCCTATTTACTATTGTGAAAGCTGCGGCGAGCACATCATCAACGATGATACGATCAAAGCATTACAAGAAAAAGTAGCCGTAGAAGGCTCCGACGCATGGTGGGCACACAGTGCTAAAGAATTGTTACCAGAAGGCTTCAAATGTCCTCATTGCGGTCATGATGAGTTCAAAAAAGAAACTGATATCATGGACGTATGGTTTGACTCTGGTTCCTCTTGGTCTGGCGTACTTGAAGTTAACGGCTTAGATGTACCATGTGCAATGTACCTTGAAGGTTCTGACCAACATCGCGGCTGGTTCAACTCTTCCTTGTTAACTGCAGTAGCAACAACAGGTAAGGCACCTTACAACTCTGTATTGACTCACGGCTTCGTTGTGGACGGCGAAGGTCGCAAAATGTCTAAATCTGTAGGTAATACAGTGGCACCTAGCGACATCATCGACGTATACGGCGCTGACGTTATGCGTTTGTGGGTATCTTCCGCAGATTACCAAGCAGACGTACGCTTGTCTAAAGACATCGTAAAACAATTATCCGAAGTATATCGTAAGATCCGTAATACATTCCGCTTCTTGCTCGGTAACTTGGATGACTTCAATCCAAATACTGATAAAGTGGCTTATGCAGATATGTCCGAATTCGACAAATGGGCATTGTTGCGCTTAGAAGAAGTACGTCAAAAGGTTACTGAAGCATACGAAAACTATGAATTCCACATGTTATATCATGCAATTCATAACTTCTGTACAGTAGACTTGAGCTCCATCTACCTTGATGTAATGAAAGATACTATGTATGCTGAAAGCAAAAACAACGTAGCTCGTCGTTCTGCTCAAACAGCAATGTACGAAATCTTAAAAACATTGGTAGCAATGGTATCTCCAGTACTTTCTTTCACAGCGGAAGAAGTTTGGAAATACATGCCTAAAGAAGACGGCATGCCTGAATCCGTTATGCTTCAAGATTGGCCACAAGGTCATCCTGAACACTTCAACCAAGAATTGGCTGATAAATGGAACCAATTGTTAGACTTGCGTACATCCGTACAAAAAGCATTGGAACTTGCTCGTCAAGACAAAACAATCGGTCACCCATTGGATGCATCTGTTACAGTATACGCTGAAGGTGCTGCATTTGACGCATTGAATGCTCTTGGTGAAGAAGGCTTGGCTAAACTCGTTATCGTATCCGAAGCTCACATCGTAAACGGCGCTGCTCCAGCAGAGGCTGTAAAAGACGAAGAAACAGGCGTTGCAACAGTAGTTGCTCCATCTGAACTTGAAAAATGTGAACGCTGCTGGATCCACCGCGATACAGTAGGCCAAGACAGCGAACACCCTACACTTTGCGATCGCTGCGCAGACGTTGTAAAAACTCTATAATTATAGATACAATAGAAAACCCTTCTCTAATAGGCTTAGTTTGTTTTAAACTAATGTGCACTAGAGAAGGGTTTTTCTTTAGAAAATATTAAAAATTTATAGAAATTTATGAAATCATTGTATGCTATCTTTCTCATAAAACTATCTATCATAATTAGTACTTTATTATTTTCCTCATGAAAAATTAATGTGTAAAAATTTACTCATTTCATATTAAACTTAATATCCTAGTTTAAGATGTTTATAGTTAGTTTAGTTATTGTGCTTATATGAGAAGGAGGAAGAGCAATGGTAGCAACTATCGTTAAAGCAATTTTGGCTGCACTTACTGGTTTAGCAAACGCAATCTTGCCTTTATTCAAATAACAATTTCATTCCCCAGAAAAAAGACCACCCAGCTTGCGGGTGGTCTTTTTCTTATGCCTGAAAATAGAAATCAATTTGTAACATAATGATTTAGAGAATCTTTAAGTGTCGTTTAACTATAAGGAGTTATATTGACTATAGAAACACGCATACCTATAATGAAGATGAATTAACCATGAAATGAACGTGAAGAACGGGCAGTGTTGTGTGGTTTTATTTCTTATGCAAAACGAGGGGAGCGTATAAGTCATGAGAAGAAACATAATTATTAAGGCGTTGGTGTTAGGGACTATAGGATGTGCGTTTAGTGCTACAGGTTTTGCAGCAAATGTACAAAATGGACATGGCCAAGGTATTACAGATTCTACTACAGAAGTAAATGGGGCTAAGCATGAAGCGGTTCGCTCTAGTTGGATGGATCGTACAGATATTATAGTCGGTACCCAATCTAAGGTAGGGGCTCAAGTTTCGGTAGAAACATTACAACCCTTAACCCATTATGATGAAAACTCTAAATCAGTTCTATTCGTACAAGGTGGCATCGGTAAAGGCGGACAAGAGGATCAAGCTAGCTATTTCTCTGGTGGCAATGGGGGATATTGGTATCCATACAATCCAGTTACTAAAAAAGGCGAACAACGGTATAGACCTGAAGAACATTATAATACTAAATCATTGGGAACTGTTGCTAATGTAGGGTTAGGCTATCGGATTCTCAGTAAACATGAACATGCTTATGTAGGTGTTAATACGTTTTATGATCATTCCTTCTCGAAAAAATATAACCGTATTAGCGGTGGCTTGGAATATGTATCTGGCTTTAACGAAGTTCGCGCTAATATCTATAAGGGATTAAATAGTACAAAATCTGAACCTTATAATGTACCTTTATATGAAGGTTATTTTGAATTCTTGTTAGATGGTGGCACTGCAGGTTATACAGTTTACAAGTCTCAAAAAGCATTGTCCGGATATGATGTAAGCTATGCACGCACCTTTAAGAATGCTCGCTGGGCACGTGCTTATGTAGGTGCTTATCATTGGAATGGCTTAGGCGCCACAACACATGGTGAAGGTCCTGCCTTAACTCTTAATGTTGGTAAAAGCCACGGCTGGCAAGCTGGTACTACATTACAACTTACACCACATGTTTCTCTAGATGTAGGGTATAAATCAGACAATAACAATTCTAGTGGTGCCTATGGCTTTGTTAAATATACATTAGGTACATCCAAGTTTGCTTGGCATGGTGGTAAGCATAGTGATGATACTATTACCAATGCACGGGCTAGAATGTTAGATAAAGTAGATCGCAGCCCGATGCGAGTAGGTAATACCTATGAAGAATTCTGGATGGTAGTACCTTATGATCACTTATAAAGGCTAGTGGGGAGACAGTAATATATGATAAGCAAGTTAGTATTTAGAGCCATGGTTTTAGGTGCTGTAGCATGTGCATTTAGTGCTACAGGTTTTGCAGCAGATGTACAAAATGGACATGGACAAGGTATTGCAGATTCTACTACAGAAGTAAATGGGGCTAAGCATGAAGCGGTTCGTTCCAATTGGTTAGATCGAACAGATATTGCTATAGGTGTGCAAACTGGGGGCTCATCTGATTCACACAAGGGGATGTTCCCTAGTGATTATAATAATAACTTTTACAATACAAAATCAGATTACGGGAATATCACTAAAGCCTATATAGAAACATTACAACCTATTACCCATTATGATGAAAACTCTAAGAGCGTTGTGTTCGTACAAGGTCGTATTGGCCGTGGTGGTGAGAAAATCTCCTCTAAAGAGGTAAGAGGTTATTTCACTCCAGACCTTGTAATGTCACCATTTGGGTTTGATGTTTTTACGGAAATCAATACAGATGAAAAAACATCTGAGTCGTTAGGAACGGTTGGTAGCTTAGGTGTTGGTTATCGTATTCTTAGTAAACATGAACATGCTTATGTAGGTGTTAACGCTTTTGTAGAGCGTGCTTTCACAGGAAATTACAATCGTATCAGCGGTGGTGTAGAGTATGTGAATGGACTCAACGAAGTGTATGCCAATGTGTATAGAGGCCTTGGTGATAAGGAACTCGTAAAAGGCGGTGGCGGTAATCCATATCCTAAACGGTTGTATCCTAATGGCTATCCAGATACATTCCCATACAATACCATTCCTAGTGAAAATTATAATACCTATGTAGGTGGTGGCGTGTTAGATGGCTATGAAATAGGGATCGTAAGGTCCTTTAAAAATGCACGTTGGGCTCGTGCCTATGTAAATGGGTATCGTTGGAACGGCAATGGATTTAGCCATAAACAAGAATATAATTGGGGGCGTCCAGGTCATTGGTCTGTGCCGTGGTTTACTGCACGAAATGCTAACCATTATAAAGGCATTAAAATCGGTGCTGAATTACAATTGACACCACATATATCTTTAGATATTGGGTATAACAATGCTAATAACATGTCGAAAGGGATGTATGGCACTCTTAAATATACATTAGGTACATCTAAATTTGCCTTCTGGGGTGGCAAGCATAGTGATGATACGATTACTACAGCTCGCTCTAAAATGCTAGATAAGGTACGTCGTCAAGACATGATTGTAGAATCCTTTGATGACATTGAATATGATTATTTAGCGCCAATCGATCATCTATAATACCTCTGTAGTTTAGATTATAGATATTAAATAAGACATGTAATAATAGGGAAGTAATTTATATGAGTAAGACATTAATGATAAAAGCAATGGTTTTAGGTGCTGTAGCATGTGCGTTTAGTGCTACAGGTTTTGCAGCAGATGTACAAAATGGGCATGGACAAGGTATTGCAGATTCTACTACAGAAGTGAATGAGGCTAAACATGAAGCTGTTCGTTCTAATTGGATGGATCGCACAGATATCGTAGTTGGTGTTGGTATGAAAAATTCTGAAGAGTCGAGTAGCCATCACTTCCATAATTTTACGCCTTGGGAAAATCATCCTATTGTGGGGACTTCTGATAAATCCAAATCTACAGAACTCAACAAGTTATACATTGAGACATTACAACCTATAACCCATTACGATGAAAATGCTAAAAGTGTTGTCTTTGTACAAGGTCGTATTGGACGCAGTGGAGAAAAGATATCCTCTAATAAATTAAATAATTATTGGGTTCCAGCTAGACCTGCAGGGACGTTTACGGTATATAATGGGCAAACAGATAAGGAAGAGTCCTTAGGTGTAAATGCTAATGTTGGTGTAGGGTATCGTCGCCTTAGTAAAGGTGAGCATGCTTACGTTGGTGTTAATGCATTCTATGACCATGCATTTAAAAATGGATATAAACGTGTTAGTGGTGGCTTAGAATATGTGGTAGGGCTTAATGAATTCCATGCCAATATTTATAAAAATTTAGGATCTAATGAAAGAAAATATATAGGCCTTCATGGGCGAACTGATACATGGTATGATCCTACAGGATTGTATCCATATGGAATGGATCCTGATCAAAGTCTTTATGATTATGCTAGGGTTGATTATGAAAATCACTGGGCTCTAAGTGAAAATACTGTAGCTAGAGGTTATGATATTGGCTATGCTCGAACATTTAAAAATGCTAGATGGGCTCGTGTCTATGCAGACTATTATAACTGGCGTGGTAGAGAGGCTGTAAAAGTAGGGTATTATAAATTACCTAAACGCGATGCTATTAAAGGCTTTAAAGTGGGGGCAGAATTCCATATTACACCACATCTTACTCTTGATGCGGGTTATAAAACAGCGTCTCATCATTTGAGTGGTCCTTATGCAACTTTGAAATATACAATCGGTACATCTAAGTTTGCTTGGCGTGGTGGTAAACATAGTGAAAGTGCTATTACAACAGCACGCTCTAAGATGCTTGATAAGGTACATCGCAGTGATATGGTTGTACAAGAAACTGTAGAAGAAACTTATGATCATGGCGTTGTCGATGTAGGTTTATAGGGGCTTCCGCATACACTACCCTCATGATTATTTATAATAGTTTAGCTTGTTCATAGGTTATAAAAAAGGAGCTAGTACATTATGTACTAGCTCTTTTTATGTTCTTGGTTATTTCTATTGTAATGCCTTAGGTACGCTGAGTTTTTTCCAGTTGTCTAGTTCAGGGATTTCTAAGGTATTAATCGTTTTTTGAATCCAGTAGTTTAATGATACTTCGTTACCTAAATGTTGTTCAAATAAATAGGTATTACCTGGCGTATCTAGAGGTTTTCCATCTTTGTCGATGGAGTGACGCACGGATTCTTTCAAATAGAGTTGCACTCTAAATGGATTTGCGTGATTACCTCTGAAAATGAAATAAGATGGGCCGATAAAGTCATGGGTACGGACATTAATTTGTTCGTACTTTTTATCTTTTAAGCCTTGTAGTGCGGTTTGTATCATTGCGTTAGCATCGTCGTACTCCTCAAGTAGGAATGCTTGTTGATCTACATCGAGTACATAATGCCAAGTTGGTTTTTCCTCGTTCGTTTCGATGGACCAGTTATCTCCTAATGCAGGTAATTGGTGCGTATCGTAGAGGTCTTTTAATAGCTGAATGGTATTCTCTTTTTTGAATAGTGCTCGATAGATCATCTCTTGACCTTCTGTAGGGTCATAACCATGTATTCTGACTTGGTACGTATCACGTAGCATACGCTTTACATCTAGCTTAAAAATGTTGCGTAGCTTGTCTGGAACGGATAGGAAATGATTGTAAAAGCTAAGTTTCATTTCGTCTTGTGATGCTAAGGCGTGCTCGATGGTTTGCCAATCATATAAGGTAGTGTCCCATAAGAAGTCATCCATGTTTACAGATAAACGTGCTGCATTTTGAGGCCATTCAGTATGACCAGGACGTACTGTTGTAGTAGACTCTGTAATACCTTCCTTGTAACGCCAATGACCATCGACCTCTTCGAAGGCCGCTAATCGTTCTTCTGCTTCATCATCGATAGGAATACCCTTTAACTCTTCATCTAGATTAGCTTTGTGAGACAGTATGTATTGATGGGATTCTTCGTAATAGGCTACAGCAGTATCCAAATCAGGTTTGCCTGAAACATAGCCTTTTTCATAGGCATACCCTAAGGCAACGCGCGTTAAAGCTCGTGTAATATCGTAGAAGAGAACGCGGTCTTCCTCTTCTAAGGCGCGTTTTTCTTCATCCAGTACACGTGTTAAGGACTGTACACCAAAGCGTATATTTTTCGTTACACCGAAGCCGTGGATGCGCATATAACCAATGTATGGCAAGGAGAACATAAAGCGCTCTTTTGTGGCTGCCATGTGGGTTAAGTCGGCAATGAGGCCCCAGTCTAGCGGTAGGTGACCAATGTGGAAGATATAGCCAAAGGCGGCTTGTAATGCAGCATAGCCGGCATCACTAAAATACTTAGTAGCTGCACGGCGGTAGAGTCCAATTGCTTTTACAGGATCATAAGGAATGACTCTGCGTAGCTCTTTAGTATCATAGAAATGATAGTAGTAATCTGCTAATTCGGCTGTGCTTTCAGCTTGGCCCAAGGAGGCACCTTTCGTGAACCATGTGAAAGCATCCTCAAATTTTCCATGTTCATGACAGTCTAGACCGGTGTAGAGCATCATGGTTGGATTACCTAGCTCAGCAGCCGTTAAAGCTACACGGCGCGCATTATCAAAATCGCCTTCGTCGATATAGATGTTACGTAAATTGCCTTGGAACATGGCAAGTCCATTGTTGAGGGCCTTGTTAAACCATTCTTTGGCGAATGTAGTAGCATTTTCCTGTAATGTTTCGTCTGAAACAGTGCCTTGTAAGGCTCCAATACGTTCTTGTATAGAACCTTTTTGGAAGCTCTGTTGGATGCGTTTTGCCCAACTTAGGCGAGGTGGTGTAATCATATCCCTCGCAAGGCTAATACGATCGTCATCACGCCAGAAAAAGACATTGCCTATAATGTATTGGCAGAAAGCATCACCTTGCTCCGCGTAGTCGTAAACGATACGAAAGGCGTCATCAAAGGAGATTAACATATCCTTTTCAACAGTAGGTGTAATCGTTCCATTGATACGCAATGCTTGTAAGGTACCAATAGGACTACAGCGACGAATACTATCGTGCAAGCATTGATAAGTGCGCATATTATTTTCGGGGAAGTTTGACTCCTCCCATGTAAAGCGTGGTCCTGCGTAGATACGAGCCAACAAAGCATACGCATCTGCTATCTCGCGAGCCTCTGGATCACTAGCTATTTTTAATGCGTCCTCTTTAGTGTCGATTTCGTTTTCCAGAGAGGTAGTCATGTCGTTTCTCAACGCCCGATGATTCGGCTGCTCAGGACTATGCTGATTATTTACAATTAGTTCTAATTGGCGCCAACCTTCTTGGGCCATTTCTTGATTGTAGGATTTAAAAATCATGTGGAAGACCTTTTGTAGGCGTTCCGTAAAGTACTGTGCCATAAGGCCTCCTTTAATTAGTTACATTTACTATAGAATACGTATTTATTATATAACGAACGCGAGGGACCGTAAAAGAGGGATTAGAATAAAAAAATCCCCTCTGAAAAAACTTTGAAATCACAATACTGTGTGTCCTGTAGTCTTTCAGAGGGGTTATATTTATCCTAGTTTATAGAGATAGATATTATTTTTTGTTGTAATCGCCGAACCATTTGTCGTAGATTTTTTGGTAAGTGCCGTCTTCTTTAAGTTCTTTAAGAGCTTTGTTAACAGCTTCTTGTAAAGCTTTGTTGCCTTTTTTCATGCCAAGAACTGTACCTTCAGCTTTAGTAGGTTCGCCTACGAGTTTAAGGTCTTTGTCAGCACCTTGTTTAAGGTAGTACATAGCCACTGCGTTATCGATGATAGCACCGTCGATTGTACCAGCTTTCAATTCCATGAAGATATTAGCATTGGAATCAATTTGTTTTACTGTTGTATTAGGGATTTTTTGAGCCATTTCAACAGGGATAGTACCGATTTGAGCACCTACAGTATGACCTGCTAATTCATCCATGTTATGGATTGTTGTGTTGTCTTTACGAATAACTGTGATGAAACCACCTTGGTCGAAGTATACATCGGAGAAGTCCAATGCTTTTTCACGTTCAGGTGTAGCATTGATACCTGCTGCGATCATGTCGATATCGCCAGATTGAACTGCTGGAATCAAAGCATCGAAGCCCATGGATTTGAATTCCATTTTTAAACCTAATTTTTTCGCAATTGCTTCGGACAAATCAACGTCGAAACCAACGTATTTGTCGCCTTCAGTGAATTCGAATGGTGGGAATGTAGTTTCAGAACCTACACGCAATACACCTTCTTGTTGTGTCATTTTTGGTTTGTCATTACCACAACCAGCCAATAAACCCATTGCTGCTACCGCTACGAGGGCGATGGCTGTCAACTTTTTGAACTTAAACATAGAAACCTCCTCAAACATCCATATACATGGTTTATCAAATTCTGTTTATATTGTACGGAATTTTACAATAATAGGCAATAACATTGTATAATTAAGAGTAAATGAGTTTTCTATTCTTTATTGTAGAGTATTATAATTTTTACAATAATTAGGATATATACATGGAGGCACTATGTCCCTTACTAATACCTTTTCAGATCTTTGTAAAAGCTTCGCACCGGATGCGTTTGCTATTAACTATACATTAGCTAAGAATCCTGAGCTTTCTAGTCATGAATTTGAGACCGTAAAAACGATTGGTTCTATTCTCGAAAAACATGGTATGGATGTAACTTATGAATTTTGTAACCTACCAACTGCGTTTATGGCGTCTGCTGTAAAGGTAGATAATCCAAAGGGGCGCTTGGCTATCCTATGTGAATATGATGCGTTGCCTGAAGTAGGTCATGCATGTGGTCACTCTGCCAGTGGTTCCATGAGTGTACTCGCCGCATTAACGCTCCGCAAAATGCAACAAGATGGCGTTGCTTTCAACATGGACATCGATATTATAGGTACACCAGATGAAGAAGCTACCGGTTGTAAGGTGGATATGTGTAATACAGAGGTGTTTAAAGACTATGATTTTGCTATCATGGTTCACCTCGATGGTGAAGAAACACGACCTAATTCACAATTCTTGGCACTAGACTGTTTCCGTGCACGCTATCATGGTAAACCAGCCCATGCAGCAGGGGAACCTTGGAACGGCATTAATGCGGTAAACGGTGTACAACTTGCTATTCACGCGATGGATATGATGCGCCAACAAGTGCGACCTGAAACGCGCATCGGTACATGGATTATTGCCGGTGGTACTGCATCTAATGTTATCCCTGAGTTTGGCGAGTTAGAAGTAACCGTACGTCATACCGAACGGGACTATTTGAATGGTCTATCTGAACAGATTAAGAAAATTTTTGAAGGGGCCGCCCTTTGTACTGGAACAACAGTCGACATAGAATTTTACGGCAATCCCTATGATGATATGAATCAAAACCAAAGAGGTACATTACTTATTGAAGACGTAATGACTGATATGGGCATAGATTTTAAACCGGGCCCAGCGGATATTGGGGGCAGTTCAGACATCGGTAATGTGAGCTATCAATGTGCGGCGTTCCACCCTAAATTACGACTTTCTGGGGAAGATAAAGTATGTCACTCTAAAGAATTCGCAGCCGCTATGCTAGAACCAACCATTGAACAAACAATCCTTGATGGAGCCAATATTATTGGTCGTACATTATTAAGTTTGGTAGAAAACCCAGCAGTATTAGAAGAGATTGTAGCTGAATTTAATGCATCTAAATTTAATGTATCTAAATTTAATGTATCTAAATAATTTTATTTGTATGCAATCTCACCAACTAGCATTTAGATAAGGGGGCAATGCTAATACAGTGATTTCTATATCGATGAGGCGAGCTGTAATATCTTAGATAGAATTCATTGCCTCTTTCAGAATTGCTGATAATAGACGATAATGGTATGTTGCCATTGATAAAACTCTGAATCTTGGTGAAATAGGTTCCTACCTCAACATCGTGGTGGTAGAGCGCCCATACCACGTTGTTTCCAGCGATGACCGGAATGTACTTAAGCTCAAGAAATTCGAATAAACCGGCTATGGACATATCATCTGGTACGGTAAACTCTTCGCGATGCCAAGTAGCATCATCGGCTGCACAAACAGCATCTCGATCGATTATTATACGCATATTATCTCGCTTCCAATCTATGTTTTAATTTCTATTTAGATGCTCTTATTTCTATGTAGGGCTTCTGTTAGTTTATATTTTACACCTTATAATCTTTAACATCCTACTGAAATATCTTGCTGAGTAGAAATACATTTCTATCTGTTTAATTATTTATATATACAACTATTTATTTAGATAACTGTATATCTATTTAATTCTTTATCTATTTATATACTACTGTATTAAAGGAGGCTTCATGTCCTCAACTGAAACATTACAAATTAAAAACTACATAGGTCTTAAGGGTGATAAGCCTATTAAATTTATAGCCTCTGATGTTGATGGCACATTAGTTAACGATGTAAAAGCAATTCCTGATGAGGCTATTGAGGCTATTCGTGCTGCTCGTGAAAGTGGCATTCGCGTAGCCATCGCTTCTGGTCGCGCTTGGAATGAGATGAATGATGTTATCGAGAAACTACCATGTTTACGCTATTTCATGTGTACCAATGGGGCCTATGTAATGGACAAGGAAGAAAACCGTAGTTTGTTCCATGTAACTTTTGATAAAGAACAAGCACTCTATTTGTTGCGCAAACTTTTAACCTATGGTGTTTATGTAGAGGCTTATGTGAAAGATAAAATCTTTGGTATGTATCCGCCATCTCGCTGTATTACACCGGAACGTTTATGTGCTTGTGCAGATGAAGAAGGTCTTTTGGGACATCTGCCTGGTGAAACTCATGATCACTATGCCTTAGCTGAAGGTGATGAAGCAGCAAATGCAAACTTATCTGAATGTGAAGTAGAACAGTCTAATTTCTTCTTTAGACCTAATATCCGCCCATTTATCTTGGCAACACGAACTATGGTGCCTGATTTACTAGCTCATATGGAAGCCTTAGACGAAGGCCCTGAGAAGATGCAAATCTTTTACGGCGATGAGCCTATGCGTCAGCGTATCTTACAAGACTTGCGCGATGAATATCAAGGTATGTCTCATGATGGTACAGGTCGTGAACGCTTTTATGATGTACTGCTCTCTAGTGAAGGTAATCTCGAATTCGTACTACCACATACCACAAAGGGGACCGCTGTAGAAGCACTGGCAAATCACTGGAAATTTAGTCCCCATGAAGTCATGACATTAGGGGATAGTGAGAACGACCTATCCATGCTACGTTTTGCAGGTGCTAGCGTAGCTATGGGCAATGGGAAGCCAAATATTAAAGAAGCAGCGCGCTATGTGACGACGGATAATAATCACCAAGGCGTGGCAAAAGCAATCTACTCGGCCATAGCACATAATGATGAGCTAAATAAAAATAAATTGCTTTAATTTCGCTTCGACTAGATATGTCTATATTTGAGATACTACCAGTTAAAAATAAATCACATTATTTTTGATATGGTTAAATATATCTGTATTTGAGATACCACCAGTTAAAAATAAATACTTTTAACTGGTAGTATCTGGAAAAAACATATATATCATTGATGTAGCATTGTTAGACATAGGAGGTGATGTAGAATGGGAAATCTAAAGTTTATTATCGATGATACTTGTGTTAAGTGCGGTGCGTGTGCGGTAGATTGCCCTGTTCAATGCATTACCCAAGGGGAGACTCAATTTAATATAGGTAAAGGTTGTATCGGATGTGGCGATTGTTACTCCATCTGTCCTGTAGGTGCCGTAAAAATGTCTAAACGTGAGCCTGAGAAAGAATAGTCTCTTGAAAGGGTAGAGCCTCTTATAGGTCATCTCATTGTATTGAGTTTTGTATAGAGTAAAACCAAAATCCGAACATTAGAATATTAATCATAAATTTCATACGGAATATATGGAGTCCGTATACTTCGTATGGTATAATAAAATGTAATGAAATTTAGCGTTTTGCTCGAGAAAACGCACCGCCAGTACAGAAATGTATGGGCGTTAAAAAATAGTGAATATACTTTCACAAATAGATGCATATGGAGGAAGGCATGGAAAACAAGGAATTTGTTATTGTTGTTGACTTTGGTGGTCAATATAATCAATTGATCGCACGCCGTGTTCGTGAAAATCACGTATACTGCGAAGTATATCCATACAACAAAGCGCTGGACAAAATTAAAGAATTAAAACCGCAAGGTATCATCTTCACAGGCGGCCCTAACAGCGTGTATGAAGAAAACTCTCCAAAAATCGAAAAAGAGATTTTTGAACTTGGTATTCCTGTTCTTGGCATGTGCTATGGTATGCAGTTTATGGCGCATACATTGGGCGGTGAAGTTAAATCTGCGGACAACCGTGAGTTTGGTAAAACACCTACTAAAGTGGATACTACATCTCCATTGTTTAAAGGCTTGGACGAAGACCAAGTTGTGTGGATGTCCCACGTTGACTATGTAGCAAAAGTTCCTGAAGGTTTTGAAATTATTGCGCATACCAAAGACTGCCCTGTTGCATCTATGCAAAATAAAGAGCGCAAATTATACGCTATGCAATATCATGCAGAGGTATTGCACACTGAACATGGTAAAGAAATGCTTCATAACTTCTTGTATGAAGTATGTGGTTTCACAGGCACATGGACAATGGCAAACTATGCAAAAACTGCTATTGAAGAAATCCGTAACACTGTAGGGGATGGCAAAGTATTGTTGGCATTGTCTGGCGGTGTAGATAGCTCCGTTGCAGCAGCTCTTATTTCTAAAGCTGTAGGCGATCAATTGACTTGTATCTTCGTTGACCATGGCTTGATGCGTAAAAACGAAGGCGACGAAGTTGAAGCAGCTTTCAAAGATTCCGGCATGCATTTCATCCGCGTCGATGCAGAAAAACGTTTCTTAGATAAATTGGCTGGTCTTGAAGATCCAGAAGCAAAACGTAAAGCTATCGGCGAAGAATTCATCCGCGTATTCGAAGACGAAGGCCGTAAAATCGGTTCCGTTGACTATTTAGCGCAAGGTACAATCTACCCTGACGTTATCGAGTCCGGTACTGGCGAAGCTGAAGTTATCAAATCTCATCACAACGTAGGTGGCCTGCCTGCAGTTGTAGACTTCAAAGGCCTTATAGAACCATTGCGTAATCTCTTCAAAGACGAAGTACGTGAACTTGGTTCTGAATTAGGTTTGGCTGATTACCTCGTATGGCGTCAACCGTTCCCAGGTCCTGGTCTTGCAATTCGCGTAATGGGCGAAATCACTAAAGAAAAACTCGACATCTTACGTGATGCGGACTACATCTTCCGTGACGAAATTGCAAAAGCTGGTCTTGATCGTAGCATCAACCAATACTTTGCAGTATTAACATCTACACGTACTGTAGGCGTTATGGGTGACTTCCGTACATACGATTACACATTGGCATTGCGTGGCGTAACAACAACAGACTTTATGACTGCTGACTGGGCGCGCATCCCTTACGACGTATTGGACACAATCTCCCGTCGTATCGTAAACGAAGTACAACACATCAACCGTATTGTGTACGATATTACATCTAAACCACCTGCTACAATTGAGTGGGAATAAGAATAACAAATAACTTTAGTTGTTATTAAGCTAAATGAGCCTCCTATCTTTTGATGGGAGGCTTTTGTGTTAGTCTAAAAAATTGGTATACTGATTTTAGACTAATAAATATTATGTTTTAGATGTTAGATCGTGAAACTGAGGAACTATGAAAACCACAAGATCTTTTGGCGAGTATCCCAAATATTCTCTCCACGATGCGAGGGTCCAGAAAATAGAACATGAAGATGATAATTTGATCCTTACTTTTGAGTACATTTTCTCTTATGAGAATGGTGTTGAACAAACTCATAAGGCTCAAGTTGTGTTTGAGACGTGCGATATGGATGATTTAGAAATTCTCGTCTTTAATAGTACAATATTAGATACTTTCACAGGTAAAAGAATTGAGTTGCCTCAGTATCAGCAGGAGTATAGTGAAAGTGAATTTGAGGTCATTACGGAGACCTATAACTGGGGCCGAGCTGTGCTGCAAGGTTGGTTATGGACCGAAGGGAATCCCGTTCACTGTATAATGAATATATACTTTAAAGGTGATATGGTATATGTAGTTGAATGAGGCCGGAAATGAGCGATTTAGATTTTACTATTTGCTGTATAGTTACTTTTTTCAGTAAAAAGAAAAAGACTCCACCGAATTTGAATAATGGAAAGTATTGCCCTCATCTCGTTGTAAAGGGTTCTGATCAGCTGTTAGGTGTAAACTTTGTTGATGGTGAAGATGTCATCTTTGATAAACCAATACGTGCCAATGCATTGCCAGTAGACGAAGATATAGATTATTCTGCACTACAAGAGGGTACGGAGTTTCTTATCGTGGAAGGCAGTGCTATTGTTGGTGAAGGGATTGTAAAAGAAATCTTTCAACATAAGCCACATGGGGAAAAATAATTGTAGAGTATTATATCCATTGGAGTTTATATGATTAAAATTATTGATGGCAAACCGTATTTAGATCAAGTAAAAGAGTTGATTACTGAGTATACGCAGTGGCTTGGTCGCGATTTGTCCTTTCAGAATTTAGATAAGGAATTAGCAGATATAGCAGAAAAATATACGGCACCAAATGGTGAATTATTGGTTGCTATTGATGATAATGATGTTGTGCTCGGCATGGTGGCGTATTATCAGCATAGCGATACCCGTTGTGAAATGAAACGCCTCTATGTACGTCCCGAAGGGCGTGGTCATGCTCTCGGGGATCGTCTGATTGAAAGTATCATGGATCATGCTAAGGCCTCTGGATATAAAGAAATGGTGCTAGATACAATTGAACCGTTGCAAGCAGCAATTCATTTGTATAAGAAGCATGGTTTTGTTGAATGCGAACCGTACTATCATAACCCTATGGACGATGTTATCTATATGAGCAAGGAACTCGATTGATAGAGCTATCTTGAGATTCATTGGAGGAGTTTTTATGGCGATTACGTATACAGAAGAACGAAATTTTACCCCTCAACAGGTAGCAGCGTTATTCCTATCTGTTCGTTGGGTAGTAGGTAAATATCCTGATCGATTACACAAGGCGCTCATGAATTCCTCTCGTGTGATTAGTGCGTGGAATGGCGACCGTTTGGTGGGCCTTATTCGCGTCATGGATGATAGCGAGCTAGTATGTTTCATCAATTATGTGCTAGTTCATCCTGATTATCATGGCCAAGGTATTGCAGGTCATTTGCTAGAAATGGTGAAAGACGCTTACAAGTCTTACTTGTACATCAATGTTATGATTGGCGATAGCAAGAATGCACCATTTTACGAAAAGCACGGCTTTAAGGTAAAAGAGAATTCCTTACCAATGCAATATCGTAATGTGCCTAAATATACGAAATAATAATTGCTAGACAATCTATATGGAAAGTAATTTGTGAGATTATTAATATAAGGCTATACATCACTCATTGAATGTGTAGCCTTTGTTTTATAAACGGTATATACTAAAACCGATATGTAGATACGATGGAGAAAGATATGGATATATTAATACGAAAAGCGACAACTGCTGATTTAGATTTAGTGACACATATAGAAGCAACTTGCTTTCCTCCTGCTGAAGCGGCACCTCGTGAGGCTTTTAAGGAGCGATTAGACCATTATGCAGGTCAGTTTTTAATTGCCTTTGACGGTGATACACCGATTGGTTTTATCGATGGTTTTGTAACGGATGATGAAGTCTTAACGGATGAAATGTTCGCTGATGCTTCACTGCATAACCCTAACGGTGCATGGCAGATGATATTTGGTCTAAATACAATGCCGAAATACCGCAATCGTGGTGTAGGTGGTCAGTTGATAGAGGCTTTCATCGACCTTGCAAGAGAAGAAAAACGTAAAGGTGTTATTTTGACATGTAAGGAAGAAAAGATCCATTATTACGCCAAGTTTGGCTTTGTAAATGAAGGCGAATCGGAGTCTGATCATGGTGGAGCTAAATGGTACCAAATGCGGATTGCATTTTAGATTAAAAGGAGCTGAATCTTAATTGATTTCAGCTCCTTTTTGTTGGAAAAGTATGTATTTTAGAGGTGTCTGATTAACGTTAATTAAATAATTTCTTTAACTTGCGCAACGCCTTTATCTGTCAGCATATAGTATCCATTTGTTACATACAACAAGCCTTGCTTCTTAAGGTGTGATGCGGCTTGGTGTGTATAGTCTGGCTTCCAGTTCAAGTGTTCGTGAATGGTACCGATACCGTTTTCGATGGCTGCCACAGGTGTGTTCATATGGGTATAGATGTGGCAGAGCATCATCGTTTCTCGATAGTGACGACGCAAGTGGCGTTGGCGAAGATAGGTTGCGATATAGCCCGTCTTTGGCGTGCAAATAACGGCAATTAATAAAGCGACACCAATCGTCGTTGCGATAGCGCCTGCAATGGATACGTCTAGGGTGAAAGCGACTTCTGTACCGATGACGGCACAGATAATGCCGATAATGATACTGCTAGTGAGCATGGCTTTCACAGAATCCGTCCATAAATAAGCGATAACCGCAGGTCCGATCATGAGGCCAATAACGAGGATGGCGCCTACCGCCTGGAAGGAGGCCACCACGGTAAGGGATACCATGGTCATGAGCACGTAGTGGATGAGGGCGGGCATGAAGCCGAAAAGCCCTGCTAATAGTGGATCGAAGGTGGATAGCTGTAATTCCTTGTAGAAGAGCATAACTAATATGAGGTTGATGACCGCTACCCCAAGGGAGATCCATAGTGATACAGGACCTAAGTCGGTGCCGTTTACAATCCATCTGTCGAATGGAGCGAATGCGATTTCCCCCAGCAGTGCTGTATCTACGTCAAGGTGTGCGTTGCCGCTATAGAGACTAACGAGGATGATGGCAATGGAGAAGAGGAGGGGGAAGATGATACCAATGGACGCGTCTTCGTTGACGAGGCCCGTGTTATGAATCATCTCTGTAAGCCATACCGTTCCTACGCCGACTAAGGTAGCCCCTACTAGAAGCAAGGGAGAGTTTAAGTCTTCCGTTACAAAGAATGCGAGCACGATGCCCAGGAATACGGTATGCGTAATGGCGTCAGCCATCATGGACATGCGGCGTAGCACGAGGAATACACCAGGGATAGCGCACGCGATGGATACTGCAATAGCGATGAGTAAAATCTCTGTATGTACTGTCATGGGGCACCTCCTATGCGAGGCTGTCCACCCTCTGCTCTATATATCTTTTGCTGCAAATCGGCAGGACTTATCTTTGCGGTTTCTGAAAGTAAAGCTTGTTTCGATTGTTTGTTTTTACGATATTGCCACAATATGCCTCTATTAGGTGCAAATATGAGGCTTAACAGTACGATAACCGACAGAATGACGATGATCGCAGGCCCTGTAGGCAGTTTTTGTACTGTTGTACTCCAAATGGTACCGCCGATAGCAGATATCATGCCGAAACATCCTGCTAGTATACACATGGTACCGAGCTTATTTGTCCATTGACGAGCTCCTACGGCCGGTGCAATGAGTAGGGAACTGATTAAGATAGCCCCTACTGATTGAATGCCGATGATAATGGTCATGATCAATAGTGATCTGTATAAAATGAGTGTAAAAGTGACGGGAATTTGCAATGTTTTAGCGTATTCTACGTCGAAAGAGATGAGCTTTAGCTCTTTCCAAAATAAAGCTGTTAAAACGATAATGATGAGCGCTGCTGCCGATGTAATGTACACATCGCGGGCTAATATGGTGGCGGCCTGTCCAAATATAAATTTTGAAAGCCCCGCCTGACCTGCATTGTTTAGACTTTGAAGGTAGGTGAGTAGAACCATACCAAGACCAAAGAAAGCAGATAGTATAGTAGCTAGAGCGCCATCGAATTTGATTTTACTGTTTTCTACGGTGATGGTAATGAGCCATGCTGCAGTGATAGAGGACAGGGCAGCACCTATAATCAGTACTTCAATGTCTTTTATACCGGTCAGCAAGAACGCGATGACTACACCGGGCAGTGCCGCGTGGGAGAGGCCATCACCGATGAGGCTTTCCTTGCGCAGTACTGCAAAGGTGCCTGCAATACCACTGGCAAGGCCCAAGAGAGCTGTGCCGAGCAACACCATCTGTGTCGTGTAGGATTGAAGAATGGTCATACAATCCTCCCCTTGCCGTAGGTGCGCTCGATGGCTTCGTCTGTAAAGGTATCTACTACGGGGCCATAGGCAACAGTTTGCTTATTGACCATCGTTACCCAGTCGAAATACTGAGGCACCGTATTTAAATCGTGGTGTACGACGATAACCGTTTTGCCCCGCGCTTTCATTTCTTGTAAAAGTGAAATAATAGCGTGCTCCGTTGTTTTATCGACGCCCTTGAAAGGTTCGTCCATGAGGTAAATATCTGCCTCTTGTACGAGGGCTCTCGCGAGGAATACACGCTGTTGTTGGCCCCCTGAAAGCTGACGAATTTGCCTATTTACATAGTCGCTCATCCCCATTTTTTCAATCATGGAGAGGGCCAGTTCTTTATCCTTTTTACTTGGTCGTTTGAACCAACCTAGATGGCCATAGCGGCCCATAAGTACAACGTCTAATACGGTAGTAGGAAAGTCCCAGTCTACGCTACCGCTTTGAGGGACATAGGCGATTTTCTTGTAATCCTTTTTGTCCATCGCTAAGTGGTGGTCGATATAAAACTTAACACTACCTGAGATAACTGTTAATAGGCCTAACATTGCCTTTAATAATGTAGATTTACCAGCTCCATTAGGGCCGACGATGGCCGCTAAAGAACCGATGGGTACCTTCATATCTACGTCCCATAATACGGGTTTTGTCGTATAGGCTACGGTCATATCTTCAACTTCAACGGCCCATTCCATAGAGACCTCCTTTTATCAATAGTGCTACTATCGCTGTATTGTTAGTAGTACTTGTACTTACATAGGGCGTACACTGTATGTCGTCCTTGTTTTGAAACATTATTTGTTATTTAAGTGCTTTAGCGATGGTATCGATATTGGCTTTTACCATGCCGATATATGTGCCACCTTCAGTACCTTCAGAGCCGAGGGAATCGGAGTATAATTCGCCACCGATATCAACATTCCAGCCTTTAGCCTTAGCTGCTTCTTGAACGGCTTCAATTGTTTTGTGTGGTACAGAAGATTCTACGAAGATAGCTTTAATTTTATGATCTACGATGTATTGCACAAGTTCATTTACATCTTGTGTGCCTGCTTCTGTAGCAGTACTAACACCTTGCAAACCTTTTACTTCAAAGCCATAAGCGCGAGCGAAGTATTGGAAGGCGTCGTGTGCTGTCACGAGAACACGAGATTCTTTTGGGATTGAGTCTGCTTGAGTTTTGATGTATGCATCTGTCTCATCTAATTTAGTGAGGTATGCATCATAGCGTTTTTTGAAATCTTCTTTGTGAGCTGGATCTGCTTTCGCAAGACCTTCATATACAGCTTTGGCTGCTAGTTTCCAGTTAGCTACATCGAACCAAATGTGAGGGTCTTTAGTTTTTACACCATCTTCTTCATCAAAGTCGAGTAGAGTGGCTGGATCAATAGCGTCAGATACGCGGATGGTAGCTTTATTTTGTTTTGTTAAATTGTCGAAAATAGAACCCATTTTACCTTCTAAGTGGATGCCGTTGTACACCACAATATCTGCCTTAGACATAGTTGTTACATCGCCGGCGCTAGCTTGGTAGAGGTGTGGGTCTACACCTGGGCCCATAAGACCTTGTACAGATACATGGTCACCGCCAATTTCTTTTACTAAATCAGTTAACATTGTCGTTGTGGCAACGACGTTTAATTTTTTCTGACTATCTTGTGCCGCGTCTTTTCCACAGCCTGCTAATGCGAACAACATAAGTGCTAATGATACAACGACTAATACGCCTCGATTGAATTTCATAATAAACCTCCTTTTTATAGTTGGTGAATTTAAAAACTTTAGTTATCTTGTTAATACAAAAATGATGTAATGATAATGTAGAAAAACCAATATAAATAATTAAGAATACATAAGTAACAGATAAAATGCTTTGAAAAGGTGATTTACTACCCCGATTTAAACAGAAAAATAGCCGCTACTAACGTAGCGGCTATTGGCAGTTATACGTTCTTCTGCTAGGGTCACGATTATTTAGTGGATGAGAGATTGTAGATGGTTTGGCCCAACGAGGGCAACGATACCAAGTACCATCATGACCTTCATTTGAATACGCTTTCTACGTCTCATGATGAACCTCCTTTGTGTAATTTTTGTCATATCTACCTGATATGTAAGTCCGATCAGTTATCTTGTGTTCAATATATCATAAATGAGAAATTTTATCAATAAGAAAATGCTCTTTAAATATTCATCTTTATTTAGTATGATATTATGCATAGATACGAGTTAATAAGGAGGCTTATTATGAATAAATTATTCAGATTCACTGCGGCGGCTTTACTTGTTGCATCTTTTGGCGTATTAGGTAATTATACGGCTGATGCGGCTAAGTTCTTAGAATCTCCACGAGAAGTGGAAATTGTAAAACCTGAGTTGCCTGAGATTCCTCAAACAGCTACGGTCGCACCTAATATGCGTGTACGCTTCTTGATTGATAAAAAAGGGAATGTTAAAAATGTATTTGTGGAACGTTCTTCTGGTTATGCTCCAGTTGATGAAGCCGTAAAAAAAGCAATCATGCAGTGGAAATTCACACCTGCTATTGGGGTGGATCAAAAAGCTCATGAATCTATTATTGGGATGACAATTACTCTACCTAAACAAGCTGTAACAGCTAAATAAGGAGAATATGATGAATAAAGTGTTGCGTTGTACTTTGTTGAGTGCGTTGTTTGTAATTAGTATGGTAGCTTCTGTGTTGGCAGCTCCATTTCAACTTCCTGTAGCGATATCTACACCGTCCTTAGATCAAATTAATATTGCTGGTTATGGTGGCGCAGCTCATAGTGCTGATGTGCGTTTTACCATTAATGAAGATGGCTCTGTAGGAGATATAGAAGTCGTAAAGTCCAGTGGAATCAGTGCTCTTGACGAAGCACTTGTAGAAAAGATCTCTACATGGCGATTTAATCCTGCCACTGATTCTAATGGGCATCCAGTAGCATCCTCTAAAACAGAATATATTGATTTTAATAACTAATAAAAGCACCCGTACATATGTAGTGACCTCAAAAAGTTAGACTCTTTGGGGCCGTTACAATGGTATGGGTGCTTTTTTGTGTGAAATCTTAAGATGATGCACTATTTGTGTAAGCGACTTTTAATTAGATGTTAACCACAATTAAGCAAATTTAGTTGAGAAACTTTCATAAAATAATAAAACTGTACCTATAGCTACTGAAAATAATTTTCAAAATGATATAATGGATGTATAATCATCAATTAACCCTTGGAGGTATATAGATATGAATCCATTAAAACAAAAGCTAGATATTAACAATGAACGTTACAGAATTATTGTGTCCGTTAAAGAAGATTATTTAGACGGCAAATTGTCCTTAGAAGAGGGCAATCGAATTTTGAAAGAAAAACTTGGCACTTGTACGCCTGATGAGTTTGCATATGCAGAGCAAAGTTTAAAAGGTGTTTATAAGGATGAAGAAATCTTAGATAAGATGGATGAACTATTGAACTTGTTCGATGGCATATTAGTTCGCGCAGAAAATGAGTATCCTGAAAATCATCCGTTGTGGGTGTACTTAGAAGAAATCAATGCTGTTGAAAAGGTTGCTCGTGAAGCAGATGAATTATTGAAGCAAGAGAAGTTTATTAAGAACCCTTGGCTTGGTATCTTTGATTCTTTAGCGCAATGGAGAACGCATCTGTCTCGTAAGCAAAATCAACTGTATCCAATGCTAGAGGATCATGGTTTTGACCGCCCAACACGTATTATGTGGACCTTTGATGACGGCGTGCGAGATGCTATCTCTGCATCCTATGCTTTACTACGGGAGGATAAATACGACGAATTCTTAGCGTCTGTACCAGAAACGTTAGAGAAGTTACGTGATTTGAACTCCAAAGAGTTAGAAGTACTATTGCCGACATCGTATAAACTGTTAAGCGATGAAGAGTTTGTGCGCATGAGCAAAAATGACCATGAAATTGGTTATGCTATCATTGATCCACCAGGTTTATATGTAGTGCCAGGCATCAATGATTCTGCGGCGCAACTAAATGCAAATAACTCCGGTCAAAACGGTGTATCTAACGAGTTCCTAAACGATTTGGCAGGACTATTATCCAAATATGTTGGTCCTGTAGGCGGTGCAACTGTAAATAAGGATGCTGTTCTAGATGTAGCTACTGGCAAATTGACATTAGAGCAAATCAATTTGTTATTCCGTCATCTTCCTGTGGATTTATCCTATGTAGATGAAAATGAACTTGTTAAATTCTACAGCGATACACCGCATCGTATTTTCCCTCGCAGTGCCAACGTTATTGGTCGTGAGGTGAAGAACTGTCATCCAGCGAAGTCTGTTCACATAGTAGAAGAAATCGTAGAGAAGTTCCGCTCTGGCGAGCAAAGCCAAGCTGAATTCTGGATCAATAAACCGGGCTTGTTCATCTATGTTATTTACACGGCAGTGCGCGATGAAAACGGTAAATTCCGTGGTGTCCTAGAAATGATGCAAGATTGCACGCATATCCGTGAATTAGAAGGATCCCGTACATTGTTGACTTGGGATAAAACTGACTTTGTAGGCGATAGTAGTAAAGAAAAATCCTTGGCTCAAGAAGCTGCCGAAGAGGTGGATGAAGAACCATTAACAGCTGATGCTGATGGTCGATTCCATATCGATGCAAAAACGACGTTGTCTAATTTGATTAAACAAAGTCCAGATATCGTAGAGTATTTGATTTCTTTAAATCCTAAATTCGAGAAATTAAAAACGCCTATGGTAAAAGTTATGGCTAAGGTGGCTAATATCAAGATGATTGCAGAGCGCGGTGATTTTGATGTAGACGATTTGATTGGTAAAATCGAAGCATTTATTAATAAAAATAAGAAATAATTGAACTTTTAAATGTGAAAGAGACGAGGTCTAAGGATCTTGCCTCATTTTATTTTGTTATTAGTGTTGTGCAGTGACTATAAATATCGAATCATATGTTGTTTACGTTGGTCGGGGCATTGAGGAATGATTAGTTATCAATTTTTATTATTAGAGATATGTTGCACTAATTTGAAATAAACATACAATAATTTCCTATTATTAATCTGTTTTGTGTATACAAATTTGATTGAAAAGGGTAAAATAGAAAATAATGAAAGTATTTGCAAAAATAGTATTTTTATATACTAATATACTTTTACAAGAGAAATTACTAAGATATTTAAAGGTGAGGATCTAGATACTATGTCTACAAGACGCGTTTGGAAGCAAAGTGAAATTAAAACAAACCCATTATTTTCTAAGATGCGCAGTACTATTGAAACTGCATTTTATGGGAACAATGTAACGCCTGTAACATCCGTGGCACAAGCGTATCAACTTGCCGCTGAAGAGCCAGGTGTTATCGTCCTCGATATGCCTGTATATAAACCATGCGAGCAAGGTTTGCCAGCAGATGCAAAGGTACTAGTTACAAACGATGGTAAAACTACAGGTCGCTATGCAAAAGCTCGTCGTATTATTGGCGATGAAGGCATTGATGAAGTAGAACTTGCTAATATTGCACGTGATGCAGTGTATGATAGCCGCGATAAAGAGTGGATTGCTGCTCAAGCTATTGTTGGTCTTGATAAAAAATTCACAGCTCGTGCTCATTTGATGATTCCAAAAGACCACGCATCCATTTTGTACTCTTGGATTATGAACTTCAAGTTCTTTGATGCAGCTGTAAAAGAATTCTACGACGATAGTTTAGAGATCCCAGAAGGTGATATCTACATCTACTCTGATCCAGATTATATTGTACCTGGACATCCAGGTGGTCTTGCTATCTTTGACCCTGCTCATAACTGTGCGATGATTCTTGGCATGCGCTATTTTGGTGAGCACAAAAAAGGTACCCTTACATTGGCATGGTCCTTGGCTAATCGCCTCGGCTATGTTGCTTGCCATGGCGGTATGAAACGTTATAACCTTGATGATGGCAAATCCTATACTATCGGTGTATTCGGCTTGTCCGGTTCCGGTAAATCTACATTGACTCATGAAAAACACGATGGTCGCTATGATATCTCTGTCTTGCATGACGATGCGTATATCATCAATACTGAAGATTTGAGTTCTATTGCCCTTGAACCTACGTACTTTGACAAAATGCAAGATTACCCTGTGGAACATCCTGCAAACGAATTCTTGTTAACACTACAAAACGTAGGCGTTACTATGGATGAAGAGGGCCGTAAGGTTGTATTAGCTGAAGATGTTCGTAATAACAATGGTCGTGCTATCAAATCTCAATTCTGGACAGATAATCGCGTAAATTACGTAGATGAGCCAGTTAATGCTATTGTATGGCTTATGAAAGATAAAACATTGCCACCGATCCTCAAAATTGATGATCCTGTACTAGCATCTACAATGGGTGCCACACTTGCTACGCGCCGTTCTACAGCGGAAAAACTGGATGCTCACGTTGATCCAAATGCACTTGTTATAGAACCATATGCAAATCCATTCCGTACATATCCATTGGTTCGTGACTATGAAAGCTACAAAAAATTATTCTCTGAATGTGGCGTACAATGTTACATCATGAACACAGGCTTCTTCTTGGAAAATAAAATTCCTAAAGAGGTAACTCTTGATTTATTGGAACGTTTGGTAGAAGGTACATTGGACTTCAAACCATTCTATAAATATGAAAACCTCTCTTATGTTGAGGTTCATGGTTTTGAACCTCCATTCCAAGTACGTGAATATCATCACCAATTACACAAAGCTTTCGAGTTCCGCTATGACTATGTAGAAAAACTTATTGGTCATAAAAACGAATTGCCACAAGAAGTATTAGATGTATTAAAAACTCTAATGTAATATATTGAGTCAGTTGAATTTCTGTCTTGAGATTATTCAAAACTTTAAAGAAAGAGTCCTCCCTGTGGAGGGTTCTTTCTTTTGTGGTAATATATACTTATGATAAATCAATAATGTTTTGTTATAAGGTGTTTTTATGGATATAAAGGATATTAAATATATAAGTACCATCGTTGAGATGGCATCATTTTCAAAGGCGTCTAAAAAACTATATATCTCTCAACCCGCATTGAGTCAAAGTATTCGTCGCATTGAGGCTGAGTTAGGGGTGCCTTTATTTGCCCGAGATCGGACAAAGGTTGTACCAACCGCTGCAGCCTTACAAATTGCTAAAGAGGGTATGCCTTTAGTAGGAAAGGTAGAGGCTTTAACGCAGTCGATCATTAATCAAGGGTCTGACGCGGCTTATCATGTGCGTATTGGATTATCTCAATTCTATGGTCACCATATGTTAGGTAAAACATTGAAGAGCTTTCAACAAATTGAGCCATCCTGGGAATTTCATGTAGTAGAAGGGGAGTCCCATTTTTTGGAGCAACAAATTTGTGATGGATTGGTTGATGTAGGTTTATTTCCAACACCAATTTACTCTCAAGCTCTTGAAAGTTATCCTGTGTTAGATGAGCAAATTTTATTAGCTGTTAGTGTAGAGAATAAAAAAGCTATAGCTATTGCTGACTCGCTCATGACACCGAATGGAATACATGAGATAGCACCATTTGGGTCTTTCCCTTTTATTCTCATAAGAGAAGGCCTTAAGTTACGAACTTTGGTAAATCGTCTATGTCAGGCTGAATCCTTTGTGCCAAAAGCTGTTATTGGTTCTGAAAACTTAGATACCTGCCGTTCTTTAGTAGAAGATGATTATGGTATTACATTCTTGCCAAGCACATTAAATAGTAAGGGCGATGATGATAAAGTTAAATTCTATCCTTTAGCATCAAAACTATGTTTCCGTCAATTAGTTCTTGTAGCGAGATCGGATAGAGCAAAGCGATTCCATTTGCCTGAAGTGGCTCAGATCATGCAACAATTCTTATAAATTATACAGATAGAATATTGGCGAATTTAATACTATTATCGAATAATAAGTTGGATACATAAATATATAGATAATGTGTAATATAAATAAAAGAGGCTAATTCCTATAATTTTTAGGAATTAGCCTCTTTTGTTTTATGAAAGAAATCTGAAAGTATCAAATTTGATGAATGTAGTTATTATGATGATTTATAAGAATAAATGGGTCAAAAATTTCTCAAAATGTAATTGACAAATGTCCTTTCAGAAAATATACTTATAGTAGTTTAAAACATATTTGTAAGATAGGATTTAAAACCCGTTATTATGGTGGAATTAACTTGAAAAATAGAATATGTTTTCTTAGTAGTATTGATTGGCCTACGTAGGCCCTTAGGAGGTTTATTATGAGTAAAGATGTGGAAAACAAAAATACCCATGACCATAGCCATGGCGAACATCATCACCATCACGATCATGACCATGAACATTGCCATTGTGGCGGTCATCATCACGATCATGGTCACGACCACGATCATCATCACGATCACGATCACGAACATGGTCACGACCATAGTCATGGCAAAGCGCTACCAACGGATAAATGGGTGCCACACACTCATGAACCAGGGGTACCTCATGAACATGGCGTAAATGACTACATGAAAGCTGTTGCAGAATACCGTAAAACTTGGCCTACAAAACAAGATGTTATCGAACAAACACCAGATCCAGCTGTACGCGAAATGATTCTTCGCATGGAACAAATCGGTTGTGATACAGTATTTGATCGTTTCGATAAACAACAACCACAATGTACTTTCGGTATTGCAGGCGTATGTTGCCGCATCTGCTTCATGGGTCCATGTAAAATTACACCTAAGAGCCCTCGTGGTGTCTGCGGTGCTGATGCGGACCTTATCGTAGCTCGTAATATGACACGTGCTGCTGCAGGTGGCTTAACTCAACATGGTGCGCATGCTCGTGAAATTTTGATTTCTTTAAAAGCTGCTGCTAATGACCAATTGGATATTCCAATTTTAGGGGAAGAAAAAATCCGTACTGTATGTAAGGCTTTCAACATCCCTGAAGAAGGCCGTTCCTTGAAAGAGGTAGCTAATGATTTAGCTGATGTATTGCTCGAAGACTTGAGCCGTGCATTGCCAGGTGAATATAAAACAATTACCGCATTAGCACCTGCTGAACGTCGCGAAGTTTGGAAAAACCTAGATATCTTGCCTATTTCCGCATACAATGAAGCATTTGATGCATATCATCGTACATGCGTAGGTACAGATGGCGATTGGGAAAGCAACATGAAACAATTCTTACGTTGTGGTCTTGCGTTCACATTCACAGGTGTAGTAGCTGCCGACATCGCAACAGACGCATTGTTCGGTCTTGGTGGTCGTCGTACTTCTAAAGTTAACATTGGTGCCTTGAAAAAAGGTTATGTAAATATCGCTGTTCATGGTCACTTACCAACATTGGTTTCTCAAATTTGTAAGATTGGTGCGTCCGAAGAGTACTTAGAAAAAGCGAAAGCTATCGGTGCTAAAGGGATCCAATTCTACGGTATCTGCTGCTCTGGTTTGTCCAGCATGTATCGTTATGAAAATGTTATTCCATTGTGTAATGCTATCGGTGCTGAACTTGTACTTGGTACAGGCGCGCTTGATTGCTGGGTAGCTGACGTTCAAGACGTTTACCCTGCTATCATGGACGTAGCACGTTGCTTCAACACAAAAGTTATTACTACATCTGATGCAGCTCGTTTACCAGGTGCAGAACACATCGGTTACGATCATCATCACACTAACTTGTCTGAAACAAAAGAATTGGCTCGCAAAATTTTGGATCGTGCCCTTGAAGCTCATGAATTGCGTAAAGGCATGCCTGTATACATTCCGCCATACGAAATTACTGCAGAAGTGGGCTTCTCTCCAGAATCCACTGTTAAACATTATGGTTCCTTCAAACCATTGGCAGAGGCTTTAAAATCTGGTAAAGTTCGTGGTATCGTTAACGTAGTAGGTTGTTCCAACCCTCGCGTTATCTACGAAAAAGCTACTGTAGATATCGTTGATACACTTATTAAAAATGGTTGTATCATCTTAACAAATGGTTGTGCATCCTTCCCATTGATGAAACTTGGTTACTGTAATACAGATGCTATTAAGAAATGTAGCCCTGCATTGCAAGAGTTCTTGGGCGATGATCAACCACCAGTATGGCATGTTGGCGAATGTGTAGATAATGCACGTTCCTCTGGTATTTTTGCTGGTATCGCTGGTGAATTAGGCCTTAACTTACCACAAATGCCATTTGCAATGTCTAGCCCTGAATGGTCTAACGAAAAAGGTATTGATGCATCCCTCGGCTTCCGCTTGATGGGTATTAACTCTTACCACTGCGTTGAGCCACCTACACAAGGCTCTGATGCTGTTACAAAATGGCTTAAAGAAGACACTAAGGATATCTTAGGCTCTGTTATGTATGTAAATACTGATCCTGCTAAAGTAGCTGAAAAAATCTTAGCAGATATCGATGCTAAACGTGCTGCTTTAGGTTGGGCTGAAGTAAAATAGTTTATCTTTTGATAGATTATAATTTGTAGTTAAGTACAAAAACACCCTCTATAGATCTTATAGTTATTATGACTATTAGAATTAAGAGGGTGTTTTTTATTGTTTGTGGATAGATTTTTTACTAGTCTTGTATTAGCCGTAGTATAATGTACTAATTGTTTTAGACCTACTAAAGTGTGATGGTTTCACCATCTTCAGGCACTGCTACATGGCTTTCAATGTTGTTGCCTTTGATAAACTTGCGCACATCCTCACGGCTTGTTGCTGTGTGATTAACTGTATCCATGTGAACCGCAATAATTTTTGCCTTTGGTTTGCGTACCACCATGCGGCCAATATCTTTTGTACCCATAATAATACTATCTTCAAAGCCTAAAACTTGAGCATATCCAGTGTTCATAATAATAACGTTAGGGTCGAAATGATGAAGTGCTTTTTCCACATCGCTTGTCCAAATCGTATCACCTACAAGGTACACAGTTGGTTCATTTAATGTTTCGAAAATTACGCCCATTGCATCACCGGCTAATGCTGCTAGATTAGGGTTTGCATACATTTCTATTGTGCCGTGAGAGCCACCTGTTTTTGTTAATGTAATGCCGTTAAAGTCCACACTTTCAAAAATGATGCGCACATCATTAAAACCTTGAGAGCTGATGAGTTTTTGATCCGCTGAATTTTGTACAAAAATAGGAAGTGATTTTGGAATAGCTTGAACTGCGCTATCGTCCCAATGATCAAGATGGGTATGTGTAACAACTACTGCGTCTACATCGCTTAATAGTTGGTCCATAGATAGAGGTAAATCAACCATAGGCATTCTTTGTTGATAGTTAAATGTTCCTTCAAAACCAGGATAAGTATCCTTTGGTGCTAAAAATGGATCAATAAGGAATGTTGTATTTTTTATTGTTAATTTTCCTGTGGCATTTCGAATGTGAGTATATTGTGTCATAGTTATCTCCTTAATTAAATTATTGTCGATTTAATTGAATAGATTATTATTTGTAATCTCTAGAACTAGTGTACCTTGTTTTGTTATACTAGTCTCAACAATAATTAACACTATGTTTATTAATAGACACATTGTATAAAAGTGTCTATATTGGAGGTTATATGATAACTCGAAAAGAAATGACACGTATGTTGTTAAAAGAAGGCTTGCTTAGTTGTTTAGCAAACAATTCTTTTGAGACTGTAACAGTAACATCGTTGTGTAAAGCTTCGGGTATAACTCGTTCTACTTTTTATTTACACTATAGTAATATCATGGAAATTGTTGATGATTTAGTGGATGATGCAATCGCTTATTCAAAGCCGGGAATGGTAGATAACAATAATTTACAAACTATAGCTAACACCTTATCAGCTGCTTCTAATTCTGTTGCGTTGAGAGAAGCATACGATTCTATTTTTGATAGACTGCCGTTATGTCAGCGTATTATACGACATAAAAAGTATTTACCTTTATTTTTAGATGAACAAATTTCAGAATATGTATTACAACGCATTATAGGACGTGAAAAAGATCGACAAGGGCTAGTTATGGCAGAAGCACTTGGGATTTCATTTGATGTGGGGGTATCTATTTTTATATTTTTAGTACACGGTCTATATGCTGTTAATAAACAATATAAGTGGTCTCAGAGCGATGAGTGGTTAGAAGCTCAGAAAATTATTTTTAAACTAGTTTATCGTGGATTACAAAGTAGATAGAATTTATACATGCTTATATTTTGAGATTCATTAAAGTTTTATACAACGAAAAAAGGACTCCAACTGGAGTCCTTTTTTCATGTAAGGGGAGTGTTAGTATTAATATCAAATGAACCATGTATTTAAACAAGTAATAGGTTTGGGGTTAGTAATACTTGTCGGGAGATAAATACACGTATGGTAACCAGGGAATTGTTACCTCTATTTATCATTTGACATTGTCATTATAAGAACAAAAAATGAGTTGAAAATGAAATTTTTTAAGAAATTTCTTTTAATTTCTTGAAATTCTAAAAAAGATAATAATTAAGTTTAATTATTGTTGATAAATATGGGGCAATTTTGGTATTATATATAAAGGAGAAGTTGTATATTTTATAAAGGTTTAATGGCTATTAGAGTTTTATAAAGTATACAGCTCTAAGGCATGAGAGGAGCAGTCATATGAGGAAAATATTAACCATATTGTCCCTTTTGTGGCTACTCAGTATAGGGGGGACCGCTAACGCAACGGACTGGTATTATGTTGGACCAGATGCGTCAGGAAACCAATTATTTATTGACAATGACAGTGTTCAAAAAAGTGATTATGATGCGCTTTTGTGGCTGCGAGTCAATGAACTGGGTGGCGACGAATTGCGATATAAAGTGTATATAAGTAGATATAATCGCACCATGGAAACGTTAAAGGTAGATGCGTACATGGCAGACGGTACACCTTATGAAAATGTAGAGTATAATGAAAACCCAGAACCTATTGAAGGCAATACAAATGGTCAAGCCATTTATAATTTATTATGGCAATAAAAGAACCATCTAGCACAGCAAACTAGATGGTTCTTTTTTATATGTGTAAAAAATTTATAAATCTTAGGAATATTTTTTATATACAACATCCTCAAATGAGAATGGTATATACGAAAATTTAAACTTGGGCAGAATTGCGACTTAGCTCCAAGTCTTGAATCATTTGGAGATCGTCTTGTGGAGATCGACCACCAGTTGTTAAGTAGCCACCAACCATGATGCCGTTAAGACCACCTTTTAAAGCATAAGCTTGTAAGTCACGAAGATTTACTTCACGACCGCCAGCTGTACGAATCAATGCGTTTGGCAAGATGAAACGGAACACAGCGAAGGTACGTAAAATATCTAGAGGACGTAATGCTTTATTACTTTCAAATGGTGTACCTTTAACAGGATTCAAAATGTTGATTGGTACGGAGTCAATATGCAAGCGTTTAAGCTCGAATGCCATTTCTACGCGTTGTTCTAATGTTTCGTTTAGACCAATAATACCGCCAGAGCAAACTCGAATACCTGCTTTTTGAGCATTATCGATAGTAGACATTTTATCTTCGTAGGAATGGGTTGTACAAATATCTGGGAAGTGACTAGGCGCTGTTTCGATATTGGAGTGGTATCGAGTTACACCCACTTCTTTTAATTTGAGAGCTTGTTCGTAAGTTAACAAACCAAGAGAACAGCAAATTTCGAGACCTACTTCGTTTTTAATACGGTCTAATACGCGAATGATTTGGTTAAATTCGTTTGGGTTATTAGTATTACGACCACTCGTTACGATAGAAAAACGAATAGCGCCTGCTTCTTTAGCTTTGCGTGCCGCATCGAGGATGCTTTCATCATCCATGAACGGATATTCTTGAACACCTGTTTCGTGATGGGCAGATTGGGCACAGAATTTACAGTTTTCAGGACATTTACCAGATCGTGCATTTACAATGGCGCATACATCCACGGAGTTGTCATTGAAATGCTGGCGAATTTTATCGGCCATAGCAAGTAAAATCATAGTATCATCATCTGAAGTATGAATCAGCTCGATTGCTTCTTTTTTAGTGATTTCGCCGCCGTTCATAATGCGGTTTGCAATAGTAAGGATTTTTTCGTATGTACCCACCTGGGTTGATTGTTGATCTGTAGGCAAAGCCATAATAGCCTCCAAGAATTGTTAACTTAATAAAAACATAAAATATTGACAATTTGATTGTAAACGTTCGTGTATAAATTGTCAACTTAATGTATTTTTAAGTTAACAAAAATATCGCAGTAGGTTTTAGACCATTTTGAATACAGGTAAGGCCTATAGTTTGAATCTAATTGGAGATACCATATTTTAGTATCTATTTTGATAGATTGATTGATAGTTATTTTTAAGTAATCTTTACGGTTTTGTAGTATAATAAAATATTGTAATTACTATATATAACTATAATAAAAGTACTAATACAAGGAGTGGATATAGATGCAGCCATTTCGATTTATACACTGTGGTGACCTGCATTTAGGGGCACCCTTTCAATATGCTACAGGTATTAGCCGCGCCGTTAATCGTGCCGTGAGCGAAGCTACCTATGTAGCCTTTGATACAATTATTGACACGGCTATTGATGAGCATGTTCATGCTGTTATCATAGCTGGTGATATTTATAATAGCGAAGATCATAATCTAGAGGCACAGGTGCGCTTTGTGCGCGCCATGTATCGTTTGGCAGAACATCGCATTGCGGTTTATATGGTGCAAGGCAATCATGACCCTGCTGAAAGCTGGAAGGCTCAATTGCAGATGCCTGACAATGTGCATGTATTCTCTAGTGAACAAGTACAACGGTTCCCATTAATTGTTAACAATATAGAAATTGGTGGCGTTTACGGTATTAGCTGTGGCCATGGTAATGAAAACGACAATTATGCGCGCCAATACCGTGCCTTTGAACGAGATGAGTTTTCTTTGGCTGTCATGCACGGGACGGTAGGTTCTAGTGCAGGCTCTGAAAACCATAATGTGACCGGCCCGTGCAGTTTAACTGATCTTGCAGAGGCGGCTATGGATTATTGGGCGTTAGGACATATTCACAAATCTCAAGTTCTTAGCGAGGAACCTCTTGTTGTCTATTCCGGTAATCCCCAAGGTTTACACCGTAAGGAAATAGGCCCTAAGGGGTGCTATCTCGTCTCTGTATCTCATAATGGTCATTGTGAACCTCGTTTCATTGAAACAAGTGCAATCCGTTTTGAAGAAATCAAAATTGATATTGCAGGCATGAAAACTGAAGCAGAATTCTTAGAAATTTTACGCCATAAAAAAGAGAATCTCCGTAAGCAACATAAGAAAAATATCTTGCTTTCCATCGTTCTCGTAGGTACAGGTCCATTGCATCGTTTATGTACACAAGAAGGTGTGCGCAAATTATGGTTGCAAGAGTCCCAAAGTGAAGAGAAAAGCAAGTCTATATTTGTTATGCCTTATCGCATGATGTGTAATACGCGACCTAGCATTAATTTGGCTGAACGTAGATTATTATCCGATGTAGTAGGGGATTATTTACGCGCCTATGATGATATGGTTGATGGCAATGCGGTACAGACGGTACGTCAAATTTTGGCAGAACGACCTGAGTTTAAACGCTTAGGTGTATATGCCGAGTTGTTAAGTGATGAATTATTGCTTCGCGCCTTGAAGCGCTGTGAAATTGAAGGTGTTACTGTATTGATGGGGGCTAACGATGAACATTAAACGCATACGATTTGATGAATTTGGCCCGTATCGCAACTGGTCTTTCACTACGGGAAATCATGGTGTTCAGCTCATGTATGGCCCTAATGAAAGTGGCAAAACCTCCTTGCTTGAAGGGATGCGCACACTTCTATTCGGTGGTACACATAAGGCTTATGGGCCTATGACGGGTGCCCTTGATGTAGAGCGTAATGGTGAAAGCTACTACATTGGTCGTAAGGGTAAACAACTAGACTTTTACAGTCCTGGAAATCCAGCTATTCATGAGGAGCCAGCTCAACACTGGTGGCATGGTATTGATAAAAAAACATATAATCGCATTTTTGCATTGACCCTTGATGATTTACAAGGTCTCGATGTTCTACAAGAGGTAGAGGTTCGGTCTCGTTTCTTCGGTGCTGAAGGGGGCGAGCATTTAGGCTCGGTCGTAAAAGATGTGGAAAAAGGCGCTACTGATCTATTAGTAGCTTCCTCCAATGGTAAACGCCGCATCAATGTGTTGATGGATGAGCTTAAAGAAAATCGTCAAAAGTTAAGCCATTTAGCCGAGCATGAAACGCAATATGTAGAATTACAAAAAGCCTTTCATAGTACGGAACAGACTGAGGCAGAATTGCAAGGTCAGTTGCAAGAATGGAAGGAATACCGCGATGGTATAGACGTCGTATTGCGCGCATGGGATACGTATCGCCGTAGCGAAGAAGCGCGTATGCATATGCAACAGTACAATAGTGAACTTGCCTTGAGTCGTGAAGAATTCCTTCGCATCGATGAGGAAATCAAACGAGCTCGAGACAATATGCAGTTGTGGCAGGAAAAGGAAGCGGCCTTGATGCCAGCTAACTTTAGCCCGGATAGTCCATTTGGTACGTATGGTCAAGATATTGAAGACCTTATCCAACAAGGCGCCAAGTGGGAACAATTGCGCCGTGAGTGTGAAGAAGGGGATGCGTATATCTTTAAGGTACGAGAACAATTAGAGTTTTCTCGTTCTATGCATTCTGCGTGGCGTGATGATGAGCCGATGGCTGATGATGTGAATTGGTTTGAAGGAGAGCGCTTAGCAAGTCGCTTGCGCACTGCTAAAGATCAATTATTACATTGGCAAGATCGCAAGCCTGCTGAGGCTTCTGATGATTTGCCAGCAGCCAATCTTGACGGAGCATCCTTGCCAAATTACAGCGAAGCGGATTTGGCGAAAAAAGAGCATCTCGAACGTGAACTAGAGCTTATCTTGATGGATATAGATCGAGTTACGGGAAAACGGGATAGCTATGGTCCTGATGCACAACCAAGCAATTTGCCAAAGTGGTTACAACGCATTAGTGGCATAGGTGCAGTGATTGGCGTTTTACTCGTATTAGCAGGCTTATTAGTATTAGAGTCTGTACTCTATACGATTGGCGGCTTTATACTATTAATCCTATCTATGGCGTTGTTCTGGTATGCCACATGGAGACGTCATAACGGCAATTCTGATGTATCTAAACTGAATTATGAGTTACAAATCTTGTCCTCTCGTAAATCTGATGTAGAACATCAGCTAGAGGCGTTGGTTAAGGCCGCAACACCTGTGGTGAGCCCAATTCCATCCATTGAAGGAGCGGCACATCTTGATCGTTGGATCCAAGAAGGTCATACATTACAAGCTATTTATGATGAGGCCCTTGCAGCTTGGCAGAATTGGTTACCTCAAGGTGCGGCGAAGAGCCTTAACGAAGATGATTTCTTTGGACTCAAACAAGAGTATGATCAATATCATGAACAATTGCGCACCATTAAAGGTTATGAAAAACGATTAGCAGAACATAAAGAAGGCTTACGTGTTATCGAAGACCAAGCCATGACCTTGTGGTATAACCTTGGTGTTGAGGCGCCTGTATCTCCTACAGAGTTAAAACGTATTTATAACCAATATAAAAACTTCCAACAAAATAAAATTGTATGGGAACAAAAGGAAGCACAACGTAAAAGCTTCCGCAATGAATACGATAATTGGCACCGCAAAGAAAAAGAATTGCTACTTCGTCAACAAGAGCTCTTGCACAAGGCTGGTATGGAAAGCTCCAACGAGTATCGTCAACATCTTATTGATGAAGATCAATACAAGCAATGGCAAACCATTTACAAACAAAGTCAGGTTCAGTTAGACTTACTAGCGCCTGATGCGGAGAATAGGGATTTATTCTATCGCCGCTTGCGTGAAGGCAATAAGGACAATTGGCTTGATGAATTGGCGCATTCTGAACGAGAAATAGCATCCATTGAAGACAAGTTGGCAATATTATATGAGCGTCGTGGTCAAATTGTAGAATCTATGCGTGCCCTAGGTTCTGACCAAGAGCAACACCAAATGCTTCAAGAGCGTGAAGCGTTGCAAAATGAATTAGAATCTGCTCTCGAAGATTGGGCTACCCAAGTGTTGATGAGCCACTGCATGGATAAGGCTCAACAGTCCTATGAGCAAGAAAAACAGCCTCATATGTTAGAGCTTGCATCTTCTTATATAGAACGTTTGACTGGCGGTATTTATACCTTTGATGTCTTCGGGGTCAACGAAGGGGTAGCACTGGTTAATGGTAATGGAGAACGCTTAGAACTTAAGTTCTGGTCTAGTGGCTTAGCCGATCAAGTCTACTTGGCATTGCGCCTAGCATTAGCTAAGGTATTCTCTTACCAAGTTGAATCCTTGCCAATTATCTTAGACGATATTCTCGTGCGCTTTGATGAAAACCGTCAACGTAGTGCGTTAGAATTATTAGCAGAAATAGGCAAGAACCAACAAATCTGGTTGTTTACATGCCAACGCTCTGTATTTGATATGGCTCAATCCGTTACAGGTATTGATTGCCATAGATTAAGTCGCAATTAAATGTAACCCCTGTGAAGGTAAATAGCTTTCACAGGGAATAGTAATGGCGACGTTACAAATGATGTAACTAAAGTAACTGTTTTAGTTATCATAGTGTGTTAGTATTGATTAGAAAGAAAGGGGTTGAGTACTTGAATACAGCATATTTAGATATGATCCAAGGTAAGAACCCTGGTGTAACACCTGTGTGGTATATGCGCCAAGCTGGTCGTAGCCAAGCGGAATACCGCAAAATTAAAGAAAAATATACGCTCTTTGAAATTACAAAAGAGCCTGAGTTGTGTGCTCGTGTTACAGAGCTACCTGTAAAAGAATACGGCGTAGATGCAGCCATCCTTTACAAGGATATTATGAGCCCCATGGCAGGGATGAATGTAAACGTAGAGCTCAAGGCTGGTGTGGGCCCTGTGTTTAATACACCGATTCGCTCCATGGCTGATGTAGATACATTAGATACCTTTGACCCGACAAAGGTAGATTATATTGGAAAAACGATTAGTCTATTAACATCCGGTATGCTCGACGTTCCGCTCATTGGGTTCTGTGGCGCACCATTTACGATTGCGTCTTACCTCATCGAAGGGGGACCAACAAAGAATTATAATAAGACCCGTGGCATGCTTATAGGTGCACCAGATGTGTGGAATGCATTGATGATAAAGTTAGCAGATATGTCCATTGAATATTTGTCTATGCAAGCCGAAGCCGGTGCGAATGCATTACAAATCTTCGACTCTTGGGTTGGTGCGGTGAATGCGGACCAATATAAACAAGGTATTTATCCTCATATGGAACGCATTATTAAGACTGTAAAGGAGCGATACCCTCACTTGCCTATGGCTATGAATGGTGTTGGTACAGATCATCTCGTATCTATTTGGTCTCATTTACCATTGGATGTAATCGCTCTTGATTGGCGTAGTTCCATCGTTATGGCTAATGAACGAGGCGTGACACAAACGGTACAAGGTAATCTCGATCCAGCCTACTTATTCGCTGATGAAAAAACATTAGCTCACGAAGTGGATCGTATCTTACTTGATGGTGTTCGTTATGGCCGTCATATCTTTAACTTAGGTCATGGCGTATTCCCAGAGGCGGATCCTAAAAAGCTCCATTGGCTCACAGACTATGTACATGAACGCAGTCGTGAATTATGGGCACAAGAGGGGTAAGCTAGTGAACATCGAGAAAAAAGGATTATTATTCTTATCCTATGGTAGCCCTTCAAGTAAGGATGATTTAGTGCCATACATGACGAGTATTCGTCATGGTCGCGTGCCGACCGATGCTGAAGTTGCAAATCTTACCCATCGTTATGATGTCATTGGTCAGTGGTCCAACGTAGAATTACAAACGATGGCAGAACGTCAATATAATAGACTGCTTACTTTGTTACCATCCATACCATCGGCCATTGGATATCTTCATATGAAGCCGTCCATTGCTGATGCGGTAGATGCATTAGTCAAACAAGGTGTAGAGCATATTATCGCTATCGTAACGGCCCCATTCTTTACGTCTCTTGGCACTGGTGCTTATGAGAAGCAAGTGCAGGCTGCAATTGGTGACCTTCAAGGTGTAACCTTTGATGTTATTCGTGCTTGGTGGGATCAACCTTCCTTTATCGAGTATTGGGTAAAAGCAGTTTCAGACTGCATCAATGACACTAAAGATGTATTTGTCATTTTTAGTGCTCATAGCATACCTCTTATTAATAGTCATAATGCAGACTCTTATGCTTTGGCCTTAGAGGAAAGTGCAAAAGAAATCGCTCAACGTTGCGATTTAGAACAGTGGTCTGTAGCTTGGCAGAGCGCAGCCCCTCACGGACAATGGTTAGGGCCAACCGTAGCGGAAGCAATCAATCAAGCTCTACGTAGTGGTGCGATACATATAGCCTTTGTACCATTTGGCTTTGTAAGTAATCATGTAGAGGTATTGTACGATAATGATGTAGAGTGTAAAGAACTCGTTGATGCTGGCGGCGCTGTATATATGCGTGCAGAAATGCCGAATTGTGATGAAACATTCTTGCAAGCAATGGCGAGTGCAATAATAGAAAGGATTCATTCGTGAATGTAACAATAGTGGGCGGTGGCTTAACCGGATTGACAGCGGCTTATTATTTAGGCCGTGCAAAGCCGGACTGGACCATTACTCTTTATGAACAAGCACCACGATTTGGTGGGAAAATACAAACACAACGCGTCGATGACTTCGTAGTAGAGCTCGGACCTGATTCTTACTTAGGCCGTAAAACGGAAATGACGGATCTCGTCTATGATCTGGGCTTAGGGGACACCCTTGTATCGAATGAAACAGGGCAAGCCTTTGTATATGACAAAGGTTCTATTCATCCTATTCCAGGGGGCTCTATCATGGGCATCCCTACGGAAATGATGCCTTTTGTGAAAGCAACGCTTATTTCTTGGCCTGGCAAATTGCGAGCTGGTTTAGATTACTTTAAAAAGCCGTATCAGCTCGATAAAAATGGTGACGTATCCATTGGTCATTTCTTTCAATACCATTTAGGTCAAGAAATGATGGATAAGCTCATCGAGCCTCTATTGGCGGGCATCTATGGCGGCGATATTTATAAAATTAGCTTGTTATCTACATTCCCTCATTTTATTCAAGTAGAACAAAAATATGGGAACATGGTAAAAGGCATGATGGCTGCTAAGATGGGCCACTCTAAAGCGGGGGTTACTAAAGCGGCTAAAGGTGCCGTAGCTGAAGGCGACGTACCGCGTGCTGGTAAAGGGACTATGACAGACCGTCAATTCGAAAGTCATGAAGCTAAGTCTACTAAAGCACAAGCAGATATGGCGAGCCGAAAGGGGACAGCAGCTCAATCTGGGATGTTCCGCCAGTTAACAGGTGGTCTTGAAAGCGTGATTACCGCTATTGTTGATGCTATGCCTAGCAATGTGCACTTGCATACAGGGACACTAGTTTCTAATATTCGCTATGTTGAAGGTATGTATGCTATCGATGTGGTGAAGTCTGGAAACGATGCTTGTGGCTGTGAAGCTAATGCTAGTGCTAATGCTAATTTTAATTCTAATTTCAAATCCAATTCCAATTCCATTAAAACTGATTCTATTAACGCTGATAACAGGGTTAAAACTAGCAATTCTACTACAGATTTAGCTACAGATTCAGCTACAGAGGTACTTCTTGATAAAGCTCCTGCTATGGCGGATCATGTGATTATATCTACACCGCCGGCGACGTATAATCAATGGTTTAAAGATGATGAAGGCTTTGATTTCCTGCGCTCCATGGAACAGTCTAGTTGTGCTATTGCCATTATGGCCTTTGACAAAAGTACATTTGATGGTGAATTAAAAGGTTCGGGCCTCTTGATTACACGCAACACAGATACGCCTCTTACGGCGTGTACTATTCTTAATCAAAAATGGCCTCAAACAACGCCTGATGATAAAATTGTATTGCGCGTCTTTATCGGTAAACCAGGCAATGATGTGGTAGAACAATATAGTGATGAAGAACTTTCAGAATTAGCAGTGGAAGAAATTCAAAATATTATGTGTTTCTCTGCTAAGCCTGAATGGGTGCGCATCAATCGCCTCATTCACTGCATGCCACAATATAATGTAGGGCATCGTGCAGGTATCAAGGCTGTCCGTGAACATGTAGCTGAAAACTATCCTAATTTACACCTCATCGGTACGCCATTTGATGGTATTGGTATTCCAGACGGTGTAAAACAAGCAAAAGAATTAGTGCAGGCTATTGTAGAGGACAATGAAAACTAATAAAAACTAATAAAAACTAGTAAAAATTAGTGAAATATAAATATTGATTTAAACGAAAAGCAATACTAATGTGTGCCCGTTTATTACAGTTTACTATTAGCTGTATATTGATATTCCATATTGAAAATTAATATTAATAAATAATTATAAGAAAAGACTCCATATGCTATAATAGTATATGGAGTCTTTTCGATTCTTAAAGTAAAAGATATATCATTTTAATATAATCACTATAGATAGGAGTGATCACAATGGGAAAAGCAATCCCTACAGTAGAAGGTTGGCATAGCCAACACATGGTCTTTGCTATGGATTTCAGTGCATGGAACTGCTTTACAGATGAAGAAAAAGCAGAAGCACGCAACGAATTAAAAGCATTTTTAGCAGATCTTGAAGCTAAACATCAAGCTAAAGAAGGTAGCTATGCATTCTATGATTGCAATGGCGCAAAAGGGGATTTGATTCTATGGATCCTTGGTCCATCCCTTGAATACTTGGCACAAGTAGAACGCAAATTCCGTCGTCTTGCGATTGCAAGCGTATTAGTTCAAACATATTCTTATACATCTGTAACAGAAGTAAGTGCTTACGTTAAAGCTAAACTCGATACAGAAGAAGTTAACCAAAAATTATATCCTCATGTACCTCGTGACAAATACATCTGCTTCTATAACATGAGCAAAAAACGTGAAGGTGATGACAACTGGTTCATGCTACCACCACAAGAACGAGGCATGTTGATGAAATCTCACGGTGAACTTGGTAAAACATACTTAGACGTTTTATCCGAATTTACAACAGGTGGCTGTGGCCTAGACGACTGGGAATGGGGCATTACAATCTTCAGTAATGACGACATCCAATTCAAAAAAATCGTATACGACATGCGCTTTGAAGTAGCCAGTGCAAAATACGGCATCTTCAGCGACTTCTACGTTGGTACCATCATCGACGATGCACTACTAGAAGAAATCTTTGGATAATAAAAGAGCCTGCTTGAGCAGGCTCTTTTTATTATTCATATATATAGATAAATAGGGTTATAGGACAAAAAGTGTTGCTATTTCAGTCCCAAAGATTGGTAAATAGGCGATCATAATTATGCAAATCACTCCAAACAATAGCATCACCCCAGGTTGGAATAGAGGCTTCTAACCTAGATTGTTCATGTATGGTATGATATATATCAGAAATACTCTTGTTGGTCGGCATAACCTTAAGTATTTCTGCATTAGAAAGCGGGTTCGGTGAGTGCATATAGCACCACCAGAACACCGCTTTTATTCGTCTTTCAATAGACATTCCTCTATGATTACGTAACATAGCGCGTAACTGAGCATTTACGCCACCTTCTATACGATTATTAGTAGCTGGACAGGTACATTTCAACGATGTATCTAAGTAAGTAAACAAGCATCTGTTATTAATTAATTTAACTAAGGAATTTTCTGCTTTTATAAGTCGTTCGTGTTTAGGTCGTATCGTACCATTTTCATCAACTGTCATTTCTGATAGAAATACTCTATGTCGTACTTTCCATGACATAACGTTTTGTACCCACTTCACGGCATGATCTTGAGTGTGTATTGTTAATAAATCCCTTGCAATTCCATATAATTCACAGCCAGCAATCGTTTTAGGACGTATTGTTGTATAGCGTTTTACTTGTTGAAATGCGTGAAATAAGCATCTTTGTAGTTTGGCTTTTGGCCAAACTTTTTTTAATGCCTTTTGAAATCTGGTACCACCATCAGATACAACTACTGTAGGTGATGAAATACGTCGTAATAAAGCCTCCCAAGCCTTAGAATGCTCATATCTACAAACATACCAGCCTAAAACATGCGTCTCATTACAACAGATTAAAATGCAAGCATTTCTAGCTAAATAAATACCATCAACAAATGCTACGCTACTTGATGATTCAACTTTTGGTGGTAACGGCCAAAGCTCCCAAAACTGTGATGTTTTTCTCCGAAATGAACGTCCATCACCAGCCATATCTAACTGTGTTTGTTTACCAAATAACCAATCTAAAAACATCTGTAAATTATTGTTAGTTTTATTCACTTTATTTGTGAATGAGCAAGAACATTGATTACAATACCAACGTTGAGAACCCGCATTTGTTTTACCATTTTTCTTACAAACGAAACCACAACTAGGGCATCTGACTAGTTTCATAATTATACTCCTTCTAAAAAATATATCTTTCTAGAAAGATAAAACCTTATTTGAGTCAGTAAAATCAAGGGGGTTCAGACTTTTTAGCAACACTTTTTGTCCTATATGTAAAAGTTACTCAAAAAGATAAAATGCCGATAGAGCCAGTATTTAACTAGCTCCATCGGCATTAACAGCAACACTTTTTGTCCTATAACCCGATAAATAACTGCTTATTGTATCGTATATTTGTTCAGATTATAATACTATTAAGGTAGTCAGCGAGGTTGGGGCTCTCTTCGTTATAGAAGGGGGTGAGCTTATGAGTGACTTTGAACTTATTACAGTTATCATTGGAATATTGACATTAGTCGTTTCCTTTGGTGCACTTATAGCGCTTATTTGCCTCACAAAAAGCAAATAGCCCTCCGTTACCAAGTGTAATTAGATAAACAGAAAGGCCATTTCCTAGATAATTAGTTTTTGAGATGCGCCTGACGTTCCTACTCGTCTGACTATCTATTTATATTATAGAGATAAAGATATATATCGTCAAATTAGAATGAATGGACTGCTGAGCAGTCTATTTTTTTCTTCCCTTAATATGAAGACTATAATTTTGAACAGAAAATTTGCTGTTCGTATTAAACTTGTACTGTGTAAAATATAATTCACTATGTTTGAGTATCTTATTTGCAACTATATTTTCATAAAAGAGAACCCCGCATCGATCCGACTTACGAGGTCAAGGCCCTAGGCCGTAGACCTGATACGTATGGAGGAGAGATGCGGGGTTTCTTTTATCACTTAGTTTAGAAAAGTGAATTATATTTTGTTGTACCGTCCAGTGAACGTAAATTTTCTGTTTCCAGAAAATTATACATTCATATTTGCACTTTTACGTACATAGAACCAGTAGCACACAGCTACAGTTACGATGTTGAAGGCTAACAATACAGCAAAGGCTGGGTGAATATTACCAAACATGGAATATACAAAGCCGAAGATTTTAGGTGTAATGAAGGCACCGTATGCAGCTACAGCAGCAACGAAGCCAGTGATTAAAGAGGATAACAACGGATTGCCAAATACGTGTGGAATCATACGGAATGTTGCACCTGTTGCGAAACCACAGCATACGAAAGTCAATACGGACATTGCAAAGAAGAATGGGAAGTTGTGCATATCTACGCCAACTGCAATTAGCGCTGTTGTTGCACATAGACCGAGAAGGCTTACAAAGGTAACTTTTGTACCACTGTTAATTTTGTCAGATAACCAACCGCCTACAGGGCGAAGGGCACCGGCAACAAGAGGACCAACAAATGCGATAGAAGCAAATGGAACTTCAGGGAATTCTTTACCTACTAATAAGCCAAGTGCTGCAGCATAACCGGAGAAAGCACCGAAGGAACATGTATATAACAATGTAAGTGCCCAAGTGTGTTTGTTACCAAAGATTTGTACAAGGTTTTTAGGATTTGGTTTTTCTAGTGGTAAGTTATCCATGAAACGTGTCATAAGTGCAAGGATAACAACGAGTGGTACGACCCACATGAAAGCTGCATTGGCAAGATATACGGCGTTGCCTTTAATAATAGCTGGTGTTACACCAAATACACTACCTAGTGCGGCAGAGCCCATAGCGAATGGAGCTAAGAAGTAGATTACGGAGATACCAAGGTTACCAACACCGCCGTTGATACCAAGGGCTGTACCTTTTTCGGATTTAGGGAAGAAGTTGCCAATGTACGCCATGGAGGACGAGAAGTTGGCGCCCGCTAAACCGATAAGGGCTGTTAAGATCATGAATGTTGTATAAGAAGTTGTTGTATCTTGAACGGCAAAGCCAAGCCATACAACAGGAACTAATAAAATAAGTGTGGAAATGAATGTCCAGTTCTTACCACCGATTAAGGCCGGCATGTAGGTATATACGAAACGTAATGTAGCACCTACAAGACCTGGTAATGCGGCTAATGTAAATAATTGATCTGTTGTAAAGTTAAAGCCAGCGCCATTTAGTTGTGCTGCAATGGTTGCCCATAAATACCATACACAGAATGAAAGGGTTAATGCAATTGTGGATATAACCAAGTTTTGTTTAGCAATTTTTTTACCAAACTTTTCCCAAAATTCTGGATTTTCTGGTTGCCAATTAGCCACAATTTCGCTACGGCTTGCCCCTACTTGAGGCATTTTTAGTTCGCTCATTTTGAACTTCTCCTTACTATAAAACTATACATGCAATGAAGACAAAATAGATACAATTTGAGTACTATGTATATAAATTTTGCATTCTATTAAAAATAGTTTATAGAAAATACTCAATTTATTCATAGGACTGAGGTATAATTATTGTATCACGTAAAATTTTCAATGTCTTATATCACAAATATATTATATATTGTAATTTTTTTTGTGAATGTGACATAAAACACACATATTCTGAAATTAATAAGTTATAATAATCTTATATATACAAAAAAGTATATAATACATGTGCTTTTACTATAAATAGATTAGTATAACTAATGGATTTTATTTTAAAAGTACAATGGAGTGGTGAGGTATGGATAAAAATTTAATTAACCAATTACTTGCTTTGCCGGGCGAGGAACTCCATCTTAAAAAAGGTGATTTTCTCTTCCACGAGGGGGACAAGGCAGAACACTTTTACGTAGTGTTAAAAGGTAGAATGAGCATTAAGAAATTCGAATCTAGTGGGCACATTTTTGCGTTGCGTCTAGTAGGTCCGAATAATGTAATTGGTGAGGTTCCGTTGTATGAGGAGAACACAAGAACTTATGTGTTCAACGCCATCGCTCGGGAGGATTGCTCTGTTTATTCCATTCGCTATGATGTGTTAGAGCCAGCTATTGCAAAAGATCATTCATTGGCTATTGCGATGATGCAAATCTACACATTACATATGCGTCGTCAACAGGCAAAATACCGAGACTTGCTACTATATGGCAAGAAGGGAGCATTTTATTCTACCTTGTTGCGCTTAGCCAATAGTTATGGTGTAGAGCGCGAGGACGGTATCTTTATCGATATCGCCCTAACAAATCAAGAGTTGGCTGAATTTGCTGCCACATCAAGAGAAAGTTTAAATCGCATGCTAAGTGAGTTGCGTAAGTTGGGCTATGTAGCCTATGACAAACACCATCTAGTAATCTGTGATTTTGATGCTTTAATCGGATTGCTTGATTTAGAGGTTGATAATATAGACCCTAATATTAGTAATATCGAATAACAGTATTTTCTCCTTTGTGTTAGCTCAGCTAGCACAAAGGATTTTTTTGTAGTTTTGAAGGAGGACATGAGATGAGCTTGTTGTCTCAAAAGTTTAAGTTTCTTCGCAAGAAGAACGTATCTCCAAGCGGCCATCAAATAACTGAAGATGGCGGTCGCGAGTGGGAAAATTTTTATCGTGACCGTTGGTCTTACGATAAAGTTGTCCGCACAACGCATGGCGTAAACTGTACTGGTTCTTGTAGCTGGAATATCTACGTTAAGAATGGTGTTGTAGCGTGGGAAAATCAGGCTACTGATTACCCTGAAACACCAGATGATATGCCGGATTACGAACCACGTGGGTGCCCTCGTGGTGCAACATTCTCTTGGTATCTCTATAGCCCATTGCGCGTAAAATATCCATATGTGCGCGGCGAATTGGCTGAGCTTTGGAGAGAAGCTAAAAAGCATGCTAAGAACCCAATCGAAGCTTGGAAATCTATCGTAGAAGATCCTGAAAAAGCGAAGAAATACAAATCTGCCCGTGGTATGGGTGGCTTTGTGCGCTCCACATGGGATGAAGCGACAGAAATTACTGCTGCATCCTTATTATATACTGCAAAAACATACGGCCCTGACCGCAACGCAGGCTTCTCTGTAATTCCAGCGATGTCTATGTTGTCCTATGCAGCAGGTGCTCGTTTCCTTAACTTAATGGGTGGTTCACCATTGTCTTTCTATGACTGGTATGCTGATTTACCACCTTCTAGCCCTCAAGTTTGGGGTGAACAAACTGATACACCTGAATCTGGTGACTGGTACAATGCTGGTTACATCATGACTTGGGGTTCTAACGTACCATTGACTCGTACGCCAGATGCTCACTTCTTAACAGAGGTTCGTTACAAAGGTACTAAAGTAGTATCCGTATCCCCTGACTATGCGGAATCTACAACTTCTTCCGATGCTTGGCTAAATGTAAAAGCCGGTACTGATGCGGCTCTTGCTATGGCAATGGGCCACGTAATCTTAAAAGAATACTACATCGATAAAGAAACTCCATACTTCAAAGAGTATGCTAAAGAGTTCACAGATATGCCATTCCTTGTACGCGTTGAAGAAATCAACGGCACTGTACAACCAGGCCGTTTCTTAAATGCTAAGGATTTAGGAAGCAAAGAAGACGGTGCTGATTTCCAAACTGTATTAATTGATGAAACAACAAATGAAATCGTTGTTCCAAATGGTACAATGGGCGACCGTCACACAAATCCACAAAAATGGAACTTACGCCTTGAAAACCGCGATACAGGGGCTAAAATCGACCCTCGCTTATCCGTGTTTGATCAACGTGAAGATGTGACTGTTGTTAAGTTGCCATACTTTGGCGATGAAGAGCACGAAGGTGTTATCGAACGTGCTATTCCAACGATTACTGTACAAACTGTTGATGGTCCTGTAAAAGTAACTACCGTATATGACCTTATTCTTGCTAACTATGGTATCGACCGTGGTATCGGTGGTGAAGTGGCTAAATCTTATACTGATGACACTCCTTACACACCTACATGGCAAGAAAAAATCACTGGCGTAAAAGCAGATATCGCTATTGCTACGGCTCGTGAATTTGCAGATAATGCAGAAAAAACTAAAGGTCGTTCCATGATTATCATGGGCGGTGGTATCAACCACTGGTACCATGCTGACGTGATTTACCGTACAATTTTGAACCTTATCATGTTCTGTGGTACAGAAGGTGTTAACGGTGGTGGCTGGGCTCACTACGTAGGTCAAGAAAAACTTCGTCCTATTGAAGGCTGGGGCGGTATCATGACAGCTAACGACTGGAGTAAAGCTCCTCGTTTGCAAAATGGTACATCTTGGTTCTACTTTGCTACAGAACAATACCGTTCTGATTGCATCGACTTGGCAGACCGCGTATCTAAATTAGCTAAGCCTCGTTATCGTCACCCTGGCGATTACAACGTATTAGCGGCTCGTTTAGGTTGGTTGCCATCGTATCCTACTTTCAATAAAGGCAGCCAAGAATTGATTAATGATGCTCGTGCAGCTGGTGCTGGTACAGAAGCAGAAATTAACCAATATGTGGCGCAAGCGTTGAAAAATAAAGAATTACAATTCTGCGTAGAAGATCCAGCGGCTAAAGAAAACCACCCACGCAACTTGTTTGTATGGCGTGCGAACCTTATCGGTTCCTCTTCTAAAGGCCATGAATACTTCTTGAAACATCTATTAGGTACTAAAAATGCGGTATTAGAAGATGACGATGCACCTACACGTCCAGAAGAAATCAAATGGCGTGAAGCTGATGGGGCAGGTAAACTTGACCTCTTAATCGACATCGACTTCCGTATGGCTTCTACAGGCTTGTACTCTGATATCGTATTCCCTGCAGCTACATGGTATGAAAAAGAAGACTTGTCTTCTACAGATATGCATCCATATGTACATGTATTCCAAGCTGCTGTTGATTGCGCATGGGAAACTAAATCTGACTGGGATACATTCCGTACCCTTGCAGAAACAGTATCTCGCGTAGCAAAAGAGTCTGGCTTCACAGAATACGAAGATATCGTAGCATTGCCTCTTGGTCATGACAGCCCAGGTGAAGTGGCTCAACCAGAAGGTAAGGTTCTCGACTGGAGCAAAGGCGAATGTGAACCAATTCCTGGTAAAACAATGCCTAACCTCGTTCATGTAAAACGCGACTATAGCCAAATCTTTGAAAAATTCATTGCTTTGGGACCTAACATCGAAAATAAAATGGGTGCTCATGGCTTGGCTTGGGATGTATCTGATGAATATCAAACATTGTACGCACAAAATGGTACAATCGATAATCCAGAATTCATTTCTCATGGCCGTCCAAGCATTTACGAATGTAAAGAAGCTTGTAATGCTGTATTGACATTGTCCTCTTGTACAAATGGTAAATTGGCTGTTCGTTCTTGGAAGGCAATGGAAGAAAAAACTGGTCTTTCTGGTCTTGAAAAGAACGCAAAAGGTCGTGAACAAGAAAAAATTACCTTTGATGACATGGTTCGTCAACCACGCTTCATTATTAGCTCTGTAACAAGTACTGGTAAAAACGATAAAAACCGTCGTTATTCCCCATTCACAACTTCTACAGAAGATAAAGTACCATTCCGTACCGTAACAGGTCGTCAATCCTTCTATTGTGATCATGAAATGATGCGCGATTACGGTGAAGCTATGGCGTTGTACAAACCTGTATTGTCCTACAAACCAGTACAAGGTGACTACAAACAAGAAGGTATTCCAGAAATTACATTGAAATACTTAACACCACATAATAAGTGGTCTACACATAGTATGTACTTCGATAGCCAACAAATGTTGACATTGTTCCGTGGTGGCCAAACTATTTGGCTCAATGAAGATGATGCAGCAGAAATTGGCGTTAAAGATAATGACTGGGTAGAAGCTTTCAATAAAAATGGTGTTGTGGCAGCTCGTGCAGTCGTATCTCCACGTATTCCTCGTGGCATTTCCTATATGCATCACTCCCAAGATCGTCACATCAACGTTCCTGGTACGCAAGTTAAGAAAGACCGTCGCGGTGGTACACACAACGCACCAACTCATATTCACATGAAACCGACACACATGATTGGCGGTTATGGTCAATTGAGCTATGGTTTTAACTACTATGGCCCAACTGGTAACCAACGTGATATGACAATTGTGGCTCGTAAGTTGAAGGAGGTGGATTGGCTTGAAGATTAAAGCTCAAGTATCCATGGTCCTAAATTTGGATAAGTGTTTAGGCTGTCATACATGCTCTATCACTTGTAAAAATACATGGACGAACCGCGAAGGCGCGGAATATATGTACTTTAATAACGTGGAAACTCGCCCAGGTGTAGGCTATCCACGTAATTGGGAAGACCAAGAAAAATGGAAGGGCGGCTGGACGCTAGATAACTCCGGTAAATTAGCTCTTTCTACAGGTTCTAAAACAAATCGTTTGATGAAATTATTCTTCCATCCTGAACAACCAGAGTTGAAGGATTATTTCGAACCTTGGACTTACGACTATGAAACATTGATTCATGGTGGTCGTAAAAATAACCAACCAGTTGCTCGTCCTCGCTCTCTTGTAACGAAACAAAAAATGGAAGTTACTTGGGGCCCTAACTGGGATGATGATTTGGCTGGTGGTCAACATGCTCGATCTGATGTGAACTTAACTAAGATGGGTCAAGATATCGTATTTGATTACGAAGAAGTATTCATGCGCTACTTGCCACGTCTTTGCAACCACTGCTTGAACCCTGCGTGCGTAGCTGCATGTCCATCCGGCGCGATTTATAAACGCGACGAAGATGGTGTAGTTCTCGTATCTCAAGATGTATGCCGCGGGTGGAGACATTGTGTTCCATCTTGTCCATACAAAAAAATCTTCTATAACTGGGAAACTAATAAAGCTGAAAAATGCGTATTCTGTTACCCACGGTTAGAAAATGGCTTGCCTCAAATCTGTGCTGAAACTTGTGTAGGTCGTATGCGCTATGTTGGCGTTGTATTCTACGACATGGACAAAGTAGAAGCTATGGCAGCTACAAAAAATGAACAAGACATTTACGAAAATACATTAGATTTGATTTTGGACCCTCATGATCCAGAGGTTATCAAAGCGGCTCGTGCTGAAGGCATCTCTGAAGCATGGATTAAAGCAGCTCAAAAATCTCCTGTATACAAACTTGTAAAAGAGTGGGGCGTGGCATTGCCATTGCATCCTGAGTACCGTACATTGCCAATGGTTTGGTATGTGCCACCACTCAGCCCAATCTTGCAACGTGTAACATCTGATGTATACTTGCCAGATGCACATGAAATGCGCGTACCTGTACAATACCTTGCTAACTTGTTTACAGCAGGTAATACAGAAATCTTAGCTCGTACATTGCAACGTGTTCTCGACATGCGTGAATACATGCGCCGTCGTGAAACAGGTGACGGTCCTATTGAACATAAAGTTGATTTAACAGAGGATCAAATGTATAGTATGTACAAATTGTTGGCATTGTCTAAATACAATGATCGCTTTGTTATTCCTTCTGATGTCAAAGTATCTCGCGAAGGTCGCCTAGAAATGCAACATAATCGCGGCTTTGCTTGCCCTACAGGGGGATGTCAATAATGAAGGATGCTCAGAAAATCGCTCTTATTGCGTCATTTCTTCTACGCTATCCTGATGAACAATGGTATAACGAACTACCTGAATGGAGAGAGGACGCCCAATCCGTTGGGCATCCTCAACTTCGCCAAGGTTTATTAGAATTCTTCGACTATGTAGAGGAATCTAGTAAAAAAGAATTCGAAGATCAATATGTTCGTACCTTTGATTTTAGTCAAAATACAACGATGTATTTGTCGACTTATGAATTACAAGGTACAGGGGAACAAGCAGAAGAACTCGTTAAATTTAAAGCTTTCTTCCTAGAAAACGACTATGATTTGCCAAAAGAAATGCCAGATTATATTCCAGCACTTCTTGAATTATGTGCCGTTATCGATGATGAAAAAGCAAAAGAAATTTACGACTATTGTAAGCCAAAATTGGAATACATTAGAGAACGCTTCATTGAGGCTAAATTGCCTTATGCATTCTTGTTTGATATTATCTTGTCTGTTGCAAATGGATTGGAGGACGGTGCACGATGAATCTATTCCTTTGGGGCGCTTTGCCTTACATCGCTTTCACCTTCTTAATCGTAGGTACTTTGGTTCGTTTCTTCTATTTTGAAAGAAACTGGACTACAAAATCGAGTGAATTTTTAGAGAAAAAACAATTGCGCATTGCCAATCCATTGTTCCACTTTGGCTTGCTTTGCGTTATCGGCGGTCACGTAGTAGGTGTGTTAATCCCTAAAACTTGGACTGCTGCAATCGGTATTAATGACCATCTGTACCATGAAGGTGCGTTATACATGGGTGCTGTAGCTGGTATTATCTTCATCGTAGGCTTCTTGCTTTTGATGAAACGTCGCTTTACTGTACCTGCTATGAAAGTTAACACATCTGGCCTTGATAAATGGTTATATTTGTTCTTAACATTAGCCATTTTCAGTGGTATGGCTGGTACATTGCTTAATGCATCTGGTTTCTTTGATTACCGCGTATCTATCGGTCCTTGGTTCCGTAGCTTACTATCCTTTATGCCTGATCCATCCTTGATGGAAGGCGTACCATTCATGTTTAAATTCCATATGTTAGCGTGGATGGTGGTAGCTATTATCTTCCCATTCAGCCGTTTGGTACACTGCTTGAGTGTTCCACTCAACTACTTAACACGTCCGTTCATCGTTTACCGTAAACGAGACGAAAAATAATTAGGATGATGATTGATTTGTATGCCCTTCATGATATGACAAATTAATCGTAGCCCCTTGTAATAGTGAAAGCTGATGCTCACTACTACAAGGGGCTTTTGTTTGCTAATTTTGGATAAAGTAGTTTAGATAACATAACATTGTTTCTAATTGAGTAATCTATTTATACCGAAATACTTTGCAGTTGTTTATATCGTTGAAATAAAAGTCTAAGTTAGAATTATTCTTATAATAGATACTACCTATCTAATAAAAGTAATCTACAAATTTCGATTTAAATGATAAAATGTCTTAGATAGATTGTTATCCATAGGTATTATTTTAGAGAGGTTTTAGATGAATCAAGTCGAAACAAAACAATACAAGAGTATTTACCATATCTTTATATGGATCGGTGTATTTTCTTTAATTATGATCGGTTTGCTAGAGTGGGGCTATATGGTAGGTGGTCGTGCCTTTGGTAACTATAAAGTATACACCGGTCTTGTGCCTTGGTGTGCGTGGATTGTGATGACTTACTTAGCAACGCGCCCTAAATGGTTTACAAGCCGTTATAATTTAGGTGAAATGTTCAAGGTTCACCGTGCATTAGGTATTGCATCTGTAGCTGTTATTGCATTCCATTTATATTTTTATTTTGGTAAAGCTGCTAACTCCGTTCTCGGCTGGTGGGGTGGCTATGTAGCTCTTACTGCCTTCAGTATTGGTACAATCTCTGGCCTTGCATTCTTAACGCTAAAACTTAGAAAAGTAACTGCATCTAGCCGTAATATTGGTATTTGGTTGCATCGTTTTAACTTGGTTGCATTAGTAGCTGCAGATATCCATATTCATGGTTTTAATCGCATTTCCAAAATGGTGCCATTCGTACAAGTATTTGATATTATCACGTACGGTCTTGTTATCTACTGCATCTACTTGATGTTTAAAAAGAAATAATAAGATACATATAGATCCCTTCTGTTTTATACAGAAGGGATTTTTTCGTTATATTTTTATGATTTAAGAAATTTAATAGGGCATATTATTAGTTAAAGGCATATATAATTGTGAGATTGATATACATTCTCTCTTTACTCCGTTAATGAAAGTTGTTATTATTTTTATGTTATATATGATAATGATAATTAACTTTATATATTCATTATCTACTTATTTTATATTTTCTTATTTTTAGTGTGTGAGGTTTATTATGTTGAAACGTAAAATGACTAGTGCTTTTGCAGTGACAGCTGTGTTAGGTGTGGCTACAGCTTTTGCTGTTAATCCATTTTCTGATGTTCCGTCCGATAGCTGGGCTTACCAAGCTGTAGATCAATTAGCTACAGCTGGTATTATCAATGGTTATCCAGATGGTACTTTCAAAGGTCAAAATAACATTACTCGTTACGAAATGGCTCAAATGATTGCAAAAGGCATGGCTAATCAAGACCGTGCTAATGCAGAACAACAAGCTATGTTGAATCGCTTGGCAGACGAGTTTTCCAATGAATTGAATACACTTGGTGTGCGTGTAGCTAAATTGGAAGACCGCGTAGGCAATGTAAAGGTTACTGGTGATGCTCGTATCAACTACATCGGTAGAGAGGGTATCGATGGTTATGATTACGAAGATAAAATTACAGCCCGTGTACGTTTAGGCCTAGATGCAAAGGTTAATAAAAATACATCTGTAAAAGCTCGTATTACAACAGGCTCTATTGAACTAGGTGATAGCTCTAAAGAAGCGCAAGCTAACTGGGACTTGGCATATGTAGAGCACAAGTTCGGTAAAAATGTTGTAGTTGATGCTGGTCGTTATACCCAAAAATTTGGTGGTGGCTTGATTTATAGCTCTAACTTTGATGGTGTAGGGGCTACAGCGAAGCTAGGTGATAAAGTTACATTAAATGGTGCATATGGTTACATGACAGCAGGCCGTTTTGCTAAGACTAGTAAAGCTGATAATGGTGATGTAGGTCTTATTAATGCCCATGTAGCTGTTAATGATCGCTTTAGCTTTGGCGGTATGTTTGCTCATGTAGGTACAACAAATGTACGTATGGGCAATGGCAAGAAAAATAACGAATTCGATAATGTATATGGCTTTAATGCTAAATATAATGTTGGTAAATTCGGTATTGATGGCGAGTGGGTAAAAGCATCTGGCTTGAGTGATTCCGATATTTGGAACGTAGGCGTTAAATGGGGCGATTATAAAATTAACAAGAAGAATTCTTGGGATATCCGCTTAGATTACTACGATCAAGCTAAAAATGCCCCAGTATTTAAAACGCAAAAATATGAATCTAATGACTTATTAAAGAAAACACGGTATGAAGGTTATAAAGCATGGCAATTAGGTGCATCTTACGCACCAGAGAAAAACATTGGTATTAATGCATACTATGGCTTCCATGCGAAAACACAAGATGGTAACCGTGTAAATGATTACTACCGTGCAGACCTCAACTTCAAATTCTAGTTCTAATTTTAGGATGGATCTGGATTTAATAACTAATTAGTTTTAAGTTCTAAGTTCTAAGTAGAATGCTATATGGATTGAAATTGTTAGCATGCTACATTAGGCCAACTAGATATATACTGGTAGTTTGTATAAGAAATAGTGAGGTTTATATGGCAGAAGTAGTAAAAAAACAGTTTAAGAGTAAATACCATATTTTAATATGGATTGCGGTTTTATCCCTAATATTTATGGGAATGGTAGAATATGGTTATGTAACAGGAGGTAGATCATTTGGTAACTGGAAGGTTCACTTAGGTCTTATTCCTTATGCTGCATGGCTTGTATTAACATATATTGCAACAAGACCAAAATGGTTTATCAAACGATATAATCCAAAAGAAATGTTTGAAGTTCATCGCATCGTAGGTATCGTTAGTGTTGTTCTTGTATGTGCACATTGGTATGTATACTTCTTGAAAGCATTGAAGTCCTTCTTAGGATTCTGGGGCGGTTATATCTCCCTTGGAGCCATGTTTATTGCTCTTATCTTTGCCGTATTGTACTTAACGCCTTGGATAGGCAATATGGCAAACTCTGTATCTTGTAAAAAAGCAATCTGGATTCATCGTTTGAACCTTATTGCTATCATTGCAGCAAATATTCATGTTCATGGTTTTGGACGTTTGTCTAAAATGGTACCATTCTTGCCTGTATTTGATGTAGTGACGTATGCACTTGTTATTTACTACATCTATTGGATGTTCAAACAAAAATAAATGATGTATACGTACTTTTATTCTTATAAAAGTTGTATAATCATAGAACTAAAAAGAGACCATCTCTACCCTTTATATGTGGAAGAGATGGTCTTTTTTTGTAGTTTACGATACAATAATATTATGAGTATATTCTATTGTTTTGTGTAAGTATATACTGATAAGAAAGAAGGTCACTATGGATTCTTCTTGGAAACGAATTATCTATTTAATCTGTATTATACAGATCGGTGGGGGAATAACAATTATAGGGGTACTATCATTCCTTCCGTTATTCCTTATAGAGTTAGGTCTACATAATCCAGGTGAAGCTGCTATGTGGGCTGGTATTGTATCAGGGGTAACGCCTTGTATGGTAGCGCTTAGTGCACCGTATTGGTCGCGTAAGGCAAATCAACTGGGACCTCGCAAGGTAATGATGTTTATCTTATTTACCTTGATGGTTACAGTTGGGGCCTGTGCTTTCACCCAAACCCCAGCACAGTTATTAGTCCTAAGGCTATTGCAAGGTGTTGTAGGCGGTTATGTACCAATCGGTTTGGCTATTATCGTCCTTATAACGCCTGAGGAAAAGGTGCCATGGGCGATGGGGCTGTATCAAGCATCTATGGTGATGGGGCTTGTCTTTGGTCCTCTTATGGGTGGCTTGGCGGCCGATTTATTAGGTTATAGAGCGCCATTCTTTATATTTTCCGGATTGACTGGCATTTGCTTATTAGGTATTTATTTTTTAATGCCTAACTTACAGTTTAAGCATAAGGTGGACGCTCAAGAATCACAGATTTCTTTGATTAAATCATTTTTGATGATACCTCGAGTTCGTCTATTAGTGGCAATGCAGTTTTTATGTAACTTTGGTATTACTGGTATTGGTCCTATCTTACCGCTTTATATCAAACACTATATGGCCGTGAATGATGAATTTGTGGCTACCATTGTAGGGATTATTATCTTTGGGGCTGGTTTGTTTAGTGCTTTAGCATCCATTTCAATCGGTAAGGTAACACAACGATTGACCATGCCTCGTATTATCTTTACTGCTACATGGGCGGTGGGATCTTTATTTATTTTGCAATACTTAATGCCTAGTATATGGGGACTTGGCATATTCCGTGCTATAGCGGGATTTTTTATGGGTTTTATTACACCAATTGCAAATACGCTGATATCCAAGGCCGTCCCTATTGAGCGACGCGGCATTGTCTTTGGTGCCGTATCTAGTGTAGCTATGATGGGCAATGTATTAGGCCCTGTTATAAGTGGTGTTATTGCACGTGCCTTTGGATATGGTGCTGTGTTCTGGTCTACGGCGACAATATTCTTTGTGGCGTCCTGGTTTGTATACCGTAATTTAGTTATGTCTCGTGAAAGCAGTTCATAATAGTGAATCTACTTTCAATGAAATATAATAATTGTAGTTGTAGTTGTAGTTGTAGTTGTAGTTGTAGTTGTAGTTGTAGTTGTAGTTGTAGAGAAAAATATTATGTGAGTAGCAAATACCAATGAGAGGGGTTGGTGTATGTTGTGTAGTGGGCTAGTAGATAGAGTAAGGCTACTAATTATAAGAGAGATGAGAGTGTATCGTTATGTTGTTGAAACAATTAGAGTATTTTGTGTGTGTAGTTGATAATAATAGTTTTACTCAAGCTGCGACAGAGCAGTATGTGTCTCAATCTGCTATTTCACAACAAATTAAAGCCCTTGAAATAAGTTTAGGTGTGGAGCTGATGGTACGAGAAAAACGAAGCTTTCACCTAACACCAGCGGGGCAATATTTATATCGATCTGGTAAAAAATTACTAGAACGCTTTCACGATATTAAGGTAGAAACAACCCGCATTGGTACAGATGCACGTGTTAGCTTACGAATTGGCTATTTAAATCGCTATAGTGGGATGGCTATGCAGCAAACGGTCATTCGCATGGCTAAACGCTATAAAAACCTAGATATCCGCATGTATAGTGGCAGCCATGAGGAACTATATGGCATGTTAGATGATCGTCGTGTGGATGTAATATTTAATGATCAGTGGCAGATTTTATCTGATGATTATGAAAGTCATTTGATTGATAAGGCGACCACTGTAATTGAAGTGCCACAAGGTTATACAAAGGAAGGTAGCGTCGAAATTAAAACTATTGATGATTTACCACTTATCTTAGTATGTCGCGGTAAGTATACGCTAGCTGAGGAAGAACATTATCGTAAGGCCATTGGTTATGCTGGTGCCTTTGCATATGCTCGTACATTAGAGGAGGCTCGCTATTTAGTAGCAGGTCAACAAGGACTATTGCTGCTTGATCGTTTTAAATATTTAACCGACTCCATGCCAGGTATTGAGCGCAAGGTATTGACTAACCATGGTAAATCGATGGAGCGCAATTACTACTTTGTATCGCAACAAAATCAAAGTAACACCTATGTAGAAGCCTTTAGAGAAATGTTTAAACAAGTTTTAGCAGAGTTTTAACGTATCAAAGACGAATTATGTAAAATAAATTTAATCGTCATATAACAAATAAACAATTACAATATAAAAGTCGTTAGCATATGCTAACGACTTTTATATCTATAGATTGGGTTATTAAATTTGTTTTAATTAAAATATTCTAAGAGCATTGTAATACCATCGATGAATAATTTTATGCCATAAATGACGAGAACTGCACCACAGAAGCGATTAATCCACGCCATATGGGTGATTTTGATTTTCTTGGCGAGTAGGTGCATCGTTGTGGCTAGAGCGCCAAACCACATGGGGGTCATGGTGAGGAAACCAGCAAAGAAATAGTATATGCCTTCTTTTGGAATATTGGCTTGAAAGGCACCTAGCATCATTGTCGCATCAAGGATGGCTTGTGGGTTGCCCCAAGATACAGCGATAGCAGACATAATAATTTTTTTGATAGGAATATGCGTATTTACATTGCGTATATCTGGCTCAGTTCTAAATATATTGCCGCCCATGTATACGATGAGAAGACCGCCCAAAATGAGGATAATCAATTTGGTGATAGGCCACATCTCAAGTACTGCACCGATACCATAGAAGGCGGCAGCACTGAGACTCATGTCAAAGAGTGCTAAGATGATGAGCGTTAGTATAATACGACGTACTGGCTGGACTAACGCTGTATTAATAATAAAGAGGTTTTGCATGCCAACAGGGGCAAATGTTGCGAGACCGACAAGAAGTCCTTGTAAGAAGTACATGTTAACCCTCCTAACTATGGTATGATAAAGTACTAATAAGGTGAATAGTAGCACGAAACCCCTCCATTGCTGGAGGGGTTATTACTATTCTAACTATATACAATTATATCATATTAAAATAGGCGTGTATATTTTTTACCATAAACCAATCATATGTTGTGTTACAAGGCTGACAGCCGTAATGGCAATCCAGCAGCAAGCACCTAAGGCAAGAGCAGAGCCACCAGATTTAATCAATTTTACGATGTTTGTGTTAAGACCGATAGCAACCATAGCCATGGTGATAAAGTATTTGGAAATAGTTTTGAACACGCTTAAGAATTGAATATCTATATTTGCATAGGATAATGCAGTAGTAATTAAAGAACAAATTACAAAGTATAGAACAAACTTAGGGAAAATTTTAGCGATACTAACACTACCACCATCAGTTTGAGCAGCATTTTGTTTTGCTTTATATACTTGGTAACTAGCAAGGCCTAAACAAATTGGAATAATTGCAAGGGTACGTGTTAATTTAACGATTGTTGCATATTCTAGAACTTGTGTACCAGTGCCTTTCATGCTATCCCATACGGCAGCAGTAGCTGTTACAGAGGATGTATCGTTTACTGCAGTACCGGCAAATAGACCGAATCCCATATTGGAAAGGCTAATAGCGTCGCCAAATGGCGGGAATACAAAAGCTGCGACTACATTGAAGAAGAATACAACGGAGATTGCTTGGGCAATATCTTGATCCTCTGCCTTGATGACTGGTGCAGCTGCAGCGATAGCAGAACCACCACAAATGGATGAACCTACGCCGATAAGTACGGCTGTATTAGAGTCCATATGAGTAAGGCGATAAATAACATAGGACACGATTAAAGATGTAGCGATGGTTGAAATAATGACAGGTAATGAAATCCAACCTACATGTAATATTTGCGTAATATTTAAGCCAAAGCCCAATAAAATAACAGCCCATTGTAAAATCTTCTTGGATGTAAATCCAATGCCGGCGCCAGTTTTTTCGCGCTTCCAAGATGTGAATACAGAGCCAATAATTATACCTAGGATAATAGCAAAGATTGGACTACCGATTAGATGAAATTCAAGACCTAATAGCCAACAAGGAATAGCGAGGACCGCACAGAGCAAAATGCCTGGCAACGTTTTTTGATTGATACCCATAATAAAAACCTCCTTACTGTACATACAGTTCACGTCATATTTGGTATCATGTGGCGTTTTTTTCTATGGTTTTAATAGTACCACATTAGGGGAATTAAAATCTACTAGTAATTTAAGAAAAATACGGTATATTTATTTTTGTGAATGTATAAGGTTGAAAAGTATAATAAATGAATATTAATTATAAATATAGAATTAATATGAGAATTATCGGATTCTTGTGAAAGTTATGGACCATAACTAATATTTATGAGTGATAAAAATCACTTGTTTTATAGTGAATATATTGTATATAATGAATAGCATCTATTTTAAAGATAGAAATGTAAAAGAGGTACCTTATGATTGATATTAAACAAATAATTGAAACCAATAAAGAATATGTGAAAAATCATCCTGAATTACCAAAGGCTGGATTAACAAGCCATCCTACAAAAAAACTAGGTATTGTCACATGTATGGATACGCGTTTAGTTTGCATGCTAGAAGATGCATTAGGTTTTAACCGTGGCGAAATTATCGTTATTAAAACTGCCGGTAATAGCGTAACACAACCTATTGACAATATCGTCCAAAGCTTGCTAGTTGCTACGTATGGTATGGAAATTGAAGATGTATTAGTCATCGGACATGAAAACTGCGGCATGATTGACTTCTCTGCTACAACTTTTATGGAGTCCATGAAAGAAAAAGGTATCAGTGAAGATGCAATTCGCATGATCGAACCAGGACTTATTGACTGGATGGATCGTTTCCACATATCCGAAGACAATGTAATCTACACAGTTAACTTCTTGCGTCACCACCCACTATTCCCAAAAGGAATGGGATTCTATGGAGGGATGATGGATCCTGATACAGGCGAATTCCGCTACCTCGAAATATAAACCGAGATTTGATGGGGCCCAAGTTGATCTGTACATTTAAGTGAAAAAGGACGATAACTAACCTCTACGCTCCAAAGCGAGCTAAGTCGCTAATCGGTTAGTTATCGTCCTTTTTCTAACTGTACCTATGAATTAGTCCCATCAAATCTGAATGCCATTAACGAGTTAGCGTAATTTCGCTGTATCGAGAGGGGGGGAGAAATTAATGGGGCCCCTTTATATAACTACATTTAGGTAAAAAAAGAGTGATGACTAACCTTTACGCTCCAAAGCGAGCTAAGTCGTTAATTGGTTAGTTATCACTCTTTTTTTTCTTTTCTCCATATATGGCCAATCTATTATTCGCACATTTATGGTTGCAGATAGGACTATATGGGACTGTTACATAAGTACAGCCATAAAAATCACAGAACCTAGTAAAGAGCGACTTAGCTCGCTTTGGAGCGATGAGCTAGGTTCTGTGATTTTTAATAAGGCTTGCACTAATGTATGGGGGCCCCATATAGTCCTATTACGGTAAACCTTAAGCGTAATAATAGGTTGACTATATATTCCTTTTAGCTGTATATTGTAATTAGATTGTAAACTTACTCACATAAATTAGTTAACCTATGCGGCGTTAAGTATCGCTGAGAGGAGACGTGTATGAAGCAGTTAGGTATTTCTATAATTGGTACAGATACAGATGTAGGCAAGACATTTGTAACGGGCTTATTAGGGGCCATGGCTGTAGATGATGGCTTTACGGTTGGTATGGTTAAACCCGTGTCCTCCAGCGCAGTACCTTTTCCTGAATGTGTAACGATGGATGAGGATAATTATAATGTGGATCTTGAAAGCAAGGATGCTACATATTTGATGCGTTCCGCTGGTATTCCTGAGTCGCGTCGTCACGAGGTTAATCCATATGCTATTGCTGGAGATTTTTCTCCTCGGCTTGCAGCAGAATTAGCTGGTATAGAAATCGATTATGATGGTGTGGTAGCGCATACATTAGATGTTGTTAATCGCTATGATCTAACCTTTGTAGAAGGTGCTGGTGGTATTACAACACCTCTTTACGGCGATAAAACATTCACGGATTTAATGAAAGATATTGAATTACCAGCCATCGTTGTAGCTGATGGACGGTTGGGATCCATTAACCGTGCTATTTTAACTTGTGAATACGCGAAGATGCATGGTATTGAGGTGAAAGCCATCATTGTCAATGATACGACTGCAGTGGATCCGTTCTTGTTGAAAACAAATGTGGAAGACATGGAACGATATACAGGTATTCCTGTGGTGGCTGTTGTACCACCATACCAAGGTCCGGATATCCAAAAGGTTCAGCTTGGTTGGGCTCGGTCCTTTGTGGACTCTAAGAAGGTGTGGAATACAGTATTAGGCATATAGTAGTTAGATATTGTAATTTAATCTGGCCTAATCATTTATATTAATAGATTGTTATAGTAGTAGAACTTTATAGGGATAGGGAATTATAGTTTGTAAAATTGTACGTATGAGGTGACGAAATGGCAGAGAAACAGCTTTCACAAGCAGCACAATGGGATCATGAGTTTGTATGGCATCCATTTACACAAATGCAAGATTGGTTGGCACAAGAACCAGTCGTAATCGAACGTGGTGAGGGGGTATACCTCATCGATGAGAACGGTAAAAAGTATTATGATGGCGTGTCCTCCTTATGGGTTAACATTCACGGTCATAACCATCCTGTATTAAACCAGGCATTGAAAGAACAAGTGGATAAAATTGCTCATAGCACATTGCTCGGTCTTGTAAGCCCACCATCTGCACAATTGTGTAAAGAATTAGTAGAGCTCGCTCCAGAAGGTTTAAATAAAGTATTTTTGTCTGATGATGGTAGTACAGCTATTGAAGTTGCTATTAAGATGGCCTACCAATATCGCCAACTAGTGGGACAAACGAAAAAGACTAAATTTATCGCCCTTAATGCAGGCTACCATGGGGATACATTAGGTACTGTATCTGTAGGTGGTATTCAATTATTCCACCAAGTATTCCATAATCTACTATTCAAACCGTTGACCTTGCCAAGCCCTGGTGTATATCGCGACGTAGCGGATCGAGATAAAGCCTTCGATGAGTCTTTGGCTGAATTAGAACGCATCCTTAATGAAGAGGGTGATGAAATCACAGCTCTTGTTATGGAACCATTGGTTCAAGCTGCAGCAGGCATGCTCGTCATGCCTCAAGGCTATTTGAAACGGGTTCGTGAATTGACTGCGAAACATGACGTATTTCTCATTGTCGATGAAGTGGCAACAGGCTTTGGTCGTACTGGTAAATTCTTTGCCTGCGAACACGAAGATGTGGCCCCAGATTTTATGACCTTGTCTAAAGGCATTACTGGCGGCTACATGCCTCTTGCCGCAACATTGACTACACAACGTGTATTTGATGCATTCCTTGGTACCTTTGAAGAAAAGAAAACATTCTATCATGGCCATTCCTACACAGGTAATGCCTTAGCTTGTGCGGTTGCATTGGCTTCGTTGAAAGTTTTCCGCGAAGAGAAGGTCATCGAAGGATTACCTAAAAAAATCGAGGCTTTCACCAATGCATTAAAACCTATTGAAAAATTAAAACATGTAAAAGAGGTTCGTCAACGAGGCCTCATCGTAGGTATTGAACTTGAAAAAGACGTGGCCACTCATGAAGCATATCGTCCAAATGATGCGGTAGGGGCTAAGGTGGCTATTCTTGCCCGTGAACAAGGCCTTATTTGCCGTCCTATCGGCGATGTAGTAATTCTCATGCCTCCATTGGCGTCTACTGTGGAACAATTAGAGGATATGGTTCGCATCGTTGGTGAAAGTATCCAACGAGCTACCGAAGAAGAGGGGATTCTCGAAGATTTACGGCCAATTATTTTGTAAAATTTAGGATCAAGCATTTTATAAAGGTTTGGTGTAATAATAAAAGCTATATATGTCACGATTCTACAGACGATGTAGGCTGTCGACATATATAGCTTTTTATATTTATCTATTATGATGTTTTAGTTATGTCTTTAAACTATAGACTATACATTGTGAAAATTCGATGATAATTTTGCATATCTATGATACTATATATGTATAAAGGAGGTCATCGTATGGACATTTATGTAATTATGCAAGTTCTTATTTTATTTGGTGCCATCTTCCTTGGTGTTCGCCTCGGTGGTATGGGCATCGGTTACGCTGGCGGCCTTGGGGTAGTATTGTTAAGCCTTGGTATGGGTATGTTCCCTGGACAGATTCCTTGGGATGTAATTCTCATCATCATGTCTGCTATCGCTGCCATCTGTGCCTTACAGTTAGCCGGCGGTCTTGATTATTTGGTGCGTATTGCGGAAAATATTTTGCGGAAAAACCCTAAACACATCAACTATTTAGCACCAACAGTAACGTATTTCTTAACTCTATTAGCCGGTACGGGTCATACAGCATTTTCTATGATTCCGGTAATCGTAGAGGTGGCAAAAAGTGAAAACATTAAGCCATCTGTACCTTTATCTATTGCCGTTGTAGCGAGCCAAATCGCTATTACAGCGAGCCCAGTATCTGCAGCAGTTGTTGCAATGAGTGGTTTCCTTGAACCATTTGGTGTAAACTATCCAACATTACTCGCTATTTGTATTTCTACAACATTCGTAGCAGTTATGATTACTGCCTTTATTATGTCTACATTTGCGAATAATGATTTGTCTTCTGATCCAGTATACCAAGAACGTTTGGCAGCAGGTCACGTGGCACCACCTCGTGAAAAAAATGCTGATTTCCACTTGAAACCAGGTGCGAAAACTTCTGTATTGATTTTCTTGATTGGTATTATTTGTATCGTATTCTATGCAACTGCCATCTCTAAGAACATTGGTCTTATTAAACCAGTTATCTTCGGTCGAAATGATGCCATCGTTGGATTCATGATGATTATTGCAGCTGCTATTACATTCTTCTGTAAGATTGATACAGCACAACTTGTTAATACAAGCACATTCAAATCTGGTTTATCCGCTTGTGTTTGTGTACTAGGCGTAGCATGGCTAGGTGATACTTTCGTAAAAGGTCATATTCCTGAAATCAAAGCTCTTGCTTCTAGCATGGTAACGGCATATCCGTTCTTGTTAGCCGTAGCATTCTTCTTTGCTAGTACATTGTTGTATAGCCAAGCGGCAACTACACAAGCGTTGGTACCAGCCGTAATCTTAGCTCTCGGTATTACTCCAGAGAACCCAGGATCCGTATACATTATTATCGCATCCTTCGCAGCTGTATCTGCTCTTTTCGTATTGCCTACATATCCAACACTTTTGGGGGCTGTACAAATGGATGATACCGGATCTACACGAAGAGCGACTTTATAGATGACCGTGATTTTCAGAATGCATTGACGATTGCCAACAGA